>Ga0222660_1000037_pt1 | contig 85398 bp, 70 predicted proteins | sample AntAcemetagen549_FD_179832 | JGI IMG/M metagenome (GOLD analysis project Ga0222660, IMG submission 179832) | Saline water microbial communities from Ace Lake, Antarctica - #549 | ecosystem: Environmental > Aquatic > Non-marine Saline and Alkaline > Saline | place: Antarctica: Ace Lake...
CTTCGTGAGTCAGTGCCAAGGCGCGGGAAAGTCGCATAAAAAATCCGATGCTCAAAACAAACATCGGATTTTCGTTTCAGCGCGCAGAAGGTCAAGCTGTAGCGCTTAACTGACTGGCATTACCCCGTAGGAGCCCTCTCGTTCGAACAGGCGAACCGTGCTTAGACGCCAGAGGCCTCGGCAGCAGCTACGTCCTTGATCGACAGCTTGATACGGCCGCGGTTGTCCACGTCCAGCACCAGTACCTTCACTTCCTGGCCTTCCTGCAGCACATCGGTGACCTTCTCCACGCGCTGATCGCTCAGCATGGAGATGTGCACCAGACCGTCCTTGCCCGGCAGGATGTTGACGAAGGCACCGAAGTCGACGATACGCTCGACCTTACCGACGTAGATCTTGCCGATCTCGGCTTCTGCGGTAATGCCCAGAACGCGCTGACGAGCAGCTTCGGCAGCTTCTTTGGTTTCACCGAAGATCTTGATCGAGCCATCGTCTTCGATGTCGATCGAAGCCTTGGTTTCTTCGCAGATACCACGGATGGTCGCGCCGCCTTTACCGATGACGTCGCGGATCTTGTCCTGGTCGATCTTCATCGCAATCATGGTCGGCGCGTTGGCCGACAGCTCGCTGCGCGATTGGGCGATAACTTGGTTCATCTGGCCGAGGATGTTCAGGCGAGCTTCCAGCGCCTGCTCCAGCGCCTGCTCCATGATTTCTTCGGTGATGCCCTGGATCTTGATGTCCATCTGCAGCGCGGTGACGCCCTTGGCGGTACCGGCTACCTTGAAGTCCATGTCGCCCAGGTGATCTTCGTCGCCGAGGATGTCGGTCAGCACGGCGAACTTCTCACCTTCCAGCACCAGACCCATGGCGATACCGGCAACCGGCGCCTTCATCGGCACACCAGCGTCCATCAGGGCCAGGGAAGCACCGCAGACCGAAGCCATGGAGGAAGAACCGTTGGACTCGGTGATTTCCGATACCACGCGGATGGTGTACGGGAACTCGTCAGCGCTCGGCAGCATGGCGGCAACGCCACGACGGGCGAGACGGCCGTGGCCGATTTCGCGGCGGCCAGTGGCGCCCATGCGACCACACTCACCGACCGAGTACGGCGGGAAGTTGTAGTGCAGCATGAAGGGGTCTTTCTTCTCGCCTTCGAGGGTGTCCAGCAGCTGTGCGTCGCGGGCGGTACCGAGGGTAGCCACGACCAGCGCCTGGGTTTCGCCACGGGTGAACAGCGCCGAACCGTGGGTCTTGTCCAGTACACCGACTTCGATGTTCAGGCCACGCACGGTGCGGGTGTCACGACCATCGATACGCGGTTTGCCGTTGACGATGTTCTCGCGCACGGTGCGGTATTCGATCTCGCCGAAGGCTTCTTTGACTTCACCGGCAGTAGGCTGACCTTCTTCGCCGGAGAACTTGGCCACGACCTGATCGCGCAGCTCGCCCAGACGCGCGTAGCGGTCCTGCTTGATGGTGATGGTGTAAGCCTGGGAAATCGCGTCACCGAACTCACCACGGATGGCGTTCAGCAGTGCGGTGTTTTCCGGCTTCGGCTGCCAGTCCCAGGTCGGCTTGCCGGCTTCGGCAGCCAGCTCGGCGACAGCCTGGATGACCACCTGGAACTCCTCATGGGCAAACAGCACGGCGCCCAGCATCTGGTCTTCGGTCAGCTCTTTGGCTTCCGATTCGACCATCAGCACGGCGTCCTTGGTGCCGGCCACGACCATGTCCAGGCTCGAAGCCTTGAGCTGCTCGTAGTTCGGGTTCAGCAGGTAGCCAGTTTCCGGGTGGAAGGCGACGCGCGCGGCACCGATCGGGCCGTTGAACGGGATACCGGAGATGGCCAGAGCGGCCGAGGTGCCGATCATCGCAGCGATGTCCGGATCGGTCTTCTTGCTGGTGGAAACCACGGTGCAGATGACCTGCACTTCGTTCTGGAAACCTTCCGGGAACAGCGGGCGGATCGGACGGTCGATCAGGCGCGAGGTCAGGGTTTCTTTCTCGGAAGGACGCGCTTCACGCTTGAAGAAACCACCCGGGATCTTGCCGGCAGCGTAGGTCTTTTCCTGGTAGTGCACGGACAGCGGGAAGAAGCCCTTGCTTGGGTCGGCAGTCTTGGCGCCGGTTACGGCGACCAGCACGCTGACGTCGTCGTCAACGGTGACCAGCACGGCGCCGGAGGCTTGACGGGCGATACGGCCAGTCTCGAGGGTAACGGTCGACTGACCGAACTGGAATTTCTTGATTACCGGGTTCACGGTGTTTTCCTTCTCTTTGTTGCCTTGGGGGAAATTGGAAAGAAGCGCGGGAGTCGGACCCGGTGCATCCCTCGAAAAGCCAAAAGCTGGAAGCCCAGCGCCACGAGGTGAGGATCACTCCCCACTCGCGACGCCGAACTCCCAGCTTCCAACTTGTGCAGCTCGCGTCTATTAACGACGCAGGCCCAGGCGACCGATCAGGGCGCTGTAACGACTGGTGTCTTTACCCTTCAGGTAGTCCAGCAGCTTACGACGCTGGTTAACCATACGGATCAGACCACGACGGCTGTGGTGATCCTTACCGTTGGCCTTGAAGTGACCTTGCAGCTTGTTGATGTTGGCGGTCAGCAGGGCAACCTGCACTTCCGGGCTACCGGTATCGCCTTCAGCTTGCTTGTAGTCGTTAACGATCTGGGCTTTTTCTTCAACGCTGAGTGCCATGTTGGCTTCCTCTCATCTGGAAACTGCCGAAGCAGTCTCAATAGGCCGGAAATCGCTTCCCGTGTTTTAAAAAGAGGTATGACCGTGCCTACTAACAGCCACCCTCGCAGCACCTGATGACGACGTCGTCAGCATCAGGCTTTCAGCCTTATCGGCCGAACCGTTCGGTGCTACGCACCGGTATAAATCAATCGACGCGGAGCGATACGCCCATCGTCACTCACTTCACCGATGCCGATGAAGCGACCATTGTGATCCTGCACCCGCACCATGCCGAACTTCGGTGCTTCCGGCGCTCGCACCGGCTGCCCTTGCAACCAGTAAAACGCGCTGTGCTCGGAGAACTGCAGCAGCGGCCAGTCCTGCAGACCGCTATCGGCCGGTAACAGGAAGCGATCCAGCGCCTCGTTACCACCTTCGGCGTGTGCAGCCTCCAGTTCTTCCAGCGTCACGGTACGCGTCAGATCGAACGGGCCCGCCTTGGTACGGCGCAACTCGGCGACATGTGCACCGCAGCCGAGCAACTGGCCGAGATCCTCGACCAGCGTACGAATATAGGTGCCTTTGCTGCAATCAACCGCCAGACGGGCCTGCTCGCCTTCGCAGGCCAGCAGTTCCAGGCGCGCAATAGTAACAGAACGCGCTTCGCGCTCCACTACTTCACCCGCACGAGCCAGCTTGTAGAGTGGCTGACCGTCCTTCTTCAAGGCCGAGTACATTGGCGGTATCTGTTTGATTTCACCGCGAAAACGCGGCAACAGCGCCTCAATCTCGGCGCGACCGACGGTCACCGGGCGCCGTTCGATAACATCGCCTTCGGCATCACCAGTGGTGGTGGTGACACCCAACTGAGCGACGGTCTCGTAGCCCTTGTCAGCGTCAAGCAGATACTGGGAGAACTTGGTCGCCTCACCGAAACACAGCGGCAGCACACCGGTGGCCAACGGGTCGAGGCTACCGGTGTGACCGGCCTTCTCGGCATTGAGCAGCCAACGCACCTTCTGCAACGCGGCGTTGGAGGTGAAACCGTGCGGCTTGTCGAGCAGGATGATGCCGTCGACCTTGCGGCGAATACGTTTGACCTGCGCCACGCCTTACTCCTTGGAACCCTCGGTGTCGTCGTGCAGACGATCCTCCGCCACGGCACGCTCGATCAGTGCCGACAGGTGAGCACCGCGCTGGACGCTCTCGTCGTAGTGGAAGTGCAGCTGTGGCACGCTGCGCAGCTTCATCGCCTTGCCCAGCTGCATGCGCAGGAAACCGGCTGCGTCGTTGAGTACCTTGAGGCTCTCTTTGATCGCCTCGGCATCATCCTGCCCCATGACGGTGATGAAGACCTTGGCGTGACCGATATCACGACTGACGTCGACTGCGGTGATGGTCACCAGCCCCAGACGCGGATCCTTGACCTCACGCCGGATAAGCTGGGCCAGTTCGCGTTGCATCTGGTCGCCGATACGCTGGGTACGGCTGTAATCTTTGGCCATTTTCTACTTACCTTTACTTCGTCCGCTGCCTGTTCGCCAGCGGACTCAAAAGCGGCAAACGCCCGGCCGCGCGAATGCGGGGCCGGGCGTTGCGTGTTGCGACTCGCTATTACAGGCTGCGAGCCACCTGGACTTTCTCGAACACTTCGATCTTGTCGCCGACCTTGACGTCGTTGTAGCTCTTCACCGCGATACCGCACTCCATGCCGTTACGCACTTCGGCGACGTCGTCCTTGAAGCGACGCAGCGATTCCAGCTCACCTTCGAAGATCACCACGTCTTCACGCAGTACGCGGATCGGACGGTTACGGAAGACAGTGCCTTCGATGACCATGCAACCGGCAACCGCGCCAAACTTCGGCGAACGGAATACGTCACGCACTTCGGCGGTGCCCAGGATGTTCTCGCGAACATCGCTGCCGAGCATACCGGTGAGCGCCTTCTTGACGTCTTCGATGATGTCGTAGATGACGTTGTAGTAGCGCATGTCCAGGCCTTCGGCCTCGACGATCTTGCGCGCACCAGCGTCAGCACGGACGTTGAAGCCGAACAGCACGGCGTTGGAAGCCAGCGCCAGGTTGGCATCGGATTCGGTGATACCACCGACGCCGCCACCGACCACACGCACCTGCACTTCGTCGTTACCCAGGGTGCTGAGCGAGCCTTGCAGGGCTTCCAGAGAACCACGCACATCGGACTTGAGCACGATGTTGAGAGTTTTCTTCTCTTCCTGGCCCATGTTCTCGAAGATGTTTTCCAGCTTGCCGGCGTGAGCACGGGCCAGCTTGACCTCGCGGAACTTGCCTTGACGGAACAGGGCAACTTCGCGGGCCTTCTTCTCGTCGGCGACCACAGTCATGTCGTCACCAGCATCCGGCGTACCATCGAGGCCGAGGATCTCGACCGGAATGGAAGGACCGGCTTCCTTGATCGACTTGCCGTTCTCGTCAAGCATGGCACGCACGCGGCCATAGTTGACGCCGACCAGGACCATGTCGCCCTGACGCAGGGTACCGTCCTGAACCAGCACGGTGGCCACCGGGCCACGGCCCTTGTCCAGACGCGATTCGACCACCACACCACGACCCGGGGCCGACGGCGTGGCTTTCAGCTCGAGGACTTCAGCCTGCAGCAGTACGGCTTCGAGCAGCTCGTCGATGCCGGTACCCATCTTGGCCGACACATGCACATAAGGTGCATCGCCGCCCCACTCTTCCGGAATCACGTCGAGAGCGGCCAGGCCGTTCTTGATGTTGTCCGGGTTGGCATCGGGCTTGTCGATCTTGTTCACCGCGACCACGATCGGCACGCCAGCCGCTTTCGCGTGCTGTACGGCTTCCTGGGTCTGCGGCATTACGCCGTCGTCAGCTGCAACGACCAGGATGACGATGTCGGTCGCCTTGGCACCACGCGCACGCATGGCGGTAAACGCAGCGTGACCGGGGGTGTCGAGGAAGGTGACCATGCCACGCTCGGTTTCCACGTGGTAAGCACCGATATGCTGGGTGATGCCACCCGCTTCACCGGAAGCCACCTTGGCGCGACGAATGTAGTCGAGCAGCGAGGTCTTACCGTGGTCAACGTGGCCCATTACGGTCACGACCGGAGCACGGGATACGGCTTCACCTTCGAACTTCAGCGACTCGGCCAGGGAATCTTCCAGGGCGGTATCGCTGACCAGCTTGACCTTGTGGCCCAACTCTTCGGCGATCAGCTGGGCAGTTTCCTGATCCAGCACCTGGTTGATGGTGGCCGGGGTGCCCATCTTGAACATGAATTTGATGACTTCGGCGGCCTTGACCGACATCTGCTGAGCCAGATCGCCCACCGTGATGGTTTCGCCAATGGCCACTTCACGCACCACCGGACCGGCCGGAGCCTGGAAGCCATGCTGGTTGCGCTTCTTCATCTTCGACTTGCCGCGGCCACCACGACGGAAACCGTCGCTTTCTTCATCGACGCTACGCGGAGCGACGCGCGGAGCCGGCGCCTTCTCCTTGGTCGCGGGGCGATGCTGGGTGTGCTTGCGATCGCGACGCTCATCTTCATCAGAGCGTGCCTTCTCGGGGCGACGCACTTCCTCTTTCTTGCGCTCGACTTCGACGACCGGAGCGGCAACCAGCGGCTCGCTGACAGGCGTCGGCGCAGCAACTGGTGCAGCGCCATCGGTCGCAGCAGCGGCAGGCTGACGCTTGGCTTCTTCGTCAGCCTTGCGCTTGGCTTCTTCTTCGGCCTTCAGGCGTTCAGCCTCGGCAGCGGCGCGCTGCGCTTCCAGCTCGCGCTGCTTCTCGGCTTCGATCTCTTCCGGGCTGCGCTTGACGAAGGTTTTCTTCTTGCGCACTTCAACACTGATGGTCTTGCTACCAGCAACGCGCAGGGTGCTGGTGGTCTTGCGCTGCAAGGTGATCTTGCGCGGCTCTTCGACCTTGTCGCCGTGACTGCTCTTGAGATGGGCCAGCAGGGCCTGTTTCTCACTATCGGTCACTACTTGTTCGGCACTGTCGTGGGACAGGCCAGCTTCACGCATCTGCTGCAGCAGGCGCTCAACCGGGGTGTCGACCACTGTGGCCAGTTCTTTAACCGTGACTTGCGTCATGCATCTTTCTCCTCGGCCGCAACCGCTTATTCGAACCAATGGGCTCGGGCGGCCATGATCAGCTTGCCGGCACGCTCTTCGTCGATGCCGTCGATGTCGAGCAGGTCGTCAATAGACTGCTCGGCCAGGTCTTCACGGGTAATCACGCCGCGCAGCGCAAGCTCTAGAGCCAGCGCCTTGTCCATGCCTTCCAGTTCCAGCAAATCATCTGCCGGATGGGCATCGGCCAACTTCTCCTCGTTGGCGATCGCCTTGGTCAGCAGACGATCCTTAGCCCGTGCACGCAGCTCATTGACGATCTCCTCGTCGAAGCCATCGATACTGAGCATTTCTTCCATGGGTACGTAGGCAATCTCTTCGAGACTGGTGAAACCCTCTTCGACCAGGACTTGAGCCAGTTCTTCGTCGACTTCCAGCTCGTCGATGAAGGACTGCAGGATGTCGCCGGTTTCTGCCTGTTGCTTGGCCTGAATGTCCGCTTCGGTCATCACGTTCAGGGTCCAGCCGGTCAACTGACTGGCAAGACGCACGTTCTGACCGCCACGACCAATGGCCTGGGCCAGGTTGTCTTCGCCAACGGCGATGTCCATGGCATGGGCATCTTCATCGACGATGATCGCAGCCACTTCAGCCGGCGACATGGCATTGATAACGAACTGCGCGGGGTTGTCGTCCCACAGCACGATATCGACGCGCTCACCGCCCAGTTCGCCGGAAACGGCCTGGACGCGCGAACCACGCATACCGATGCAGGCACCCTGCGGGTCGATACGCTTGTCCTTGGAGCGCACGGCGATCTTGGCGCGCGAACCCGGATCACGGGAGGCGGCCTTGACGTCGATCAGCCCTTCGGCGATTTCCGGTACTTCGATGCGGAACAACTCGATCAGCATTTCCGGAGCGGTACGCGACAGGATCAGTTGCGGGCCGCGGTTCTCGGTACGAATTTCCTTGAGCAGGGCACGCAGACGCACACCCACGCGGAAAGTCTCGCGCGGGATGATGTCTTCACGGGCCAGCAGCGCCTCGGCGTTGTTGCCCAGGTCTACGATGACGTTGTCGCGGGTGACCTTCTTCACGGTGCCGGAGATGATCTCACCCAGGCGCTCGCGGTAGGCGTCTACCACCTGAGCACGCTCGGCCTCGCGCACTTTCTGCACGATGACCTGCTTGGCGGTTTGCGCGGCGATGCGACCGAACTCAATGGAATCGACCTTCTCTTCGAGCACGTCACCGATCTTGGCGTTGGCCTCAACGGCCTGCGGCATGTCCTCGGTCACCTGGTAGGCCGGGTCCTCGAATTCGGACTCATCGACCACGGTCCAGCGGCGGAAAGTTTCGTAGCTACCGTTCTGACGGTTGATCGACACACGCAGGTCGACTTCGTCCTCGAAACGTTTCTTGGTGGCGGTTGCCAGAGCCAGCTCCAGCGCCTCGAAAATCACGCTGGCCGGTACACCCTTTTCGTTGGATACCGACTCAACAACCAGCAGTACTTCTTTGCTCATCGTACGCCTCGCCTTTCGCAATCCATTGGTTCTGCACAGCCCGCGTCACGTTCACGCCATTGGCGCTATCTTCGTGAGCTGCCGCGCTACCTTCGCGCCATCTGTGTCGCTTGCGCTGCGCCGACAATCGACAGTCCAGCAGCGCCACAGAATCCGCATCTCAATCAAATCGGGGGATGATATTGGCCTTGTCGATCAGGTCGATCGGCAACAGATACTCGTGGTCATCCACCTGAACTACCACGTCCTGCTCCTCCACACCGCGAAGGAGGCCCTGGAAGTTACGACGCCCGTCGAAAGGCGAACGCAGCTTGATCTTCACCTGCTCACCGGCATGCGTCGCAAACTGTTCGAGGGTGAACAACGGACGATCCATGCCAGGAGAAGAAACTTCCAGTGTGTACTCCGAGGTAATCGGATCCTCGACATCGAGTACACCACTGAGCTGACGGCTGACGATTTCACAATCGTCGATCAGGATGCCATCGGCTTTATCGATATAGACACGCAGCAGCGAATGACGCCCCTGCGACAGGAACTCGATGCCCCAACATTGGTAACCGAGCGCCTCGATTACTGGGGCCAACAAGGCCTGCAACTGTTCTAGCTTGCTCGACACTTAACGGCCCTCGTGCATGCTGTGCAAATAAAAAATGGGCGAAACGCCCATCCCTTCAATCCGCCGTAAATACCAACGGACACTGTCTTTCAGCTAACAAAAAGCCCCTGAAAAGGGGCCTGCTGAAACTGGTTGCGGGGGCAGGATTTGAACCTACGACCTTCGGGTTATGAGCCCGACGAGCTACCAGACTGCTCCACCCCGCGTCAAAGCTGGGCCGGAATTATACGGCTACCCCCTGGCGAGGGTCAACCAAACACTCCAGCAACAAGAAAGCCCGCGAACTGCGGGCTTTCTTGAGTATGGTACCGAGGAGGGGACTCGAACCCCTACAGCCTATGGCCACTACCACCTCAAGGTAGCGTGTCTACCAATTCCACCACCTCGGCAAAACTGTTACTGCTCTGGAGCCTCCGGCACATCCGAAGCATCGGATGCTGGAGCTTGCTCTTCGAGCACCGGCACATCTTCGACAGCCGGTTTTTGTTGAACTTCCAGAACCGCTGGATCTGGCAGACCAACTTGAGTCAGTGCATCAGCTTTTTCTTTAGCAAAGAACGCTAAACCCAAGCTGGTAATGAAAAAAGCCGCGGCGAGTATACCAGTAAACTTACTCAGAAAGGTAGAGGAACCTTGGCTTCCGAATACAGTTGCCGAAGCACCCGAACCGAACGACGCACCTGCGTCAGCGCCTTTACCCTGCTGCAACAGCACCAGCACCACAATACCGATCGCACCCAGCAGGTGCAGAACAACAATGACTGTTTCCAGCATTCTTCAGTTTCCTGCAGCGCGACAGATCGCACCGAATTCATCCGCATTCAGAGAGGCGCCACCCACAAGCCCCCCATCGATATCCTGCATGCCGAACAACTCGGCTGCACTGACGGCCTTCACACTGCCGCCATAAAGAATTCTCAGCCCACTCGCGACACCAGCATCGAGCTGCGCAACTTGCGCACGGATTGCTGCGTGCACTTCCTGAGCCTGCTCGGGCGTAGCGGTCAACCCGGTACCAATGGCCCATACAGGCTCATAGGCCACTACGGCGTTTTTCAGCACATCGACACCCAGCGCGTCGATCACTGCGGCCAACTGGCCACCCACCACACCCAGCGTTTTATTCGCTTCACGTTGCTCGCGGGTCTCCCCCACACAGAGCACGGGAGTCAAACCTGCAGCCTGTACCGCTGCAAACTTGCGCACGACCACTTCGTCACTTTCACCCAGAATCAGGCGACGCTCGGAGTGACCAACAAGCACCAGCTCACAACCGCCGTCGACCAACTGACTAACTGCCAGCTCACCAGTCAAGGCGCCCTGCTCTACTTGTGCCGCACAATCCTGCGCCCCAACCTTCACCGCTTTACCATTCAGGCCTTCGACGACCTGAGCGATATGCAGACTGGAGGGAAACACCGCAACATCGACATCAGCAGGCAGTACCTGCTGACGCACACCTTCGATCAGCTCTGCGACGCTTGCGCGGGTACCGTGCATTTTCCAGTTACCAGCGACCAAGGGGCGACGCATGTTTTACCTCGTCGATCAAAGAGGGCGCAGATGTTACCCAAGAGCACCCTCGGTAGCAAGCGCAATCAAGCACAGACTTCGGCAACAATCTTAGCCAATTCATCGGCATAGCCGCGAACCGAGCTTTCCTCGTCACCTTCGACCATCACCCGCACCAGCGGCTCGGTGCCGGACTTGCGCAGCAGCACTCGACCACGTCCAGCCATGCTCTCGGTCACCCGCGCGCAGGCTTCCTTCACCGACGGATGCTCGAGCGGATCGAGAGCGCCGGAGAATCGCACATTGACCAGCACCTGCGGACACTTCTTCAGATCGCTGCGCGCATCAACCAGGCTCTGACCGCGGCGCTTGAGCGCCATCAAAACCTGCAGGGCCGCAATAATCGCATCGCCAGTCGTGGTGTGCTGGAAGCACACCAGGTGCCCGGAATTCTCGCCACCGAGCTGCCAGTTGCGCGCCAGCAATTCAGCGATCACATAACGATCGCCGACATTGGCGCGAATGAATGGGATGTTCAAATCGGCCAGAGCCAGTTCCAGCCCGAGATTGCTCATCAGCGTGCCGACCACACCACCACGCAGCCGCCCACGCTCCTGCAGATCACGCGCAATGATGAACAACAGCTCATCACCATCGACCACCGCACCATATTGGTCGACCATCAGCACACGATCAGCATCGCCATCGAAGGCGATACCCAGATCAGCCTGCTGTGCGACCACTTCAGCCTGCAACGCGGCAATGTGCGTGGAACCGCAAGCATCATTGATATTGAGACCGTCGGGCTGCGCCGAAATGACTCGAACCTCCGCACCCAGCTCGCGAAACACGCTAGGCGCGACCTTGTAGGCAGCGCCATGGGCGCAATCGATGACGATCTTCAGGCCTTTGAAGCTGGTGCCACTGGGCACACTACCCTTGCAGAACTCGATGTAGCGACCGGAAGCGTCATTGATCCGCGAAGCCTTACCGATCCCGGCAGATTCGACCACGGTCATCGGCTGATCGAGCAACTCTTCGATCATCGCCTCGACATCGTCCGGAAGCTTGGTGCCTTCGCTGGAAAAGAACTTGATGCCGTTATCGTCATGCGGATTGTGCGAAGCACTGATGACGATACCGGCATCGGCCTGGAAAGTGCGCGTCAGATAGGCAATCGCCGGCGTCGGCATCGGCCCGAGCAGTTGCACGTCCGCACCCGCGGCAGCCAGCCCAGCCTCGAGGGCGGACTCGAACATGTAGCCAGAGATACGCGTGTCCTTACCGATCAGGATGCGGCACTTGCCCTGCTTGCGAAACGCCATGCCAGCCGCCCAACCGAGCTTGAGCATGAAATCCGGAGTAATAGGAAACTGGCCAACGCGACCACGAATGCCGTCGGTGCCGAAGTATTTTCTAGCCATAACGCTTTCCTTGTTATTGCGCCGCTTCAACCGCAGCGATCATGCGCACCACGTCCACCGTTTCGGCGACATCGTGCACACGCAGAATATGTGCGCCCTTGGTCAAGGCCAGAGCAGCCAATGCCAGACTACCGTAGAGGCGACCGCCAACCTCGTGACCGAGCACCTTGCCGATCATGCTCTTGCGTGACACACCAACCAGCAAGGGCCGCCCCAACGCAGAGAGCTCACTCATGCGCTTGAACAGGGCGAGATTGTGCTCCAGGGTCTTGGCAAAACCAAAGCCCGGATCGAGCAGGATCCGCTCAGCGGGAATACCGGCTGTCGCGCAGACGGCCATGCGCTCGACGAGAAAATCACGCACCTCAGCGACGATATCCGGATACTGCGGATCATCCTGCATGTTGCCGGGCTCGCCGCGCATATGCATCAGACACACCGGCAGACCAGTATCTGCCGCAGCATCCAGAGCACCATCACGTTGCAACGAACGCACATCATTGATCAGCCCCGCGCCCAGCCTTGCACTTTCGCGCATGACTGCGGGCGTCGAGGTATCCACGGAAATGATCACGTCGAGCTGACGAGCAATAGCTTCGACCACCGGCGCAACCCGCTCCAGCTCTTCGGTCGGAGAAACGGCCCGGGCGCCCGGGCGGGTGGACTCACCGCCGATATCGATCAGCGTCGCACCTGCGGCGACCATCTGCTCGGCGTGACGCAGCGCTGCATCGCGCGCCGTAAAGCGCCCACCATCGGAGAAAGAATCAGGAGTGACATTGAGGATGCCCATCACCTGCGGACGGGACAAATCAAGAAGCCGGCTACCACAGGGTAGCCGGCTCGGGTGTTGCGCTTGAGACATATGAAACCTTAGTGCTCGGCCGCCGGCCCACCAATGGGCTTTTCAGAACGATCTGGCTCGTCGACCTTGGCCTGCGGAGCACCGGAGTCACCGCCACCATCCCAGCCGCGCGGCTCACGAGGCTCGCGGCCGTTCATGATGTCATCGATCTGCTCGGCGTCGATGGTTTCGTACTTCATCAGCGCTTCGGCCATGGCATCGAGCTTGTCACGGTTCTCTACCAGCAGTTTCTTGGCCGTGGCGTAGCATTCATCGATGATGCGACGCACTTCCTCGTCGATCAGCTTGGCAGTCTCGCCGGACACATTGCTGGCCTGACTGCCCATGCTGCGACCGAGGAAAACTTCACCCTCCTCTTCCGCATACATCAGCGGGCCCAGCTTCTCGGAAAGCCCCCACTTGGTGACCATGTTCTTGGCCAACTGCGTGGCACGCATGATGTCGTTCGAGGCGCCCGTGGTGACGCCATCGAAGCCCAGGGTCATCTCTTCGGCGATACGACCACCGAACAGCGAGCAGATCTGGCTGATCAGCGCGCGCTTGCTGAGGCTGTAACGATCTTCTTCCGGCAGGAACATGGTCACGCCCAGGGCGCGACCACGCGGAATGATGGACACCTTGTAGACCGGATCATGCTCGGGCACCAGACGACCAACGATGGCGTGGCCCGCCTCGTGGAACGCGGTGTTGAGCTTCTCCTTGTCGGACATGACCATGGTCTTGCGCTCGGCGCCCATCATGATCTTGTCCTTGGCCAGCTCGAATTCCTTCATTTCCACCACGCGCTTGCCGGCGCGGGCGGCGAACAGCGAGGCCTCGTTGACCAGGTTGGCCAGGTCGGCGCCGGAGAAGCCCGGGGTGCCGCGGGCGATCACCGCCGGCTGCACGTCGTCGCTCATCGGCACCTTGCGCATGTGCACTTTCAGAATCTGCTCGCGACCACGAATATCCGGCAGACCAACGACCACCTGGCGGTCGAAGCGGCCAGGACGCAGCAGCGCAGGGTCGAGAACGTCCGGACGGTTAGTGGCAGCGATGACGATGATGCCGTCATTCATCTCGAAACCGTCCATCTCCACCAGCAACTGGTTGAGGGTCTGCTCACGCTCGTCGTGACCGCCGCCCATGCCGGCGCCACGATGGCGACCCACGGCGTCGATCTCGTCGATGAAGATAATGCACGGCGCGTGCTTCTTGGCCTGATCGAACATGTCGCGAACACGGCTGGCACCAACACCGACGAACATCTCAACGAAGTCGGAACCGGAAATGGTGAAGAACGGCACTTTCGCCTCACCAGCCACGGCTTTGGCCAGCAAGGTCTTGCCGGTACCCGGCGAGCCAACCATCAGTACACCACGCGGGATGCGACCGCCCAGGCGCTGGAACTTGCCCGGATCGCGGAGGAATTCCACCAGCTCGCTGACTTCTTCCTTGGCCTCGTCGCAACCGGCGACATCGGCGAAGGTGGTCTTGACCTGATCTTCGGAGAGCAGACGCGCCTTGGACTTGCCGAAGCTCATCGGCCCGCCCTTGCCACCAGCACCGCCCTGCATCTGGCGCATGAAGAACATAAATACGGCGATGATCACCAGAATCGGGAAGCTGGCGACCAGCAACTGAGTCCAGATGCTCTGCTGCTCAGGCTGCTTGCCTTCGATAACCACGTTGTTATCCAGCAGATCGCCGATCAGGCCTTCATCCTGAATAGCCGGGCGAATGGTCTTGAAGCCCTCACCATCGGTACGCTTGCCGGAGATCACGTAACCATCGACGGTAACGCGCTCAACGCGCCCTTCCTTCACCTGCTCGATGAATTGCGAGTAGCTCAGGGTCTGCGGCTCGCTCGGACTGGAGAAGTTGTTCATCACGGTAACCAGCACCGCCGCGATGATCAGCCACAGGATCAGATTCTTTGCCATGTCGTTCAATTAGCTACCCTCTGAAGCAGGCCTCGTGGCGAAGCGGGCTTCCCATGACGACCAATGATATACCGACTAACTTACACCAAACGCCCGCGTCCCGCAGGCACCGTCTGTAACCCTTTATGAGGTTTCTGCGACTGAGACCGACAGGGCGGACACCAGTTTCAACTCACATCCCGCGAAAACCGCGCGCCAACAGATATTGCTCACGGGAGCGATCGCGTGAGGACAGCGGCTTGCGCATCTGCACCTTGTCGAACGTCTCGCGCACCTGCTTGTGGTAAGCGTCGAAACCTTCACCCTGGAAAATCTTGATCAGAAAATCGCCACCTGGACGCAAGACACGCCCGGCCAGATCCAGCGCCAGCTCGCACAGATACATCGCACGCGCCTGATCGGCGGTTCTTACCCCACTCATATTGGGGGCCATATCGGAAATAACAAGGTCCACCGGATTTTCGCCGATGGCCTCGAGAATCTGCGCGAAGACCGCGTCATCGGTGAAATCACCCTGAATGAAGGTGACATCAGGAATGCTGTCCATCTCCAGGATATCGGAGGCGATCAGCCGCCCTTTGTCGCCGATCACTCGACTGGTGACCTGCGACCAGCCACCTGGCGCGGCGCCAAGATCGACCACGGTCATGCCCGGGCGCAGGATGCGATCCTTCTCCTGGATCTCCAGCAACTTGTAGCTGGCGCGCGAACGATAGCCGTCTTTCTGCGCCATCTTCACGTAGGGATCATCGAAATGTTCTTTCAGCCAACGCTGGCTGGTCTTGGAACGTGCCACTGAAACCTCTGACTCAACGGGTCATGAATAACTGCGCGGGCTCGGGTAAGATAGGCGCCGTTTTCCAGACCGAATTAGGTACTAACGATTATGCCGCTCACTCAAGAGCAGAAGAAACAATTCAAATCTATCGGCCACCACCTGAAACCTGTATTGATCGTGGCTGACAATGGTTTGACCGAGGGCGTGCTGGCCGAACTGGACCGCGCCCTGAACGATCACGAGCTGATCAAGGTACAGCTGCGCCTCACCGAACGCGAGGATCGCCAGGCCGCCATTGTAGCCCTGTGCGAAAACGGACGCGCTGAACTGGTCCAGTCGATTGGCAAGGTCGCCCTGCTCTACCGCAAGAACCCCAAGCCGAATCGCAACCTGTCCAACGTTATTCGTTACCAGGGTTGACGGCTAAGTGCAGCGCCTGCCCGCTCGACGTCAGGCGCCGCGCAATTTACCTGGGACCGGTTGCAGCACCAGCAACAGACCGCAAAAGGCCATCACCAAGTAACTGAAACGCAGCCAGCGCTCGGCATCGGGCCAGTAACGCAGCACAGCGAAGTAGCTCAGGGCCATGGCCGCAACGCTCAGCAGTAGTTGCCCACGTATATCCCGCAACAGACTCGACAGACCTTCACTGCGCAGCAAGGCAAAAGCCTGCAGCGCAACGCATACCGCTGTCAGACCGACCAGTAGCGGCACCAGCCGCGTGGCTATCTCCTGCACCAACAGAGGCGCCAGACCGCTTTGGCCGATGGCCGGCAGAATGACGAACTGCAACAACCACAAGCCGCCCACCCAGAGGGTCTGGGCCAGCTGCCAACTGACGGCAGCCGCCCGAGACGGTTGTTGCGGTTTAGATATGACGGACTTCGACAATCTCGTACTCGATCAGGCCACTGGGAGTCTGCACCGCAACCACATCGCCTTCATTCTTGCCAATCAAGGCACGGGCGATAGGCGAGCCGACAGAAATCTTGCCCTGTTTGATGTCCGCTTCGTCCTCGCCAACGATCTGGTAGGTCACGCTTTCGTCTGTTTCGACGTTGGCGATTTCCACCGTGGTGCCGAAGATCACCTTGCCGGTGTGCTCGATGGTGGTGACATCGATGATCACCGCGTTCTGCAGACGACCTTCGATATCACGCACACGCGCTTCGACCATGCCCTGCTGCTCACGCGCAGCATGGTACTCGGCGTTTTCCTTGAGATCACCCAGCTCGCGGGCTTCACCGATGTCCTGACTGAGTTTCGGGCGAACCACCTTGGTCAGGTGCGCCAGCTCTTCTTCCAGGGCGCGAGCGCCCTGAACGGTCATTGGATATTTGATCATGCCTTGATTCCTGCATGCAGATCCTGCAGCCGGCGTACAGTCTTCTCCGGGCCGAACTTGAGCGCTTCACAGACCGCCTGACCAGCCGCGATGGTGGTGGTGCAGTAGATCTTGTGCTGCAGGGCGTTACGACGGATCGAGTAGGAGTCAGCGATGGACTGACGCCCCTCGGTGGTATTGATGATCAGGGTCACTTCGTCGTTCTTGATCATGTCGACGACATGCGGACGGCCTTCAGTCACCTTGTTCACTCGACGAACTGGCAGACCAGCAGCCTCGATCACCTTGGCGGTGCCGGCAGTGGCAACCACTTCAAAGCCCAGCGCGATCAGATCACGGGCGACCTGAACGGCTTCCGGCTTGTCATCTTCACGCACGCTGATGAACGCGCAACCGGAGTTCGGCAGGATCTCGCTGGCGCCCAGCTGGGCCTTGGCGAAGGCTTCGCCGAAGGTATCACCGACACCCATGACTTCACCGGTGGACTTCATCTCCGGGCCGAGGATCGGGTCGACGCCTGGGAACTTGGCGAAGGGGAATACCGCTTCCTTGACGCTGAAGAACGGCGGGATGATTTCCTTGCTGTAACCGGCCTCGGCCAGGCTCTTGCCAGCCATGACGCGCGCAGCCACCTTGGCCAGCGACTCGCCGACGCACTTGGAGACGAACGGCACGGTACGCGAGGCGCGCGGGTTCACTTCGATGACGTAGATGTCCTCGCCCTGCACGGCCATCTGCACGTTCATCAGACCGACCACGCCGAGCTCCAGGGCCATTTTCTTGACCTGGTCGCGGATCTCGTCCTGGATGTGCATCGGCAGCGAGTACGGCGGCAGCGAGCAGGCGGAGTCACCAGAGTGCACGCCGGCCTGTTCGATGTGCTGCATGATCGCGCCGATCACCACGGTTTCGCCGTCGCACACCGCATCCACGTCCACTTCGATGGCGCAGTTGAGGAAGCGATCGAGCAGCACCGGGCTGTCGTTGGAGACTTTCACCGCTTCGCGCATGTAGCGCTTGAGCTCTTCTTCCTGGTAGACGATTTCCATCGCCCGGCCGCCCAGTACGTAGGACGGACGCACCACCATCGGGTAACCGATGTTCTTCGACAGGGCCAGGGCTTCGTCTTCGCTGCGCGCAGTGGCGTTGGCCGGCTGACGCAGGTTCAGGCGCTGCACCATCTGCTGGAAGCGCTCGCGGTCTTCGGCGCGGTCGATGGCCTCAGGGCTGGTGCCGATGATCGGCACGCCTGCTTCTTCCAGGGCGCGGCAGATCTTCAGCGGAGTCTGACCACCGTACTGGACGATGACGCCTTTCGGCTGCTCGACGCGGACGATTTCCAGTACGTCCTCCAGGGTCACCGGCTCGAAATACAGGCGGTCGGAGGTATCGTAGTCGGTGGAGACGGTTTCCGGGTTGCAGTTGACCATGATGGTCTCGTAACCGTCTTCACGCATGGCCAGCGCGGCGTGTACGCAGCAGTAGTCGAACTCGATGCCTTGGCCGATACGGTTGGGGCCGCCACCGAGAATCATGATCTTCTCGCGGCTCGACGGATTGGCCTCGCACTCCTCCTCGTAGGTCGAGTACATGTAGGCGGTGTCGGTGGCAAATTCGGCGGCGCAGGTGTCCACACGCTTGTACACCGGCAGCACTTTCAGCTTGTGGCGATGAGCACGCAGGCTCTTCTCGGACACACCCAGCAGCTTGGCCAGGCGCGCATCGGAGAAGCCCTTGCGCTTGAGCTTGAACATCAGGTCGCGGTCGATGGCCGACAGACCAAGGGTCTGCACGGTCGCCTCGTCCTTGATCAGATCTTCGATCTGCACCAGGAACCACTCGTCGATACGGGTCAGCTCGAACACTTCGGCGACGGTCTTACCGGCGCGGAAGGCATCGGCCACGTACCAGATACGGTCGGCGCTGGGCACGGTCAGCTCGCGACGCAGAGTGCTTTCAGCCTCAGGGTCATTCAGGTCGAGCTTCGGATCGAAGCCGGCAACGCCCACTTCCAGGCCGCGCAGGGCTTTCTGCATAGACTCCTGGAAGGTACGGCCGATGGCCATGACTTCGCCCACGGACTTCATCTGGGTGGTCAGGCGGGCGTCGGCTTTCGGGAATTTCTCGAAGGCGAAGCGCGGCACCTTGGTCACCACGTAGTCGATGGCCGGCTCGAACGACGCCGGGGTACGACCGCCGGTGATGTCGTTGGACAGCTCATCGAGGGTGTAGCCGACAGCCAGCTTGGCGGCGATCTTGGCGATCGGGAAGCCGGTGGCTTTGGAAGCCAGCGCCGAGGAGCGCGATACGCGCGGGTTCATCTCGATGACGACCATGCGCCCGGTGTTCGGGCAGATGCCGAACTGCACGTTGGAGCCGCCGGTCTCCACGCCGATCTCACGCAGCACTGCCAGCGAGGCGTTACGCAGGATCTGGTATTCCTTGTCGGTCAGGGTCTGTGCCGGCGCGACGGTGATCGAGTCACCGGTGTGCACACCCATCGGGTCGAAGTTCTCGATGGAGCAGACGATGATGCAGTTGTCCTTCTTGTCACGGACCACCTCCATCTCGTATTCCTTCCAGCCGATCAGCGACTCGTCGATCAGCAGTTCGCTGGTCGGCGACAGGTCGAGACCGCGGGCGCAGATTTCCTCGAACTCTTCACGGTTGTAGGCGATGCCGCCACCGGTACCGCCCATGGTGAAGGACGGGCGGATGATGCACGGGAAGCCGACTTTCTCGAGGACGCCGTAAGCGTCTTCCATGCTGTGGGCAATACCGGATACCGGGCACGCCAGGCCGATGTCTTTCATCGCCTTGTCGAAGCGCGAACGGTCTTCGGCCTTGTCGATGGTGTCGGCATTGGCACCGATCATCTCGACGCCGAACTTCTCCAGCACGCCGTGCTTTTCCAGGTCCAGCGCGCAGTTCAGCGCGGTCTGGCCACCCATGGTCGGCAGCAGGGCGTCGGGGCGTTCCTTCTCGATGATCTTGGCCACGGTGGCCCACTTGATCGGCTCGATGTAGGTGGCGTCAGCCATGGCCGGGTCGGTCATGATGGTGGCCGGGTTGGAGTTCACCAGGATGACGCGGAAACCTTCTTCCTTCAGCGCCTTGCAGGCCTGAGCGCCGGAGTAGTCGAACTCGCAGGCCTGGCCGATGACGATGGGGCCGGCGCCGAGGATCAGGATACTTTTGATGTCTGTACGTTTTGGCATGGTCTTCTCGAATTCTCTGCTCGGCGGGGCTTAGCGGCGTTTGGCCATCTCATTGATGAAACGGTCGAACAACGGCGCAACGTCGTGCGGGCCTGGGCTCGCTTCGGGGTGACCCTGGAAGCTGAAGGCGGCCTTGTCGGTACGCTCGATGCCCTGCAGGGTGCCATCGAACAGCGACTTGTGGATCGCACGCAGGTTGCCCGGTAGGCTGCTTTCGTCCACAGCGAAACCGTGGTTCTGGCTGGTGATCATCACCACACCGCTGTCGAGATCCTGTACCGGGTGGTTGGCACCGTGGTGGCCATGACCCATTTTCAGGGTCTTGGCGCCGGAGGCCAGAGCCAGCAGTTGGTGGCCGAGGCAGATGCCGAATACCGGAATATCGGTTTCCAGAACGTCCTTGATCGCCTGGATCGCGTAGTCGCACGGCTCGGGATCGCCAGGACCGTTGGAGAGAAACACGCCATCAGGATTGAGCGCCAGCACGTCGCTGGCCGGAGTTTGTGCCGGCACCACGGTCAGGCGGCAGCCACGCTCGACCAGCATGCGCAGGATGTTCAGCTTCACGCCGTAGTCATAGGCGACCACGTGGTAAGGCAGCTCGCTGGCCGGAATTTCCGGGTGGCTGTCGGACTGCAGGTTCCAGGTGCTTTCGCGCCACTCGTAGCGCTCGGTGCAGCTGACTACCTTGGCCAGGTCCATGCCCTTGAGGCCCGGGAAGCTGCGTGCCAGCTCCAGTGCTTTCTCTTCGGTGGCGTCGTCACCTACCAGGATGCAGCCATTCTGCGAACCCTTTTCGCGCAGGATACGGGTCAGGCGGCGAGTATCGATACCGGCGATGGCGACGGTGCCGTTGGCTTTCAGGTACTCGTCCAGCGGCTGCTTGTCGCGCCAGTTGCTGGAAATCAGCGGCAGGTCGCGAATGATCAGGCCAGCGGCCCAGACGCGGTTGGACTCGGCATCTTCCGGCGTGGTACCGGTATTGCCGATGTGCGGGTAAGTCAGGGTAACGATCTGCTGGGCATAGGATGGATCGGTAAGGATTTCCTGATAGCCGGTCATGGCGGTGTTGAACACCACCTCTCCGATCGTCTGGCCATCGGCCCCGATGGAATCGCCGCGAAAAATGCTGCCGTCAGCAAGGGCCAAAATGGCAGGTTTGGGGGCTGGCTTAGTCAAGAAGACCTCCGTCTCGATCAAGGCTTGAAGCAAACGCAGGTTGTAAAAAAGCGGGATGACGTGTGAAGGTCATCCCGCTTTTTTATTTGAGCCATTCTGCGTAACTTTTAGTGGACACACTAAAACAGGAAGCTTACAGGAAAACCCTTTTTCGGTCCACCCGGTAAGACGCCTCAGTCACACATTCACATCAACGCAAGCCCAACACGTCCTGCATGTCGTACAAGGCGGGCGAACGCTGCTGCAGCCACAAGGCCGAACGCACTGCGCCCTTGGCGAAAGTCATGCGGCTGGAGGCCTTGTGGGTGATCTCGACACGCTCGCCATCGGCGGCGAACAGCACGGTGTGATCACCCACCACGTCACCGGCACGCACGGTGGCGAAGCCTATGGTTTCACGCTCACGGGCGCCGGTCTGACCTTCGCGGCCATACACGGCGACTTTCTGCAGATCACGCCCCAGTGCATCGGCCACCACTTCGCCCATGCGCAGCGCGGTGCCAGACGGCGCGTCGACCTTGTGCCGGTGGTGGGCTTCGATGATTTCGATGTCCACATCATCACCCAATACGCGGGCAGCGGTATCCAGCAGTTTCAGGCATAGGTTGACGCCGACACTGAAGTTGGCGGCAAAGACGATGGGGATCTGCTTGGCCGCTTCGCTCAGCTGCTGCTTCTCTTCCACGGTGAAACCGGTGGTACCGATGACCATGGCCTTGCCCGCCTGGCGGCAGACTTCCAGGTTCTTCAGGGTCACCGACGGATGGGTGAAGTCGATCAGCACGTCAAAATCGTCGACCACTGCGGCCAGATCACCCGCCAGGGTCACGCCAATCTTGCCCAGGCCGACCAGTTCACCGGCATCGGCACCGATCAGGCTGCTATCGGCGCGGTCGATGGCGGCGCTGAGCTTGGCGCCCTCGGCCTGGCTGACAGCCTCGATCAGGGTCTTGCCCATGCGCCCGGCGGCGCCCATCACTGCAATACGTTGCATACATCAGCTCCAAGCTGTCACCCCAGCATCACCGGGGCGCTTTGGGGTTAACAGGCCGTTGAAAAACTACCTGCGTTGGCAATACTGCGTCAAAAACGGCCTCAAAATGCTCATTTACAACTCGTAAACTGCGCTTTTTCGGCCGCTTTTTCCTTGTCTTGCCTGCCTCGCCTACGCTTTTCAACAGCCTGTTAAACGTCGCCGAAGAAGCGCTTTACGCCCTCGAACCAGCCGCTGGCCTTGGGCGAGTGGGAATCGTCACCCTGCAGCGACTTGCGAAACTCTTCGAGCAACTCGCGCTGGCGCTTGTTCAGGTTGACCGGTGTTTCCACCGCGACCCGACACATCAGGTCGCCAGCCGCGCCACCACGAACAGGCGCCACGCCCTTGCCGCGCAAGCGGAACAGCTTGCCGGTCTGCGTGCCCTCGGGGATCTTCAGCTTGACCCGACCATCGAGGGTCGGCACTTCCAGTTCGCCACCCAGCGCCGCATCGGCAAAGCTGATCGGTACTTCGCAGTACAGATGCTTACCATCACGCTGGAAGATCGCATGTTCACGGACGTTGACCACCACGTAGAGGTCACCGGCCGGGCCGCCATGCGTACCGGCCTCGCCCTCGCCGGACAGGCGAATGCGGTCACCAGTATCGACACCTGGCGGCACCTTGACCGACAGCGTCTTGCTCTCTTCCACGCGACCCTGACCGTGACAGCTGCCGCAAGGGTCGGTGATCATCTTGCCGCTGCCATGACAGCGCGGGCAGGTCTGCTGCACGGAGAAGAAACCCTGCTGCATGCGCACCTGACCGATACCACCGCAAGTGGTACAGGTGACCGGGCTGGTGCCCTTCTTGGCACCCGAGCCATCGCAGGTCTTGCAGCCGACCAGGGTCGGCACGCGGATGGTCACGGTGGTGCCGCGCACCGCTTCTTCCAGATCCAGCTCGAGGGTGTAGCGCAGATCCGAGCCGCGCTGGGCACCACCACGCGAGCCGCCGCGAGCACCGCCAAAGAAGTCGCTGAACACATCACCGAAGATATCGGAGAAGTTGGCGCCGCCGAAACCGGCCCCACCACCGCCACCCATCTGCGGGTCGACCCCAGCGTGGCCGTATTGGTCGTAGGCCGAACGCTTGGCCGCGTCAGAAAGTACTTCGTAGGCCTCGTTGGCCTCCTTGAATTTCTCTTCGGAGTCTTTGTCGTCCGGGTTGCGGTCCGGGTGATATTTCATCGCCAGGCGCCGATAGGCCTTCTTCAGCTCGGCTTCACTAGCGCCGCGCTCGACCCCCAGGATCTCGTAATAATCACGTTTTGCCATAGTTGTGCTGCACTCTCAAATTCGTGAGTTCCAGATACGCCGACGCGGGAGAAGGCTCCCGCGCGGCGAATCCTGCCCGTCGCGAGCGACGGTGGAGCGTAAAGAAGAGGCGGCCCGCCGAGCAGGCCGCATCCCTTACTTGTTCTCCTTGACCTCTTCGAACTCAGCGTCGACCACGTCGTCACCGGCATCCTTGGCGTCGCCAGCATCAGCCTGGGCGGTACCGCCCTGCGGCTGCTCGGCATACATCTTCTGCGCCAGCGGCGTGGTGGCTTCGGACAGTGCGTTCATCTTGGCCTCGATGGCGGCCTTGTCGTCGCCTTTCACGGCCACTTCCAGTTCGCCAATGGCTTTCTCGATGGCCGCTTTCTCGTCGGCAGTAGCCTTGTCACCTGCTTCGGTGAGCATCTTGCGGGTGGCGTGCACCAGCTGATCACCCTGGTTACGTGCCGTGGCCAGCTCTTCGAACTTGCGGTCTTCCTCGGCGTTGGCCTCGGCGTCACGCACCATACGCTCGATTTCGTCATCGGACAGGCCGGAGTTGGCCTTGATCACAATGGACTGCTGCTTGCCGGTGGCCTTGTCCTTGGCGGACACATGCAGGATGCCGTTGGCGTCGATGTCGAAGGTCACTTCGATCTGCGGCACGCCACGCGGAGCCGGCGGAATCTCGGCCAGGTCGAACTTGCCCAGCGACTTGTTCTGTGCGGCCTGCTTGCGCTCACCCTGCAGCACGTGAATGGTCACGGCGCTCTGGTTGTCATCGGCAGTGGAGAACACCTGCGACTTCTTGGTCGGGATGGTGGTGTTCTTCTCGATCAGCGCAGTCATCACGCCGCCCATGGTTTCGATACCCAGGGTCAGCGGGGATACGTCGAGCAGCAGTACGTCCTTGACGTCACCGGCCAGAACGGCGCCCTGAATGGCAGCACCCATGGCGACGGCTTCATCCGGGTTGACGTCCTTGCGTGCTTCTCTGCCGAAGAACTCGGTCACCAGCTTCTGCACCAGCGGCATGCGGGTCTGACCGCCGACCAGGATCACGTCGTTGATCTTACCGACATCAATACCCGCATCCTTCAACGCGATACGGCAAGGCTCGATGGTGCGCTGCACCAGGTCTTCGACCAGCGATTCGAGCTTGGAACGGGAGATCTTCACGTTCAGGTGCTTCGGACCGGTAGCGTCTGCAGTGATGTACGGCAGGTTGACGTCGGTCTGCTGGCTCGAGGACAGCTCGATCTTGGCCTTCTCGGCAGCTTCCTTGAGGCGCTGCATGGCCAGCGGGTCGCCCTTGAGGTTCATGCCGGTTTCTTTCTTGAATTCGTCGACGAGGTAGTCAATCAGACGAATATCGAAGTCTTCACCGCCGAGGAAGGTGTCACCGTTGGTGGCCAACACTTCGAACTGGTGCTCACCATCGACTTCGGCGATCTCGATGACCGACACGTCGAAGGTACCACCACCCAGGTCATAGACGATCACGGTGTGGTCGCCCTTGGCCTTGTCCATGCCATAAGCCAGCGCAGCCGCGGTAGGCTCGTTGATGATGCGCTTGACGTCCAGACCGGCGATGCGACCAGCATCCTTGGTGGCCTGACGCTGGCTGTCGTTGAAGTAGGCCGGAACGGTGATGACCGCTTCGGTGACTGGCTCGCCCAGGTAGTCCTCGGCGGTCTTCTTCATCTTCTTGAGAATTTCAGCCGAGATTTGCGGCGGCGCCATCTTCTGGCCGTTCACTTCAACCCAGGCGTCACCGTTGTCAGCCTTGACGATCTTGTACGGCACCATCTGAATGTCTTTCTGCACGACTTCTTCGTCGAAACGACGACCGATCAGACGCTTCACCGCATACAGGGTGTTGTGCGGGTTGGTCACGGCCTGACGCTTGGCCGACTGGCCCACGAGGATTTCACCGTCGTTGGCGTAAGCGATGATGGACGGCGTGGTACGAGCGCCTTCGGCGTTCTCGATTACCTTGACGTTGCCATTTTCCAAAATAGAGACACAGGAGTTGGTGGTCCCCAGGTCGATACCGATAATTTTGCCCATGAATGTTCTCCCGAAACTTTGATTTTTCCGTCGCCTCGTTTCTCGGGCGCCGGCAGCACTAAAACGCTTGACTTAAAAATGGGGTCGTTACTGCTGATTTCAAGCCTGCTCGTCGATACTCGGCGGCGGCGTGGTTGGTGCCTTGCTGACCACGACCATGGCCGGGCGCAGCAGGCGACCGTTGAGCAGATAGCCTTTCTGGAACACCTTGAGCACCGAGTTCGGCTCGGCGTGGATGCTCTCTTCCATGGCCATGGCCTGGTGATGCTCCGGGTTGAACGGCGCACCATGCGGGTCGATGGCTTCCAGGTTGTAGCGAGCCAGGGTGTCGTGGAACAGCTTGAGGGTCAGTTGCATGCCCTCACGCACGGCCTTGATCGACACATCGTCAGGGCTGGACAGCTCCAGGCCGCGCTCCAGACTGTCGATTACCGGCAACAGATCGCCGGCGAACTTTTCCAGCGCAAATTTGTGTGCCTTCTCTACATCCTGCTCCGCGCGACGACGCACGTTTTGCAGGTCGGCAGCCACGCGCAGCGACTGATCCTGTGCAGCGGCCAGTTGCTCTTCCAGCGTTTGCACGCGAGCAGCCAGGTCGTCACCAGGCGCCACAGCTTCTGCTGCCTGCGCCTCGGAATTCTGCGTATCCAGGGTCTGTTCGTCAGCCATGCCTTTCTCCTCTCGAAAAAACTGGCGCGATACCGACTCGCGCTCCTGCCGCCTATATGGAGTCAATTCCACAGCTTTCAAGGGGCAATAGGGAGGATTGCCAGAGAAAGAAAAAACACTGTATAAATAACCAGACATCAATTCGGGAGCGTTCGCCATGCTGGTGCACCTGTCCATTCACAACTACGCCATCGTCGACCACCTGGATCTCGAGCTGGATGCCGGCATGAGCGCCATCAGCGGCGAGACCGGCGCGGGCAAATCGATCATGCTCGACGCCCTCGGCCTGTGCCTGGGTGATCGCGCCGACAGCGGCGTGGTACGCCCGGGTGCAGACAAGGCTGACATTCTCGCCAGCTTCGACCTGGCGGACATTCCCGAAGCCCGCACCTGGCTCGCCGAACGGGATCTGGACAACGACGGCCCGTGCATCCTGCGCCGGGTGATCACCGCCGAAGGCCGCTCGCGCGGCTATATCAACGGCAGCCCCTGCCCGCAGGCCGACCTCAAGGCCCTTGGCGAGCTGATCATCGATATCCATAGCCAGCACGAGCATCAGTCGCTGCTCAAGACCGACACCCATCGCCGCCTGCTCGATGAATACGCCGGCAGCCAGGACCTCGCGCGCCAGGTGCAACTCGCCGCGCAACGCTGGAAGCAGACACGCAACGAGCTGGAGCGCATCTCCAGCCAGGGTGACGAACAGCGCGCCCGCCACCAGTTGCTCAGCTATCAACTGGAAGAGCTGGAAAATCTGGCGCTGGGCGACAACGAACTGGAACAGCTGGAACAGGAGCACAAGGCGCTGAGCAACGCTGAAGCGCTACTCGCGGCCTGTCGCCAGGTGCTCGATCTGTGCAGCGAGAGCGATGCCGGCAACGTGCTCTCCGCGCTGACCGCCAGCCTCAACCGCCTGGGCGCCTTTGGCGGCCAGGGCGGCGCCTTGAACGAAGCCAGCAACCTGCTGGCCAGTGCGCAGATCCAGGTCGAAGAAGCAGTCGGCGAGCTGAATCGCTTCCTCGATCACTTCGACGCCGACCCGGAGCGTCAGCAGTTTCTCGAAGAGCGCCTGGACACCATCTACACCCTGGCACGCAAGCACCGTATTCAACCAGCCGAACTGACTGCCCTGCAGCAACAGTTGTTCGAAGAGCTTGAGAGCCTGAATGCCGACGACCAGGCCAGCGAACGCCTGGCTGAGGAGCTGACCGCCTATGAACGCCATTATCAGGAAAAGGCAGTCGAGCTCAGCGCGCTACGCAGCAATGCCGCCGAACGCCTGGCCGCTGCAGTGGAGCAGGAAATGCAGGCGCTGGGCATGCCTGGCGGTCGCTTCAACATCCAGCTCCAGGCCATGAGCAGCGAAGAGCCACATGCCAGCGGCCTGGAAACGGTGGAGTTCCTGGTCAGCGCCAACCCTGGCCAGCCGCTACGCGGCCTGGCCAAGGTGGCCTCGGGTGGCGAGCTGTCACGCATCAGCCTGGCGATCCAGGTGATCACCGCACAAACCTCGCGCGTACCGACCTTGGTATTCGACGAAGTGGACGTCGGTATCGGCGGCCCGACCGCCGAAGTGGTCGGGCAACTGCTGCGCCGCCTCGGCGAACGCGGTCAGGTGCTGTGCGTCACCCACTTGCCGCAAGTCGCCGCGCAGGGCCATCAACATCTGTTCGTGCACAAGCGGCGCGGCGAAGATGCCACGTCTACCGCCGTGAGCAAGCTGGACGAGAGCGGCCGCGTCGAGGAAATAGCCCGCATGCTCGGTGGCGTCGACCTGACCGAGGAATCCCTGGCTCACGCCCGCAAGATGGTCACCAGCGCCCAGGCCGCCTGAAGCGACGTAGCCCGGATGCAATCCGGGAGCACCAAGTCACCCGAATTGCATCCAGGCCACGACAAAGCAAAAAGGCGACCCGAGGGTCGCCTTTTTGATTGCCGCAGAAGGATCAGCTCTTCTTGCGTACGTACAGCACCAGATTGTGGTCGACCAGCTCGAAACCGTGTTCCTTGACGATCTCCTTCTGGCGCTTCTCGATCTCGGCGTCGAAGAACTCGATCACTTCACCGGAGTCGACGCAGACCATATGGTCGTGATGGCCGCTGTCAGCCAGCTCGAACACGGCATGGCCGCCATCGAAGTTGTGACGCACCACCAGGCCGGCGGCCTCGAACTGAGTCAACACGCGGTACACGGTGGCCAGGCCAACGTCCTCACCCGCCTCCATCAGTGCCTTGTAGACATCCTCCGCACTCATATGGCGGTGCTCGGCGTTGTCGAGCATTTGCAGGATTTTGACCCGTGGCAGAGTCACCTTCAGTCCAGCTTTGCGCAGTTCGTTATTTTCAACCATGGTCTGCTTTCTCATGGATGCTGCTTCGCAGCACCCTTCAATACGGGTATGATCCGGGGTTCAAGTTGCCCAAGATAGTGGAAGTCACCCTCCGATGCAAAAAACCAAGCTCTTGCTGACCAGCCTGTCGCTGACCGGGCTCTTCGCACTCGCCGGTTGTTCATTCCCCGGGGTTTACAAGATCGACATTCAACAGGGCAATGTCGTGACACAGGACATGATAGACCAGCTGCGCCCGGGAATGACCCGACGCCAAGTGCGGTTTATCATGGGCAACCCGTTGATCACCGACACCTTCCATGCCGATCGCTGGGATTATCTGTACAGCATCCAGCCCGGCGGCGGTCAGCGCCTGCAGGAACGCGTCAGCCTGGTATTCGACGGCAGCGACCAACTGGTTGGCCTGGCCGGCGACTTCATGCCCGGCGTCAGCCGTGACCAGGCAATCATGGGCCAGACTAGCGACACCAGCAGCGCTCAGCCGCAAGCCCAACCGCAGGATGAAACGCCGCCCGCCCCCGGCTCGCTGCTGGAGCAGATTCAGCGTGAGGTGGATCAGGTCGAAACCGTTCCGGTCCCTACGCCCGAGCCGCTGGACACCGATCCGCAGTAACACATGCACACAAAAAAGCCCGGAGCGAATCCGGGCTTTTTCATATCTGCCGTCTTACGAGCTGACGGGTCAGCTCGACTCCTCGCCTTCTTCCCTGGCCTTGGCTTTGGCCGCACGCTGCTTGCGCACTTCCTTCGGATCGGCGATCAGCGGTCGATAGATCTCGACACGCTCACCCTCCTCCAGCACTCGCTCTTCCGGCTTGCCTACCGCCTTGCCAAAAATGCCCAGCGGCGCCTGGCTCAGATCCAGCTCCGGAAAGAACTGCTGCATACCAGAACGCAGCGCGGCCTCGCGCACCGTAGTGCCGGCCGGTACGGACAGACGCAGGAGCTTCTGCCGTTCGGCAAGGGCATAGACCACTTCGATGGCAATACTGGGTTTATCCATACAGCTGCTTGGCTCGCTGGCAGAAGGCGTCGACCATGGTATTGGCCGCCTGATTGAACAGCGGACCCAGCGTGGCACGCACCAGTGGCCCAGCATAGTCGAAGGTCAGGTCCAGGCTGATCTTGCAAGCCTTGTCACCCAGCGCCTTGAACTCCCAGACGCCATGGAGACTGGTAAAAGGCCCTTCCTGCAGGTTCATCTCGATACGCTGCCCAGGCAGCAGCACGTTACGCGTGACGAAGCGCTGGCCGATGCTGCCCTTGGCCACCTCGAGGCTGGCCAGCATGTGTGTTTCGCTGACCTCCAACACCTCACTGGCGCGGCACCAAGGCAGAAACTGTGGGTAACCGGCCACATCGTTGACGAGATCAAACAGTGCCTGCGCCGGGTACGGCAACAATGCCGAACGCTGGATTCGAGTAGCCATTTACTTGCTCAGCTCCGCAATGAACACGATCAGCACGCCGATTGGCGCCACGACGCGAATCAGCCAGAGGGCCAGATTGAACAGCAGCGGGCTTCTGATGGACAACTCTTCACGCACAGCATCACGGCTCAGCACCCAACCAGCAAACATGGCGAAAGACAGACCGCCCAGCGGCAGCAGGATACGGCTGGTGAGGTAGTCGATGCTGTCGAAGAACGTCTTGCCGCCCTCGGCACCCCACTGCAACAGATGGAAACCGTCCTCGGCGAAGACGAAGAACTTGGTCTCGGCCCACAGGTTGAACGACAGCACCGTGCCCATCCCCACCAGCCAGCACAACAGCGCCAGCGCGGCGGTTACCTGCGCACGACTGCGCCCGGTTTTTTCGACGAAGTAAGCCACGGCCGGCTCCAACATGGAGATCGACGAACTCCATGCGGCAACAGCCACCAGCACGAAGAAGATCAGCCCCATCACCTGACCGAAAGCGATATTGCCGAAGGCAATCGGCAGGGTGACGAACATCAGCCCCGGGCCACCGCCCGGCTCCAGGCCGGCGGCAAAGACGATGGGGAACAATGCCAGACCCGCCGTCAGCGCCACCAGGGTATCGAGCAGACCGACGGTCAGCACCGTGACGCCGATCGAGGCCTTCTTCGGCATGTAGGCGCCGTAGACCATGATCGAGCCCACGCCCACGCTCAGGGTAAAGAAGGCATGGCCCATGGCCGCCAGAATGCCGTCCTGCACCTTGCTCGGATCGAAATGGAAGAGGAAGTCGAAACCTTCGCGGAAATGCCCGGTGGTGAAACTGTAGCCCAGCAGCACCAGCAACAACACGAACAGCAGCGGCATCATGATGCGCAGGCTGCGCTCCAACCCTGCTACCACACCCTTGGCGATGACGAACGCAGTGATCAGCATGAACAGGCTGTGCCACAGGGTCAGTCGCCACGGATCGGAGGTCAGACCGCCGAACGCCGCACCTGCCCCATCGGCGCTGATGCCGGTGAAGTCGCCACGACCCATGCCGATGATGTAATCCAGCGACCAACCGGCCACCACGCTGTAGAAGGACAGGATCAGTAGCGCGGCGACCATCCCCATCAGCGCAGCCAGCGACCAGTGCTTCGAGGCTCCGGCTTCGATCGCCAGGCTCTTCATCGCATTGACCGGACTCTGCCGGCCGCGGCGGCCGATCAGGGTTTCCGCCAGCATGATCGGCACACCCACCAGGGCGATGCAGAGCAGGTACATGACGACGAACGCACCGCCGCCGTAGACCCCGGTCATGTAGGGGAATTTCCAGATATTGCCGAGACCGACAGCCGAGCCGGTCGCCGCCAGAATGAACACCCAGCGACTGGTCCAGGCACCATGAATCGAAACTTTGTCGCTCGCCATTGCGGCCAAGACCCCATACTGCGGGAAAAAAGATCGCGCATTGTCGGAGATTCGCGGCATGGGCTCAAGTTTGGCTCGGTAAAGCCCCATGGCGCAGGCGCGGACGACTCCCTATAATGCGCGCCCTATGGCTAAGCAAAAGAAACATCCCCAAGGCACCATCGCGCTGAACAAGAAGGCGCTGCATGACTATTTCATCGAACACAAGTTCGAGGCCGGCCTGGTGCTGTCCGGCTGGGAAGTGAAGAGTCTGCGTGCCGGCAAGGCACAGCTGGTCGACAGCTACGTGCTGCTCAAGGACGATGAGGCCTGGTTGATGGGCTGCCACATCACGCCACTGAAAACCGCCAGCACCCATGTCATCGCCGACCCGACCCGCACGCGCAAGCTGCTGCTGAACAAGCGCGAGCTGGAAAAGCTGTTCGGCTCCGTGCAGCAGAAGGGCTACACCGCCGTGGCGCTGTCGCTGTACTGGAAGCAGCATCTGGTCAAATGCGAAATTGCCCTGGCCAAGGGCAAGAAGGACTTCGACAAGCGCCACACCGAGAAGGAACGTGACGCCGACCGCGAGGTTCAACGCGCGATGCGCAGCAAGGGCAAGGACGACTAAAAGCGGCGACAGGCTGCAAGTCAAAGCAATGCAGCCGGCGTAGGGCGGACTTAGGAGCCCAAGCGAACAGTCCGCCATGCCAGACCTGGCACCACAACATTCCGTTGAGGCTCAACAGCGCGTTGCTTCGCCAACGGATCACCGCCCGGTACGCGCTACGCGCAGCTTGCCGCTCGCTTTATATCCCCAAGCGCCTCTGCGCACGCGCCACGCGCTGGGCTTCCAGCTGCACTTCCGAAAGGACTTCCTGCACATAGTCGATGTGCTGATTGGAGAGCTCGCGGGCGTCTTCCGCGCGACCTTCGATGATCGCCTGGTAAAGCGCGCGGTGCTGCCCGATCAGCATGTCGCGGGTCTCTTCGCGCTGGGCATACATGCCACCGATGTTGGTCACCACGTTGCGCTTGAGCAGGTCGAACAACCCCCGAATGGTGTGCAGCAGAACGGCGTTGTGGCTGGCCTCGGCAATCGCCAGGTGAAAACGCGCATCGGCCGCACCCTCCTCGGCGCGAGTCACCTTACCGACTCGCGCGTAGCAATCCTGCAAGGCTTCGAACGCTTCGGTGAGGCGCTGCCGGTCGATATCGGTGGCTCGCCTGGCCGCGTAGTAGGCGCAGGAACCCTCCAGGGTATGGCGAAACTCCAGCAGGTCGCGCTGGGCATCCTCCTTGTGCTCCAGCAATTGCAGCAATGGATCGCTGAAGGTCGAACCGAGTGATTCGGCGACATAGTTACCGCCGCCCTGGCGACTGACCAGCAGCCCCTTGGCCACCAGTTTCTGGATCGCCTCACGCAGGGACGGACGAGACACACCGAACTGCTCGGCCAGCGCACGTTCTGCAGGCAGCCTCTCACCGACACGCAAGGTGCCCTCGAGAATCATGGTTTCCAGTTGCGCGACGATGTCATCAGAGAGACGACGCTGCCGCACCTGACCTACTTCCATTACCCACATCTCCATTGGTTTGACCAAGCCGATGGCCTCACAGGGCAAGCCTATAGCGCCCCTCCTCGCTGAACAAGCAAGCACTCTACGACCAAAGTCTTAGCCTCTCGATTTGACAGCCTATTGAGCAACTTTTAACCTGAGCCCGCTATCTTGTAAATTGGTATTACCAATTTAACCAACAAGAACAACAAACCATCGAGGTCACGCCATGACAGCCCTACGCGCTGCAAGCCTGTTCGATCACGCCTCATCCCTGCCGCGCCAGTTGTGCGCTCGTGTGGAGTAAGACCCAATGTCCAACGGAATTCTCGCCCTGCTGGCGTTCTCGCCGATTCTGCTCGCTGCCGTGCTGCTGATCGGTCTGCGCTGGCCGGCCAAACACGCCATGCCTCTGGTTTACCTGGTGACTGCTGCTGTAGGCCTGTTCGCCTGGGACATGACCTTCAACCGCGTACTGGCCTCCACCCTGCAAGGCTTGCTGATCACCCTCGGCCTGCTGTGGATCATTTTCGGCGCCATTCTGCTGCTGAACACCCTCAAGCACTCCGGTGGCATTACCGCCATTCGTGCCGGCTTCACCACCATCAGCCCTGACCGCCGCATCCAGGCGATCATCATCGCCTGGTTGTTCGGCTGCTTCATCGAGGGTGCCTCAGGCTTCGGTACGCCAGCGGCCATCGCGGCTCCGCTGCTTGTCGCCATCGGTTTTCCGGCCATGGCCGCGGTGTTGATGGGCATGCTGGTACAAAGCACACCGGTATCCTTCGGCGCCGTCGGCACACCGATCATCGTCGGTCTCAACACCGGCCTGGACACCGCCACCATCGGCGCACAGCTGGTCGAGCAAGGTTCGTCCTGGGCGCAGTTCCTGCAATTGATCACCGGCCAGGTGGCGATCATCCATGCCATCGTCGGTGTGGTCATGCCACTGGTGATGGCGATGATGCTGACCCGTTTCTTCGGTCAGGAGAAAAGCTGGAAAGCCGGCCTGGAAGTGCTGCCGTTCGCCATTTTCGCCGGCCTTGCATTCGTCCTGCCGTACGCGGCCACCGGGGTGTTCCTCGGTCCGGAGTTTCCCTCGCTGCTGGGCGGCCTGATCGGCCTGGCCATCGTCACCAGCGCCGCGCGCTTCGGTTTCCTGGTACCGAAGAAGACTTGGGATTTCGCCCCGGCCGACAAATGGCCGAGCGAGTGGCTGGGCAGCGTCGAGATGAAACTGGACGAACTGACTGCCAAACCGATGAGCGCACTGCGCGCCTGGCTGCCCTATGTGCTGGTCGGTGCCCTGCTGGTGATCAGCCGCGTGTTCCCGGAAGTGAGCAACGCGCTGAAGGCGGTGGTGGTGAACTTCCCCGACCTGCTCGGCGAAGCCGGCATCGGCGCCAACTTCCAACCCCTGTACCTGCCGGGTGGCATTCTGGTCGCCGTGGTCCTGGCCACCTTCTTCCTGCATGGCATGAAGGCACGTGACCTGGGCAAGGCGGTGAAGGAATCCTCCAGCGTATTGCTCAGCGCCGGCTTCGTGTTGCTGTTCACCGTGCCGATGGTGCGCATTCTGATCAACTCCGGCGTCAACGGCGCCGAGCTGGCCAGCATGCCGATCCTCATGGCGCGCTGGGTGGCCGACAGCGTTGGCGGTATCTATCCGCTGCTGGCCCCGAGCATCGGTGCCCTGGGTGCCTTCATCGCCGGCTCCAACACCGTCAGCAACATGATGTTCAGCCAGTTCCAGTTCGGCGTGGCCAGCAGCCTGGGTATCTCCAGCGCGCTGATCGTCGCGGTCCAGGCCGTTGGCGCCGCCGCCGGCAACATGGTGGCGATCCATAACGTCGTCGCCGCTTCGGCTACCGTTGGCCTGCTCGGCCGCGAAGGCAGTACTCTGCGCAAGACCATCTGGCCGACGCTGTACTACCTGCTGTTCACCGGCATCATCGCGATGGTCGCGATCTATGTGCTGGGTGTCAGCGATCCGCTGATGCCCCACTGATCGACTGGTAGTGCCCGCCCCGACATCGTCGGGGCATTTGCCGTAAGGCTACGCTTCCCCTTTTCAGCAACAGGATGAGCCCATGATCATTTCTGCCTCGACCGACTATCGCGCCGCCGCTCAACGCAGGCTGCCGCCCTTCCTGTTCCATTACGCCGATGGCGGCGCCTACGCCGAGCACACGCTGCGCCGCAACGTCGCCGACCTGTCGGACATCGAACTGCGCCAGCGCGTGCTGAAGAACATGTCCGAACTGGACCTGTCCACCGAGCTGTTCGGCGAAAAGATGTCGATGCCGGTAGGCCTGGCGCCAGTCGGCCTGACCGGCATGTTCGCTCGCCGTGGCGAGGTGCAGGCAGCCAAGGCGGCAGCGGCCAAGGGCATTCCCTTCACCCTGTCCACCGTGTCGGTGTGCCCGATCGAGGAAGTGGCCCCGGCTATCGACCGGCCGATGTGGTTCCAGCTCTACGTGCTGAAAGACCGCGGCTTCATGAAGAACGCACTAGAGCGTGCCAAGGCCGCCGGCTGCTCGACCCTGGTGTTCACCGTCGACATGCCCGTGCCCGGCGCCCGCTACCGCGATGCCCACTCCGGCATGAGTGGCCCGAACGCGGCGCTGCGCCGCATGCTGCAGGCCATGACTCACCCGCAGTGGGCCTGGGATGTCGGCCTGAAGGGCAAACCGCATGACCTGGGCAACATCTCTGCCTACCGCGGCAACCCGACCGGCCTGGCGGACTATATCGGCTGGCTGGGCGCCAACTTCGACCCGTCGATCTCCTGGAAGGATCTGGAATGGATCCGTGATTTCTGGGACGGCCCGATGGTGATCAAGGGCATCCTCGACCCCGAAGACGCTCGTGATGCGGTGACCTTCGGCGCCGACGGCATCATCGTCTCCAACCACGGTGGTCGTCAGCTCGACGGCGTGCTGTCCAGCGCCCGTGCTCTGCCGGCCATCGCCGATGCGGTCAAGGGTGACCTGAAGATCCTCGCCGACTCCGGCATCCGCACTGGCCTCGACGTGGTGCGCATGATTGCTCTCGGCGCCGACACCGTGCTGCTCGGCCGCGCCTTCCTCTACGCCCTGGCCGCTGCCGGTGGCGCCGGTGTGAGCAACCTGCTCGACCTGATCGAGAAGGAAATGCGCGTGGCGATGGTGCTGACCGGCGCCAAGTCCATCGCCGAAATCACTCCGGATCTGCTGGTAAAGGAGCGTTGAGCCAATGACTGCTGCCGCCTCCATCACCCGTGACGCCCTGCTGGCGCAGATGCGCCAGATCGTCGGCAGCAGCCACGTGCTGACCGACGAACAAGCCACACGGCGTTTCCGCAAGGGCCACCGTACGGGTGAAGGCAACGTGCTGGCGGTGGTGCGCCCAGGCTCCTTGCTGGAGCAGTGGCGGATTCTGCAGGCGGCAGTAGCGGCCGACCGCATCGTCATCATGCAGGCGGCCAACACCGGCCTGACCGGCGGCTCAACCCCCGACGGTGCCGATTACGACCGCGAGATCGTGTTGATCAGCACCCTGCGCATCACCGGCGTACAACTGATCAACGATGGCGAGCAGGTGGTGTGCCTGCCCGGCGCCACCCTGGATCGCCTGGAACAGGCATTGGCGCCGCTGAATCGCGAACCGCACTCGGTGATCGGCTCGTCCTGCATCGGCGCCTCGGTACTCGGCGGCATCTGCAACAACTCCGGCGGCGCCCTGGTGCGCCGTGGCCCGGCCTATACCGAGCTGGCGCTGTATGCACAGGTTAAAGATGACGGTTCGCTGGAACTGATCAACCACCTGGGGATCGAGCTGGGCAACGATCCGGAGGAAATCCTCACCCGCCTGCAGAGCGGCGACTACACACCACAGCAGGTGCGCAACGAAGAGACGGCAAAGGCCTCCGACGCGCGCTACGGCGAGCACGTGCGCGACGTCGATGCCGACACTCCGGCGCGCTTCAACGCCGACCCATCGCGCCTGTTCGAGGCCTCCGGTTCGGCCGGCAAACTGTGCCTGTTCGCGGTGCGCCTGGACACCTTCCCGAAAGAGCCGAGCACGGTGTTCTATATCGGCAGCAACGACCCGCACGATCTGACCGAAGTGCGCCGCCACCTGCTGGCCAGGCTGCCGCGCCTGCCGATTGCCGGGGAATACATCCACCGCACCGCCTTCGACATCGGCGAGAAATATGGCAAGGACACCTTCCTGGTGATCGACAAGTTCGGTACGTCCAAGGTGCCGGCTGCCTTCGCCATGAAGAGCCGGGTCGACGGTTTCTTCGAACGCTTCGGCCTGCGTGGCGTAACCGACAAGGTGATCCAGGCCCTGATGAACCTGCTGCCCAGCCACCTGCCGCCACGCATGCGCGAGTACCGTGACCGTTTTGAGCATCACCTGCTGGTGCGTGTATCCAACGACACGCTGGAACAGACCCGCAGCTTCCTCAGCGAGTATTTCACCGGCAGTGACAGCGGCGCCTATTTCGAATGCGATGCCGATGAGGGACGCAAGGCCTTCCTCCATCGCTTCGCCGTGGCCGGTGCCGCGATCCGCTACCGCGAGTCGCACCGCAGCAGCGTCGAAGACATCCTCGCCCTGGACATCGCCCTGCGCCGCAACGACCGCGACTGGGTCGAGACGCTGCCGCAGGAGATGGAAGAGCAGATCATCCACAAGCTGTACTACGGGCACTTCTTCTGCCACGTGTTCCATCAGGACTATATCGTCAAGAAGGGTAATGACCCGCTCGCCATGGAACATGCCATGTGGAAGCTGCTGGACGAACGCCGCGCCGAGTACCCGGCCGAGCACAACGTTGGCCATCTCTACGTGGCCAAGCCGGCATTGGCCGGCTTCTACCGCGAGCTCGACCCGACCAATACCTTCAACCCCGGCATCGGCCATACCTCGAAGAAGAAACATTGGGGTGGTTGTTGCTAAGAGGCTGACGCTTTACGTAGGAGCGGCTTCAGCCGCGAACCGGCCGCGAACCTCGCGGCTGAAGCCGCTCCTACGGATTAGGTGTAGGGCGGCCTCACGAGCGTAGCGAGTAGCCCGCCGGGCCATGCCAGGCCTGACAGCACAACGACCGTCTGGAACTCCAGCGGCCTACGACTTGGCAACGACTGCATGGATGCAGGAGGTAGAGCGCGAGTAGGCCCTCCTCACCGTAAACCTGTGGGAGGCGCTTCAGCGGCGACGGTCGCGGCTGAAGCCCTTCCCACAAAAGCTCCGTAGCCCGGATGCAATCCGGGGCCAACAAAAACCGATGTCCCGCACAAAAGCAAAGGCCCGCCAAATTGGCGGGCCTTTGTGCTTACGCGGCAAGCGATCAGGCGAAGACGATCTCCTCGCCGTCCACCTTGGCATGCACCGTCGCGCCCGGGGCGAAATTGCCGGCGAGTATCTGCTGCGCCAGCGGGTTCTCGATCCAGCGCTGGATCGCACGCTTGAGCGGACGCGCGCCGTACACCGGGTCGTAACCGACGGCGATCAGCTTGTCGAGCGCCTCCGGCGTCAGCTCCAGACTCAGCTCACGCTCGGCCAGACGACCACGCAAACGTCCTAGCTGGATCTCGGCGATACCAGCGATCTGCTCGCGGCCTAACGGTTCGAACACCACCACTTCGTCGATGCGGTTGATGAACTCGGGGCGGAAGTGGCTGCTCACCGCATCCATCACCGCCGCGCGCTGCGCTTCCTTGTCGCCGACCAGCTCCTGGATCTGCGCCGAGCCGAGGTTGGAGGTCATCACGATCACCGTGTTCTTGAAGTCCACGGTGCGCCCATGGCTATCGGTGAGGCGACCATCTTCCAGCACCTGCAGCAGCACGTTGAACACGTCCGGGTGAGCCTTCTCGACTTCATCCATCAGCACCACGGAGTACGGCTTGCGGCGTACCGCCTCGGTCAGGTAACCACCCTCTTCGTAGCCGACATAGCCCGGTGGTGCGCCGATCAGACGGGCGACGCTGTGCTTCTCCATGAACTCGGACATATCGATACGCACCAGCGCCTCCTCGGTGTCGAAGAGGAACTCGGCCAGCGCCTTGCACAGCTCGGTCTTGCCCACCCCGGTCGGGCCGAGGAAGAGGAACGAGCCGCTCGGCCGGTTCGGGTCAGCCAGGCCGGCACGCGAGCGGCGCACGGCGTTGGCAACGGCGACCACCGCTTCGTCCTGGCCGATCACACGCTGGTGCAACAGCCCTTCCATCTTCAGCAATTTTTCGCGCTCGCCTTCGAGCATCTTGCTCACCGGAATACCGGTCCACTTGGAAACGACTTCGGCGATCTCCTCATCGGTAACCTTGTTGCGCAGCAGCTGGTTCTCGCTCTTGCCGTGCTGGTCGACCATCTGCAGGCTGCGCTCCAGATCGGGAATGATGCCGTACTGCAGCTCCGCCATGCGGTTGAGGTCGCCCTTGCGCCGTGCGGCCTCGAGTTCGGTCTTGGCCTGCTCGATGCGTTGCTGGATCTGCGCCGAACCTTGCACCTCGGCTTTCTCCGACTTCCAGATTTCCTCCAGGTCGGCGTATTCCTTCTCCAGCTTGGCGATATCTTCTTCCAGCTTGACCAGACGCTTCTTGGTCGCCTCGTCGTCTTCCTTCTTCAGCGCCTCGCGCTCGATCTTCAGCTGGATCAGGCGGCGATCCAGACGATCCAGCTCCTCGGGCTTGGAGTCGATCTCCATGCGGATACGGCTGGCAGCCTCGTCGATCAGGTCGATGGCCTTGTCCGGCAGCTGACGGTCGGTGATGTAGCGATGACTGAGCTTGGCTGCGGCGATGATCGCGCCATCGGTGATGGTCACGCCGTGGTGCACCTCGTAGCGCTCCTTCAGGCCACGCAAGATGGCGATGGTGTCTTCCTCGCTCGGCTCGTCCACCAGCACCTTCTGGAAGCGGCGCTCCAGCGCGGCGTCCTTCTCGATGAACTGGCGGTACTCATCCAGCGTGGTGGCACCGACGCAGTGCAGCTCACCACGGGCCAGCGCCGGTTTGAGCATGTTGCCGGCGTCCATGGCGCCTTCGGCCTTGCCGGCACCGACCATGGTGTGCAGCTCATCGATGAACAGAATGATGCGCCCTTCCTGCTTGGAGAGCTCGTTGAGCACGGCTTTCAGACGCTCCTCGAACTCGCCACGGAACTTGGCGCCGGCGATCAGCGAGCCCATGTCCAGCGACAGCAGGCGCTTGTCTTTCAGACCATCGGGTACTTCGCCATTGATGATGCGCTGGGCCAGACCCTCGGCGATGGCCGTCTTGCCCACGCCGGGCTCGCCGATCAGTACCGGATTGTTCTTGGTACGGCGCTGCAGCACCTGGATGGTGCGACGAATCTCGTCGTCACGACCGATTACCGGGTCGAGCTTGCCCTCTTCGGCACGCTTGGTCAGGTCGACGGTGTACTTGTCCAGCGCCTGGCGTGACTCCTCGACGTTGGGGTCGTTGACCGCCTGGCCGCCGCGCAGGTTGGCGATGGCGTTTTCCAGGGCCTTCTTCGACACGCCCTGGCCGAGCAGCAGCTTGCCCAGCCTGGTGTTCTCGTCCATCGCCGCGAGCAGCACCAGCTCGCTGGAAATGAACTGGTCACCGCGTTGCTGTGACAGGCGGTCGGCCTGGTTGAGCAGACGCGCCAGATCCTGCGACAGGTTGATGTCGCCGGTGGGGTTCTGCAGTTTACCGAGCTGATCCATTTCTCGGGTCAGGGCTTGCCGCAGACTGTTGATGTCGAAACCAACCTGCATCAGCAGCGGCTTGATCGAACCACCCTGTTGCTCGAGCAGCGCCTGCATCAGGTGCAGCGGCTCGATGGCGGCGTGGTCCATGCCCACCGCCAGAGATTGGGCGTCGGAGAGTGCAAGTTGCAGCTTGCTGGTCAAACGATCGATACGCATATATGTCCTTCCTCCAGAGTGGCGAGCCGGGACAACATCCCCGAAAAAAGGGCGCCTCTAAAAACGTAGGCGAGGCAGTCAGTACAAGGCAAAAACAAGCGAAAAACGGTCGGAGTCGCGCTCGACTTTACGAGCTGTAAATGAGCATTTTGATCGGACTCGCGCCCGAGCTTGTTTTTAACGCAGTAATGACAACGCAGGTAGTTTTTAGAGGCGTCCGTAGAAGCCCGCCGAGATACAGACTAGATAAGGACGATTACGCCGTATTCAAGACGTGACGACTTGATCCAGATCAGCGCCAGATCACCTGCTGCTCCAGCGGAAAGCGCAGGCGCGGATTGTAGACGCCCTTCTCGCCCTGGCGCCCGACGGCCAGCAGCATGATGGGGATGGCCTGACGCGGGATATCCAGCACACGACGCAGGCGCGGCTCGTCGAAGCCTTCCATCGGACAGCTGGCATAGCCATGGCTCTGGAAGGCCAGCATCAGGTTCTCCGCCGCCAGCGCCGTCGACTTAACCGCCCACAGGCGCATGTCGGCCTTGCTGTTGGGCTTGCGCATCAATGGTCTGCGCACACCCATCAGTCGCACCAGCTGACGCTTGAACAAACCCAGCAAACCCAGCGGCCCCTGGTTGTACTGGAAGGGCGCGGTCTTGCTGTAGAAACTGCGGATGCGCGCCGGCACCTCGGCCTCCGGCCAGTAATCGATGACGTTGCGGCAGGCCTGACGCCAGGTGTCCGGGCGCGCCAGCACGGCGATGATCAAAGGTGCACGGGCGGCGTTCTGGCTCATGCATACCGGATGCAGCTGCGCCAGCAGCGCCGGATCGCGAATCACCTGAAAACTCCAGGGCTGCAGGTTGCAGGAATTTGGCGCCAGCACGGCCAGCTCCAGGCAATCGCGAATCACAGCGTCCGGCACCGGTTCGGGGGTGAAGCGGCGTACCGCGCGGCGACTTTCGATCAGCGCGCGCAGTTCGGCCGGCGAAACCATGGCGGGTGTTTGCTCGTTAAGAAAGCTGGTCATGGGCGCACTCCTCGGCAGTCGCCCGATTAAGCAACCGGGCGGCTTTGCGAACAAGAGGATGGGAGGAAATGGCCGTGGATTTGGCTGATCAGCCTCACCTGCGCCTCTGATCGAGGACGCAGGAGCCAAGACCTAGAGGCCGAGCGCTTTCTCGATGACCTGGATCAGTGCAGGATCATCCGGCGTGGTGCGCGGCGAGAATCGCGCCAGCACGCGGCCATCCTGGCCGACCAGAAACTTCTCGAAATTCCAGGTGATGTCACCTGGAAACTCGGCGCCCTCGCCCGCCAGCAGGCGATACAGCGGGTGCCGACCTGGGCCATTGACCTCTAGCTTGCTGCCCAGCGGGAAGGTCACGCCATAGTTGAGGCTGCAGAACGAGCGGATCTCGTCCTCGCTGCCCGGCTCCTGACCGGCAAACTGGTTGCAGGGCACGCCGAGCACGGTAAAGCCATTGCCCTTGTACTGCTGATAGAGCTTTTCCAGCCCCGCGTACTGAGGCGTCAGGCCGCACTTGGAGGCGACGTTTACTACCAGCACCACCTGGCCCTTGTAGGGCGCCAGTGGCAGTTCCTGGCCATCCAGCGCGCGTAGATTGAGATCGTGAAAGGCACTCATGACGAACTTCCTCAGCGAATTCAGTGCAGCGGGCGCAAGGCCCTGTAATCCTCGAGGCAGCTGCGTTTGGGCAAGCCGCCATGCATAAAAAAGGCGCCCTAAGGCGCCTTTTATCGCAAGCTTGAGCTTAGCAGCGGTTGAACCAGTGAGAACGACCGCAAGTCGCCTGACAGGCAACTTAGTGGTGGTGACCACCTTCGCCATGGATATGACCATGAGCCACTTCTTCTTCGCTGGCGTCACGCACGTCTACGACCTTGACCTTGAAGTTCAGGCGCTGGCCGGCCAGCGGGTGATTGCCGTCGACGGTCACGTCGTCACCGTCGATATCGCGGATGGTAACGATCTGCATGCTGCCGTCCGGGCCCGAAGCGTGGAACTGCATGCCCACTTCCAGGGTGTCGACGCCTTCGAACATGGCGCGGCTCAGAGTCGCGACCAGCTCGGCGCTGTATTCGCCGTAGGCTTCTTCCGGCTCGACGGAAACGTCCAGCTCATCGCCAATCTGCTTGCCAACCAGGGCCTTCTCGAGACCGGCGATGATATTGCCGGCACCATGCAGATACACCAGCGGCGCGCCGCCACTGGAGCTGTCGATCACCTCACCGGCATCGTTGGTCAGGGTATAGTCGATGGAGACGGCCTTGTTGGCGGCGATCAGCATGGGGAGACCTTTTGCGAAAGATAAATGAACGGGCAAGTTTAACCAACGCCAGCCTGGATTGCGACCCGAGCCCGGACAAACGGGCCGTGCGTATCGTTGATTTTCGTCAGGACGACGACGGCGACTGGGTGGCAGTCTTGTCTTGTGGCCATACTCAGCATGTACGCCACCGACCACCCTGGCAGAATCGGCCCTGGGTACTCGATCCCGAGCAGCGCCAAGTCAGGCTGGGAAGCCTCTTCCCCTGTGGCTGGTGCGCCATGGATCGGTCGCACGATGAATCCAAGGAAGTCTAAATGTCTGCACGCAACATTCTGGTGATCAACTGCGGCAGCTCGTCGATCAAGTTCGCCTTGGTCAACGAAGCGCAGGAAACCTTCATGCTCAGCGGCCTGGCCGAGCGTCTTGGCAGCCCCGAGGCGGTGCTGCACTGGCAACAAGGCGAACAAAAGGACAGCCTGGTCCTGCCGGGCGCTGACCACCGCCTGGCCCTGTCTCATCTTCTCCCTGTGGTACAGCAGGCCGCAGCCGGTGAGCTGCACGGCATCGGCCACCGCGTGGTGCATGGCGGCGAGCACTTCTCCGCGGCCTCTCGTCTGGACGCCACCAGCCTGCAAGCGATCCGCCAGGTCGCGCCGCTGGCCCCGCTACATAACCCGGCCAATCTGCAGGGTATCGAGGCGGCGATGAAGCTGTTCCCGGAGCTGGTCCAGGTGGCGGTATTCGATACCGCCTTTCATCAAAGCCTGCCCGAGCACGCCTACCGCTACGCCGTACCGCAGGCGCTCTACGCCGAACACGGCGTGCGCCGCTATGGCTTCCACGGCACCAGTCACCACTATGTCAGCCGCCAGGCCGCGCAGATGAGCGACCTGGCTTACGACGCCAGCAGCTGGCTGGTCGCGCACCTTGGCAATGGCAGCTCCACCTGCGCCGTGGAAAATGGCCACAGCCGCGACACCAGCATGGGCCTGACGCCGCTGGAGGGCCTGGTGATGGGCACACGCAGCGGCGATGTCGACCCCAACCTGCACGGCCACCTGGCACGTACCCTGGGCTGGAGCCTGGAGCGGATCGACAGCATGCTCAACAAGGACAGCGGCCTGCTCGGCCTGTCCGGCCTGTCCAACGACATGCGCACGCTGGAGCAGGCCCGCGAACAGGGCCATGCCGGCGCCACCCTGGCCCTCGAGGTGTTCTGCTATCGCCTGGCCAAGTCGCTGGCGGCGATGAGCTGCGCGCTGCGCCGTCTCGATGGCCTGATCTTCACCGGCGGTATCGGCGAGAACTCGACGCTGATCCGCAGCAAGACCGTGAACCATCTCAGCCTGCTCGGGCTGCAGCTGGATGCCCAGGCCAACGCCCGCTGCGTGCGCGGCGTCGCCGGTGCCATTCACGCCGACGGTCACCCGCGCGTGCTGGTGGTACCAACCAATGAAGAGCGGCAGATCGCCCTCGATACCCTTGCCCTGCTCGACTGAGGCTATTTCATGCATACCTTCTTCATCGCCCCCACCGGTTTCGGTGTCGGCCTCACCTCCATCAGCCTCGGCCTGGTCGGCGCGCTGGAGCGCAGCGGCCTCAAGGTCGGTTTCTTCAAACCCATCGCCCAGCCACATGCCGGCGACCTCGGACCCGAGCGTTCCAGCGAGCTGATCGCCCGCACCCACGGTCTGAACTCGCCCAAGCCGCTGCCGCTCAGCCATGTCGAGCGCATGCTCGGCGATGGTCAACTGGATGAACTGCTGGAGGAGATCATCAGCCTCTACCAGCAGGCCGCCGCCGACAAGGACGTGGTCATCGTCGAAGGCATGGTACCGACGCGCCACGCCAGCTACGCCGCACGGGTCAATTTCCACCTGGCCAAGAGCCTGGATGCCGACGTGATTCTGGTCAGCGCACCGGAGGATGAGAGCCTCACCGAGCTGTCGGATCGTATCGAGATCCAGGCGCAGCTGTTCGGCGGGCCGAAGGACCCGAAGGTGCTCGGCGTGATTCTCAACAAGGTGCGCAGCGAAGATGGCATCACCGCCTTTGCCGAGCGCCTGCTGGAACTCTCACCACTGCTCAAGAGCCAGGATTTCCGCCTGCTCGGCTGCATTCCCTGGCAGGACGAACTGAACGCGCCGCGCACCAAGGACATCGCCGAGCTGCTCGGCGCGCGCATCCTCAACGCTGGCGATTACGAGCAGCGACGCATGCTCAAGATCGTGCTCTGCGCCCGCGCAGTGGCCAACAGCGTGCAGTTGCTCAAGCCCGGCACCCTGGTGGTGACGCCGGGTGACCGCGACGACATCATCCTTTCCGCCAGCCTGGCGGCGATGAACGGCGTGCCACTGGCCGGACTGCTGCTGTGCAGCGATTTCGCCCCCGACCCACGCATCATGGAGCTGTGCCAGGGCGCCCTGGCCAGCGGCCTGCCGGTGATGACCGTGAGCACCGGCTCCTACGACACCGCCACCAATCTCAACCGCCTGAACAAGGAAATCCCCCTGGATGACCGCGAGCGCGCGGAGAAGGTCTCCAACTTCATCGCAGGGCATATCGACCACGACTGGTTGAGCGCCCGCTGCGGCACCCCGCGCGAGCTGCGCCTGTCGCCCCCGGCCTTCCGCTACCAGCTGGTGCAACGAGCCAAGGCTGCAGCCAAGCGCATCGTCCTGCCCGAAGGCAGCGAACCCCGTACCGTGCAGGCCGCCGCCATCTGCCAGGCTCGCGGCATCGCCCGTTGCGTACTGCTGGCCAAGCCGGAAGACGTGCACGCCGTGGCCCGCGCGCAAGGTATCGAGCTGCCGGAAGGCCTGGAAATTCTCGACCCGGACCTGATACGCGGTCGCTACATCGAACCGATGGTCGAGCTGCGCAAGGGCAAGGGCCTCAATGCGCCCATGGCAGAAGCGCAGCTGGAAGATACCGTGGTACTCGGCACCATGATGCTGGCACTGGACGAAGTGGACGGCCTGGTGTCTGGCGCCATTCACACCACCGCCAACACCATTCGCCCGGCGCTGCAGCTGATCAAGACTGCACCGGGTTACAACCTGGTGTCCTCGGTGTTCTTCATGCTGCTGCCCGACCAGGTGCTGGTCTACGGCGACTGCGCGGTGAACCCTGATCCCAACGCAGAGCAACTGGCGGAAATCGCTCTGCAGAGCGCCGCCTCGGCGCAGGCCTTCGGCATTCCGCCGCGGGTGGCCATGCTCAGCTACTCCACTGGTGATTCCGGCAGCGGCGAGGAGGTGGAAAAGGTACGGGCCGCGACCCGCCTGGCCCGCGAAAAGCGCCCGGACCTGCTGCTCGACGGCCCGTTGCAGTACGACGCAGCGGCCATCGAGAGCGTCGGCCGGCAGAAGGCGCCGAACAGCCCGGTGGCCGGCCGCGCCACGGTGTTCGTGTTCCCTGATCTGAACACCGGCAACACCACCTACAAGGCGGTGCAGCGCAGCGCCGAGTGCATCAGTGTCGGGCCGATGCTGCAGGGCCTGCGCAAGCCGGTGAACGACCTGTCGCGCGGTGCTCTGGTCGACGACATCGTCTACACCATCGCACTGACGGCCATTCAGGCGGCCGATCTGCCGAGCTAGAGAGGCCGAAGGGTGCAGCGTGCGCGCCTATGGAAAGCTGGGAGCGCGCGGGCCGCAGCAGCGAGCAGACAAAACCTGATGGTCAACACTGGCACTTGCAGGTCAGTGCACAACCGTTACCCTTGGCGCCGAACCAGCTCGCTGCACGGAACGCCGCAGCTCTTTCGACTGATACGGGGCGCAGAGAAAGCCCCTTTCTCAGGCTGCCCGCCGGACGTGCAGCCTGCTTATGGAGGCGTTCGCCCGATGCTGCACTTTCTTCCCGCGCCGCTGCGCGGCCTGATCGCAAGCCTGCTGCTGGCTCTCAATACCCTGTTCTGGTGCTGGCCGCTGTTCTTCGTCGCCCTGCTCAAACTGCTGCTGCCCTTCGCGCCGATCCAGCGCGCGCTGCGCTTCGTCATGCATGGCATCGCCGAAAGCTGGATCGGTATCAATAAGTTCTGGATGCGCCTGGTTGGCCACATCGAATGGAAGGTACAGGGGCTGGAGCGCTTCGATACCCGCCATTCCTATCTGGTAACCAGCAACCACCAGAGCTGGGTGGACATCCTGGTGCTGCAATACCTGCTCAACCAGCGCATGCCGCTGCTGAAATTCTTCCTCAAGCAGGAGCTGATCTGGGTACCGGTGATCGGCCTGTGCTGGTGGGCGCTGGAGTTTCCCTTCATGAAGCGTTTCAGCAAGGAATACCTGGCCAAGTACCCGGAAAAGCGCGGCCAGGACCTGGCCACCACGCGCAAGGCCTGCGCGCGTTACAAGACCAATCCCGTGGCGGTATTCAACTTCCTCGAGGGCACCCGCCTGACTCCGACCAAGCATGCGCAGCAGCAGTCGCCGTTCAAGTACCTGCTCAAGCCCAAGGCCGGCGGCATCGCCTTCGTGCTCGACGCGATGGGTGAACAGCTGCATGCCATCGTTAATGTCACCATCCACTATCCCCACGGTGTGCCGGGCTTCTGGGACCTGCTCTGTGGCCGCCTGGATACCGTGCAGGTGATTTTCAGGCAGGTCGATATTCCGCGCGAATTCATCGGCCGCAACTACGATCAGGACGACGACTACCGCCTGGCATTCCAGCAGTGGGTCAACCGTCTGTGGGAAGAGAAGGACGCGGAGCTCGCCGGCCTTCACCAGCAAGCCTGAAGCGTCAGCGGCGCTTCATTCACCACGTGGCAGGGGCAACTTGCTCCAATCCAGCTGCGCCGGCACCTGCATCGCGGTGCCGGCCGACACACCCGGCGCCACCAGAAAGCCCTGCATGATGCTGCAATGGTGTTGCGTCAGCCACTCGCGCTGCGCCTGAGTTTCGACGCCCTCGGCGATGACCTCCAACCCCAGATGATGGCCCAAATCGATGATGGTGCTGACCACCGCGGCGTCACGCGGTGAGTCGAGCATATTGGAGACGAACAGACGGTCGATCTTCAGCGTGTCCAGTTCGAAATGACGCAGATAAGCCAGTGACGAGTAACCGGTGCCGAAGTCATCGATGGCGATCTTCACCCCCAGCTCACGCAGATGACGCAACTGCGCCTGGGTCAGCTCCAGGTCCTGCATCAGCGCACTCTCGGTAACCTCCACCTCCAACTGACTGGGCTTCAGACCGTGGAAGTCGAGTACACGCTGCAGGTCCTTCACCAGTTGCGGCATACCGAACTGCACCGGGCTGACATTGAGACTGAGCACCATGTCCTCACCGAAGTGCTGCTTGAAGGCCGCCAACTGCCTGGCGCCCTCACGGAAGATCCATTCGCCGAGACGATTGATCAGGCGGGTTTCTTCGAGTAACGGTATGAACACATTCGGCGCAACGGTACCCGCGACACGATGCTGCCAGCGCAGCAAGGCCTCGAAGCCGCGCAGGCGGCCGCTATCGAGATGGAACTGGGGCTGATAGACCAGCACAAAGTCATCGTTCTCGATGGCGTGACGCAGGCTTTCTTCGAGCATCAGCCGCGAACGTGCACGGCCGTTCATCTCCGGTGAGAAGAAGCGGTATTGCTGGCGACCGGCGCGCTTGGCTTCGTACATCGCCATGTCGGCCGAACGCAGTAGGCCCTCGACGCTCTGCCCGCATTCAGGAAAACAGGCGATGCCAACGCTGGCGCCGAGGGTGAAATCCACACCATCGAGGGTGTGGCGCACCGAGACCAGTTCGATCAGCTTCTCCGCGACCTTGGCCGCATCCTCGGGGTGACCGAGGTTGTCCAGCAGCGCAGTGAATTCGTCACCGCCGATGCGTGCCAGGCTATCGTAGGGGCGCAAGCACGCCTTGAGCTGCTCGCCGACCCGACGCAGCAACTGATCGCCGACATCATGGCCCAGCGAGTCATTGATGCGTTTGAAACCGTCCAGGTCCAGGTACAGCACCGCGACTCGCTGACCGCTGCGTTCGATACGCGCCAACGCCGACTCCAGCGCCTGATGAAAGCCACGGCGATTGAGCAGGCCGGTCAGCGCGTCAGTGACCGCCTGCGACTCCAGCTGCGCGTGCAGATTGCGCACCACCGACATGTCCAGCGCGATCAATACCATTGCGCGTTGCGGCCGCGGCAGTGGCGAGCAGGACAACGCCACCGGCAGGCAGCCACCCTTGAACGTGCGCATCATCGCTTCATGCACGCGGTAGGTCGCCTCGCGCCTGAAGTGCAGGTAGAACTCCGATTGCTGCCAGCCGTCTTCGCTGGCCGGATTCTTGAGAAACGACAGCAGATCGGCGCCCTCAAGATCGCCTACCTCGCCATCGAGCATCTGCGCCATGGCCGGGTTGGCGAACTGGATGCGACCGTCCTCGCCGACCACCAGGATACCCTCGGCGGCATTGGCCAGCACCGAGGCGTTGAATGCCCTGGCGCGTTCGAGCTGCTGGGAAAGTGTCTGTAATTCGCAGCGATTGTGCTCGTGCTCCAGCAGGCTCTGAATCTTGTGGCGCAGCACGCTGGAATCGAAAGGTTTGAGCACGAAGTCCACGGCGCCAGTGCTGTACCCACGCAGCACGGCATCGTGGGTCTGCGCGATGGCGGACACGAAGATGATCGGCGTCAGCCGCGTACGCGGGTTGCCGCGCATCAACCGGGCGACTTCGAAGCCGTCCATACCCGGCATCTGCACGTCCAGCAGCACCAGTCCTACATCCTCTTCGAGCAGACAGCGCAGGGCCTCTTCGCCGGAACTGGCACAGCGCAGCAGCCACTCTCCATCTTCGAGTAGCGCCTGCATGGCCTCGAGGTTCTCTACACGGTCATCCACCACCAGCAGAACCTGCCTGGCGGGTACGGCGGCGTTCTTGCTCTGCGCCTGGGCCATCGTCACTCCCCTATCCATCTGCCCTTGCACCAGTCACTCCTGTCATCAGGGTAGTCCATCGCCGGGCGAAGGCATGGTCGGCATCGCCAACCAGCGCTCCAGCAGTGCCAGCAGCTCGTCACGCTTGATCGGCTTGGCCATGTAGTCATCCGCGCCTGCGGTGATGCACTTCTCGCGATCGCCCTTCATGGCGTGGGCCGTGAGCGCGATGATGGGGATCACGCAGCCGTGCTCCTGCTTGAGCAGCCGCGTGGCCGTGTAGCCATCCATATTGGGCATGGCCATATCCATCAGAATCAGGTCGAAGGGATCACGCTGGTAACTGGCGATGGCCTCCAGGCCGTCCTTGGCGGAGCTGACGCGCAGCCCCACTTCATCCAGCAGCGCCGTCAGTGCATAGACGTTACGCACGTCGTCATCCACCAGCAGGATGCGTTTGCCCTGTAACGGGTTGAGCCGTGCCTGGGCCGGTTGCGGCGCACGCACGTCACCGAGAAAGCCCTGCATCGCCTGGCACAACGCGTCGGTGTCATCACCATGCTTGCGCACCACCACGGCGCTATAGCGCCGCAGCCGTTGCAGGGTCTGCTGAGTGACGTCCACGCCGGTGTTGATCACCACGCGCGTACCTTGCAACGTGCGCAACTGGTTGAGGCTGTCGAGCAGGGCAAAACCGTCCTGATCCGGCAGGTCGAGATCGATCACCAGCGTGCAGAACTGGCCCTGCGCATAGGCCTCGCGGGCCTGCTCGCCATCGGCGCAGGCGATGACCTGAAAGCCCAGCTCCGTCAGTTGCTCGCGGTAGTGCTCGCGCTCTATCTCGACATCCTCCACCAACAACAATGCCTGCTCCTGCTGCGCACCGTGCTGCAGCTCGATGAACACCTGCTCCAGCTCATCGCGGCCGATGGGCTTGACCAGATAGCGGGTGCCATCGTCGTTCCAACCCACCGGTTGCGGGACGCAGGAAATGATGTGCACCGGCGTATGCCGATGGTTCGGCTGGGCGCGCAGACGCCGAAACAGCTGCCAGCCACTGAGATCGGGAAGCAGGATGTCGAGGATCACCGCATTGAACGACTCCTGCTGCAGCAGTCCCAGCGCCTGTAACCCGGTGCGGCAGTGCACGCTGGAGAAGCCGTGAGCATGAGCCTCCTCGGCGATCACCGCAGCGAAATTGGCATCGTCCTCGATGATCAACAGCGGCGGGCCGTCACCTGCACGCTGCGGCCCCTCGAGTGGCGCTTCGACACTGAGTGAGCCCGCCTGCACCGGCAATCTGACGGTGAAGGTAGAACCCTGCCCCGGCGCGCTCTGCAGGCTGATATCGCCATCCAGGGCCAGCACCAGCTGACGGGTAATGGCCAGCCCCAGGCCGGTACCGCCGAAACGCCGGCTGGTAGAACCGTCGATCTGCTGAAAAGCCTGGAAGACCTGCTCGTGCTGGGCTGGATCGATACCAATGCCGGTATCACGCACGCTGAAACAGAGCAGCTCGCGCTCATCCTCCTGACGCCCCTGACTGCTGACGCTCAGCGTGACCTCACCCTGATCGGTGAACTTCAGCGCGTTGGACAGCAGATTGCGCAGGATCTGATGCAGACGCACGCGGTCGGTGTGAATGACGCGTGGCACCCCGGCCTCCAGCTGGGTGTGCAGACGCAAGCCCTTGAGCTCGGCCATCGGCCGCAGGCTGGCATCGAGCTCCACCAGCACGTCCTGCATGTTGATCGGCTCCAGCTTGAGCTGCATGCGCCCCGACTCGACCTTGGCCAGGTCGAGTACATCGTTGATCAGCTGCAGCAGATCACTGCCGGCGCGGTGCACGATATCGGCGTGTTTGCTCTGCTTCTCGGTCAGATTGCCCGCCAGGTTCTGCCGCAGTTGGTCGCTGAGAATCAGGATGCTGTTGAGCGGCGTGCGCAGCTCATGGGACATGTTGGCGAGAAACTCGGATTTGTAGCGGTTGGCCAACAACAGTTGCTCGGCCTGCTCGCGCAGCTTCTGCTCGGCCGCCTTGCGCTCGCTGATGTCGATGATCACCGCCTGCACCAGGTTCTCGTCGCCGCTACGAATCGGTGACAGGCCGACCTCCAGAGGAATCATGCGGCCTTCACGATGCTGGCCGAACAGCTCGCGGTTACCGCCCATGCGGCGCTGCTCGGGCATGGCCTGGTAACCGCGGCGCAGCGCCACATGGCTGCCGCGCTGCGCGGCTGGCAACAGCATTTCCACCGGCTCGCCGAGCAGCATCTGCCGTTCGTAACCGAACAACAGTTCGGTCTGTCGATTGACCATGGCGATGCGCCCCAGGGCATCGACCAGCACGATGGCATTGGGCGAAGCCTCGACCACCAGACGAAAACGCTCCTCGGCCACCTTGCGCGCACGCAGGTCCACCAGGTTGATCAGGTAGCTGCTGCCTTCATGCAGCGGGTTGAGACTGACGCTGACCGGAATCGACTCACCGCGTAACGTGCGCACCATGCGTTCGTCACTCTCGGCCAACTGCTCCTGCAGGTCTTTCGGCGATTCGATATTGGGCAGCACGCGCAACACGGTCTCACCCGGCAAGGCATTGAGCGGGCAGTCGAACAGCTCGGCAGCGCTGCGATTGGCCATTTCGATGCGGCCCCTGTCATCACAGAGCAGGGTCGCCACCGGCAGCCGTTCGACCAATAGACGAAAGCGCTCTTCGCGCTCGCGCAGGGCCACGGCAGCCCGCTCACTGATCTGCAGCTTGCGCTCGCGCTGATAGAGAAAGCCGCCGACCAGAATCGACAGCAGCAGCGTCGCCGCCAGCCCGGCCCAGAGCCCTAGCGTACCGGTACGATCAACCAGACTGCGCTCATACTCGGGCGTGCCAATGACCTCCAAGCCCCAAACGCGACCGTACAGCGGCAGCTCCATATGACTCTGAAAACGCGGTTTCCGGCCATCAGCCTGGGTTTCACCGCCCAGCAACTGAACATCCGATGCATGCAGGTCCCTCAGCTGAATGTCGAACCGCCGTGTCTGACCACCGAGAATGCCCTCGATCAGATCGTGACTACGAAACGCGCCATGCACCATTCCGAGCAATGCAGCACGACGTTGCTCCACCGTGTTGAGTGGCACGCCAGGACGAAAAACCGGAAGAAACAGCAGCACACCCTGCTGCACGTTGACATCGATTTCCTGGCGTAAAACCACCGGCCCACTCAGGCTGGCATCACCGCTTTCGAGGCTGCGCTCAATGGCCTGACGACGGATCGCATCGCTAAGCATGTCAAAACCGAGTACGCGCCGGTTACGCCAATCCAGAGGGCTGACGTAATCGATGGGCAAGTAATGCTCGCGTTCCCCCTCGGGGAAAACCTGATAATCGAGGCGCTCATCCGCTTTCAGCTCGGCCCGAAAATCGCCCAGCTGCGCATGGCTCAGGTAGCGCGACCAGGCGACGGCCTGTATACCCGGATAACGATCCTGCAATTGCAGCTGATCCAGCGCCCGCTCCCACTCGATGGGAGAAACCCGGTCACTCCCGGTCATCAACCCCGAGACTCCGCGCAGGACCATTTCATAAGCCTGCATGCGCGCCATCACTCGCTGACCAATATCCTGCGCCTCGAGTGCAAAGCGATGTTGACTGTCTTCCCGCTCACGCTCCTGCAAAGTATTCCACTGCCAGAAAATCAGGCCACCCAACCCCAGTAGCAGGCCAAGTGCAACCAGCAGCGGCGTCCAGGGCCTTGGTGGCCGCTCGACAGCTCTGTCGTCCATTCGCTCTCCTTCGGTCATCCAGAACCAACGCGCACGGTACATCCGCACGCGGACATCACAGAACCACAGCAAGCATTCTAGTCAGGATTTGAATGAGTGGCCTTTTGCCAGAAGAGACTCGACGGGCGGTCACGGACATTGCCGCAAACGCCCTCTGACGCCCCAGTGAAATACGTTCGCAGGCGTGAATGTCAGCGACATAAAAAAAGCCTCCCGGAGGGAGGCTTTGATTCAACGCGACGAGGCCTTAAAGCGGACGCAGGTTGATCTCGACACGACGGTTCTGCGCACGACCAGCATCGGTAGCGTTGCTGGCAATCGGCTGGCTCGGGCCAGCACCGTATGCAGAGATGCGCTGACCCGGCACGCCATTGGCGGTCAGGTAGTTGGCCACGCTCTGAGCGCGACGCTGCGACAGACTCTGATTAAGCTCCTGCGAACCGGTGCTGTCGGTGTGACCGACGATGTTCACTCCGTTCTTGTTGAACTCCTTGAACACCAGCACCAGCGAATTGAGGGTCGGGTAGAAGCTGCTGGAGATATCCGCCGAGTTGCTGGCGAAGGTGATATTGCCCGGCATGATCAGTTTCAGATCATCGCCGTTGCGTTGCACCTGCACGCCAGTGCCCTGCAGGGTCTGGCGCAGTTTGGCCTCCTGGGTGTCGACGTAATAGCCGTAACCACCACCGGCGGCACCACCGACGGCCGCACCGATCAGCGCGCCTTTGGTGCGGTCCTTTTTGCTCGAAGTCGCAGCACCGATCACCGCACCGGTCGCGGCGCCGATGCCGCCATAGATGCCAGCTTTGCCGGCCTGGCTCTCGCCGGTGTAAGGGTTGGTGGTACAGCCGGCCAGCAAGGCCATGAGCGCAGTGGCTGCGATCAGATTACGCCTGGTCTTCATAACTTTTCCTTAGGATTTCTTCTGGTATCGGGCAGACATGCCGCAGCCTTCGAACCGCCAAGGCGCGGTAAAGTTCCGCCCAAGCTTATCAGCCTGGGGCTATCAGAACTGCGAAGCAGAGCAGATCGACCCGATACGTACCTTACTGCACACCTGGCAGCGGTCGCAGTGTCACTTCGACACGGCGATTCTGCGCACGGCCTTCAGCGGTGGCGTTGCTGGCTACGGGCTGATCCGGCCCCATACCACGGGTACTCAAGCGACTGGGGTCGACACCCTGCGCCAACAGATAGTCGGCCACGCTTTGCGCGCGACGCTGCGACAGCCCCATGTTGTGGCTATGCGAGCCGGTGCTGTCGGTATGCCCGACAACCTCGATGCTGTTCTGGTTGTACTGGCGGAAGGAATTGGCCAGGTTGTTCAGCGGCTGATAGAAGCTGCTGGCGATCTGCGCCGAGTCGGTAGCGAAGGTGATGTTGCCGGGCATGATCAACTGAATCACATCGCCTTGGCGCTGCACCTCGACGCCGGTGCCCTGCATGCTGCGGCGCAGTTCCTCTTCCTGCTTGTCGGCGTAGTAGCCATAACCTGCCGCTGCGGCACCGGCCACGGCCGCGCCGATCAGCGCGCCCTTGCCGCGGTTGTCATGGTTGATCAGCGCACCGGCAGCCGCGCCGGCCAGCGCCCCGATACCACCGTAGGTGGCGGTGCGGTTGGAGCTCGGTGCGCTCTGATCGTAGGGGTTCTGCGAGGCGCAACCGCCAAGCAGCAGCGCAGAGGTGCAAAGGGCAATAACGGGCAGGCGAAACATGAAGGCGTCTCCATGAACGGTGGGTGATGGCTCTTTGAGTCATCACGCTGCCATTAGTGCCTTGTCACGCACGAATAAAGGGGTTCTCACGCATTTCATCGCCAAGACGAGTATCCGGACCATGGCCGGTGACCACGGTGGCATCCTCGTCGAGGCTGTACAGGCGCTGCTTGATCGAACGCTCGATGGTCGCGTAATCACCGCCCCACAGGTCGGTACGCCCGATACCGCGACGGAACAGGGTGTCGCCGGCGATCAGCAGCTTGGCGTCCTCGAACCAGAAGCTCATCGAACCCGGCGTGTGCCCTGGCGTATGCAAGGCCACGCCGCAGCCACAGGCCAACTCCTCGTCATCGGCCAGCCATTTGTCCGGTGCCGGCACCGGCGTGTAAGGCACACCGAACATGCTGCACTGCATCTCCAGATTGTCCCAGAGGAACTGATCCTCCTTGTGCAGGTGCAAGGTGGCGCCGGTCTTCTCCTTCATCTGCCCCGAGGCAAGGAAGTGATCGAGGTGCGCATGGGTGTGGATGATGCTCACCACCTTGAGGCCATGAGCCTCCAGACGCGCCATGATCAGATCGGGATTACCACCTGGATCGACCACGATGGCCTTCTTGGTAATCGGGTCGCCGATGATGGTGCAGTTGCACTGCAAGGGGCCGACAGGGAAGGTTTCGCGGATTAGCACGGATTTACTGGTCATGAGGTAGAACCTGGAGTGATCGATGACTCAATCTTGGCACAGCGAGATTGACTCCCTCCAGCGACCATCGAACCCGCCCGCTGGAACACCTGAAGCAGCAAAGCATGTACATTTGCCATCACTGAACACGGCCGGCCATAGCAGCGCGGAGTGAGCCGCAGCTTTGCAAGGAACCTGGAGTAATGGACAAGAAGTCGCTTTCCGAGCGGGACATCTGCAGCAAGTACATAGCACCAGCCATCGCCAAGGCCGGCTGGGACATGCAGGGGCAGGTACTGGAAAGGTTTGGTTTATGGCCAGCGTAAAGAACTACTCCAATAACTACCCAAGTGTGTCGAAAAAATCGCGGTAACCCAGACTGGTGGGATAGTGAGACTAACGGGTTCTCCACCCGAGTCGAGAACGAGTCCGCCTAGAGCTCCGGTGCAAAATATCTGGATGCCTGCAGCAAATGGCGTAACTCTTCGCCCGAGACAAGTGCATTATCTCAAGCCGCCTGCATAGCGTATTTGCCGAAGGAGAGCTGGAATTCCATGTAGTAATTGCAAAAAATGCAACAACTGCGACCGACGACAATACCTATCAGGTCGAGCTTTTCAAGCTTGTGCCGTGCTATCGGTCAGTTACTGGTTCAACTCCTGGAAATGCACACGCTTTCACCAAGAGGCCACAGGCTCTGAATCTGAGCCCATCATACTTTCAGGTAAGGTAGGCGCTTATCAATCGTGAAGGTTTGCCTCCTCTCGTGACCCAGACCTATCCAAAGCCCTGGAAAAGCTACCAGGAGCAGCTCGACCAACTAATCGCTCGCGGCATGACCGTCACGGATAACGCCAAAGCATTGGATTACCTGGAGCGCATCGGTTATTACCGGCTAAGCGGCTATTGGTTTGCCTTCCGTGAGCGGACAGAATTCTGCTGCCCTCTCGATCCGCATAGCGGGAAAAAGCCCAAAAAGGTCAAACAAGACCGGCTACCGCTCGATGACTTCCGCCCAGGTACAACCTTCCAGAATGCTGTAGACCTATATGTGTTCGATAAGAAACTGCGGCTGCTCGTGCTGGATGCACTGGAACGCGTTGAAATAGCCCTGCGTGTCGACATTTCTCATAGCCTGGGGAAACACCACAAGTTCGCCTACCTGCAACCGGAGCTGTTTCACGAGAGCTTCTCCAGCAAGCTGGATGGCCAAACAGGCTTGACCAAACACCATGGCTGGCTGAGCAAGCATGCGGCGCTGATCAGCCGCTCCAAAGAAGATTTCATACGCCATAACAAAGAAAAGTACGGCCTACCGTTGGCCGTGTGGGTGGCGTGCGAGGTTTGGGATTTCGGCACACTGTCGACGCTATTCGACGGCATGACCGAAGCGGATCAGGACGCTATTTCGTCGCAGTACAACATCAGCAATGGCCGCATTTTCGCCAGTTGGCTGCGCAGCCTGAACTACCTGCGCAACGTATGCGCACACCACAGCCGGCTGTGGAATCGCAACATCGTTGATCAGCCGAAACTGCCGCCAGTGGCTCAAGTACCTTCATTGGCAACGTTTCATAGCGATCCTCAGCGGCAGGCGCGCCCGTTCATGCTGCTGTGCATGACCCAACATCTGATGAAAATCATCAATCCCTCATCGAGCTGGGGGGTTCGACTGAAAGCGTTGCTGGAAAATGACTTCCCAGACCTGGCTCACCTGGATCTTGGGCTGGATCGGATGGGCGTGGACGATGGCTGGAAGGCGAGAGACTGGTAAATCGCAGGCAATAAAAAACCCCTGAGCAATCTCAGCGCCGGAGCGCATCAACCGACAGGGGCCGTGTTGCTGACGATTATTAGGCAGCTACGCCATTGCGTCAACTGCTGCCTGGCGCCACCTTAATCTCACCGCGCCGACATTCCGCTGCACACCTGAGAACTGCAGTCATCCATACAGACCTCGCCTCATTCCTCAGCGCGGTAATCGCCGGGCAGTTTACCGGTCCATTTGCGGAATGCACGGCGGAAGTTGGACGGGTCGCTGAAACCCAGCAACTGGGCGATTTCATACAGCGGCAAATGCGTGGTGGTCAGGTACTGCAGGGCCAGGCGCTTGCGCACGTCGTCGAGCACCTGCTGGTAGCTGGTACCCATCTGCGTCAGGTGCCGGCGCAGGCTACGGCCGCTGGTGTGCAGGGCGCTGGCGGCGCTTTCCAGGTCGGGAAAATCGCCGGGGCGCGCCAACAACAGGCGTCGCACCCGTGTGAGCAGGCCGTCCTGCACATCGAGACTGGCCAGCAGCGCTTCGCACTGTTGCTCGCACATCTGTACCGTGGCCGGGTTGGCCAGTGCCATCGGCCGTTGCAGGTAGTGCTGGGGCAAGCGCAGCCAATGAAAGGGCTGTTCGAACTGTGCGGCCACCCCGAACACCTCGACATAGCGCTCGGCGTAGTCCGGCGCAGGATGAGCGAAGCCGACGGCCAAGCCCTGCAACTCTTCCCCCAGGAGAAAGCGCGCAATGGTATGGATGCTGGTCAGCAGGCCTTCGGCGGTAAAGCGCGATTGCGGCCCCATGGGGAAGGACTCGACGGCGCGTAATTCCATGTCCTCGCCCTGCTCCACCAGCTCCAGTTCGAAGGACAGACCGAGCACGCGATAGTACTTCAGGGCGAACTGCAGCGCCTTGCCCAAATTGGCGCTGGACAGCACCGCGTAGCCAAGAATGCCGTGGGTAGAGACGTTCAGGCGCTGGCCCAGCACCAGGCCAAGCGCCGGTTCGCCGCACCGCTCCAGCGCAGCCTGAGTCAGATGGTGAAAGTCGATAAAGGACAGGCGGGCATTGGGACTGCCAAGCACTTCTGGGCGTACGCGCGCGGCGGCAAACAGTTCGGCACGTGCCAGACCGAGCTCTTCGGCCAGCGCCAGCAATGCCTCGGCGTAGGCAACGGGAACCAGTTCGGCGGTGAAGTTGAGGGTTTGTTTCATGAGTTCGTTGTTCTGGCGACTGGCCGTAAATGACCTTCCCGATTGCGAACCTTAGCTCAGCGAATCCATGCTCGCTGCCCTGCTGCTGCCCCAACTTTCTGCCGGAAAAACGCACTGGCCGGATATGACTGTCACCTTGGCTGTTACGAACCTGTGCCTAGCGGTGCATGACGCCCATAGTGGGAACCAGTCAAATAGCGCAATGGAGTTCTCATGGCCAGCACTACACCGGAAGGATTGCAGATTCGTCCCAGGCACATGGATTTCGATCTGCCCAACCCGCTGCCGCGCCACTGGAACGGCGGCGACGCCTTCAAGACCCATTTGTTCGATGCCATGTCGGTGTTGTTTCCCGATGGCGAGCGGTTCTTCATCGATTCGGTGCGCCAGTTCCGCGACCGCATCGACGACCCGGTGCTCAATGAACAGATTCGCGGCTTCATCGGCCAGGAAGGCCATCACAGCCGTGAGCATCTCGAGTACAGCCAGCGCCTGCGTGACCTGGGTTACGACGTCGAGCGCATCGAGAAACGCGCCCGGACGCGCATCCGCTACACCCAGAAGAAGTTCTCACCACAACGCCAGCTGGCCGCGACCGCGGCGCTGGAACACATCACCGCGATCATGGCAGATGGCTTGCTGAGAAATGACGCGTACATGGCCGACGCTCACCCGGCCTTGGCTCGCCTGTGGCGTTGGCATGCGCTCGAGGAGACCGAGCACAAGGCGGTGGCTTTCGACGTTTACAACCAGGTATGCGGCAGCCGCAAGCTGCTGCGCCGGGCGATGCTCATGGGCACCTTCTTCTTCGTGCTCGACACTACGCGCGGCCTGGCGCACATGCTCAAAGTGGACGGCCTGTTGTGGAACTGGCGCGTGTGGCGCGACGGCATCCGCTGGATGTGGGGCAAGGAAGGCGTGTTCCGCCCGCTGATCAGCACGTATCTGGACTTCTTCAAGGACGGCTTCCATCCCTGGAAGCACAACAACCTGGATCTGCTGTACGCCACTCGCGAGGAGTTTGACGGTCCCCCGCTGATTCAGGCCGGAGCCGCCTGAAACGCGGCACCTGCCACGTAATACAAACAAGCCCGGAATCTGTCCGTAATCCTGTTCACTTAAGGTTGCACACGTTTGGCTCCCCTCTCCCATTTATGGGAGAGGGGCTGGGGGAGAGGGCAGAAAACACCGCAAAACTGCCAGTTTCCCCCTCTCCCTAACCCTCTCCCCGGAGGGGCGAGGGGACTGATCGAGCTCGACCGTTTCTTAAGTGAACAGCATTACGGAATCTGTCCGGGCTTGTTTCGTGGCCCGGATTTTCTCTGGGCCTTTCCAGGGCAAACTCAACCCAGCAGAAATCTCATTGCATCGGCCGCGCTCTGCTCGGGAATTTCTTCCATGGGAATATGCCCGACACCCGGATAGACCCTGACCTGAACACCTGGCAGATCACGCTGCCAATGCGGCACATGTTTGGGTGAGATCCAGCGATCGCGATCGCCCCACATGAGCAGGGTCGGCGCCTTGATCAGCGCAACCCGCTCTGGCGTCGTGTGCAGCTCCTCCTTGTTGACCTTGAGCAGCACGCGGAAGATCTCCATCATGCCGCGGCGGTTACCCGGGCGTCGCGACAGGTCGTAGTAGCGCTCGACCACACCTGGCTTGATTCGCCCCGGCTCACCGTAGACCTCCTTGATGCCCTGGGCGATCAAGGCGCGCGGCATCCACATCGGCATGGCGACAGTCGCACCGGGCAGCGCGGCCGCAGCGATCATCCACGGCACCTTGTGCATGGGATAACCGGCCGGGTCGATCAGCACCAGCTTGCCGACGCGCTGCGGCTGAGCCAGGGCGAAGTTCCAGGCGATATAGCCACCAAGGGAGTTGCCGGCGATATCCGCCTTGTCCACCTGCAGGTAATCGAGCAGTTGGCCAAGCACGTGCATCATGCGCTCGACCGAATAGACGCCGTCGCGCGCCGGACCGGTGAGGCCGAACCCCGGAACGTCGAAGCGGATGATGCGGTAATGCGGGGCGAAAGCCTGCACCCACCCGTCCCAGGTGTGCAGCGAAGCGACCACGCCGTGGATCAGTAGCAACGCCGGTTTGTCACGGCTGCCTTCGTCACGGTAATGGACATTGAAGCCGTCAATCTCGACATAGCGAGAACCCTGAGCAGCATTGCCATAACGCGATTTCAGGCGCTCCAGCGGCAGAGGCCCGAAGCCCAGACGGGCGAAGCCTGCAGCCAACGGCGGTTGCAGAGACAGTCTATTGGCAGACATGCGCGATACCTCGACACTTGCAGTAGGTATCCGCGATCAGAGCATGAGTAGGCGCCAAACACCGCCCAACCTAGGTTGAGCCAAGCACCGTCTTGATCGGCTGCTGCAACGCCCAGATCAGCGCAGTAGACCGAGGCCCTTGGCCCGCGCCACCGCCTGAGTACGCCGCTCGACGCCAAGTTTGCTGTTGATGTGACGGGCGTGGGTCTTGACCGTGTGCAAGGAGATGAACAGACGCTCGCTGATCTCCTGATTGGAACAGCCACGCGCGATCAACTGCAGCACGGCCAACTCGCGGCCACTGAGTTTTTCCGTCAGGCCGCCCGCCTCTACGACCACCTCCTCGTCCGAATCCCCGCTGCCTGGCAACTGCGCGAGCAGCGCGTCGCGCAGCGGACACGGCGGACGCAACTGCAGACGCTCGCGCAGCCAGCGCGGCTGATGCTGTAACAGCTCGATGAAAGGCAGCAGCGCACCGCCCTGAGCGAGATCCAGGCAACTGTCGAGCTGCTGCTGCGCCTCCCGCTCTCGCCCGGTCTGCTTCAGTAACTGGGCGAGCTGCGCCTGCGCCGCCAGGCCGACCAATTGACCGCCCAGCCCCTGTGCACGCTGCTGCAACGCACGCAGACGGCGCTCCGCATGCTCCAGCTCGCCCTGCAAACGCTCCAGCGCTGCCTGCTGCAGATCGATATGCAACGCCAGCTGCGGGTGAAACTCCGGCGCCAGTGCCCGCCCCTGCTCACCATAGGTTTCCGCCAACTGAGGCAGCCAGGCGGCAGCCAACTCCACCTGCCCTTGCCGCAGCCACAGCTCACACTTGATCAGCGTGATCATCGCCAGGTAATAGATCGCCGGCACATCCCAGACATGCATCAAGCGTTCGGCCTCACCCAGCAGAGCAAACGCCTCGGCTGGCCGTCCATCACGCCCTTCCAGGCTGGCCAGCACGCAATAGCCAATCAACGCACCGACGTCGCGGCAAGCCCTGGCTTCGGCAATCCCCACTCGTAAGCGCTCCACGGCCTGAGGCTGCAGACGCAAACTGAGCAGATAGCCCTCATAAATCGTCAACCGCGCCCGCACCGAGTAACTACGCTGTGCCGGCAAACGCTGCACCAGCAACAATCCCTGATGCACCTCCTCTTGCGCGCGCAGCACCTCACCACGGGCCTGCAGCACGCGGGCACGCTCGTAGTGGGCAAGCGCCTCGAGCAGAGGGTTGTCGATACGCTGCGCCAGCTCCAGAGCGTCGCGGTTCAGCCCACGCGCACGCCACAGATCGCCACGCACCATGGCCAGGTTGGACAACGCCGACAGGCACATGAAGTGCGGACCGTAACGCTCCGCCGGTAAAGCGGCCAAGGCCTCACTGCATTGCCGTTCGGCACGCACACCATCGCCACGGCCACGGGCGATGACCCCATCGAGCGCCTGCCATTGCGCCAGCAGGCTGCGCTGGGCGGCAGGCTCGGCAGCCGGCAGGAAGCGTGCGAGCTGATCAAGCAGCTCTTGGGCGGCATCCAGCTGGCAGGCCAATGCCAGTGCCCAGCCATAGAGCATGATCAGTCGTGGTGTGCTGGCCAGCAGATCGTCCGGCAGATTGGTTTTCCAGCGCAGCAGCATGGCGATGTTCTGTTCCGCCAGCATCTGCTCCTCGGACAGGTTCTGCACCAGGCTGGCGGCCACGTCTGCCTGCCCCGCCAGCAGCGCCTGCTCGATGGCGGCATCCAGCATGCCTTGCGCAGTGAACCAGCGACAGGCACGCAGGTGGGCGCTACCGTGCGAACGACTCAATCCGTCGGCAGAGCGCGCATTGAGCAAGTCGGAGAACAGGTGGTGATAGCGAAACCAGTGCCCCTGCTCGTCGAGCGGCACCAGAAACACCTGATTGGCCTGCAGATGACGGATGATCGCGGCGCTGTCATGGCTGTCACGAACCGCATCGCACAGCTCAGCGCAGAAGCGCTCCATGCAGGCGGTTTCATAAAGGAACTGTTGCACCTCGGCGGGCTGCCGCTCGATGACTTCCTCGAGCAGGTATTCACGGATCAGCCCTTCACCGCCGTGCAGTTGAAGCACCTCGCCAGCTTCCGCCAGTTCCTCGACAGCCAACAGCCAGAGGCGTAAGCCAGCGATCCACCCCTCGCTGCGCTGCAGAATCCCGCTGACCTGCTGCTGCTCGAGGCGCGCGCCCTGACTTGCCAACAGCGCGTCGAGCTCGGCAGCCGTCAGACGCAGGTCCTGCTCGTTGAGCTCCAGCAACTGTCGCGACAGACGCAGGCGCGCCAGGTGCCAGTCAGGCCGCTGACGGCTGGTGACCAACAGCAGCACACCAGGAGGTAAATGGTTGAGGAAGAATTGCAGACAACGATCCAGCACAGGCCCCTGCGCCAGATGGTAGTCGTCCAGCACCAGCAACAGCGGTTGATCATCATCGAGTTGCTGGGTCAGCTCATCGAGTAAACCGTCAAGCCACTGCTCGAATGCGAAGGGTTGGTGGCGTTGGCGCATCTTCAGCAGACCGAGCGCCTCCTCCCCCAAACCGGGGTAGAACTGCTGCAGCCCCTGTAACAGACGCTCAAGGAAGCGCCCCGGATCATGATCGCGCTCGCTCAGCCCGAGCCAGAGGCTGTGCCAGTGATCGGGTAGTCGTTCGCAGAACTCGATGGCCAGCGAGCTTTTGCCAAAGCCTGCTGGCGCACTGACCAGCAGCAATCGCCCTTGCAGACCCTTCTCAAGACGCTCGCACAGTCTGGGCCGCGGCATATGTCCTGCCGGCAGCGGCGGACGATAAAAACGCGCTTCCACCGGCGTGGCCGGCGTGCAGGGAAAACCTGGCGAGCGGGAGAGATCTGTCATCGGCCTATTCTTGGAAGTCTTCTATGTGCATCGGCGGGCTCGATCTGGACCCAGCCTAGCGACTTGCAATGGCCATTTGAAGCGTCCGCTACAGTCCGCAACGAAAAAGCCGGCGCAAGGCCTAATGCTGATCAGATAAGTTCGTCACCACCCCCTCCTACTTGCAGTAGAGGGGGCGCTTTTCGTAGGAGCCAGCTTGCTGGCGATGCTTTTTATGGCGGATCGCCGGCAAGCCGGCTCCTACAAAGATCGAGTGCAACGGCTTAACTGACTGGCATTAGGCGCAAGGCCGGCTTTGTCGTATTGCCTGAAGCAGTTTTTAGCGAACGCCAGCCTGACGCAGAGCAGCCGGGGTGTAATCGCTGCCAGAGGCCTTGTAGTTGAAGTCGTAGGCTTGTTTCTCCTCGTTCTTCATACCCAGGGCCAGGTAGCGACCGGACAGCAGGTCGTACAGGGTTTCCACGGTGTACCACGGCACCTGCTTGTCGTAGTAGTACTGGGCATGCGCCTCAGCTACACGCCACAGGGTGCCACGGCCGTCGTAGTGGTCGATCAGAGCGGCTTGCCAGGTGTCCTCGTCGATGTAGAAGTCACGCTTGGCATAGATGTGACGCTCACCCGACTTCAGGGTCGCGGTCACGTGCCATACGCGGTGCAGCTCGTAACGGGTCAGATCCTGATTGATGTGGCCAGCCTTGACGATGTCCGAGTACTTCAGGTTCGGCGAGTCCAGCTTGTAGGCATTGTAGGGGATGTAGATCTCCTTCTTGCCGACCAGCTGCCAGTCGTAGCGATCCGGCGCACCGTTGAACATGTCGAAGTTGTCGGACGTACGCAGACCGTCAGCGGCAGTGCCCGGACCATCGTAGGACACCTGCGGAGCACGGCGCACGCGACGCTGACCGGCATTGTACAGCCACGCCAGACGCGGCTCCTTCACCTGGTTGAGGGTTTCGTGCACCAGCAGCACGTTACCGGCCAGACGCGACGGAGCGGTTACGCGCTGCTTGAAGTAGAACAGTACATTGCTTTCCTTGCTCGCATCGAAGTCGGTCAGCGCATCACGGAAGGTGAACTCGTCCTGGAAGTAGACCAGCGAGTAGGAACCGTTCGGCTGCGGAGTCGCCTGGGTCACCAGACGACGCACGCTGCCACCGCGGTAGCGGGTGATGTGGTTCCAGATCACTTCCAGACCGTTCTGCGGGATCGGGAAGGGGTTGGCGGTCTGGAAGTTCTCCAGGCCGTTGCCACCTTCCACCATCCTGGTGTTCACCGCGTTCTGCTTGGTCGCCTCGAGCACTGCGGCCGGCAGGCTGGCCGAACGGTGAGTCGGATAGACCGGCATCCTGTAGCTTTCCGGGTAGCGCTTGAACATCGCCATCTGGCCAGGGGTCAGCTTGTCCTTGTACTGCTCGACGTTCTGCGCGGTGATGGTGAACAGCGGCTGCTCGTTGGCGAACGGATCGGCCAAAAAGCCACGCGGATCGACCGCACCGGCATTGGTCGGCAGGCCGCCAGTCCAGGCCGGGATCGAGCCATCGGCATTGCCTGCCATCTCGGCGCCCACCGGGGTCAGGGTGGTGCCCAACTTCGCAGCCTCGTCAGGCGACACTGCCGCCATCACGCCGGTCGCCAGCAGAGACAGGGTCAGGACACCGCTTTGCCACAGTTTTTTTGTTGTTTTCATTTGCATCATAATTCCTCGAAATTCCTGGCCGCTTAGAAATTCACGCCGAAGCTGAGAGCGACGAAGTCGCGGTCGACCAACGTGTTGTAACGACCATCAAAGAAGTTGGTGTAGGACAGGCTGGCGGTATAGGTGTTCTGGTAGTCGGCATCCAGGCCCAAGCTGACGGCCTTGGCTCCTTCGTTGAACAGGCCGTTGGGGCCATAGCCGTCGACATCATGGGAAAACGCCACGCTGGGACGCAGGTTGGCCCCGAGGAAAGCATTGGAGTAGTCGAGGATCGCCCGTGCACGATAACCCCAGGAATTGGCGGTGACATAACCGTGATCCCCATAGCGAGCCATCGAGGTTTCATTGGGGTCCACAGCGCTGCCGGTGATGCCATAGATCGGATCGCGGCCGTAGCGATTCTTGCTCTTGCTTTCCAATCCACCGACATGGGTGAAGCCGACCTCACCCACCAGAGTCAGACGGCTGGCCCCCAGCACCTGATCGATGAAGTGGGTAAAGGTGGTCTGGATCTGGGTGATTTCCTTACGGTTGTAGCCTTTCTGGATGGCACCCGGAGCCGACGCCCCAGTCGCGGCCTGGGCCAGTGCCAGGGTCATCTGCTGAGTGTTGAGCTGGACCGGAGCATTCGGCCGATAGCTGATTTCGCCCTGCCAGGCGGTGCCGGTAGGCAGAGTAGTGGAGAAGCTCAGACCATAGAGCCTGATGTCCTCCGGATAATCCATGAAGTAGCTACCGTTGCCGACCGCCACCGCTGCAGCCGCCAAGAGTTGGGATTGAGCGCCCAATGTGGGGTTGTAGCCAGCGCCAGCTCCTGCTCCCAGGTTCGGGTTACCGTCGCCACCGGCCCCCCAGTAATTTCCCGAGTTGAACCAGTTGAGCCCACCACCGGCCATACTCGCACCCAGGGTGTTATAGATGCCCTGCCAGGCACCCACGATATTCGCCAGCGCCGCTGCATCGGCATTCTTCACGCTCAGGAAGGGCGTGCGGCTGTGGTAGTTCATGAAGTAGGCACCATACTCGGTATTGTCGCCCTGCCAGCGCAGAGCCAGGCCCCACTGCCCGTCATCGCGGGCCGTGTTGTCCTTACCACGACGAACCAGCATGCCTTCCTGGGTATAAGCCAAACCGGCATCCGCAGTGCTGGTGGGAGCCATGGCTCCTCCCAATGCAGAAGCATTCAACGCATCAACCCCCTCCAGCAAGCCAACCAGTTGACTGTTGAGAATGTTGTAATTGTCGTTGCAGCCGTTGGCAACCACATCGGCCGTGGAGAAGAAGGTGCCGCAGTTATCGACAACCGTCTGTTTCCAGCTCAGCTGATAGAAGGTCTCCATAGACAGCTGATCTGTGATGCTCTGTGCCACATAGAACATATTGACTGGGATCAGGCCTTCCTTGACTTCGGCGCCAGGACGGCGGAAGGCGGCGGCATCGACCGGGTTGATCGAGTTGATACTGTTCTGGATAAAGGTACTCTCACCCCAGCTGACCACCTGCTTGCCCAGGCGTACCGAACCAGGCTGATCGCCAATGCTGTAGTTGTGATAGACAAAGGTGTCGAGCCACTCGTAGCCAGAGGACTTGGCTCCCTGTTTACGCCCCTTGTCCTCGATATCCTTGAATGGACGACCTTCGTCTTTCAGTTCGAAGTCATACCAATACTTGCCGCGTACGAATACGCCAGTGTCACCGTACTTCAGCTCAAGGTCATGGATACCCTTGAAAATCTTGGAGAAAGTTTCACCACGTTTGAAGTTCAGCCGGCCATCGTCGCCGGTCTGGGTGTAGCCCGTGCCGCCATTGGCCTCACCAATGAAACGCTTATCCCGTTCGGCAGTCGACCAACTGGCCCCCACCGACAGCGACGAGTCGAACTGCCCTTCGATCTCACCGATATTGAAAGTGACGCCGAATGCCGGAGCGGCAAGGGTGGATGCGAGGCTGACGGCCAGCGGCAGTTTTGCCAGGCGCCAGTAGGGTTTTGTTTTTGTTGTCATCGACGCTACTCCATGTGTTTTTTGTTATGGATGCTTTGACTATAGCCAGCGGGTGGTACTGCTTGATCCCTCGAAAGTGTGATTTGCAGCCCCCAGGCACTCTGGCTCGCAGGTTTCAGGCCCTGCCCCTAGCCAAGCATGGACGTGAAACAGCAATTAGCAAGCCAAACGCTTGTTTGACTGAGCGGTCACTTTCGCCGCCCAGTCAATTCGCACCTCACAGCGTGGACAGGAACGCGCTGCCAGCCTCCTGCCACTGGGCGATTTCGACGCGGATGCGCTTCTTGTCCAGTTTGCCGACGCTGGTCTTGGGAATTTCAGTAACAAGGGCGATCTGCGTGGGAATCGCCCACTTGTTGATGTGACCTTGCTCGACGAAAGGCTTGAGATGCTCCTTCAAGCCTTTGGCATCCAGCCCCTGCTCTTCACGCAGTACCAGCAGCGCAAACGGGCGCTCGCCCCACTGCGGATCGGGCACGCCCACCACCGCCACCTCACGCACCGCCGAGTGACGACTGATCAGGTCCTCCAGTTCCAGCGAGGAAATCCACTCGCCACCGGTCTTGATCACGTCCTTGATGCGGTCACGGATTTCGATGAACCCCATGCCATCGATGGTCGCCACATCGCCGGTGTGCAGCCAACCGTGGGCCCAAAGTTCCTCGCCCTTCTCAGGCTCACGGAAATAGCCTTGGGTCAGCCAGGGCGCGCGCAGCACCAGCTCGCCCTGGGACTCACCATCACTCGGCAGCAATTTGCCATCGGCATCCATGATTGCGGCTTCCACCAGCGGCACCGGAATACCGGCCTTGATTCGATAGGTGGTGCGCTCGTCCTCGCTACCGGCGCGCAGTTCCTCGTTGAGGTAAGCGCAGGAAATCAGTGGGCAGGTCTCGGACATGCCATAGGCCGCGGTCAGCTGGATACCACGCTCCTTGGCCGCCTCGTAGAGGGAGCGATTCAGCGCGCTACCACCGATGATCATCTTCATGCCGCCGAAATCATGACCCTGCGCACCTGGCGCGCTCAGCACCATCTGCAGGATGGTCGGGACGCAGTGGGAGAAGTTGACCTTCTCTTCCTTGATCAGGCGGCAGAGCATGTCCGGCTCGTAGCGGCCGGGATATACCTGCTTGACCCCGAGCATGGTGGCCACGTACGGCACGCCCCAGGCATGCACGTGGAACATCGGCGTAATCGGCATGTAGACATCGTCGTTGCCCATCAGGCGGATGCTGTCCAGGCCGCCCATGGTGGTCGCCATGGACATGGTGTGCAGCACCAGTTGCCGATGAGTGAAGTACACGCCCTTGGGGTTACCAGTGGTGCCAGTGGTATAGAAGGTCGTAGCCACCGAGTTCTCATCGAAATCGGCGAAGTCATAGTGCGGGCTGGCCGCAGCCAGCAGGCTCTCGTACTCGCCAACGAGGTTCGGCAGGTCGGCGTTCTTGTCTTCGCCATCAGTCAACAGCAGGGTCTTCTCGACGGTGGTGAGCTGCGCGGCAATGCCGTTGTACAGCGGCACGAACTCACTGTTGACCAGCACGAAACGGTCTTCGGCATGGTTCATGGTGTAGAGAATCTGATCCGGCGACAGGCGGATGTTGATGGTGTGCAGTACCGCGCCGAGCATGGGAATGGCGAACATGCATTCCAGATAGCGGTGGCTGTCCCAATCCATCACCGCCACGGTATCGCCTGCCTTGACCCCCGCCTGGCTAAGCACGTTGGCCAGGCGCGCGACACGCTCATTGAATGTGGCGTAGCTGTAACGCAGCTTGTCGCGATAGACGATTTCACGGGTCTTCTCGTAACGACTACCGGACAGCAGCAGACGCTTGATCAGCAGCGGATAGGCGTGGGCGTTGTTGGCGGGAGGGATCAGTCGAGTCTGCAGCATGAAGTCACCTTGAGGCACGCGAGGAATAGGTATGCAACGACTCTAGAGCGGCTCATGCACAGCTAAATCAGCCCAAAGAATGATTTGCCACGTGACCCTATGGCCACTTTTGGTCACAGGTTAGAATCAACTCAGCTAGTCAGTCCCGAAACAGGCTTCATCGCCCCATACTTTCGTTCGAGGTAACACCATGTCCGATATCGTCATCGTCAGCGGCGCCCGTACTCCCATGGGCGGTTTTCAAGGCAGCCTGGCCAGCGTGCCAGCTGTCGAGCTGGGCGCTGCTGCCATTCGCGAGGCAGTCAAGCGTGCCGGTATCGAGCCGGCCGACGTGCAGGAAGTGATCATGGGCTGCGTACTGCCTGCTGGTCTCAAGCAAGGTCCTGCCCGCCAGGCTTCGCTAAATGCCGGACTGCCCTCTGCCACCGGTTGCACCACCATCAACAAGCTGTGCGGCTCGGGCATGAAGGCAGTGATGATGGCCTTCGACTCGCTGAAGGCCGGCAGCAACCAGGTAATGATCGCCGGCGGCATGGAAAGCATGTCCAACGCGCCCTATGTGCTGGAAAAGGCCCGCACCGGCCTGCGCATGGGCCATGGCGAGATCAAGGACCACATGTTCCTTGACGGCCTGGAAGACGCGCGCACTGGCCGCCTGATGGGCTCCTTCGCCCAGGAAACGGCCGACCAGTACGGCATCACCCGTGAGGAAATGGACGCCTATGCCATCGAATCGCTGCGCCGCGCGCAAGCGGCGATCAAGGACGGCTCGCTGGACGCGGAGATCGTCCCGGTCACCGTCACCTCGCGCAAGGGTGAAGTGGTGGTCAAGGATGATGAACAGCCGCTGACGGCCAACCTGGACAAGATTCCTGCGCTCAAACCCGCCTTCAAGAAGGACGGCACCATCACCGCCGCCAACGCCAGTTCTATTTCCGACGGCGCCAGCGCACTGCTATTGATGACTGCTGATGAAGCCGCCAAGCGCGGTCTCAAGCCGCTGGCCAAGGTGGTTGCCCATGCGACCCAGAGTCAGGACCCGAGCGAGTTCACCCTGGCCCCCATCGGCGCCATGAGCAACCTGCTAAAGAAGACCGGCTGGAGCAAGGATGAGATCGATCTGTTCGAGATCAACGAAGCCTTCGCCATGGTGACCATGCTCGCCATGCGCGAACACGGCCTGGATCACGCCAAGGTCAACGTCTTCGGCGGTGCTTGCGCCCAGGGCCATCCGGTCGGTTCCACCGGCTCGCGGATCATCCTCACCCTGATCAACGCCCTGCAGAAGAAAGGAGGCAAACGCGGCGTCGCCTCGCTGTGTATCGGCGGCGGCGAAGCCACAGCAGTCGCCATCGAACTGCTGTAAACCAGCCCATCAGTAAAGAGCCCCGCAACTCAGACCGTGTGAAAACGTAGCGAGCGAAGGTCAGGCAAGGCAAAAAACGGCGAGAAAGCGCAGTTTACGAGCTGTAAATGAGCATTTTGAGCCGTTTTTTAACGCAGCATGGCCGAGCGCAGTAGTTTTCACACAGTCTGAACTGCGGGGCTCTTTCGTTTAGCGCATCTCGCTCAGCGCCAGCTTCACACCGATCCCGACCAACACTGCGCCCATCAGCCGATCGAACCAGTGCCCCATGCGGGCAAAACCGGCGCGCACGCGCTGCTGGCTGAACAGCCAGGCCACCAGGCAGAACCAGAACGCGGTGGCCAGCGCCAGATAAAGGCCGTAACCGGCCTGCACCGCCACTGGCGTATGCGGGTTGATCACCACGGTGAACAGCGACAGGAAGAACAGCGTCGCCTTGGGATTCAAACCGTTGGTGATGAACCCCGTGACGAAGGCGCCACGACCGCTGCGCTCGCCAGCTGCCAGATTCAGCTCGGCACTGGCCGGATCGGCCGGGCGGGCGCGCAGCGCCTTGATGCCGATATACAGCAGATAGGCAGCCGCCAGCCATTTCAGCGCGTTGAACAGGACGATGGACTGCGACACGATCAAACCGATGCCGAGAAGCGAATAGGTCACATGCACCAGAATCCCGGTACCCACTCCGAAGGCGGTGAACAGTCCGGCGCGGCGACCGTAGCCGACGCTCTCGCGCACAACGATGGCGAAATCAGGCCCGGGGCTGGCCACCGCCAGCAGGTGAATCAGGGCAACGGTGAGAAATTCAGTCCAGTACATGGTGGCTCCGCATCGACGCTGAAGGTCTGGTAGGCTCGCCAATCTACTCTTGCGACCCTCCTGCGAAAAGGTACAGCTGATGAGCAACAGCCCACGCGCCGTCTTCCTCGACCATGCCTCCCTCGACCTTGGCGACCTCGACATGCAACCGCTGCATCAGGCGTTCGCCGAGCTGACCCTGCACGCGCACACGCGTCCGGATCAGGTCGCCGAACGCCTGCAAGGGGCTCAGGTCGCCATCAGCAACAAGGTGCCTTTGGACGCCGCCACCTTCGCTGCCTGCCCAGAGTTGAGACTGGTTCTGGTAACCGCTACCGGCACCAACAACATCGACCTGAAAGCCGCCAGTGACCACGGCGTAACCGTGTGCAACTGCCAGGGCTACGGCACCCCGTCCGTGGCACAGCACACCTTGATGTTGCTGCTGGCCCTGGCCACGCGCCTGCCCGACTACCAGCGCGATATCGCTGCCGGTCGTTGGCAACAAGCCAGTCAGTTCTGCCTGCTCGATCACCCCATCGTCGAACTCGAAGGCAAGACCCTGGGCATGCTCGGCCATGGCGAACTGGGCAGCGCCGTTGCGCGCCTGGCTGAAGCCTTCGGCATGCGCGTGCTGCTTGGCCAACTGCCCGGCCGCCCCGCGCGCGCCGATCGCCTGCCGCTGCACGAACTGCTGCCGCAAGTCGATGCGCTGACCCTGCACTGCCCACTCAACGAGCAGACCCGCAACATGATCGGCGCCGAGGAGCTGGCCCTGATGAAGCCGCGCGCATTCCTGATCAACACCGCGCGTGGCGGCCTGGTGGACGAGCAAGCCTTGGCCGATGCCCTGCGCCGTGGCCATCTGGGCGGCGCCGCAACCGACGTGCTGCTGCAGGAGCCACCGAAGGACGGCAACCCGCTGCTGGCCGCCGACATTCCCCGCCTGATCGTCACCCCGCACAGCGCCTGGGGCAGCCAGGAAGCGCGCCAGCGCATCGTCGGCCAGGTCGTGGAAAACGCCGCTGGTTTCTTCGCCGGTGCGCCGCTGCGAGTCGTCGGGTAAGCTGCGCAGCTTTCTTGTAGGAGCGAGCTCTGCTCGCGAACACGGTCAACAGCAAAATCTTCGCGAGCAGAGCTCGCTCCTACACCGCGCGCCGTAAACAGATTCTCAGGAAATACCATGGACCCGCGAAGCGAAGTTCTCCTGCGCCAGGCCGAGCTGTTCAGTGGCGAGCTGTTACTGGCCGGCCTGCCGGCTGACGACCTGCTCGGCGCACTGCCACAGGCACGCGGCTGGAACTGGCATGCGGGCGATCAGGCATCGCTTGCCGCACGTTTTGCCGGGCGCTGCCAGTTCGCCACAGGCATGCCCGAAGGTGACTTCCGCGCCGCCGTGCTGTTCCTGCCCAAATCCCGCGAACTGGCCGATTACCTGCTGCAAGCACTGGCCTCGCGCCTGGGCGGCAAGCCGCTGTACCTGGTCGGTGAAAAACGTGGCGGTATCGAACGTGCGGCAAAACAGCTGGCAGCCTATGGCAAGCCGCGCAAGCTCGACAGCGCGCGACATTGCCAACTCTGGTGCGTCGAGGTGGATCAAGCGCCAGTAGTACCCGATCTGCATGCCCTGGCACAGAGCTACCCATTGCAGTTGGCCGACGGCGCACTGGAGATCGTTACCCTGCCCGGCGTATTCGCCCATGGCCGCCTGGATCGCGGCAGCGCATTGCTGCTGGAGCATCTGGATGACCTGCCCAGCGGCCACCTGCTCGATTTCGGTTGCGGCGCCGGCGTGCTCGGCGCCGTGCTCAAAAGGCGTTACCCAGATAGCGAGCTGAGCCTGCTGGATGTCGACGCCTTCGCCCTGGAAAGCAGCCGCCTGACCCTCGCGCGCAATGGCCTGTCAGCCAACCTGATCGCCGGCACGGGCATCGAATCGGCACCCGAGGGACTCAGCGCCATCGTCAGCAACCCGCCGTTCCATCAGGGCGTGCATACCGACTACCAGGCCAGCGAGAACCTGCTGAGCCAGGCGGCTCGCCACTTGATAAAAGGTGGCGAGCTGCGCCTGGTGGCCAACAGCTTCCTCAAATACCCACCCCTGATCGAGCGTCATCTCGGCCCCTGCCGCACCCTGGCAGACGCCGATGGATTCCGCATCTACAGCGCCCGACGCTGAATTGGGGTTGCTCCCAACGTGGCGCTTGGGCACAATTGCGCCCGTCCTAGGGGAGTAGTCTCCCGCGAGCGCCCTGCTCGCCCGGTATACGTCAACACACTTGCTCCGCAGAGCATGGCGTATACGACCCAAGGCCTACATAGAGAGGCCTGCGGTTTGACAAGACCTATGACACGCACAACCTATACCCGGGGCGGGAAGGTCGTTCGTGTCATAAGCCGTGTCGACCCGCCCCTGTAGGAAACCTGATGCTGGAATCGCTGTTCGTCCCCACCCTGATCGTTGCCCTCGCCGAAATCGGTGACAAGACCCAGTTGCTCGCCCTGCTGCTGGCCGCCCGTTTTCGCAAACCCTGGCCGATCATCTGGGGCATAGTCGTCGCCACCCTGGCCAACCACTTCGCCGCTGGCGCCGTCGGTAACTGGGTCGCCGGTTTCTTCTCCCCCGCCACTCTCAGCTGGATTCTCGCTGCCAGCTTCGTCGCCGTGGCGGCCTGGACCCTGGTACCGGACAAACTCGACGACGACGAAGCATCCGGCCTGAAGAAATACGGTCCCTTCCTCACCACGCTGATCGCCTTCTTCCTCGCCGAGATGGGCGACAAGACCCAGGTTGCGACCGTGATGCTGGCCGCGCAGTACCCACACTTCATTCTGGTGGTGGTCGGCACCACACTGGGTATGTTGATCGCCAACGTACCGGTGGTGCTGGCGGGCAATTTCGCCGCCGAACGCCTGCCGCTGACCCTGATCCGCCGCCTGGCCGCCTGCGCCTTCGCCGCGCTGGCAATCTATGCCGGCTACCAGGCACTAAAGCTGAGCGGCCTGATCTGACGAATCACTGACGTCAACGAGCCGGCATTCCGGCCAATCCCAGCCCCCTCCTCCCTGCTGCTAAAGTGCCTGCCACGTCACATGGAGACGGCCTGCAGCCGGGAGGACAGCATGTCATTGGATGATCGCAAGAAGCTGGCATGCCAGCACATCGACCTGGTCTGGAACAAGGGGCGCCTGGCGCTGGCTGAACAACTGCACAGCCGCGATTTCCTCTACAAGAGCTCGTTCATTGGCAGGCCGCTTGGCAGCGCCGGCTTCGTGCAGATGGTGCAGGACATCCGCCTTGCAATGCCGGACCTGCAGGTGGTGATCGAGGAGTGCATCGCCGAAGGCTACAAGGTGGTGACCTGGAGCACCCTGATCGGCACCATCCAGAAACCCGCACTGGGCTACCCGCCCAGCGACAAGGTGCTGAGCATCTCGGCCATGGCGTTCTGGACGTTCACCTCCGGCAACGAAATCCAGGAAATCTGCACCATGTTCAACATGGAAAGCTTCCGCGCTCAATTGGGTCTGCAAAACCGTCCACTTGCCGAAACCGCCCTGCCCTGAAACGCAAACGGCGCGCCGTGAACAATCACGCCGCGCCGTTTCCTGGCCCGAAATTAACGCCCGGCCTTGGCCTGCTCGTACAGCGGCATGACCTTGGGGATCGCCGCCTGCAGTGAGGCGATACGGCTGCTGGACGACGGGTGGGTACTCATGAACTCGGGCGGTGCACCACCACCGGCGGCCTCCATCTTCTGCCACAGGCTGATGGCCGCATTCGGGTTGTAACCCGCGCGGGCGGCCAGCTCCAGGCCAATCAGGTCGGCCTCGTTCTCGTTACTGCGGCTGTTGGGCAAGGTCAGGCTGTACTGCACCACCGTATCCGCCATGGCCATCCCACTCTCGCCCAGTCCGAGCAGGGCACTGGCGCCCTGTTTGGCCACCTGAATACCGTAGGCCTTGGACATCGCTTCACGGCTGTGCTCACGCAGGGCATGCGCCATTTCGTGGCCCATGATCGCGGCGATTTCATCGTCAGTCAGCTTCAACTGCTCGATGATGCCGCTGTAGAAGATGATCTTGCCGCCTGGCCCGCAGTTGGCATTGAGCTCTGGGCTCTTGATCAGATTGACCTCCCACTGCCAGTTGGCAGCATCCGGACGAAAACGCGGCGCCTGCGGAATCAGGCGATCGGCGACGGCCTGCAGGCGCTTGGCATTATTGCTGCTCTTGTCCAGCACACCGTTGCTCGACGCCTTGCTCAGCGTCTGCTGATAGGACTGCGCATACATCTGATTGACTTCATCGGCTGACAGCATGCTGAACATGTACTGCTTGCGCTCTACGCCCACCACACCGCCGCTGGTGGTATTGACGGCCTGACAACCGGCCAGCACCAGTGCTGCAGCCAGGCCACTCAGGTAAAAAGCCTTACTCATCGAGCCATCTCCTGGAATCGGAATCACTATGCTAGGCCTCGCCCCCGGTCCGGGCAACCACAGCGGTTGCGCATCTCTGGCACGCTTTTCCCGCTGAAAGCGTCATCGACCATGCCGTTTGCGCCAAGCGATTAAAGTTACGCTGCGCCCTTGCCGCTATCCCTTGGTGGACACATTGAGCCGGGGAGCCCCCATGAAGTTCCGATCCATCCAGTTTTCCGTTGCCTTTCTCGCCGGAGCGAGCGTACTGGCCGTGGTGGTTGCGCTGGTACTCTACGCCCTGTTCGCCAATGGGCGAACCCAGCAGGTGGTGCAAGAAAACACCCGCGGCCTGCTGCAGCAGGTCATCGAACAGCGCCTGGTAGCGCTCGCCGAGGCCCAGGTCGGTCGGTTGCAGCGGCAGTTCGAGGCGCCCATGACCCTGGCCAAGTCCGTGGCCACGCTGAACGCGCGAATGGCTCCGGGCAATGAAAGGCTGCAGCTGAGCCGCGAGGAGCTGTCCTCGCTGCTGGTCAGCTATCTGCAGGACAACCCCGACTTGCTGGACTTCTTCATCGGCTGGGAGCCCAACGCCTTCGACCAGGACGACGCAAACTACGCCGGACGCGAGGCCGAGGGCTACGACCAGACCGGACGTTTCATGCCCTGGTGGTACCGCGAGGGTGGCGCCTTCAAGGTATTGCCGCTGACCGCCGAACAGATGGAGAGCGAGAAGCGCCTGCCGACCGGCGTGCGCGAGGGCGAGTACTACCTGTGCCCGAAACAGAGCAAGCAGCCCTGCGTCATCGATCCGGCCGCCTATGATTTCGGTGGCAAGCAGGTACTGGTGTCCTCCTTCAACGCGCCCATCGTGGTCGACGGGCGCTTCCTCGGCGCGGTGGGCAACGACCTGGCGCTGGATTTCATCCAGGGCCTGCTGGAGCAGGTCAAGGGCGAACTATATGGCGGGGCCGGGGAACTGGCGCTGGTGGCCGCCAACGGCACCCTGATTGCCGCAACCCAGGACGCCGCGCTGATCAGCCAACCGGCTTCGCGGGTGCTGCCGGAGGACCTGCTGCAGGCGCTCAAAGGCGGCGACAACCACCCCATCGTGCGTCACAACGAGGCCCAGCAGCTGTTCGAGCTACTCTACCCCTTCCAGGTCGCCGGCACCTCGACGCGCTGGACCCTGGCCATCGCCCTGCCCACCTCGGCGGTGTTCGCCGAACTGCAGCAGTTGCAGTCCGACCTCGCCGCACAGGCGCACGAGGACACCCTCGGCATGGCCCTGGTGGGTCTGCTGATTGCCGGCCTCGGGCTGCTGGTGGTCTGGCTGGTCGGCTACGGCATCGCCCGCCCGCTGCGGCAGATGGTCGGCATGCTCGACAATATTGCCAAGGGCGAAGGCGACCTCACCGTACGCCTGCAGGTCGATCGCAAGGACGAACTGGGGCAGATCGCGGCGGGCTTCAACGCCTTCCTGGCCAAACTGCAAAGCATGATCGCCGCCGTGGTCACGTCGGTGCAGCAGGTCAGCGACTCCTCGGAGCACACGGCGGACATCGCCATTCGCACCAACCAGGGCGTGCAGAAGCAACTGGCCGAGATCGAGCTGGTCGCCACCGCCGTGCACGAAATGACGGCCACCGCCCAGGACGTCGCGCGCAACGCCACCCATGCCGCCGAAGCCGCCAACCACGCCGACCAGGCGGCCAATCAGGGCAAGCAGGTGGTGCAGGAAACCTCGGCGGCCATCGCCGCACTGGCCAGCGAGATCGGCCGCGCCGTGGGCGTGGTACAGAACCTGGCCAAGGACAGCGAGAACATCAACGCCATCCTCGTCGCCATACGCGGCATTGCCGAGCAGACCAACCTGCTCGCCCTCAATGCCGCCATCGAGGCAGCACGCGCCGGCGAGCAAGGCCGAGGTTTTGCCGTGGTCGCCGATGAAGTGCGCAACCTGGCACAGAAGACCCAGCAAGCCACCGAAGAAATCCAGAACATGATCCAGCAGCTGCAGCAGGGCACCCGCGAAGTGGTCAAGGTGATGGAGCAGAGCCAGAGCAAGACCGACGACAGCGTGGAGCACGCCAACCAGGCCGCTCAATCGCTGGAGTCCATCACCCAGGCGGTGTCGGTGATAAACGACATGAACACGCAGATCGCCAGCGCTGCCGAGGAACAGAGCGCGGTAGCCGAAGACATCAACCGCAACGTCACCAATATCGGCCAGGTCGCCAACGAGGTGGCCAGCGGTGCCGACGAAGCCAGCCAGGCCAGCGCCCAACTGACCAAGCTGGCCGAACAGCAACGCAGGCTGATCAACCAGTTCAAGGTCTAAGGGACTTCATCAGGTAGGGTGCGCCGCGTGTTCAGCCGGGGCGGCCCCTCGACACCCTGCGCAGGCTCAAGCCGGAGTGAGGCACTCCGGCGCATCCAACTGCGGATCGTTGACCAGCGTTGCCAGCGCGCGCTCACGCAGCGCCATCTGCGGCTTGAGCAGTAGCGCTGCCAGTTGCTCGGGCGGCGTGTCATTACTCAACCACAACGCCTGTTCGTGCTCGCCGAGAATCAAGGGCCGCCGCAGCGTGGCAGCTTCCTGAGTGATCAGCGCTACGCTCAGGTACTCCTGCCCGCCCACCGGATAAAGCTCCCACAACGCCGCGAAATACATCAGCGGCTCACCGCTGCTCATCCAGTAAGGCCGCTTGCGCGCGCCCCCGCGCCATTCATAGAAACCGTTGGCCGGCAACAGCGCGCGACGCTGGCGAAAGGGCTCACGGAACATCGGCTGCTCGGCCAGGGTTTCGGCGCGGGCATGAGCCGGGGTCTTGGACAGATCCTTGAGCCAGGCCGGCGTCAGCCCCCAACGCGCCGCGGCCGCTTGCGGCCCTTGCTCGCCAGCACGCAACATCAGCACCTGGCCATTGGGCGCCAGGTTCCAGTGCGGCTTCTGGTCAGCAGGAAAGCCGGGCAACGCCGCAAAAGCGGGCGACCAGCGGAACAGGGCATAACGTCCACACATGAAACGACTCGACAGGCAGGGGGCGCGTCAACAGAGCAACACGCCCTGAAAGGACTCTGGCTCATCGCCAGGCACAGGTTGCGCCGCATTGTACTCAGCGATCAGCGTACGCGCCCGCTCGGCGTAGTCATCAGCGACGCCCAAACCGAGCAAGCCGCACGCCGGCAACTCCCCCACCGCACCGACCAGATGCTGACCGAGCAGGTGCGCCTCGACGCCCTCACTGGCCAGCATGTCCACCAGCATCTGCCCTTCCAGCAGGTTTTCCGGCTCGTAGATTCGTTGCATCAGTCGTTCTCCCCGCGAACGTCCAACTCCCACTCGGTGCCGTCCGTACGCAGCTCGAACTCGATCGGCCGGCAGCACACCGGACAGTCTTCGATGTAGGACTGATCACCACCCGACAGATCCAGCAGCGCCTCGGCCGGCTCGCCGCAATAGGGGCAATAATACAACTGGCTTTCCAGCATCGCGGCCTCCTTGTGACTTGGCGTTATAATCGCCGGTCTACTGCTCACCCTGTTTAAGCAGACCCCCTTTCAACCTTAGCCGTTCTAGAACAAGAGAGCATGATGGGCGCATTCGATGCCATCCGACCCTATGCCGATGCAGAAGTGCGCCCCGTACTGGCGCGGCTGCTCGCCGACCCGGCGTTTCTCGGCACCCTCACCCGTTTTCGCTTCCCGCGCCTGGCCGGGCCACTCGGTTGGCTGCTCAAGCCGCTGATCGCCGCGCGGCTGCGCAGCGAGTTCGCCAGCATCGATTCGGTCTCCAAGCTGCAGGAAAAGATCGAGCCCTATATCGATCGCACCATCGAGCATGCCAGTGATGGCATCAGCTACTCCGGCCTGGAACACCTGCAACCGGGCAAGCCCTACCTGTACCTGGCCAACCATCGCGATATCGTCATGGACCCGGCCTTCGTCAACTACGCCGTCTACCACGCCGGCCTGCAGACGCCACGTATCGCCATCGGCGACAACCTGCTGCAGCGCCCCTTCGTCAGCGACCTGATGCGCCTGAACAAGAGCTTCATCGTGCACCGCTCGATCAGCGGGCGACGCGAGAAGCTGGCGGCCTATCAACTGCTCTCCGCCTATATCAACCACTCGATTCGCGAAGATGGCGAGTCGATCTGGATCGCCCAGGCCGAGGGCCGCGCCAAGGACGGTGACGACCGTACCGACTCGGCCATCCTCAAGATGTTCCACATGAGCCGCAAGGACGAACCGTTCGCCGCGGTCATCGACTCGCTGAACCTGATCCCGGTGTCGATCAGCTACGAGTACGATCCCTGCGACCTGGCCAAGGCCCGCGAACTCTGCGTACGCGCCGCCACGGGCAGCTATACCAAGGCACCGGGCGAAGACGACGCCAGCATCGCCCTGGGCATCACCGGTTACAAAGGGCGCGTGCATCTGCACTTCAGTCCGCCTGTCGCCGGCCTGGAGGACACCAAGCAGCTTGCCCAGGAGATGGATCGTCACATTCTCGGCCAGTATCGCCTGTTCCCCGTGCACTACCTGGCCTACGCCATGTGGGAAGGCCACGAGGTCGAGCTGAACGTGCCGGCAGCAAGCGACGTATTCGATGCCGCGGAACTGGCCAAGGCCGAAGCGCAGTGGAACAAACGCCTGGCCGCCTGCAGCGCCGAAGAAAAGCCGTTCCTGATCCTGCAGTACGCCAACCCGGTGCGCAATCAGTACCGGATCAAGGCGGGTCTGCCTCTGTAAGAAGCCCGCGCTACAAACGAAAACGGCAGCCATCAGGCTAATGCTGATCAGATAAGTTCGTCACCACCCCCTCCTACTTGCAGTAGAGGGGGCACTTTTCGTAGGAGCCAGCTTGCTGGCGATGCTTTTTATGGCGGATCGCCGGCAAGCCGGCTCCTACAAAAATCGAGTGCAACGGCTTAACTGACTGGCATTAGCCATCAGGCTGCCGTTTTCGTTTATCGCTCAAGCATCAAAGCCGCGTACTGAGCCAGGACAGCAGCAGGGCTGCGCCCAGGCAGATGGCCCCGAAACGGTAGAAGAAGCGGTTGATGCGCACAGTGCGCTCATCCTGTGCTTCGCTTTCGTCCAGCTCACCCTGAGCCAGCACGCGCGCCATACCGCGTTGCTCACGCAAGCGGGTCATCAGACACAGCCAGGCACCCGCCAACGCGAAGAACAATGCCAACGAATTCACCGCTCCGGCCGGATGGGCGAGGAACAGCGACCACAACATCTGCAGCGACATGCAACACCTCGAGAACAGCATGGTGCAGCAACCCCGCCACTGCACCAGAATGGGGATTTCGGCCGAGAAACGGTGCGTCTCGACCCTCGAAAAGTCGTCGCGCAGTGTACTGAACTAGCGCTTTTATAAGGTTCGTTTCCGACGAACGCGGCCCGCTATCCCGAAATCGTCTGAAAACTGTCATATGCCTGGCCTAGGGTTTGTATCTCCAATAGTGACCAAACAGTCACGACTGTTGCTGGAGCCAAACCTCAACGTCCCTGGAGGACCTGCCATGCTTAATTCACAACCGCTGGATCGCGATTACCTGATCGACTCGCTGGATGAAGTGGACGCCGTGGTCGACGAACTCTCCTTCAACGTGCAGGACCAGCACTGGCTGGTGTACTGCGCCCTTGGCGGCCACGAGCATTACGACCTGCCGGAAATCGACAACCGCACCGGCATGAGCCTGCCGGAGTTCTACGCCGAAGCGGCATGAAACCCCAGGACAAATGAAAACGCCCCGCAATGCGGGGCGTTTTTCGTAGCGACGCTAGGAATTACTGCAGTAGAACCTGGCCAATGGTCGGGTCCTTGAACGCACGGGTCAGCGCGTCGCTGAGCACGTCACCCACCAGCTTGGTGTTGGTCTGCTGGTTCGGTGCGCTGCCGAAACGCTGATTCAGCGAGGCACCGTAACGGCCGGTGTAGCGGCGGCTACCGCCCTGCACGTCAGCGCGAATGGAAGCGGAGATATCTGCCTCGGTGACATACATACCCTCTTTAGGCGACTGATACTTCAGTTCCGCCAGGGTGATGGTCAGCTGCGGCGCGTTGTAGGCGTTGGCCGACGGGGTGAAGCCGAGCAGACGCACAGCAGCCTCGGCCTCAGCCTGCAGCTTGGGCAGCACATACTCGGGGCTGACGCTGATGGAACTGGTTTCCGGATACAGGCCACCGCGGGTGCCAAGCACCGGCGAAGGACGGCCATCGACCACGCGCACCACCACCGGTTGGCCCTGACCCACGGGAGTCAATGAGCTGGTGAGCTTGGGTTGCGGGGTGAGTTGCTGAGGGCTGAGGGCGCAACCGGCCAGAGTCAGGCTGGCGGCAGCAAGCAAGGCGATCAACGCACGGTGCAGCATGCTCATCTCTCCGAGTGAGGTAAAAGTGGCCGGCAGTATACCCAGCGCGGCCTGAGGCCGACAGTGGTGCAGCATAGGACCGTCAACACAGCGTTGCGGTTCCTGTCATCAGCCTGTCACCACGCCCTGGCATAAAGATACCCGTCATCACGCTGGAGCCTTCACCATGCTATTGCGCCGTCTGTTCAGCCGTGCTCGCCCGATGCGCCATTTTGCCCTGATCGATGGAGAGGGAGTTTGCCGCGCCCTGCGACAGATGCAGGAACACCCGAGCCAGGCTGACTGGGTGGAAGTTCGCGAGCCGAGCATCTCCTGGTTGGGCTCCCCCTTGCCCGCCAGTGCCCGGATCACCCCGGTCGTCACACACGCACCAGCCGCTCGCCCGTTGGCGGCCTGACCGGTGGAAGAATAAAAGTCACGCAGGGGCGATCAATTTCCCCTCATTCACCGTTATAATCGCGCCCCGATTATAAGGACGTCTCCTGATCGGGCCGCACGACCTCGCCGATGCAACGTCATCGCCCCGCCCAGAGAGTCGCCCACTTCGAGCTGCCGCTTCCGGCCAGCCGCTTTCAGCCCATATGCAGAGCCGATAGCAGCCATGCATTGCATGATTTGCACGGGCAAAAGCGCGCCGAGGCAGTCGAGCTTTTGAGGTTCACCGCTCCAAAAGAGCGTGAAAAAAACGGTTTTTACAAACTTCACAAGAGTGTGGCGAACAGATGAACAGTTTTGCGTCCGCAAATCCCAGCCTTGACCCTCCCCGCCGAACGACAGGGCATCACGCCTGAGTCTGCCGGTATCGCCCTGAAAGGCCGAACGGCCATCCATCTGGTGCAGTTTTCTTGGAGAGAGGTTAATGGCGCATAACGATTACCAAAGCGTAGATGTGGTGCTGGTTGGCGCTGGCATCATGAGCGCGACCCTGGGCGTACTGCTCAAGGAACTCAACCCCGGCATCACGCTGGAAGTGGTAGAGCTGCGCGAGTCCGGCGCAGTGGAAAGCTCCAACCCCTGGAACAACGCCGGCACCGGTCACGCCGCGCTGTGCGAGCTGAACTACACCCCGGAAGGCGCGGACGGCAGCATCGACATCAAGAAGTCGGTGAACATCAACGCCCAGTTCGAGGAGTCCAAGCAGTTCTGGGCCTACCTGATCGAAAAAGGCGCGATCAACTCGCCGAAGACCTTCATCAACCCGGTGCCGCACATGAGCTTCGTGCGCGGCGAAAGCGGCATCGCCTTCCTCAAGAAGCGTTTCGAGGCCCTGCGTCAGCATCACGCTTTCACCGAGATGGAGTACACCGAGGATCGTGCCACCATCGCCGAATGGGCGCCGCTGCTGATCCCGGGCCGCGATGCCAGCGAACCGTTGGCAATGACCCGTGTGCAGGCCGGCACCGACGTCAACTTCGGCGCGGTCACCGAGCAGATGCTCGCCTACCTGACCACCCAGCCCGACGCCAAGGTCACCTGCAACCAGAAGGTCACCGACCTCAAGCGCGACGGTGAAGGCTGGCTGGTGGACATCAAGGACACCCGTTCCGGCGCCACGCGCAAGCTCAAGAGCAAGTTCGTCTTCCTCGGCGCTGGCGGCGGCGCACTGCCGCTTCTGCAACTGTCCGGCATTCCCGAAGGCAAAGGCTTTGGCGGCTTCCCGGTGAGTGGTCAGTGGCTGCGTTGCGACAACCCTGAGATCGTCAAGCAGCACCAGGCCAAGGTCTACAGCCAGGCTGCCGTGGGCTCGCCACCGATGTCGGTGCCGCACCTCGATACCCGCGTGGTCGATGGCAAGAAATCCCTGCTGTTCGGCCCCTACGCCGGCTTCACCACCAAGTTCCTCAAGCACGGCTCGTTCCTTGACCTGCCGCTGTCGGTACGCCCCAACAACCTCGGCCCGATGCTGGCGGTGGCGCGCGACAACATGGACCTGACCCGCTACCTGATCAAGGAAGTGATGCAGTCCGAGGAACAGCGCCTGAACACCCTGCGCGGCTTCTACCCCGAAGCCAAGGCAGAGGACTGGCGCCTGGAAGTCGCTGGCCAGCGCGTGCAGATCATCAAGAAGGACAGCAAGAACGGCGGCGTGCTGCAGTTCGGCACCGAACTGGTGGCTGCAGCCGACGGCACCATCGCCGCATTGCTCGGCGCCTCGCCGGGTGCCTCGGTCACCGTGTCGATCATGCTCGACCTGATTCGCCGTTGCTTCCCCGAGCAGGCCAAGAGCGACGACTGGCGCAGCAAACTGGACGAGATCTTCCCGGCCATGGCCGATGTTCTGTCCAGCGACGCCGCGCGCTACCACGAAGTGCAGACGCAATCGAATCAGCGCCTGCAGCTCGACATCCCCAGCGCCTGATCGTCACGCACAAAAAACCGCCCTTCGGGGTAATGCCAGTCAGTTAAGCGCTACAGCTTGACCTTCTGCGCGCTGAAACGAAAATCCGATGTTTGTTTTGAGCATCGGATTTTTTATGCGACTTTCCCGCGCCTTGGCACTGACTCACGAA
>Ga0222660_1000039_pt1 | contig 81550 bp, 92 predicted proteins | sample AntAcemetagen549_FD_179832 | JGI IMG/M metagenome (GOLD analysis project Ga0222660, IMG submission 179832) | Saline water microbial communities from Ace Lake, Antarctica - #549 | ecosystem: Environmental > Aquatic > Non-marine Saline and Alkaline > Saline | place: Antarctica: Ace Lake...
GCCTTTTCGGTCATGTTGACGGCGGGTGAGTTCGGTCCAGGCCATTGGGGTCTCCGTTCAGCTGCACAACCGAACAGAATCACAACCTGCTGAACTCACTCAACTAGTTTTAAATCGGGCTCTTAGGCAGTCTTGAACGATGTCCTTTGCCTCATCCGGAGGCAAAGGAGTTGACGCTCGCTTATACTCACCGTACACTGCACTTTTTGAGCGAGCATGCGCAAAAGAACCTCGAGCATCAGCCAACTTTTTTATTGCGGTCGTTTCGGTTGGTCCAAAGCGGGCATTTAGGCCAACAGGAACAAGCATTCTTCTCAAGTATTTTAAGGAGAATCCATGGAGCGTCTGATTAACGGCTTTGGCTGCGCCGATGTTGCGGCTTGAAGGTGGATTGGGTCATCAAACGGCCATTTTCCAGCGTTTTCATCACCCCTGGGGCCACCGAAACGGCGGGTTGGTCGATTTTGGGCGGACTCCGCCTCATGCCGCCAGCTTCTGTCGCACCATGAACAGGTTGCCGAGCGCGAAGAGCGTGAACAGATGCGCCCGGTTCTTGGCCAACCCACGGTAGCGGGTTTTCACATGGCCAAACTGGCACTTGAGGATGCGGAACGGATGCTCGACCTTGGCCCGTACCTTCGCAATGATCCGGTTGATCTGCACGTCCAGTGGGTCCAGGTCACCTCCTTTGGGCGCCTTGCGCATCACACCCCAGAAGGCATCGCCGTTCTTTGTAAAGGCAACCTCCCGAGCGGCGTGGACGTAGCCCTTGTCCGCCCAGACAGATGTTTCTTTGCCGTGCAGCAGCGCGTCCCAGACCTGGCTGTCATGCGTCTTAGCCGTCGTGGTCTCAAGGCTGTGAACAATGCCGCTATCGGCATCCACGCCCACATGGGCTTTCATCCCAAAGTACCAGTCATTGCCCTTCTTGGTCGATGACATTTCCGGATCACGGGCCTTAGCCTTGTTCTTTGTCGAAGACGGCGCATCAATGATTGTCGCATCCACCAGTGTGCCCGAGCGAAGCGTGACCCCTTTGTCGGCAAGGTAGGCATTCACCTGCGCAAATAGCTTCTCGGTCAACTGATGCTTTTCCAGCAGATGTCGGAAGTTCAGGATCGTCGTCTCGTCCGGGATACGGTCATCACCCAGCTCGATACCGGCAAACCGGCGCATGGCCTCGCTATCATAGAGGCTCTCTTCGGCCATAGGGTCGCTCAGGGCGTACCAGCTCTGCAGGAAGTAGATCCGCAGCATCATTTCCAGCGGCATCGGTGGCCGACCGCCCTTCGGGCCGACCTTCGGATAGTGTGGCTCAATCAGCGCCACAAGCCGAACCCAAGGCACAACCTCGTCCATCTCCAATAAGAACTTCTCACGGCGCGTGACCTTCTTCTTCAGCGCATCGCGAAGACCGGGAATGGCGGGCTGTTTTGGCATCGGAGGGGCTCCTTCAACGTTCGCCAAAAACTACCAGATCACGCGATAATTGCGAGGTTATTCAGAGATTCCCTAAATATTGTCTCGACAGTCCAGTCGCGCGAGAACACCACAAGGGAATTGAGGTCTTCGACCGTAACTTCGTCTTCGTACTCAGCGTTCCAATCGTCATTCTCGGTAGCTTCCGTCATTCTCGGTCCCCTTTGTCAACACGAGCTAGTTGAATTTACTTATCCCCCTCAACTCTCGCTCAGCGCTACCTTCATATCCGTCACCTGATAGATCACCTCGCCGTCGGCCTCGACGATGCCGTTGGCCACGCCCATCGTCAGGCGGCGGGTTTGCAGGGCTTTCGTGAAATCAACCTTGTAGGTCAGCATCTTGCGGTCGGGGCGGACCATGCCGGTCAGCTTGACCTCGCCCACGCCCAAAGCATAGCCGCGCCCTTGCCAGCCGCGCCAGCCAAGGTTGAACCCCGTCAGCTGCCACAGGCCATCAAGCCCCAGACAGCCCGGCATGATCGGGTTGCCCGGAAAATGGCAGTCAAAAAACCACAAATCCGGCGTGATGTCGAATTCGGCCACCACATGGCCCTTGCCGTGCAAGCCCCCGTCGCCGGAAATTTCGGTGATCCGGTCCATCATCAGCATCGGCGGCGCGGGCAGTTGCGCATTGCCGGGGCCGAACAATTCGCCACGGGCGCATTGCAAAAGGGCTTCTTTGTCGAAACTGGTGGGGAAATCGGCCATGGCGGGGGTCTCGTTCTGGGTTGCAATGTTGCGATGATGACTAGCATCCCGCGATCCACAAGGGCAAGACCAAGGGCGCGGCTGTGTCTTTTCATTTGATTTTCACGGGTTTCCTCGCATATTAGGATCAGGACAAGGGGCAGGCCTGATGAAAGACATGGACAATCACCGCGGAACCGACTGGCTGGCAGGCGCAGGCTTGCGCCCGACGCGGCAGCGGCTGACGCTGGCTGACCTGTTGGTGGGCGACGGGCAGAACCGCCATGTCACCGCCGAAAGCCTGTTCGATGCCGCCAGTGCCGCGGGCGAAAAGGTGTCGCTGGCCACGGTTTACAACACTTTGCGCGCCTTTTGCGATGCCGGCCTGATGCGCGAGATCACGGTCGATGGCTCGAAAAGCTATTTCGACACCAATATGACCGATCATCCGCATTTCTATTGGGAAGACACGGCCAGCCTGACGGATGCTCCCGCCGACCAGCTGGAAATCCGCCGCCTGCCGCATGCGCCCGCAGGGGCCGAGATTGCATCGGTCGATGTCGTGATCCGGCTGCGCCGCAAGTAAGGTGGATTTCAATCCACCCTACACGATGAATTAACCATTCTGCCGCAAGCTGACCGGATGTCACAGTATATCCGGCGCTATGTCCCCGGCGGGACCTATTTCTTTACTGTCCGTTTGCAGGACCAGCGGTCAGACCTGCTGACGGCGCGGATCGGCCTGCTGCGCGATGCGGTGCGCCTGTGCCGCAAACAATCGCCGTTCCGCATCGATGCGGCCGTGATCCTGCCTGCCGAACTCCACATGATCTGGACATTGCCTGCGGGTGATGCCGATTTTTCGGGGCGCTGGCGGGTGATCAAATCCACATTTTCGCGGCATCTGCCTGTGCCTGACAATCTGACCGCGGTGCAGAAACGCCGTGGCGAAAAAGGCATCTGGCAGCGCCGGTTCTGGGAACATGTGATCCGGGATGATGGCGATTTTGCACTGCATCTGCATCTGATCACCACGGCCCCTGTCCGCGCAGGGCTGGTGCGCCGCGCGACCGACTGGCCCTATGCATCATGGCATCACGACAAAGGCGCGACGTTCAGAACCATTGCCCGGGCTCCATCATCCCCAGATCCAGCAATTGCTGCGCCTGCCATGTAAAACGCACCGATTTTGGCCAGTGAAACGTGGCTATGGCATCGCGGCTGCCAGGGTTGCGCCGCAAAGCCTTGGCCGCGCGGAACGAACAGATGGCGGCGGTCACGCTGTGGTGCCATGGGCAGGCATAGGTGTTGTATTCTGGATCGCTGAACCGGTGATCCGGCCCCATGACCACGCCCTTGGCCGCGCGGAACAGGGCGACACGGTCCAGCCTGCGGCGTGCGGGTGGGACATGGTCCTCAAACCGCCAGCGCAGGCCGCCACAGATATCCACCTGCCGGTCAAGTAGAGCACCCGCCGGATCACGCCGCGGAATTGCAAAATAGCCCGCACTGTCGAACCATGCCTCTTCTAGGTCTACCGCATCGGGATGGGCGGTCAGATCGCGCGCATATAGGTCGATCACATGGGTCATCACGCTGTCGCGCCGTTCTTCGGTCACGAAGGTCAGCATCTCGCGCAGATTGCGATCCGCGCTGAAGGGAAAGAACAGGAATTCGGCGTTATAGCAGTAATATATCCACGCACCACGCGCGGCTGCGCTAATGGTGTTGATGATCTGGGGCAGGGCCTCTGGCTGGGTCACGTCATGATCGACGCGGTGCAGTGCGACATCCGCAGGTAGGGCGATGGCCGGATCGCAGAACGCGATCAGCGTGTGAAAGCCAAGTGCGGCATGATGCTGGATCGTTTGCTCTACCGCGACCTGATCTTCGATCAGGATCAGGCAGACAGGCCCTTTGGACAGGGCGCGCGTTTTATCGGCGGTCAGGGCGGACAGGTTGGGGTAATGCATGGGCGGCGGGCATCCGTGAAAGACACGCGCAAATTGTGCCAGATCGCGCCGCATTGCAAGCAAAGCCCCAAGCCGCTAGAACGCCCGCAACCTCAGCACCGGATCGAACCCATGACTGCGCCCAAAAAGCTCTTTATCAAGACCTATGGCTGCCAGATGAACGTCTATGACAGCGAACGCATGGCCGAGGCGCTGGGCGGGCAGGGCTATGTGCAGACCGACCATGCCGAAGACGCGGATATGATCCTGCTGAACACTTGCCATATCCGCGAAAAGGCGGCGGAAAAGGTCTATTCCGAACTGGGCCGCATGAAGGTGCTGAAAGACGCGAAACCCGATCTGAAAATCGGCGTGGCAGGCTGCGTGGCACAGGCCGAGGGGGCAGAGATCATGCGCCGCCAGCCGATGGTCGATCTGGTGGTCGGGCCACAAAGCTATCATCGCCTGCCCGCGATGGATGCGGCCGTGCAGGGGGGGGCCAAGGCGCTTGACACCGATTTTCCCGATGACGACAAATTCGAGACGCTGAAGACACGATCAAAGGCCAAACGCGGTCCGACCGCCTTTCTGACCGTGCAGGAAGGCTGCGACAAATTCTGCGCCTTCTGCGTCGTGCCTTATACCCGCGGGGCCGAGGTCTCGCGCCCCGCCGACCGTATCCTGCGCGAGGCGCGTGAACTGGTCGATGCGGGCGTGCGCGAACTGACGCTTTTGGGCCAGAACGTGAACGCCTATCACGGGCATGAGCGCGGGCTGGCGGGCCTGATCTGGGCCTTGGCCGAGATCGACGGGCTGAAACGTATCCGTTTCACCACCAGCCACCCCAATGACATGGATCAGGCGCTGATCGACGCGCATGGCACCTGTGAAAAACTGATGCCCTATCTGCATCTGCCGGTGCAATCGGGGTCTGACCGCATTCTCAAGGCGATGAACCGCAAACATACCGCCGACAGCTATCTGCGCCTGATCGACCGTATCCGCGCCGCGCGCCCCGATATCCTGTTGTCGGGCGATTTCATCGTGGGTTTCCCCGGCGAGACGGATCAGGATTTCGAGGACACGCTGCAACTGGTGCGCGATGTGCATTACGGGCAAGCCTATTCGTTCAAATATTCCACCCGCCCCGGCACGCCGGCTGCTGAAAAACCGCAGCTGCCCGATGACGTGATGAATGACCGTTTGCAGCGCCTGCAGGCCCTGCTGCGTGACCAGCAACAACAGACCCAGGCCAGCATGATCGGCCGCGAGGTCAAGGTTTTGTTCGTAAAGGCTGGCCGCGAGGCGGGCCAGATGATCGGCAAATCGGATTACCTTCACGCCGTCTATGCCGATGCCCCCGTCACGGTGCTGGGGCAGGTGCGCCGTGTGCGGATCGTGCAGGACAGCGCCAATTCGCTCAAGGGTGAATTGATCGGGTAGGGTGGGTCAAGACCCACCTTACGCGGTGTTTGCGCAACTTTATTGTCGCAATCCCAACTGCCGCCTTGCGCCTTGCGGTGCGACTTGCCACGATAGCCATATCGAGACTCAAAGGAGAGCTGTTTGGCCACTGGTGCATTGATCCCGCCCGCTGACGACATCACTGAATCCGTTCTGGAATTTCCCGACAACTTTTTGTTGATCGACCTGTGCGGTGAATATGACCGCAACCTTACCACCATCGAGGACAAGCTGAGCGTGCAGATCCTGCGCCGTGGTAACCTTTTGGCGGTGATCGGCGAAAAGGGGCCGCGTCAGGACGCGCTCGAAGTCCTGAAATCTTTGTACCAACGGCTCGAACAGGGCCGCTCGCTGGAGGCGGGCGATATCGACCGCGAATTGCGCATGGGGCCTGCCGGTGCGCCCGGACCTGTCGATCAGATCGAATTGTTCAAAGGCGAGATTGCACGGGTCGAGGTCAAGACCCGCAAAAAGCTGGTCGAACCCCGCACCGAGGCTCAAAAAGCCTATGTCAAGTCACTGTTCGATCATGAAATGGCCTTTGGCATCGGGCCTGCGGGTACCGGCAAGACCTATCTGGCGGTCGCTGTCGGTGTGAACATGCTGATCAACGGCCATGTCGACAAGATCATCCTGTCGCGCCCCGCGGTCGAGGCGGGCGAGAAACTGGGCTATCTGCCCGGCGATATGAAGGACAAGGTCGATCCTTACATGCAGCCGCTTTATGACGCGCTGAACGATTTTCTGCCGGGCAAGCAGGCCGCCAAGATGATGGAGGAAAAGGTGATCGAGATCGCGCCTTTGGCCTTCATGCGCGGGCGCACGCTGTCGAATGCCTTTGTCGTGCTGGACGAGGCGCAGAACGCCACCACGATGCAGATGAAGATGTTCCTGACCCGTCTGGGCCAGGGCTCGCGCATGGTGATCACCGGCGACCGTACGCAGATCGATTTGCCGCGCGGCGTCAATTCGGGGCTTTGGGATGCCGAACGCCTGCTGAAACATATCCCCAAGATCAGCTTTAACTATTTCACATCGAAAGACGTGGTGCGCCACCCGCTGGTCGCCGCGATCATCGAAGCCTACGAGGCGGACGACCCCAAGTGAGCGTCGATGTCGTGGTCGAAGACGCGCGTTGGGCGGCGGTGGATATCGACGCGCTGGCCCAACGGGCCAGTGATGCGGTGTTTGACCGGCTGGGGCTGGAACCGTCGGTGTTCGAGATCGCGCTGCTGGCCTGTGACGATGACCGCATCGCCGCGCTGAACGCGGATTTTCGCGGCAAAACGGTGCCGACCAATGTGCTCAGCTGGCCCTCGGACGAACGCGCGCCTGCCGTCGCCGGCGAAATGCCGCTGGCCCCCGACCCTGTGATGGACGCCGAACTGGGCGATATCGCCATCGCCTATGACACCTGCCTGCGCGAGGCAGAGGCCGCAGGGTTACAATTTATTCATCATTGTCTGCATCTTTTGGTGCATGGCACCCTGCATCTGCTGGGCTTTGATCACGAGCGTGACCTTGATGCCACCCTGATGGAGGGTTTAGAGGTCGAGATACTTGGCAAGATGGGTGTTGATAACCCATATAGGGACTGAACGGGGCAAACCGCCCCACGGATAAGGATACGATGGGCGATCAGGGCGACGGTTCTTCTAGCGCAGCGCAAAGCGCGCCGCAGAACCAGACAGAAGAACGACCGGGCCTGCTGGCCCGTCTTGGGCTGGGTTTCAGGCCCAAGGTCACAAATGGCGCAACCGGCGAAACAGCGCAAAGCGTGTCAGCCCCCGAACCGACCGTGCTGGGCATGCTGAACCTGCGCCGGATGCGGGTCGAAGATGTGGCCGTCCCAAAGACTGACATCGTCGCCGTGCCGCTGACCATCAGCAAGGATGATCTGGTCAAGACCTTCCGCGACAGCGGCATGACCCGCCTGCCGGTCTATGACACCACGCTGGATACACCCGTCGGCATTGCCAATCTCAAGGATTTCGCGCTGCGTTACGGGTTCAACGGTGGCAATGCCGATCTTGACCTGCGCGACATGCTTCGCCCCTTGCTGTTCGTTCCGCCCTCGATGCCGCTGGGCGTGCTGCTGCAAAAGATGCAGGCGGAACGTATCCATATGGCCTTGGTGATCGACGAATATGGCGGCACGGATGGCCTGCTGACGATCGAGGATCTGATCGAACAGGTCGTGGGCGAGATCGAGGATGAACATGACATCGCCGAGGCGAAAAGCTGGATCATGGAAAAACCCGGCGTCTATCTGGCGCAGGCCCGCACCGATCTGGAGGATTTCGAGGCCGAGATCGGGATGAACCTGACCAACCACGACGATATCGACGAGGAAGAGATCGACACTCTGGGCGGTCTGGTGACCATGCTGTCGGGCCATCTGCCCGCGCGGGGCGAGGTGATCCAGCACCCTGATGGCCCCGAATTCGAAGTTGTCGATGCCGATCCGCGCCGGATCAAACGGTTGCGCGTGCGTCTGAACACCACCCGCGATGCTTGACAGCCTGCCGGGCTGGGCACGCTTTGGCGTGCTTTTCGCGCTGGGCGTGGGGGCGGCGCTGGGTCAGGCCCCGCTGGACCTGTGGCCTGCGACCATCGCCGCACTGGCCCTGCTGCTGGTATTGCACCGTGACGTTGCCAGCCCGCGTATCGCGGCATGGCGGGTCTGGTTTTTCGGTCTTGGCTATTTCGCTTTCGCGCTGCGCTGGATCATCGAGCCGTTTCTGGTCGATGCCGCCCGCCATGGCTGGATGGCCCCTTTCGCGCTGGTTTTCATGGCCTGTGGCGCGGCGCTGTTCTGGGCTGTCGCAGGCTGGATCGCCAGCCGGATCGCGCCGCGCAGCCAGCTGATGCTGGCCTTGCTGCTGGTGGCGTCTGAAATGGCGCGGTCACTGGTGCTGACCGGATTTCCTTGGGCGCTGTTGGGGCATATCTGGGTGCCGACATGGATGGCGCAGGCCAGCGCCATTGGCGGGCCGCATCTGCTGACGGGGGTCACGCTGGTCGCGGCGCTGGCCGTGGCGCGGATCGTGCGGCCAGCGTGGCGGTCGGGGGCGGCGACATTGCTGGCGCTGCTGCTGGTGGCGGCCGTGCTGCGCCCCGGAGCTGCGCCACAGATCGCCGCGGATGCGCCGATCGTGCGGCTGGTCCAGCCCAATGCGCCGCAGCATCAAAAATGGGATGCGATCTATCGCGACCAATTCGTCAACCGGCTGGTCGCCTTGTCAGGCCAGGGCGACCAGCCCGATCTGATCGTCTGGCCCGAAACGGCGGTGCCTTATCTGCTGAACGAGATCATCGACGACCTGCGCCTGCTGGACGAGGCTGCACGCGGTGCGCCGCTGGTGTTCGGGGTCCAGCGGGTCGATGGTGCGGGGCGGTTTTACAATGCGCTGGTCGTGATGGAACAGGGCGGCCGGATCACTGCGACCTATGACAAGCAGCATTTGGTGCCCTTTGGTGAATATATCCCGTTTGGCGATCTGCTGGGACGGTTTGGTATGCGTGGCCTTGCCGCCGCCGATGGCGGCGGATTTGCCGCAGGCACGCTGCCGGGGCCGATTGCGATCCCCGGGATCGGGTTGGCCGTGCCGTTGATCTGCTATGAAGGCATCTTTGCCGAGGAAATCGTGACCGGCCCTGACCGGCCGCGCCTGTTGCTTTTGATCACCAATGACGGCTGGTTCGGGCAGGCGGCAGGCCCGCATCAGCACCTTGCCCAAGCGCGGCTGCGCGCCATCGAACAGGGCCTGCCGATGGTGCGTGTGGGCAATACCGGCATTTCTGCAATGATCGATGCGCGTGGCAGGATTACCGCGGCGCTGCCGCTGGGCGTGGATGGCGCGCTGGATGCACCATTGCCAGCGGTGCGCGCTGCCCCGCCCTATACCGCTCTGGGCGATTGGCCGGTCGGGCTTTTGCTACTGCTGGGCATCGCGATCTGCGCCGTTAACCGCAAACGCGATAGCGATTGACGCATCTGCCGCCACACCATAGACGGGTGGTTGGTTCTGTCACAACGGCTTCCTGGCGTGACAGCTTTTTCATATCGGAGCACGTCCCCATGGCAAGACAAGACTATATTTTCACCTCGGAATCCGTTTCCGAGGGGCATCCTGATAAGGTTTGCGACCGCATTTCCGACGCGGTGCTGGATGCTTTTTTGGCCGAGGAACCGCAGGCGCGGGTTGCCTGTGAAACCTTTGCCACCACCAACCGTGTCGTCATCGGCGGTGAGGTCGGGTTGACCGACAAGTCCCGCCTGACCGCATTCATGGGCCGGATCGAAGGGATCGCACGCGATGCGATCAAGGATATCGGCTATGAGCAGGACGCATTCCACCACGCCACCTGCGAGATCACCAACCTGTTGCACGGCCAATCCGCCCATATCGCCCAAGGCGTCGATGCCGCCGAGGGCAAGGATGAAGGCGCAGGCGATCAGGGCATCATGTTTGGTTATGCCACCACCGAAACCGATGCGCTGATGCCCGCGCCGATCCAATATGCCCATGCGATCCTGCGCCGTCTGGCCGAGGTGCGCAAATCGGGTCAGGAACCGACCCTGCGCCCCGATGCGAAAAGCCAGGTGTCTGTGCGTTACGAAGGCGGCAAGCCGGTCGAGGTGACATCCATCGTGCTGTCCACCCAGCACCAGTTCGAAAGCCAGACCAGCGCCGATATCCGCGCCATCGTCGAACCTTATATCCGCGAGGTCCTGCCTGCTGGTTTCATCACCGAGGCGACCAAATGGTGGGTCAACCCGACCGGCACCTTCGTGATCGGTGGCCCTGACGGTGATGCCGGTCTGACCGGGCGCAAGATCATTGTGGACACCTATGGCGGTGCCGCCCCGCATGGCGGTGGTGCGTTTTCCGGCAAGGACCCGACCAAGGTGGACCGGTCCGCCGCCTATGCCGCGCGCTATCTGGCCAAGAATGTGGTCGCCGCCGGCATGGCAGACCGCTGCACGATCCAGCTGAGCTATGCGATTGGCGTGGCGCAGCCTTTGTCGATCTATGCCGATACACATGGGACGGGCGAGGTAGATCCCGTGGCGATCGAACGTGCGGTGGCACAGGTCATGGATCTGACGCCCCGTGGTATCCGCGAACATCTGCAGCTGAACCGGCCGATCTATGCCCGCACGTCGGCTTATGGCCATTTCGGCCGCGCGCCCGAGGCTGATGGCGGGTTCAGCTGGGAAAAGACCGATCTGGTCGAGGCCCTGCGCCGCGCTGTGTAAAGGTAAGGTGGATCATGATCCACCTTACGCCGATTGCCATGCGGCGGCGGGATTGCTACATGCCGCCGCATGACCAAGACACAACATCCTTCCGGCGCGCCATGGCGCAATTTCTATGGCCGCTTTCGCGGCAAGACGATCCGCGCAAGCCAGCATGATTATCTGGACAATGATCTGGAGCCGCTGTCGCCCGGTCCGGTCAGCTGGGAGGCCAACCCCGACCGCCTTGAGCTTGATCTGGGCGCGCTTTTCCCGGGCAAGGATGTCTGGCTGGAGATCGGTTTCGGCGGCGGCGAGCATCTGGTGCATATGGCGCAGAGCTATCCGGGCATCGGGATTATCGGGGCGGAGCCTTTCATCAATGGTGTGGCGATGCTCTTGGGCAAGATCCGCAAGGCCGGGGTTGATAACCTTGCGGTGCATCCCGGTGATGTGCGCGATCTGTTCGATGTGCTGCCTGAACAGTCGATTTCGCGTGTCTTCCTGAACTATCCCGATCCCTGGCCCAAGAAACGCCACCATCGCCGCCGGTTCGTCACCCCTGAACATCTGGCCCCCCTGCACCGCGTGATGAAACCGGGGGCTGTGCTGCGCGTGGCCACCGATATTCCCGATTACGTTCGCCAGACGCTGGAAGAAGTGCCGTGCCAAGGCTTTGACTGGCTGGCTGAAACCCCTGCCGATTGGCGCAAGCCTTGGGCCGACTGGATTTCGACGCGCTATGAACAAAAGGCTTTGCGCGAGGGCCGTGTGCCGCATTACCTGACTTTTGTCAGGGTTTAAGAACTTTTAAGCCTCCGGCGGGGATATTTGTGCTCGGAAGATGCAGGGGTGCGATGGACCCCTGCAATGCACTGCGGTATCAGGGGGCGCACATACCGAGGAAGTTTTCATGTCATCCCACGCGACCCCCATTCCGATGATGTCCAGCGCCTGTGGCCCCTTGCAGGGGCAGGCGCATGTGCCGGGCGACAAGTCGATTTCGCACCGGTCCCTGATTTTGGGCGCGATGTGTATTGGCGAGACCCGCATCACCGGCCTGCTGGAAGGCGATGATGTGCTGGACACCGCCAAAGCCATGCGCGCCTTTGGTGCCGAAGTGACCGATCATGGCGGTGGGCAATGGTCGGTGCGCGGGGTGGGTGTTGGCGGTTTTGCCGAACCCGATCAGGTGATCGATTGCGGTAATTCCGGTACTGGTGTCCGCCTAATCATGGGCGCCATGGCGACCACGCCGATCACGGTGACATTCACCGGTGATGCATCCTTGAACGGCCGTCCGATGGGCCGTGTGACCGATCCTTTGGCGCTGTTCGGCACGCGATCTGTCGGTCGCGCGGGCGGGCGATTGCCGATGACGCTGGTGGGTGCGGCAGATCCGGTGCCTGTCCGCTATGTCGTGCCGGTCCCATCGGCGCAGGTCAAATCCGCCGTGCTGTTGGCGGGGCTGAATGCCCCCGGCCAGACCGTCGTGATCGAAAAGGAAGCGACGCGCGACCATACCGAGCGCATGTTGCAAGGTTTCGGTGCGACGCTGACGGTCGAGGATACCGACGAAGGCCGCGTGATCACCCTGACCGGCCAGCCCGAATTGCAGCCGCAGGATATTATCGTGCCGCGCGATCCGTCATCCGCCGCCTTTCCAGTCTGTGCGGCCTTGATCGTGCCTGGGTCGGATGTGCTGGTGCCCAATATTGGGCTGAACCCGACCCGCGCGGGCCTGTTCACCACCTTGCAGGAAATGGGCGCGGATTTGACATTCGAGAACCTGCGCAGCGAGGGCGGCGAGCCTGTGGCCGATCTGCGCGCGCGCTATTCTCCCGACCTGCGCGGGATCACTGTTCCTGCGGAGCGTGCGGCCAGCATGATTGATGAATATCCGGTCCTGTCCGTGGTCGCGGCCTTTGCCCAAGGCGTGACCGACATGCCCGGGGTCAAGGAATTGCGGGTCAAGGAAAGCGACCGCATCGATGCCATGGCGCAGGGGCTGCGTGCCGCCGGTGTGACCGTGGACGAAGGCCCCGACTGGTGGCGCGTCACGGGGCTTGGCCATGGCCATGTGCCGGGTGGTGTAACGGTTGCCAGCCGTCTGGACCACCGGATCGCCATGGCGTTTCTGCTCATGGGGATGGCGGCGCAGAACCCTGTTACCGTGGATGATGCCGCCCCGATCACCACGTCTTTCCCGATTTTCGAGCCGCTGATGAATGATCTGGGTGCGCATATCGCACGGATTAGCGCATGAGCTTTACCGTCGCCATCGACGGGCCTGCGGCAGCGGGCAAGGGCACGATTTCCAAGGCGGTGGCGGCGCATTTCGGTTTTGCGCATCTGGATACCGGGCTTTTGTACCGCGCGGTCGGGGCCAAGGTGCTGGCGGGCGCTGATCCGGTGACAGCAGCCCGCGCGCTGGACCCAGCGGATCTGGACGGTGACGCCCTGCGCACCGCCGAAGTCGCGCAGGCCGCAAGCCGCGTGGCAACTGACCCCGCCGTGCGCGATGCGCTGACCGCGTTCCAGCGCGGGTTTGCCGCGCGCCCCGGTGGGGCCGTACTGGATGGCCGTGACATCGGCACGGTGATCTGTCCTGGCGCACAGGTGAAACTGTTCGTCACCGCCTCTGCCGCCTGTCGCGCGGAACGGCGCTGGAAGGAATTGCAGGCCCAGGGCAGCGACATGACTTTGGAAACTGTGCTGGCCGATGTGCAGGCGCGTGATGCGCGCGATGCGGGCCGCGCGACAGCACCTTTGGCAGCCGCGGCGGATGCCATGTTGATTGATACCTCGGATATGTCGGTTGATCAGGCTGTGGCAGAGGCGATCGCGCTTGTTGCCGCGGTGCATGCCTGATGGCCAGCCATCCCGTCGATCTGGCGACTTGGCCGCGGGCTGCGCAATTCCGGTTCTTCCGGACCTATGACCGCCCGCATTATGCCGTGACCTCGCGTCTTGATGTGACCGCCGTGATGGCGCGCAAGGCAACTGGCCTGTCGCCCTATCGCGCCTGCCTGCATGCGATCGGGGTGGGTATCCATGCGGTGCCGGAACTTTGTATGCGGTTTCGCGGCGAAAACGTGGTCCGTCACGACATGATCACCCTGTCGATGACGGTGCCGACGCAGGCGGGGTCATTCGGCTATGCCTATGTCCCTTTTGTCGCGGATTTTACCAGTTTCGACCTTCAGGCCAAAGCGTTGATCGACCGGACCGCTGCGGGGGCCGATCTTGCACCCAATGACGGGGAACGGGACGATCTGGCCTATCTGTCGTGCATGCCGTGGCTGGATTATACTGCGATCAACAATGCCCTGCCGGGACCGCAGGATTGCATCCCGCGCGTTACTTGGGGCCGGATCGTCGATCATGGCGGGCGTTTCGACATGGCCATGACGCTCGAGGTGCATCACGCGTTGGTCGATGGCGCGCAAGTCGGGGCCTATTTCGCAGCGGTGCAGGATGCGTTGCGCGTGTTTTGAGCGGCAAAACTGCTTGCTTCACTAGTCAAACCCCCCTATATGCCGCCCTGTTGAAGCGCCGATAACAGGCGCGGACGTGAGACTTGGGCAGGGTCGGTATGCACCGGCCCTGTTGTTTTACATCCGCATCGGCCCGCGACCAAATCGAAACCCAAAGACCGGCGGAGACAACCGCTCGGCCCGTATAAAACCAAACGTTAGGAAAACGACGCCACATGGCAAATACAATGGACGAGTTTGAAGCACTCTTGAACGAAAGCTTCGAAATGGACACACCCGCTGAAGGGTCTGTCGTCAAAGGCAAGGTGATCGCAATCGAAGCGGGCCAGGCCATCATCGATGTCGGCTACAAGATGGAAGGCCGTATCGATCTGAAAGAATTCGCAAATCCCGGCGAAGCCCCTGATATCAAAGTCGGTGACACGGTTGAAGTGTTCCTGCGTCAGGTCGAAAACGCCCGTGGCGAAGCCGTCATTTCGCGTGAAATGGCCCGCCGCGAAGAAGCCTGGGATCGTCTGGAAAAAGCCTATGCTGACGAAGAACGCGTTGATGGCGCGATCTTTGGCCGCGTCAAAGGCGGGTTCACCGTGGACCTTGGCGGCGCTGTCGCGTTCCTGCCAGGCAGCCAGGTTGACGTCCGCCCTGTGCGCGATGCTGGCCCGCTGATGAACATGAAGCAGCCGTTCCAGATTTTGAAAATGGACCGTCGTCGGGGCAATATCGTTGTGTCGCGCCGTGCGATCCTTGAAGAATCGCGTGCCGAGCAGCGTGCCGAAGTCATCGGCAACCTGACCGAAGGTCAGGAAGTTGACGGCGTGGTCAAGAACATCACCGAATACGGTGCGTTCGTTGATCTGGGCGGCGTTGACGGCCTGTTGCACGTCACCGACATGGCATGGCGCCGTGTGAACCACCCGTCCGAGATCCTTGCCATCGGCGAGACGATCAAGGTGCAGGTGATCAAGATCAACAAGGAAACCCACCGTATTTCCTTGGGCATGAAGCAGCTGCAAGAAGATCCATGGGATGCTGTTGAAGCCAAGTTCTCCTTGGGTTCGGTCCATCAGGGCCGCGTGACCAACATCACCGATTACGGCGCATTCGTTGAGCTGGAAGCCGGCGTTGAAGGTCTGGTTCACGTGTCCGAGATGTCCTGGACCAAGAAAAACGTCCACCCCGGCAAGATCGTTTCGACATCTCAGGAAGTCGAAGTCATGGTGCTGGAAATCGACTCAGCCAAGCGTCGCGTGTCGCTGGGCCTGAAACAGACACAGCGTAACCCATGGGAAGTGTTTGCAGAAACCCATCCTGAGGGCACCGAAGTCGAAGGCGAAGTCAAGAACATCACCGAATTCGGTCTGTTCATTGGCCTTGAAGGCGACATCGACGGCATGGTCCACCTGTCTGATTTGACATGGGACGGCCGTGGCGAAGACGTGATCGGCGATTTCCGCAAGGGTGACATGGTCAAGGCCAAGGTCGCAGAAGTTGACGTCGAAAAAGAACGCATCAGCCTGTCGATCAAGGCACTGGACAGTGATCCGTTCGCGGATGCGATTGGCGGCGTCAAGCGCGGCTCGATCATCACTGTCGAAGTGACCAAGATCGAAGACGGCGGCATCGAGGTCGAATATGAAGGCATGAAATCCTTCATCCGTCGGTCCGACCTGTCGCGTGACCGTGCCGAACAGCGCCCAGAGCGTTTTGGCGCCGGTGACAAGGTCGACGTGCGTGTGACCAACATCGACAGCAAGACCCGCAAGCTGGGCCTGTCGATCAAGGCACGCGAGATTGCGGAAGAAAAAGAAGCTGTCGAACAGTTCGGCTCGTCGGATTCCGGCGCGTCGCTGGGTGATATTCTGGGGGCCGCGCTCAAGCGCGACTAACCCGGTTTCGACCGTTCAAATCAGCCCCGCCACACGCGATTGTGGCGGGGTTTTTGTTTGTGCAGGCTGCGAATCGGTGTGGGCTGGCGCGCTGCGGCACCACGGGTTTGCGCCATTCTGGCGGAAAATTGCCAAACTTCCCTGTAAATTCAGGCGCTTTGCGGCAAAAAACTGCAAAAGCTGTGAAAGCCATGCTTTCCGTATCGGGTCTTTGTTTCTATAGTTTGCCGGATCGCGTCTGCCCGCGTATTGCCAAACCAAAGGATGCTGCCATGATCCGTTCGGAACTGATCCAGAAAATTGCCGACGAAAATCCGCACCTGTACCAGCGGGATGTCGAAAAGATCGTGAACACCATTTTCGACCGGATCACCGATGCGATGGCGCAGGGCAACCGCGTTGAATTGCGCGGCTTTGGCGCGTTCTCGGTGAAAAAGCGCGACCCGCGTCTGGGCCGCAACCCCCGCACCGGCGAGGCTGTCGAGGTCGATGAAAAACATGTGCCGTTCTTCAAGACGGGCAAATTGTTGCGCGACCGGCTGAACGGGCTGTAAGAGGGTCTTATGAAGACTATTCGCTATGCCTTTTGGGCCGTTGTCGCGCTATGCCTGATCCTGATCGGGCTGGCTAACCGCGACCCTGTGACCCTGCGTGCCATGCCCGTCTGGCTGAGCGATCTGTTGGGCTTGTCGCCCGATGTGACGCTGCCTTTGTTCGTCGTGATCTTTATCGGTGTCGGGGCGGGTCTGGCCATCGGGTTCTTGTGGGAATGGCTGCGCGAATACCGCATCCGTGCTGACGGCCGCGCCAAATCGCGCGAGGTTGCGGCGCTGCGGCAGGAATTGCAGCAGATGCGCAGGGATTCTGTCGGGGCGAAATCGGATGATGATGTGCTGGCGCTGCTGGAAAATACGCGCTGATGGCATTGCCGACACGGGTCAAGATTTGCGGGCTGCGCGATGCGGCGATGCTGGATGCTGCGGTGCAGGCAGGCGCAGCATACGTCGGGCTGGTGTTTTTTGAAAAATCCCCGCGCAACGTGACATTGGCGCAGGCTGCCGCGCTTGCCGCCATGGTGCCGGCCGGTGTGGCCAAGGTGGCATTGGTCGTCGATGCCGATGATGCCCAGCTCGATGCGCTGCTGGCGCAGGTGCCGGTCGATATCTTGCAATTGCATGGGGCAGAGACGCCCGCCCGTGTGACTGCGGTCAAGGCGCGTTACGGCCTGCCGGTGATGAAGGCCGTGGGTGTCGCAGGGCCGGATGATCTGGCATCGCTCGAGACTTATGCGCAGGTGGCCGACCAGTTGCTGGTCGATGCCAAGCCGCCCAAAGGGGCCGATCTGCCGGGGGGCAATGGGCTGTCCTTTGACTGGCGGTTGATCGCGGGGCGGCGCTGGCCGGTGCCGTGGATGCTGGCGGGTGGTCTGACCCCTGCCAATGTGGCGCAGGCGGTGGCGCTGACCGGCGCGGGGCAGGTCGATGTATCCTCGGGCGTCGAATCTGCGCCGGGCGTCAAGGATGCGGCGCTGATTGCGGCCTTTTGTGCCGCCTTGCGTTAGGCGTTTACGATTCCTTTAAGGGACGTTAGGTCTGTCCCAACCCAATACAGCAGGTGCGCAATGGCAAACGATCTTTTCAACAGCTTTATGACCGGCCCCGACGAAAAAGGCCGTTTCGGCCAGTTCGGCGGGCGCTTCGTGTCCGAGACCCTGATGCCGCTGATTTTAGAGCTGGAAGCGCAATATGAACATGCCAAGACCGACCCGACCTTTTGGGCGGAAATGCATCATCTGTGGACCCATTATGTGGGCCGTCCCAGCCCGCTGTATCATGCCGAACGGCTGACAGCCCATCTGGGCGGGGCCAAGATCTATATGAAACGTGACGAGCTGAACCACACCGGCGCGCATAAGATCAACAATGTGCTGGGCCAGATCATCCTTGCCCGCCGCATGGGCAAAAGCCGGATCATCGCCGAAACCGGCGCGGGCCAGCACGGGGTGGCGACAGCGACGGTCTGTGCGAAATTCGGGTTGAAATGCGTGGTCTATATGGGCGCGCATGATGTCGAACGGCAGGCACCCAATGTGTTCCGCATGCGCCTGCTGGGGGCAGAGGTTGTGCCGGTCACATCCGGCCGTGGCACGCTCAAGGATGCGATGAACGATGCCTTGCGCGATTGGGTGACCAATGTGCGCGATACGTTCTATTGCATCGGCACGGTGGCAGGCCCGCATCCTTACCCCGCGATGGTGCGTGATTTTCAGGCGATCATCGGGCAGGAGACAAAGGCCCAGATGCAGGAGGCCGAGGGCCGTTTGCCCGACACGCTGATCGCGGCCATCGGTGGCGGATCGAATGCGATGGGGCTGTTTTATCCGTTTCTGGATGACAAGGATGTCAATATCATCGGGGTCGAGGCCGGTGGCAAAGGCGTCAATGACAAGATGGAACATTGCGCATCCCTGACCGGTGGCCGCCCCGGCGTGCTGCATGGCAACCGCACCTATCTGCTGCAGGATGATGTGGGGCAGATCCTCGAAGGATTCTCGATCTCGGCGGGTCTGGATTATCCCGGCATCGGGCCGGAACATGCCTGGTTGCATGACATTGGCCGCGCCAAATATGTATCCATCACCGATGTCGAAGCGTTAGAGGCGTTCCAGCTGAGCTGTGCGCTGGAAGGGATCATTCCCGCGCTGGAACCATCCCATGCGCTGGCCCATGTGATGAAGATCGCGCCCGAATTGCCTGCCGATCATCTGCTGGTGATGAATATGTGTGGGCGCGGCGACAAGGATATCTTTACCGTGGCCAAGCATCTCGGGTTCGATATGAAGGCGTAAAGCCGTGCCGGTGGCAGAAAAACTTTTTGCCTCCGGCGGGGATATTTATGCTCGGAAGATGCGGGTTTAGTCGATGGGCAGCGCGTGTTGGCGCAGTACGTCGATCGGCACGATATCCAGCGCGCGCACATGGGTGGCGTGCAGGTTGACCTGCGGGGCGCAGCCTTCCTCGTGCGCCTGCAGGAACCGCCCCGCGCACAGGCACCAGCCATCGCCCGCCTTCAGCCCCGCAAAGCCGAATTCGGGGCGCGGCGTGGACAGGTCGTTCCCGACATATTTCGAAAACGCCAGAAATTCGGCTGTCATCACCGCGCAGACCGTGTGGCTGCCGTTGTCGGCGGCACAAGTGTCGCAGGTCCCGTTGCGGAAAAAGCCGGTCATGGGGGCTGTCGAACAGGTGGCAAGCGCGCTGCCGAGGACGTTAAAGGACGGGTCTTTTTCCATAGGGTCAGTCTTTCTGATTGATTTGGACGGGGGCCCATTGCAGCCAGCGTCCGTGAAAATCTGCGCGCCCCAAGGCAAAGGTCAAGTCGCCGGGCCAGAGCCGCAGTGTCAGCGCCGCACCCGGGCCCGCGCCATCTGGTTCCATCCCGAACCATGCCAATGGCGCGTCATCATGTGCTGTTCTGCCTGCCGCGCTGATCATGGCTGTCCCCCGGTCTTGCGCCGCTGCGGGGAAATATTGCCACGCAATCGTTGTATAGATCAGATGGGTCTGGCCCTGCTGATGGTCAAGCTGTCCTGCCAGCCAGTCGATGGCATCGCCCTTGGCAACGGTGGTGCGTGCTGTGGCGATTGCGGCCTGCGTCAGCGCCTTGCGGTCTGGCTGATCCGGCCAGAGATAGGCACGCAAGCGCAGCGCGTCGTCTGCTGCATGGGGATCAAGCGGCGTCAGATCGACGCCTGCGCGCGCCGTCACCTGTGGCCGCGTGTCGGGCGGCAGGGTGCCGGTCCAGTCGGGGCTGAGCGTCAGGTCAGGGGTGGCGGGGCCGAAGACCTGTCCGCCCAGTGCCAGCGCATAATCGTCCCACTGCAGGTTCAGCCCCGCGCTGGCCCCCAATTCGCTGCACCGCAGCGGCAGGGCGAAACGATCCGCCAGCCAATGGCCAAGCGCGATCAGCACGGCAGACCGTCGCACCTCGTTGGTTTGTGGCGGGCTGTCGAGCCAGCGCAGGATGGCGGCCTGTTCGCTGACCAGCACATCCGCCACCGCTGCCCAGAGGGCCGCATCATCGCTGGAATGTGGCGGATAGACTGGCGTCAGCCTTGCATGGCCTTGCAGCTGCAGCGCATGCAAGGCACCGGCCAGCCGCAAAGGCAGCGATTGTCCGCTTGGCCCCAGATCGCCGGTCCAGCCGTGGATGCGGGTGGTCACAGCCCCCGCGGGCCAGTCCTGCGTTGCGCAAAGCCGCATCAGCTGTGCCATGAAGGGCGAGCCGAGGCTGGCGCAGGCCGCGCGGATCGCGGTCACTGTCACCGAAATTTATCCATCAGCCGCGCCATGGCGCTGCGGGTGTCGGGTGCGGGGTCCGGTTCTGGCGCGGGGGCCTTGGCAGCTTTGGGCGTGCTGGTCGAGGATCGCGGCGGGGCGGTGCGCAGCGCGATGGCGTTCAGAAAACGCGCGCCATCGCCTGTGACCAGATGGGCGATCTTGTCGCTGATGCCGCGCATTTCATCGTCGAGCCAGTCAAGATCTGCCTTGGCGAAATCATGCAGCACATAGCCGGGCACCGCATCTTTGTGCCCCGGATGCCCGACGCCCAGCCGCACGCGGTCATAATCCGGCCCGATATGCGCATGGATCGAGCGCAGCCCGTTATGCCCCGCATGGCCACCGCCGGTTTTCAGCCGCACCTTGCCGGGGGCAAGGTCGATTTCATCGTGGAATACGATCAGATCGGCGGGGGTGAGCTTGAGATAGCGCATCGCCTCGCCCACGGATTGGCCGGACAGGTTCATGAAGGTTTCGGGTTTCAGCAATGCGACCTTGTCGGACCCGATCCGGCCTTCGGACAGCTGGCCCTGAAACTTGGCGCGCCATGGGGCAAAGCCGTGATCGGCTGCAATCCGGTCCATCGCCATAAAGCCGATGTTATGCCGGTTCTGCGCATATTTCGCGCCGGGATTGCCAAGACCGATCAACAGTTTCATGGGAACAACCTACTGGGTGGCAGGGCGGCGCACCAGACCCCCGCATGAAAAAGGGCACCCCGCAGGATGCCCTTTTTGTCGTCTATCCGTGCCGGTTACGCGGCGTCGGTTGCCTCGTCATCATCGGTGCTTGCCAGCAGTCCGCGTGGCGCGGAAATATTGGCGATGACAAAGTTGCGGTCGATGACCGGCTTGGCACCTTCGGGCAATGTGACGTCGCTGATATGGATGACGTCGCCCATCTGGGCATTGGCCAGATCGACGGTCAGGTGATCGGGGATATCGCCCGCCAGCACGTCCATCTCGACTTCGTTGCGCACGACGGTCAGAACGCCGCCTTTCTTGATGCCGGGGCAGGTGTCGCCGTTGATGAATTCAACGGGGATGAACAGGTTCACCCGGCTGGTCCGCTTGAGGCGCATCAGGTCGATGTGGATCGGCAGATCCTTGACCACATCGCGCTGCACGCCGCGGCAAACCACGCGCACGTCATCCTGGCCTTCGACCTTGAGGTTGAACAGCGTCGACATGAAACGGCCCTTGCGCAGGGTCGTCAGCAAATAGTTGAAAGGGATGTTGATGGATTGCGGGTCAATGCCGCCACCATAAACAATGCCAGGTACGTCGCCATCACGACGAGCTCGGCGGGCGGCCCCCTTGCCTGTCCCCGCGCGTACCTTGGCGTTCAGATCAGGAATCTGTCCGGCCATAGTCATAGTCCTTTGATAATGGGGCCCGCCTCCAAGGGTGTTCGAGCCCGATGAAGCCCGGCCTATAAGCGGAATTCGCCGGATTGAAAAGGTGTTTTTGCCTACCTTGGCATGGGCGTGGCATGGGTCATGACCCATGTGACGGGTGGGGCCGCGACGGGTGGCGATTTGAAACTTGCTTTGGACCGGTTTGCGCGCCACCCATGGCGTCATGTCTATTCGCAGCGCCTTGATTCTGTCCCGCCGACCTGCCATCGCCTTTGTTGTCGTGGGTATTTTCTGGGGCTGTTTTGCCGCCCATGTGCCTGTGATCAAGGCGCAGTTGGGGGCGTCGGATGCGCTGTTCGGCACCTTGCTTTTGGGGTCGGCGACGGGGCTGGTGTCCGCGATGTGGCTGGCACCAAGGCTGGACCGCTGGCTGGGCGCGCGGTCGATGCAGGCGGCCATCGCGGCGCTGGCTTTTGCCTGGCTTTTGCCGTCGCAGATCACGCATCCGCTGGTCTTTGCGGCGTCCATGGCGCTGGTGGGGCTGGCCTCTGGCCTGCTGGACGTGGTGATGAACGCGCGTGTCAGCGAATTGGAAGCCACCCATAAACGCCCGCTGATGAACGCCAATCACGCGATGTTTTCGGTCGCCTATGCCTGTTCCGCCCTGATCGCGGGCGTCACGCGCGAAGCAGGCATGCCGCCCGCGCCGGTTTTTGCGGGTTTCGCGGTCTTCGCGCTGTGCCTGATCCCCTTTGTGCGGATGGATGTGACCTATGTGACAGCCGAGGAGGGCTATCAGGGCCGTTATCCTTTGTGGCCGATCCTTTTGTGCGGGGGGATCGTGCTGATCGCCTTCATGTCCGAGGCCACGGTCGAGGCGTGGTCGGCGCTGCACGTGGAACGCACGCTGGGCGGCGGGGCTGCCGAGGGCGCGCTGGGGCCTGCGATGCTGGGTCTGACCATGGCCTTTGGCCGGTTTTCGGGACAGGCCGTCGCGGAACGGCTGCGCGAGGTGCATGTCTTGATCGGTGCGTCGATCCTGTCGGCCAGCGGGGCGGTGATTGCCGCGCTCGCGCCAACGCCGGTCTGGGCCTATGTGGGCTTTGGTATTCTGGGCTTGGGCGTCTCGGTCATCGGGCCGATGGGCCTGGCTCTGGTGGGCAAGCTGGTGCCGCCGCATCTGCGCACTGAGGCGATCAGCCGGGCCGCCGTGATCGGCTTTTCGGGGTTCTTTTTCGCGCCCACCTTGATGGGTTTGATGAGCCAAGCCTTTGGCCTGCGCATCGCGTTTCTGGTCGTCGCGCTTTTGCTGTTGGCGACCCTGCCGCTGGCCTTGCTGGTGGCGCGGCAAAAAGCGCATGTGTCACAAGTGACCATTGCCCCACATCAAGGGTAAGCTGGCCCGTGGCGTTAGCCGAGCAGGCTGGCGGCTGTCTTGCATATCTGCCGTCAGCAACCGCGCAGCTGAAACGAAAAGGCCACACCAGAGTGATCTGGCGCGGCCCAATTGGACTTGCTGAAGTCCGAAACGGCTTAGTCGGCAGCAGCAGCGATCAGCAGCGCGGCGAGAACGCCCACAACGATGAAGGTCGAGTTTGCGGACGAACCAGCAGGTGCTGCTTCGACAACAGCGACAGGTGCTTCCATCACTTCTGGGGACATGCCACCAGCGAAAGCTGTGGTGGAGAGGGCGGCGACAGCAGCGGCTGTTGCAAGAACGTTGGTCATACGCATCTGAATTTTCCTAATTTCTGGTTTGCGATCTGACGACCGGCGCCAACAGGTCAGCGCCAGCGATCACGGACACCCATAATCGACTTTAGTCGTTGGTCAATCAAATCATCATTGGCCCGGCGCAGAAAACCGCAGAGCGATGCAAAATCCCCACGGTCTGTGACACTGGTTACTGCCAACTGCCTTCGAAATCCTTCGGCACCAACAAAATATCGCGGTCCACGGTGCGAATGTCGCGCCGCCCGCATAGCGCCATGGTTGTGTCCAATTCCTTGTGGATCACCTCTAGCGCGCGGGTTACGCCGGCCTCGCCCATCGCCCCCAGCCCGTTGATATAGGCGCGCCCGATATAGGTGCCTTTCGCGCCAAGCGCCAAAGCCTTCAGCACATCCTGCCCCGACCGGATGCCGCTGTCGAAATGCACTTCGACCTTGTCACCCACCGCGTCCAGAATCGCAGGCAGCGCGCGGATTGACGATAGCGCGCCGTCCAGCTGCCGCCCGCCGTGGTTGGACACGATGATCGCATCCGCGCCCAGTGCGGCCGCCTTGCGCGCATCATCGGCGTCAAGGATACCCTTCAGGATAACCTTGCCACCCCACATTTTCATCAGCTGCGCGACGCGGTCCCAATCCAGCGCGTGGTCAAACGCCTCGGCGGTCCAGGATGACAGTGAAGACGGGTCCGACACGCCCTTGGCATGGCCCACGATATTGCCGAAAAACCGACGTTTGGTTTGCAGCATCTCGATCCCCCAGCCCCATTTGGTGGCAAGGTCGGCCATGCTGGCGAGTGTGAATTTCGGCGGCGCGGACAGGCCGTTTTTGAGATCCTTGTGCCGCTGGCCAAGGATTTGCAGATCAAGCGTGATAACGATGGCCGAACAGCCCGCCGCGCGCGCGCGGTCGAACAGGCGCTGCATGAAATCATCGTCTTTCAGGGTATAGACCTGAAACCAGAACGGTTTGGTGGTGTTTTCGGCCACATCCTCGATCGAACAGATCGACATGGTGGACAGGGTAAACGGCACGCCGAATTTCTCGGCTGCCTTGGCCGCCTTGATCTCGCCATCGGCGGATTGCATGCCGGTCAGCCCGACAGGGGCAAGCGCCACGGGCATTGCCACATCCTGCCCGATCATCTGGCTTTGCGTGGTGCGGTTGGTCATATCCACCGCGATTCGCTGGCGCAGGCGGATCAGGTCGAAATCGGACGTGTTTTCGCGGAATGTCTGTTCGGTCCATGACCCGCTTTCGGCGTAGTCATAGAACATCTTGGGCGTGCGCCGTTTGTGCAGACGTTTCAGGTCGGCGATGGTGGTGATGACTGGCATGGCATTTCCCCGAATTGGTAAAGATACATTACCGATGCAGGGCGAGCATGCAATGGGTCAGGCGGTATGCGTGCCTTGCGCCAGTTCCGCCACAAAGGCCAGCACCTCGGCCACGCTGTCACCGCGTCCGATCCGGTCCACGATGGCAGACCCGACGACAGCACCATCCGCGACCTGTGCAACGGCGCGCGCAGCCTCGGGGGTCTTGATCCCGAACCCAACGATCACGGGCAGATCGGTTTTCGCCTTGATGCGCGCGACTTCGGGGGCGACTTCGGTTGTTTGCACGGCGGCGGTGCCGGTGATGCCGGTCATCGAGACGTAATAGACAAAACCAGACGTGTTTTCCAAAACCTTGGGCAGGCGTTTGTCATCGGTCGTGGGGGTCGCCAGCCGGATGAAATTGATGCCCGCCTTTTGCGCGGGGATGCACAGTTCGTCGTCTTCCTCGGGGGGCAGATCGACGATGATCAGCCCGTCGATGCCCGCGACCACTGCATCGGCCAGAAACGCATCCACGCCGCGCGAATAGATCGGGTTGTAATAGCCCATCATCACGATCGGTGTGGTATTGTCGGTTTCGCGCAGCGCACGCGCGTAATCGAGCGTCTTTTCCAGCGTCTGGCCCGCGGCCAAGGCGCGCTGGCCGGCCAGCTGGATCGTGTTGCCATCGGCCATCGGGTCGGTAAAGGGCATCCCCAGTTCGATGATATCGACACCGGCGGCGGGCAGACCTTTGACGATTTCCAGCCCCGTGGCGTAATCGGGATCGCCCGCCATCACATAAGCGACAAAGGCTTTGCGCCCATCTTTGTGCAATTGCGCGAATTTTGCGTCGATTCTGCTCATCTTCGTCCCCGTTTGCAATCGCCCCTTCCTGCGCGATAGGGCGCGGGAAATCAATGCCCGCTGGCCACGGGCTTGCGTCAGACCCCAGCGCCCCCTAGAAGCGTGCAAAGATCAAAGGAGAGACGGGCATGGGTTTCAAGATGGGGATTGTTGGTCTGCCGAATGTCGGCAAATCGACGCTGTTCAACGCGCTGACGAAAACCGCCGCCGCACAGGCCGCGAATTTCCCGTTCTGCACGATTGAACCCAATGTCGGTGATGTCGCCGTGCCCGATGCGCGGCTGGACAAACTGGCCGCGATTGCAGGTTCCAAACAGATCATCCCGACCCGCATGACCTTTGTCGATATCGCGGGGCTGGTCAAAGGCGCCAGCAAGGGCGAGGGGCTGGGCAACCAGTTTCTGGCCAATATCCGCGAATGCGATGCCATTGCCCATGTGCTGCGCTGTTTCGAGGACGACGACATCACCCATGTCGAAGGCCGTGTTGATCCGGTCGAAGATGCCGCCACGATTGAAACCGAACTGATGCTGGCCGATCTGGAAAGCATCGAAAAACGGCTGGCCAACCTGATGCGCAAGGTTAAGGGCGGTGACAAGGATGCGGTCCAACAGGTCCGCCTGCTGGAAGCCGCGCAAGCCGCCCTTGAACAAGGCAAGCCCGCCCGCACCGTCGCGGTGGATGCCGATGACGCCAAGGCATGGCGCCTGCTGCAATTGCTGACGATCAAACCCGTGTTGTATGTCTGCAATGTCGAAGAAAACAGCGCCGGTTCTGGTAACAGCCAGTCCGCCCGTGTGGCCGAAATGGCCGCGGCCGAGGGTAATTCATCGGTCGTAATTTCTGCCCGGATCGAGGAAGAAATCAGCCAGCTTGACGCCGAAGAAGCCACGATGTTCCTTGACGAAATGGGGCTGGAAGAACCCGGGCTGGACCGTCTGATCCGCGCGGGTTACGCCCTGCTGCACCTGCAAACCTATTTCACTGTCGGCCCGAAAGAGGCCCGCGCCTGGACGATCAAGGCTGGCACATCCGCCCCGCAGGCCGCAGGCGTGATCCACGGCGATTTCGAACGCGGTTTCATCCGCGCCGAAACGATTGCCTATGATGATTTTGTCGGGCTCGGCGGCGAACAGCCCGCGAAAGAGGCAGGCAAGATGCGCGCCGAAGGCAAGACCTACACGGTCAAGGACGGGGATGTGCTGCATTTCTTGTTTAATACTTGAACGCCGACACATCGCCAGTTATCAGCGCTCGCCGTCAATAATTGCTTTTTCTGCAGCAACGCTTTTCGCCAATTCTGATGCCGTGACGGGACGAAGCTGCTTTGCAAATTCGGCTTCATGTGCATCATTATAGGCACGGCGCATGCGGCAATATCGGTGATCTTTGTTTTTCTTGATCAGGTTGATGTCAAAAACCTTGCAGACAGACACCCAATAGGTTGCGTTCAACGGCTCCCGCATCAACGAGGTTTCGATGTGGTGCAAAGCTTGTAGTCGCCACATCTCCGAACCATCAGCGCGCGACAATAGCTGAAACTTGTCTTGCTCAAGGCGTTTGCCACCATATGCAGAGAATGTCAGCATACTATGCATCATATCGACATCGCAGTTTTGGATCTTTTCGATAAAGCTATTTCTGGAAATTAGCGCCTTTAACTTTACATTATGTGAAAATAAGAAGTTTGAAAAACCAATTTCGCCACGCTTGATCGTGCGTTTCTTGTTGCTGGTCATTTTGTAATCTGTCCAGAACTTCCAAAACCAATGTGATGTCCAAGCACCACACATGAAGACATAAAAATATGACTGAATGTTCCTGTAGTCGACGTGTTTGTCTGATGTCTGAGTTGATAAAATCTTATCTTCCTGAATCAAGCCGACAACATCTGCGTCAATTTCAGACAGACGTACCCATAAGTCGGGTGTAAACTCCAGCCAAACGCTGTCGTTCATGACAATCAGATAGTCTAAATCAGTCTTAATCTTCCGCAATGCGAACAATGCATCCTGATAGCCACCAAAATCATAGCCGAAATTCGGGCGTGTCATTAGCTTCCAACACCACGCTTCTAGCTTAGTACTATCCGTGTCCGACAAGGGGCTATTCGTAACCACAAAAGGTGAAAACCCGTTATTGATCAGATCTTGGCATAATATAATCGTGCTTTCGGCCAAGCCTGCTGGTTGGTAGATCAGCAAAATCGCAACTCGGTCTGTTTCCGGTGCTTGGCCGTCCGTCAACGCAATTCGTTCATGCAGCTTTGCAAAATGTGCGCGACGCAGTTTTGGCTCTTGTGTTAATTCGTAGAGATCAACAATCGCTGTGGGCAGATTCTTGATCTGCGCACCAATACGCATGACCTCGCGCTGTATTTTCCAAAGTGGAATCATCTGCGGGTGCTTCCTGTTTTGCGCTCATCGGTGTTTCTGGCGGAAAGGCTGATGGGTCCAGAAAAGAAACACCCGTTCCGCGCCAACCACCACGCCCGCCGCAGATAATTCGCCGCCTTCAGCCGGTAATGCGGCAGCCGCCGGTACCACGCAAACTTGCGCACCTGGTCGAACCCCGTGCCGGTGATCGTGCTGACCCCGCCGTCATCGACATGGGATGAAAACGGCTCGAGCCCGAACTGGCGGAAATCATGGTGGAAGAACCGGTTCATTTCGTGGTCATGCGCGCGGGTTTGCGGCCAGAACCCGGCCGCCAGCCGACCCGCCACATCGCGTTTGACCAGATAGGTGGCATTGCCGGTAAACGGCCCGATATAGGCATTCAGCCGATACCGCCCCAGATACCCCTGACAGACAGGCCATTTCGCGCGGATGCAATTGAACCGCAGCGTATCCCAGGCCGCGGCCCCCGCCAGCGCGGCATCCAGGCTGTCCAGAAAATCATCGTGAAACACCACGTCATCTTCAAGGATCAGCGCCACAGGTTGCGCGGCCTGCGCCACCTGTTCCCAGACCGCGACATGGCTGGCATAGCAACCGATATGGCCGGGGGTCACGTTTTGCCCCATGTTACGCGCGTAAGCTGCGGCATCGACGCGCGCAGCCAGTTCATCCGCCTGCGCCCGCCCGTCAATCGCGGCAAAACGGGTATAGTCCAACCCCATCGCATCCAGCTGCTGCTGCATCCGCGCCAGCCTGCCGGTATCGCGGTCAAGGTTGATCAGCCAGATGCCCAGATCGGCGCGGCGCAGTTCAGCCATCCAGGTCGGACCATTTCAATTGCGTGTTGCGGGGCAGGGCGCGGGTCGTGGTGCGGCCCAGCACCTTGTCGAAATCATAGCCGGCAATCTCGCCAGATCCGGGGCGGCGGGCCCAGATATCGGCCTCTGTGATGACATGGCCCGCGGGCAGGTCACGGTCGGCCACGACCGAGGCGCGCGCGAAACGGTAAACCGGTTCTTCGGCGGCGGTGCGCTGTTTGGGATTGCGCAGCGCGGTGTGAATTTCGCGCGAACGGTCGATGAGGTACCGCAATTCGGCGGGGTCCATCGAATTGATGATATCCGGCCCCTTGCGATAGCGGGTATCGGTGTAATGCCGTTCCAAAATGCTGGCCCCCAAAGCCACCGAGGCGAGCGCCATATCCGGCCCGATCGAATGGTCCGAAAACCCGATCACCGCGCGGGGAAAGGCGTTTTTCAGGTCGGTCACCCCTTGCAGCGATACGATCTCGGGCGGGGACGGATATAGATTGGTGCATTCCAGCAGCGCATATTCAATGCCCGCGCCGTCCAGAATGGCGACGGATGCGCGGATGCTCTCGATGCTCTGCATACCCGTGGACATGATGACAGGTTTGCCCATCCGCGCGATATGGCGGATCAGCGGCAGGTTATCCGCCTCGCCCGACCCGATCTTGAAGGCCGGCACGTCCAGATCCTGCAGAAAATCCGCAGCCGCGCGTGAAAACGGCGTCGAAATCCAGATCATGCCCAGACTTTCTGTAAAGCGTTTCAGCTCTGCCTCCTCGTCCAGTGACAAAGCGCAGGCCTCCATCACATCCCAGATCGAGACATCGGCATTGGGCGGAAAGATCTGCTTGGCCTCTTCGGTCATCTCGTCGGCGATGATATGGGTCTGGTGCTTGATCATCTCGCAACCCGCACCTGCGGCAAGGCGGACCATCTCCTTGGCCACGGCCAGATCGCCACCATGGTTGATGCCGATCTCGGCGATGACAAGGGGCGGGTACTCGGGTCCGATCTTGCGGCCTGCGATGTCCATGACTGTCTCCGGTTCAGGTGTCTGGGGCTTTCTAGGCGGTTTCAAACGGCAGGGCAATTCGTGCGTGGGATTGCATTGCGCGTGCACATGGTCCAAGTCACAGCCCAAGCAACGACCAAGGGCCCGGATGTTTCGCAAATTGCAGCAGATGCTCGAACAAAAGGAACAGGCGTTCCGCAATTCTTTTGGTCATGACATCACCGACCCGGCAGAACGGCGGCGGTCGCAATGGCATCTTGACTGGCTCGACCACGGGATCCTGCGGCGGCGCTGGCACAATTTCGATCAGGTGGCGCCGGGCGTGTACCGGTCCAATCACCCCAACCACAGCCGGTTTGCCGCCTATGCGCAGATGGGGATCAAGACCGTGCTGAACCTGCGTGGTGCTGCGCTGCAACCGCATCACCTGTTCGAGGTCGAAAGCTGCGCAGCCCTTGGGCTGACATTGGTCAATGTGCAGATGGCCGCGCGCCGCGCGCCGGACCGCGACGAATTGCTGGCCCTACTCGACGCTTTCGCGACGATGGAACGGCCCTTCCTGATGCATTGCAAATCCGGCGCCGACCGGACCGGACTGGCCGCCGCGATCTACCTGATGGTGCATGAAGGTGCCGATATCGGATCTGCGCGGCGGCAATTGTCTTTCCGCTATGTGCATATCCGGCGGACCAGCACGGGTATCCTTGATCATTTCCTCGACGTCTATGCCGCGCGCGCGGCGCAATCGCCGATCGGGATCGCGGACTGGATCAAGACCGAATATGACCGCGCGGCACTGACCGGCAGCTTCGCGGCGAAACAGGCAGCGCTCTGGCCGTGGCAGGGCTGGCGCTAATCCCGCGCGCCTGACTTCTTATTTCCAAAAATACTTCCGGGGTCAGGGGCGGCGCCCCTGTCGCGGCAAAGCCGCGGCCTCCGGCGGGGATATTTAAGCTCGGAAGATGCAAAAGGGCGGTTTACCCGCGCAGGCCCTGCGCGATCTGTTGGCCCATGAGAAAGTCGATGATGTCCCAATCGAACGGGCTGTCCACATCAAGCCCCCGTTCTACCGGCAGGACAAGCGGGATCACGCGGCCTTCGAACAGGCTCTGCGCCGCGCGCAGGTAATCGGGGCGCAGCACATAGACCAATCCGACATGGTCATAGACCTGCGGTGCTTGCTGGCGCGCCACCACTCCGCCCGGCAGCGGTTTTGAGACATGCAGCGCGCCTGTCGCGTCGGTTTCAAGGATGTTGAAATAGGGGTTCTTGCGGCTTTCCACGCAGGACATCACCATATCGGGACTGTCGCGTTCGAACAGATCCAGCCCTGCTGCGATGTCCTGCGGCAGACGCAGTGGTGACGTGCAATCCAGATCCAGAAACGTAGTCGCAGGGCCGGTCTGTTTTTCTACCTCGGCCAGCGCATGTTGCCAGACATGCCATTTCGCTGCCGTGTCGGTCGCCAGATGCGCAGGCCGCAGCCCGATATCCAGACAGCCGCGTTTGATCGCATGGGCATAGATGTCGGGGCAGTCTGTGGACACCACCACCTGATCGATGCGGTCGCAGGCGAAAAGCTGGTCCAGCGACCAGTCGATCAGGGGTTTGCCGTGCAGCAGGCGGAAATTCTTGCCCGGAACACCTTTGCTGCCCGCGCGCGCGCCGATATGGCCGATGATCATGCTGGTCTTCCTTGTTGTCATCGCGGCAAAGGGACCTTGTGGGCGCCGCGTGGCCATCCTGCCAGCTTCGGCTCTGGCCTACAATCCTGCCTGCACGCTGCAGGCTTTGCGCGCCGCTATCCCTGCGGGACTGGAAGGCGTTTGGAAACAATCAATCGGCCTGACGCAATTTAATCATCTTTTTGCCTAATTGAGACGTTACCGCTGTCGGTCATCCGTGTGGCCGGGCATCACGTCGGGCCTTGAAAAGACACAGACGTGAAGAGGCATGACGATGAGATATTTTCGAAATACGCTGGCATTGGCCGTCTGTCTGTTCGCAGTCTCCGGTGCCGCCATGGCACAAAATGTCACGATCTCCAGCAAAGACAAGGCCGTCACAATCACAGGAATCCTCGTTTCCTTTGACGATGAAACCTATCTTCTGGATACCGAAATCGGCCAGTTGCGGCTATCGCGCTTGGCGACCGATTGTCTGGGCGCGGCCTGCCCGCAGACGATCGTCACCCTTGATCTTGATGTCGCCGTGACCGAAGCGCAGACTGCGTCGCTGTTGCAGGCGCTGGTCAACGGTTTTGCGGGACCACGCAGCCTGTCGGGCCTGTCGGTGCCTGACGAGGCGGGTGTCGTGGCACGGATCGACATGCTGAACACTCAGACCAACAGCGCTGCTGGTGTGGTCAATGTCGCCGTGCAAGGCGCCGACGCTACCTTTGTGCAGCTGGTGCAGAACGATATCGACTTGGCGCTGACCAAAGTGCCGGTGCCAGCGGCCATCGCCCAGAGCGTGGTTGTCGCCGGTGGCACGGACCTGCGTGACCTGAGCCGTGAACGGGTTGTAGCCTTGGATGCGCTGGTGCCGATCGTCCACCCAGCCAATACATTGCGGTCGGTATCGCTTGTGGACCTTGCGTTGGTTGCGTCTGGCCGCATCACCAATTGGGCCGAACTTGGCGGTGACAATGCGCCGATCCGGATGCTGTTGCCTGCGCAAGGCTCGTCTGTCGATACTGCCTTTGCCGAACTTGTGCTGGCCCCCAACCGAGCGCGCCTGCGCGCCAACGCCGAGCGGGTCAGCGATGACAGCGCGGTCGCGGCCGCCGTTATGGCCGACCCCAATGCCATTGCGATCGCCACCCTGGCCAATGCCGGTGAGGCAGTAATCCTGCCGATCCGGCAGACCTGCGGACCACTGGCCTATGCGACCGATTTCGCGATCAAGGCCGAAGAATATCCGCTCAGCCGCCGCGTCTTCGCCTATGCCGGTGATGCGGTGATGTCGGGGACGCAGGCGGCGTTCATCGACTTCATGACATCACCCGCAGCCCAGCCGATGATCGAGGCTGTGGGCTATGTCGATCAAAGCGTTGTCGCACAGCCGATCAGCCTGCAAGGCACGCGCATGACGTCGGCAATCTTGTCGGCCAGTACGGGGGCGACGCTGGCCGCCGTGCAGACCCTGTCACGGGACCTTGCAACGGCGGACCGGTTGTCCACGACGTTCCGTTTTGCCTCTGGCTCGGCCAATCTCGACAACAAGGCGCGCGAAGACGTGCAGCGGATGGTCGATTTCCTGAACAGCCCCGCGGCGCGCAACCGCGAGATCCTGATCATCGGCTTTACCGATGACGTGGGCCGGTTTGACCTGAACGAACGTCTGGCGCTGCTGCGTGCGGGTTCGGTGCGCAACGCGCTGGTGACTGCTTTGGGCGGCGACGTGCTGGCCGGGCGGACCTCTGTTGCGTCTTACGGGCCGCTGGCACCTGTGGGCTGCAACGATACCGCCGACGGGCGCGAAAGTAACCGCCGTGTCGAGATCTGGCTGCGCTAGGCCGCTGGACCGTTTGGCACCCAATTTAGGCATAATCCTGCGGGCCGAGGACAGCGTCCAGCCCGGCAAGCGACCAAAGGAAGAACAACGATGAAACGCAGAACCCTCTTCGGCACTGGTTTGGGTGCGATGGTGGTCGCGGGGCAGCCAGCGCGGGCGCAGGCCAGCTTGTCCTTGTCCCTTGTCACTGATCGGCCGGACGCGGCGCGCGCGCTTGTGGCGCGGATTGCGGCGGTATCAGGTGGCATGATTGCGCTGAATGTCACACAAAGGCCATCCACCGATGCTGCCGCGTTTCTGCAGATTGTGTCATCGGGTGCGGCGGACATCTATCTGTCTGCAGCAGAGGCCTTTGTTGGCAGCAACCCTGCTTTTGGCATCTTTTCTGCCATGCCCGGCGGTATGAGCCCAAGTGAGCTAGAAGGCTGGATGTCCGCCGGTGACGGAGGTTTCCTGCTGGACCTGCTTGGGATGGAACACGGCGTAAAGGCCTTTATGATCGGCGATGACGGCCCCTTGCCGCTGTGGTCCAAGGCACCGCTGACGGGCCTTGACGATCTGACCGGCGCGGCTGTGGGGTCGGTCGGGCTGGCGGTGCATGCGATGCGTGCGTTGGGTGTCGGCAGTGTCGTGGACATCCGCGCCGAAGCTGTCGATCTGGCCAGCCTTGATGTGTTCGAAGGGCTAAGCGTGGCGCAGATGGAAAGCGCCGGCCTGCTTGCGAGCTTTGCGCATATGACCACACCGAATGCGGGCCGCCCCTCTGCGGCCTTGTCGGTGGGGATCAATCTGAAGACCTGGAACGCGCTGTCGGACGCCCAAAAAGGCATCGTGGAACGTTGCATTATGGCCGAACATGGCCTGAACCGGACGATTTCGATGCATCAGAGCGCCCTGACCCTGCAGGCTGCAGGCGCGGCGATCAACCGCCATGCCATGCCCACCGATATCTGGGATGCGCAGATCGCGGCGGCCAATCAGGTGATGTCGGATATTTTTGCTGCCAGCACACTCGATGCCGATGTGGCTGGTGGGTATCTTTTCTTTATCGGCGATGTCGCTGGCTGGAGCGAGATCGGCGAGGCCGCGTTTGTTGCGGCCCGCAAAGGGGCGCTGGGACAATGACAGATGCAGCGAAAGACAACACCATGCTGAACGCGCCATCAACCGCCAAGGCCATGTCGCGCAGGCGTGCCTTGCTTGGCTGTGGTGCGGCGCTGACAGGGGCTGCCGCCTTGGCCGCCCCAGCCATCGCGCAGGGTGCGCCACGCACCTTGCGCCTAGCCTCGTCCTGGCCTGCGGGGCTGGGCGGTCTGGCCGACAGCGCCGTGCGTCTGGCCGAGCAGATCAACATCGCCTCTGACGGGCGCTATAATATCGAATTGTACTGGCCGGGCGAATTGGTCCCGGCTTTTGGCGTGCATGACGCGGTCGGCGCGGGCGAGGTCGATCTGTACCATTCCGCTGAATATTATTTCCAGAACAAGCACCGCGGTTTTAACTTTTTCACCACCGTGCCTTTGGGGCTGACAACGCCTGAACAGACGGCTTGGACAAAGTTTGGCGGTGGGCAGGCGTTATGGGACGAATTGAACGCCCGCTATAACGTCAAGGCGATTGCCTGCGGTGGCACGGGTATCCAGATGGGCGGCTGGTTTAACAAAGAGATCCTGACCGCCGATGATTTTGAGGGCCTGATCATGCGTCTGCCCGGCCTTGGGGCGCAGGTGCTGGCTGCCATGGGCGCGACCGCGGTCAGCCTGCCCGCTGACGGGATCGTCTCTGCCTTGTTCGAAGGATCAATCGACGCGACCGAATGGGTTGGCCCGTACAATGACCTGCAATTCGGGTTCCAGAAATTGCTGACGACCTATATTTACCCCGGCTTTCACGAGCCTGGCACAATGGCGTCTTTTGGCATGAATCTCGATCTGTGGAACAGCCTTGACGCACAGGACCGGGCCTTGTTCGAAACCATCTGTGATGCAGAACTGACGTCGCATACGGCGGATTTCTATGGCAACAACGGGATCGCGCTGGTCCAGTTGCTGGCAGAATCCGGAGTCCAGCCGACCCGTCTGCCAGATGATGTCTGGAACGAATTGTCGCGCGTGTCCTTTGACGTCACTGCAAGCGTGGCCAATGACGACGATCTGGGTCGCCGGATCGTGGAAAGCTATGAGTCCTATCGCGCGCTGGTCAACGGCGCAGGCCCGATCAGCCAGACCGAATATTTCGCGCGCCGTGGTGCCGTCGATCTGTTCGCTGGTCTGTGATAAAAAAGCCTTGGCGCGGATCGTGCGCCAAGGCCTGACCTTTTAGCAGATCATCAGGTCCGCACGCCTGCGAACCGTTCCGCCCAACCCGCGCGTTCGTCATCGGTGATCTTGCGGAACAGGTTGTCCGGCACCGTAAACGCATGACCGGTGGGCAGGGCTGTCAGGGCCGCGCCGATATCATCCGGCCAGGCGGCATCATCTGTCTGCATCGCGTCCAGCAGGACCTTGCTGGCATCGGGGATAAAGGGCGCGGACAGCACGGCATAAAGACGGATCAGATTCAGGCCAAGCCGGACCTGCATCGCAGCCGTGTCGGGGTCGGTTTTGATCGTGGTCCAAGGCGCGTTGGCTTGCAGGTATTCATTGCCCAGCACCCAGATCGCACGCAGCTCTGCCGCGGCCTTGCGGACTTCGATGCCGTCCATATGGCCCTGATAGGCGGTCAGTCGTTGGGTCAGGGCGGCGATCAGCGCCTCTTCAGCCGCACCCTGTGTGCCGCCTGCGGGGATGGTTTCGCCGAATTTGGACCGGCAGAATTTGGTGATCCGGCTGACGAAATTGCCCAAGACATCCGCCAGATCCTTGTTCACATCTTGCTGGAACGCGTCCCATGTGAATTCGGCATCCGACGTTTCGGGTGCGTGGGACAAAAGCCACCAGCGCCAGTAATCGGACGGCAAAATCTCCAGCGCCTGATCCATGAACACGCCGCGCCCGCGCGAGGTGCTGAACTGGCCGCCGTCATAGTTGAGGTAGTTGAAGGATTTGATGTAATCCACCAGCTTCCACGGTTCCTGCGTGCCCATGATCGTGGCCGGGAACGACAGGGTGTGAAACGGCACGTTATCCTTGCCCATGAATTGGGTGTAGCGGACATCATCCGCACCTTTGTCGGTGCGCCACCAGCGTTCCCAATCGGCCCCTTTGCCCGCATCCTGCCATTCCTGCGCGCAGGCGATATATTCGATGGGGGCATCGAACCAGACATAGAACACCTTGCCTTCCATGCCGGGCCAGTCCTGATCGCCCTTGCGCACGGGAATGCCCCAGTCCAGATCACGCGTGATGCCGCGATCTTGCAACCCGTCGCCATCGTTGAGCCATTTCTTGGCAATGGACGTCGTCAGGATTGGCCAGTCTTTCTTGCTGTCGATCCAGTCGGCCAGCGCGCCTTTCAGTTCCGATTGCCGCAGGTACAGATGCTTGGTCGTGCGCACCTCCAGATCGGTGGCCCCCGAAATAGTGGACCGCGGATTGATCAGGTCGGTCGGGTCAAGCTGCTTGGTGCAATTGTCGCATTGATCGCCGCGGGCGGACTCAAAGCCGCAATTGGGGCAGGTGCCTTCGATATAGCGGTCGGGAAGGAACCGGCCATCGGTGACGGAATAAACCTGATCTTCGGTCACTTCGCGGATCAGGCCCATTTCGGCCAGACGGCCTGCCATGGCTTGGGTCAGGCGATGGTTCTGCGGGCTGGAGGACCGGCCGAAGTGATCGAACGACAGACCGAACCCGTCCGCGATGCGCGCCTGTACATCGTGCATTTCGGCGCAATATTCGGCGACAGCTTTGCCTGCCTTGGCAGCGGCCAGTTCAGCGGGTGTGCCGTGTTCGTCAGTGGCACATAAAAACAACACTTCATGCCCGCGGCTGCGCAGGTAGCGGGCGTAAAGATCGGCAGGCAGCTGGCTGCCGACAAGATTGCCCAGATGCTTGATCCCGTTGATATAGGGAATGGCGGAAGTGATCAGATGGCGGGCCATGCGACGTCCTTGCAAAGTTTCGCCCCTGCATAACCATGTCACGCAGCAGATGCCAGATGCGCGACATCTGTTGCACCGCAGCATCTTGCGGTTTACACGGTCCTAACGGACTATTTTCAACGAAAGGTTGCCATCGATGAGACTACTTGCCGCCGTTGTTACTGCCCTGACCCTTGCCAACCCTTTGCACGCGCTCGAAGGCTATGGCGCCATTGGTGGCGATTATGCGCTGCCGCATGCAGGGTCATCCGATATGCTGATCAGCGTCCTTGGTGGTGTTGCCACGGCTGACGCGCCGCTTGCCTTTGGCGCCGAGGCTGAATTCGGGCTGGCGCTGGGCGCGAGCAGCGATTTCAACACCCGCCGCCTGCGCGGTGTGGCACGGTATGATTTCGGCACGGTCACGGCATTTGGTGCCGCTGGTGTCGATCAATTCGTCTATGATAATGTCACCGATACCGGGCTGAGCCTTGGCCTTGGCGGTGAATTCGACCTGCAGGGCAACATGGCGCTGCGCGGCGAATTTATCCGGTCCTTTATCCGGGACGGCGATACCGAGAATACGACGACCACCCGTCTGGGTCTGGTCTACCGGTTCTGATCGCGGATAAAATCATGCAAAAGATCGCGCTTGGCCGCAGTGACATCATGGTCACTGACTGGTGTCTTGGTACCATGACCTATGGTAACCAGACCGACCGTGCCGATGCCTATGCCCAAATCGACATGGCGCTGGATGCCGGGATCAATTTCATCGACACCGCTGAAATGTACCCGGTTAACCCGATCCGCGCCGAAACCGTGGGCCTGTCGGAAACCATTGTCGGCGAATGGATCGCAAAGTCGGGCCGCCGGTCCGAGGTTGTGATTGCCACCAAGGTGTCAGGCAACAACCCAGGCTGGGTGCGCGACGGGTATGGCTATGACGGAGCGGTGATCCGGCAGGCGGTGGATGCGTCCCTGCGCCGGTTGCAGACCGATGTGATCGACCTGTACCAGATGCATTGGCCTGAACGGGGGTCTTATGCGTTTCGCCAGAACTGGACCTATGATCCGTCGGGGCAGGACCGCCAGCAGACGATGGATCATATGCTCGACGTGCTGTCCGCACTGGACGATTGCGTCACGGCGGGCAAGATCCGCGCGATCGGCATGAGCAACGAAAGCGCCTGGGGCATGACCAAGTGGATCGACCAGGCGACAACTGCTGGTCTGCCACGTATGGTATCGGTGCAGAACGAATATTCGCTGTTGTCGCGGCTTTATGACACCGACTTGGCCGAAATGGCGGTGAACGAGGATGTGACGCTTTTGGCCTTTTCGCCTTTGGCCTGCGGATTGCTGACCGGCAAGTATCAACACGAGGTGCCCGCAGGCAGCCGTTTGGCGATCAACGGCAATCTGGGCGGGCGGATGACGCCGCGCACCTTGCCCGTCACGCAGGTCTATCTGGATCTGGCCCGCGACCATGGCGTCGATCCGGTGCATATGGCGATGGCCTGGCAGGCGACGCAGCCTTTTCCTGTTTCGGCGATTTTTGGCGCGACCAACAAGGCGCAACTGGCGCATATCCTTGCGGGGCGCGATACTTTGTTGTCGGATGATCTGATCGCGGCGATCGGGGCGGCGCATAGAGCGAACCCGATGCCCTATTGAAGGGGTGATCCGGTCCCCCAAGCGGGACCGGAGCGCGCCGCGCGGGAATATTTTTGGAAATAAGAAGTCAGGGGCCAGTTTGCGCAACTTCGTGATGATGGCGGTCCTGCTGGCGGGCTGTGCGATACAACCCGGAGAGCCGCGCGGCGGGCTGTTCGAGGTGTACCGCGACACATCCGTGCCTTTGGCGTCCAAGGCCGTTTTTTCGCCGCAGCAGTTTTTGGGAACATGGTACGAGGTCGCGCGCTATCCAGTGCCGTTCGAGGCGGGTTGTGTCGGGGTCACGGCGGACTATGGCGCCTTGCCGGACGGGCGGATTTCTGTGCGCAACACCTGCCGTAGGCCGGATGGCACGGTCCGGTCGGTGATTGAAGGTGCTGCCGATATCGTCGGGCCGGGGCGGTTGAAGGTCCGGTTTGCGTCAGTGCCGTTTGTGGGCGCCGATCTTTGGGTGCTATGGGCGGATGAAACCTATCGCACGGTCGTGCTGGGCGCACCTGATGGCCGGTCAGGGTGGATTTTGAACCGCGATCCGGTGATCCCTGCCGACAGGCTGGAAGCGGCGCGCGCGATGCTGGCGTTCAACGGCTATGATCTGGGCCGTCTGATGCTGGTTCAGCCGTAGCGGCAAGGCGGATCAGCGCGTCGAAATGCGCGGCCATGTCGCCCTGGCCGATCTTGCTGCCCCGCACCAGCATGTCGAAATGCCGCGTGATCGCTGTGACCCGTTCTGTGTCGCGAAAGGCGATGTAATTGCGCCCCAGATAGATCACCGCCAGAAGCGGCCCAAAGACTGTGACCGGGGCGGAATAGACCGCGCGCTTGTCAAACAGATGCAGCCGCAGGGCGGGGTAAAGCTGGTCATGCAGATCGCGGAAGCGGCGCAGCTGGTCCTGCCGGACGTTGACCGGCAGGCCCGCGTAATAGCCTTGACCGCGCGCGAAACTGTCCAGCTCCGACAGCGGCAGGGCGATTTCGTAATCCGATTTCGACTGCTGCATCCAGCCCAGCCGGTCCGCACTGGCCCCGATCGCCTGCTCGATTGTCTTGCCCACCGCTGGTGCATATTCCCAGCGCAGCATATCGGTGGTTTTGAGCATATCGGGCAGGCCCGATGGCACGTGGCGGATCTTGTAGCCTGCGGCCTCCTGGTGCCAGGCAAAGATCTGGTCATCGCCCATGGCGCGGGAGGCTTCGGGCATGGAAATCGCGGCGGCCACCAGATCGGCGGCCTGTTCGGGGAAGTCCGACAGGCCCAAAAGCCAATCCGCGCTGACGCCAAGGGCGGCCGAACATTCCGCGACCAGTTGCGCATTGGGCAGCCGCGCGCCCTGATCCTTGAGCAATTGTGACAGGGTTGATCGGTCAACGCCGGTCCGGCGCGCGAGCGCGGCCTGCGTGATACCGGTCCGGTCCATCGCCGCGACCAGCCGGTCACGGAACAGGCGGGCGCGGTCACGTTTGTCGATTATTCGCATCATTGTTGATTTATATCACGTTTACTGATTTTTGTGAACTAGTCACGACATTCACGCAGCTTTTTGCCCAGCGTAGTGTTGTGGTATGAAAACACACGCTTTTTCCCGCATCGCATGGCCCACCCTGATCTTGATCCTTGGCTGTTATGCCGTCTGGGGGGCCGCGCTCTGGCTGTTGCCACTGCCGCTGGGTGTGATCTTGGCGGGGGTGGCCATCGCGCTGCACTCCTCGCTGCAGCATGAGGCGATCCATGGCCATCCGTTCGGGGTGCAATGGCTCAACGATCTGTTGGTCTGGCCGCCGCTGACGCTTGTCATCCCTTATGCCCGCTTTGCTGCCACACACCGTGCGCACCACCATGACGCGGTGATCACTGACCCTTATGACGATCCTGAAAGCAATTATCTGGACCCTGCGGTCTGGGACCGGTTACCGCGCATACTGCAGATCGTGCTGGGGTGGAACAATACGCTGGCGGGGCGGCTTTTGCTGGGGCCGCTGCTGGGGACGGTCGGTTTCGGGATCTCCGAATGGCGGCAGGGGACGGCCGCGATTGGCCGCGCATGGCTGCTGCATCTGCCGGTCATGGTGGCAGTGCTGGCGCTGGTGGCGGCGTCACCGATGCCGGTCTGGGCCTATCTGCTGGCGGCCTATCTGGGGCTGTCGCTGCTGAAGCTGCGCACCTTTCTGGAACATCAGGCCCATGCCCGCGCCAGTGGCCGCAGCGTGATTATCGAGGATCGCGGGCCGCTGGCGTTTTTGTTCCTGAACAACAACCTGCATGTCGTACATCATATGCATCCCACCGTGCCATGGTATGCGCTGCCCGCCGTTTACCGCGCGCGCAAGGATCATTACCTGCGCCGCAATGGCGGCTATCTGTTCCGGTCCTACGGCCAGATTTTCCGGCTGTATCTGTGGCGGGCTAAGGACCCGGTGCCACACCCTCTCTGGCCGCGTTAAAGCGGGGAACGCCCGCCAAGGCGGCTGACCAGATGCGCCTCGTCATCGTTACGAAAGAACGGCACATCGGGCAGATCGCCGCCGCGCGCGATATGGCCCATCAGTTCGGCCAGCACGACCTGTGTGATGAAGGGCAGATCAAAGCTGCGCGCCTGATCAAGGGCCACCCATTGCAGATTGGCCAGTTCATCCTCGGCGCGGGTGAAATCGTCGGGGTCGGTGACCAGATCGGCGGCATCTGCCAGAAAGAACCGTGCATCGAACCGGCGCGGCGCACCGACAGGCGTGACCGCGCGGAAAAAGAACTGCAGCGCTGCGCCATTGGGCCGGTGGCCGGTGGCAGCGAAACCGCGCCAGCCTTGCGGCGGGTCGGGCCATCGGGCGGGCGCGCCCAGTATCTGGCCGGTTTCTTCCCATAATTCGCGGATCGCGGCGGCGGCAAGGCAATCGGGGGCAATGCTGCTGTCGGCCAGCAACCTTGCCTGATCACGCGGCGACAGGTCCGGCAGCGGGATGCGGCTGTCATTGGGGTCAACCGCACCGCCCGGAAATACGAATTTGCCCGGCATGAAGGCCATTGATGCGCCGCGCTGTCCCATCAGGACGGCAGGGCGTGTGGCTGCGTCGCGCAGCACGATGATCGTGGCTGCGTCGCGCAGGGCTGTCATGAATTCAGGCCGAATCCATGCATCCGGCGCGCCCATTGAATGCCGACCATCAGCCCTTTCATCGGGGGCAGCAGGGCCAGCGACAGGGCCATGGCACCCAAGGACAGCACGGTCGCCATGACCCAAGGATCGGGCCGCCATGCGACCCACATGAAATGGATCGCGAAACCGATGATATGCGCGACCAGCAGGATCACCAGATAAGCCGGGCCATCATCGGCGCGGTGATGGAACAGTTCCTCGCCGCAGTTCGGGCAGGTGTCGGCCACATGCAGATAGCGGTCGAACAGCTTGCCCTGCCCGCAGTTCGGGCAGCGGCAGCGCAGACCGTTCATGATCGCGGGTTTGGTCGGGCGTTCGGCGGCGTAGCTGGTGGATGTGTCGGTCATCGGACCCTCCTGTGGGTAAAACTTACATGGCCTTTCGCGCGTCAAAAGAAAAGGCCAAGCCCCTGCGTGCGAGTGTCACGGCCCTGTGAAAAGAAAAATTGCAACATCTGCGACGGAAAGTCCGCACGATCCCGTTCAATCTGGGTCAGCGGCACAAGGCCGCCGGATACTGAAAGGACACACGATGAAAAAAGGATGGATCGCCGCAGGGCTGGTTGCAACGCTTGCATTGACCGCAGGGGTGGCTTTTGCGCAGGGGCACCGGCAAGGACCGGATTTTGCCGCGATGGACACAGACGGTGACGGCGCTGTGACGCTGGCCGAATTCACGGCCTTCACGCAAGACCGTGCCGCCAGCCGCGCGGAACGGATGTTCACCCGCGTCGATGCCGATGGCGACGGCATGGTGACACTGGCCGAGATCGATGCCGCGCGCGCCGCGCATGGCGGGCGTCATGGCAAGTCTGCGCGTGAGTGAACCAGACCCGCGCGGCAGGCCACAGACCTGTCGCCGATTGTCACGGGGGGCGGATGCCGCTAGCACGATCACAAATGATGGCGGTATCCGACCCTTTCGCCCATGCCTCGGACGAGGATCTGTTGCTGGCCCATGCCAGCGGCGACCCGCGTGCGGCCGGCGCTTTGACGCAGCGTGTGTTGCCGCGCGTGCTGGCGCAGGCGCTGCGGATGCTGGCCAATCGCGCCGAGGCCGAGGATGTGGCACAGGACGCCATGCTGCGGCTTTGGCGGATCGCACCCGACTGGCGGCGGGGCGAGGCGCAGGTCAGCACATGGCTCTACCGCGTCACCGCGAACCTGTGCACCGACCGGCTGCGCAAAAGGCGGCATGTGGCGATCGACACGGTGGCCGAACCTATAGACAGTGCCCCGTCGGTCGCGGCACAGATGCAGACCGGTGCAAGGCTGCGCGCCTTGTCGGATGCCTTGGCGCAATTGCCCGAACGGCAGGCCCAGGCGGTCGCATTGCGCCATCTGGAAGGATTGTCCAACCCGCAGATCGCGGCGATCATGGACATCAGCGTGGCGTCTGTGGAAAGTCTGACAGCACGCGGCAAACGGGCGCTGTCCGCAATCATGGCGGGGCGCAAGGCAGAACTGGGGTATGACGATGACGAACCCACCTGACGACATGCTGGACGATCTGTTCGCGCAGGCGCGCAGGCTGACGCCGGTGCCGGATGACGCCTTGATCGCGCGGGTGCTGGCGGATGCGGCGCGCCCGGTGCCGGTGCGGCACCCGCAGCCTTCGATCTGGGCGCAGTTGCGCGGGATGATCGGCGGCTGGCCTGCCTTGGGCGGGCTGGCCACGGCGACCGTGGCGGGTATCTGGATCGGCATCGCCCCGCCACCCGTGGTCGCGGATTATGCCGCGGCGCTGTTGGACGAGCCGGTTAGCCTGGGTCTGTCACCCGAGGAATTTATGATCGCAGGAGAGTTTTCCGATGGCTGATCTTGTGCAAACCCGCCCGTCGCGGATCTGGCGCATCGTGCTGGTGGTGTCGCTGGCGCTGAACCTTGCGGTCGCGGGGATGATCGGGGGCGCGCTGGTTTCGGGGCGGTTCGGGGAGCATTCGTCGCCGCGGATCGATTTCGGCGTCGGGCCTGTCGCGCGCGCCTTTTCCGACGATGAAAAGCGCGCCATCGCGCGTGAATTGCGGGCCGACCGCAGCCTGCGCGGGGATGATTTCCGCGGCCAGATGGCGGCGGCCCTGCGCGCCGATCCTTATGATCCGGCAGTCACACAGGCCCTGATCGAGGATCAGGCGGCGCGGCTGTCACAGGTGCAGGCGCGGGCGCGGATGGCGGTGCTGGACCGGATCGCCGCGATGTCGCCGGACCGCAGGCGGGCCTTTGCCGACCGGCTGGACCGCGACCAGCGCCGCTAGCGGGTCAGGCGGCGGTCAGATGCATGGCCACGCAGTCGCGCCCGGCGGATTTCGCCCGATAAAGCGCGGCATCCGCCAGATCGCACATCAAATGCGTGTCGGGCTGGTCCTGCCCCGCCTCGTCGCTCAGCGCCACCCCGACCGAGATCGTCACCGGGATCGGGGCATAGGACTCGCCCAGATCGAACGGGGTCTGGTTCACCAGCCGGCGCAGCCGGTCGGCAGCCCCCTGCGCCTGTCTGGCGCTGGTGCGTGGCATGGCGATCAGGAATTCTTCGCCGCCGATGCGGGCGACCAGATCGACCGCGCGCAGATTGTCGCGCAGACGCGCGGCCAGCACCCTGTCGCCAGCGGCATGGCCATAGGTATCGTTGATCGCCTTGAAATGGTCGATGTCGATCATCATCACGGCCAGCGCGCTGCCTGCCACCGCCGATTGTTCCGACATGCGCGCAAGATGATGATCGACATAGCGGCGGTTGAACAGGCCGGTCAGCGGATCAGTCACTGCCGCCTGTAACCCGTCAAGCAGGTTGCGGCGCAGCGCGTCATGCAATTGTTTGCGGCGCACCAGCGCCTTGGCGCGCAGGATTATCTCTTGTGGCAGGGCATTTTGCATCACCACGTCATCCGCGCCAAGGTCCAGAAACATCGCCCCCACCTCGGGTTTGCCATCGGGGACCATGACCAGCAAGGACGCAAGCCGCGTATCGACCCGCGAGCGCAGGTCAGACACCAGACTGAACAGCGCAACGGCATGGTCACAGGGGGCAGCCGCGGGAATGATCAACAGATCGGCGCAATGCACATCATCAGTGTGGCGCAGCACGGCCGACGCGGTCTGCACAACGACGCTATGACCTAACCCCGCATTGAGCGTGGCAATCAATTCTGGCATTGGTGCCGCCTCTGGTGTGATGACCGTAATGCGCCCCGTATTGACCAAGCTGTCGCGATTTTCGCAAAATCCCAAGGCGCGGCTGGTGCTGTCGCGCAACAGCAATTCCTCGGTCACCGACCTTGCGCGCAACAGACTGCGGATGCGCGCCAGCAACAGCGCATCATTGATCGGGCGGGCCAGCACGTCGTCGGCCCCCGCATCCAGCGCCGCGAACCGCGCGCGCGACGTATCGGCGGTGCCGACAGCGATGATCGCGATCGTGCTGGTGTTGGGGTCCGCCCTGAGCGCGGTGCAGAACCCGTGCCGGTCCTCGGTCGGGTCGGACAGGTTGACAAGGATCAGGTCAGGGCATTGATTGGCGATGATCGCCCGCGCCTCGGCGCTAGATGCGCAGGCTTCGACCGCGAATTGCGCGGCCAGCATCTTGACACGCAGTACGATCCTGTTGGTCGGTACTGCATCGACGATTAATATCCGTCCCGACATCTCTGTATCCTTATGATGGAAACAACAGCATTTCTTGCCGACACTTTCTGCTTTAATAGTTAAAGAAAGCTTTCTAAACAATTAAGGACTGAACATGGGACCGGATCAGGCGCAGGTGATCGCACTTCAGGCTTTGGGGTGGATGGCTGGACAGGACGAGATCTGCACGACCTTTCTGGGGGCAAGCGGGGCCTCGGTCGATGATCTGCGCGGCCGCGCGGCGGAACCGGCCTTTCAGGCTGCAGTGCTGGATTTCCTGACGATGGATGACAATTGGGTGATGGCCTTTTGCGATGCGCAGGGGCTGGCCTATGACATGCCGCTGCGCGCGCGCTATGCCTTGCCGGGGGCTGAACAGGTGCATTGGACCTGACGCTTGACAGCCGTCGCGCGGTCGGGTCCGGTGCGGGCCAGACCGGAAAGGAAAACACCGTGATTGCAGGCATTCTTTTTGACAAGGACGGCACCCTGTTCGATTTCAACGCGACATGGGGCGCCTGGACCCGCGCCATGCTGGTGGCAGAGGCGGGCGATGACCCGATCCTGTGCGAAAGGCTGGCGGCTACACTGGGCTATGATATGGAAAACGCACGGTTTCATCAGGGCAGTATCGTCATCGCCTCGACCGTGGATGTGGTGGCCGATGCGATCCTTGGCGTGCTGCCGGGTGATGTGGACAAGGCCGCGCTGATCGGGCGGATGAACGCGGGATCAGCACAGGTCGCCCAAGTCGAAGCCGTGCCATTGCGCGCCTATACATCGGGGTTGCGCCAGCTGGGCCTGACCCTTGGGCTGGTGACCAACGATGCCGAAGGCCCCGCGCTGCGCCATCTGGGCAAGGCGGGGATCAGGTCCGATTTCGCCTTTGTCGCGGGCTATGACAGCGGTTTTGGCGCCAAGCCCGGGCCGGGGCAATTGATCGGCTTTTGCCACGCGACGGGGCTGGCCCCCGATGTCTGCGTGATGGTTGGCGACAGCACGCATGACCTGCATGCAGGGCGTGCGGCGGGGATGCTGACCGTGGGCGTGCTGACCGGACCCGCCCCGCGCGACGAACTGGCGGGGCTGGCCGATATCGTGCTGGACAGCATCGCGGATATTCCGGCCTGGCTGCGGCGGGAAAAGCTGATCGCCGACTGAATCCGACCTAACCTGTCGGTTTTCCGTCATCATCGTGCTGCCGGTTTTGCCATCCTGCCCTGACACGGGGCAGGGTTTACCATGCAGGCAGAGGCCAAGACACGGCGGCGCGGCGGCGGACGGGCGGGTAACGCCACGCGGCGCGGGACTGCGTCGATTGACCAGATGCCGTGGCATTTGCCCGTCAACACCGACCGCCCGACCGAACCGCTGACACCCGAAGGCGTGCAGGTGGTGCATGACGGCGCGATGCGCATCCTCGAAGATATCGGGATCGAATTTCTGAACCAAGAGGCGCTGGCGCTGTTCCGGCAGGCCGGTTGCACGGTCAACGGCACCAATGTCCGCATGGGCCGCGACTGGGTGATGGACATGCTGGCCCATGCGCCCGCGCGTTTCGACATCACCCCGCGCAACCCCGCCCGCAAGATCACCATCGGCGGCAATCATATCCTGTTCGGGGCTGTCGCTTCGCCGCCCAATTACCATGATCTGGAAATCGGGCGCAAAGTGTCTGGCACCCGCGACCAATGCGCCAACCTGCTGCGGCTGACGCAATATTTCAACTGCATCCATTTTTCCGGCGGCTATCCGGTGGAACCTGTAGATGTGCATGCCTCTGTCCGGCATCTGGATGTGATCCACGACAAGATGATCCTGACCGACAAGGTGGCGCATGCTTATTCGCTGGGCCGCGAACGCATCGAGGACGCGATGGAGATGGTGCGCATCGCAGGCGGCCTGACCGAGGCTCAATTTGCCGCCAAACCGCATATGTACACCAATATCAATTCCACATCGCCGCTGAAACACGACGTGCCGATGATCGACGGTTGTTTGCGTTGTATCCGGCGCGGACAGGCGGTCATTGTCACCCCTTTCACGCTGGCAGGCGCGATGGCCCCCGTGACCATGGCCGGGGCCGTGACCCTGTCGATTGCCGAGGCTTTGTCGGCCATTGCCCTGTTCCAATATGTCCGGCCCGGCGCGCCCTGCGTGATCGGGACGTTCACCAGCAATGTCGATATGAAATCCGGCGCGCCCGCGTTCGGCACACCGGAATACATGCGCGCCACCCAGATGACCGGCCAGATGGCGCGGTTCTACGATTTGCCGATGCGGGCCTCTGGTGTCTGTGCCGCCAATCTGGCGGACGGGCAGGCGATGTGGGAAACGTCCAATTCGCTGTGGTCTGCGGTGCAATCGGGGACCAACCTTGTCTATCACGCGGCGGGCTGGCTCGAAGGCGGGCTGATCGCCAGCCCTGAAAAGTTCATCATGGATTGCGAAGTGGTCCAGATGATCCAGCGCTATATGGACCCGATGCTGACTGCGACTGGCCCCGATGACATCGCGCTTGACGCGATCAAGGATGTCGGGCCGGGTGGCCATTTCTTTGGCACGCAGCACACGCAGGACCGGTTCGAACAGGCGTTCTATCAGCCTTTCGTGTCCGATTGGCGCAATCACGAAGCATGGGAGGCAGCGGGGGCCATCGGCACCGCCGAACGTGCGCATCATCTGTACAAGGACATCCTTGCCACCTTTGAAGCCCCACCCTTGGACGTGGCCATCAAGGAAGAACTGGCTGATTTCGTGGTGCGCCGCAAGGCGGAAGGCGGCGCGCCTACTGATTTCTAGGGCTGTTTACGCACCGCCAAGGCAGGCGGCAAAATCATCGGCCAGACGGCGCAGCAGGGCCTCGTACAGCGCGGGGCCACCGTCCAGACCCGCGCCGACACCGTCGATCTGGGCTGTGTGCGCACCTGTGCCTTCGGTCACGACAGTGGCCCAGCGATCCCCGATTTCGGCGTCGCTGAACACGCAGACAATATTGCTGTCGGCCATCTGGTCACGCAGGCTGGCGACCTGTGCGGGGCCGGGGGTGCGCGCGTCGATCCCCGCAATCGCCCCTGCGGCGGTCAGGCCGTAGCGGGCCTCGAAATACTGATAGCCATCATGGGGCAGGATATAGGCCAGACCTGCAAAGGGGGCCAATTGTGTGGCCAGTTCCGCATCCAGTGCGGTCAGGCGGGCAATCGCCGCATCGGCATTGGCGCTATAGGTTGCGGCATTGTCGGGATCAGCGGTGCCAAGCTGGTCGGCAATCGCAGCCAGCCAGACCTGTGCCACAGCGGGGTCGAGCCAGGCGTGCGGATCGAAATCTGCGTGGTCGTCATGGCCGTGGTCGTCGTGCTCGTCTTCGTGGTCTTCGTGATCATCATGCCCATGGTCGTCCTCGGCGGCGGGCAGGACGAATTGCTGGATATCGCGGACCGGTAATCTGTCCCAGCCGGCCAAATCCAGCAACGCGACCTGTGCCGCATTTGGGGCGAGCGTATCAAGAAGATCGCTCAGCCACGGCGTCAAGCTGGGACCGGTCCAGAACACCAGATCGGCTGCGCCCAGATTGGCCGCATCGCTGGGGCGCATCGCATAATCATGCGGATCAGCGCCAGCGGGCAGCAAGACATCAGGCGCGCCCAGATCGCCCATGACCTGCGCGGTCAGGCTGTGGACGGGGGCGAAATCGGTCATCACCTGCGGCGCCTGGGCAAAGACGGCGGTGGGCGCAAGCGCGCAAAGCGACAAAAAACGAATCATGTTGTGGTCCTTGTAGTGATTTCACGCTGCTGCTATATTTGATATGTTATATCATAACAAGGCGTGCCCATGTCCCAAGACCCGATGGCCTTTGCCCGCCACGATCATGACAGCTGTATCAGCGTGGCTTTGACGGCGGCGGATGCTGCCTGTGCTGCGCGCAAGGTCCGTATGACCCCCGTCCGGCGGCGGGTGCTGGAAATCCTGCTGGAAAGCCACAGCGCCCTTGGGGCCTATGACGTGCTGGCGCGGCTCGACGCCGAAGGGCTTGGGTCCAAGCCGCCGGTTGCGTATCGCGCGCTGGCCTTTCTGGTGGAACAGGGGTTCGCGCACCGGATCGAACGGTTGAACGCCTTTATCGCCTGTATGCATCCCGGTGCGGCGCATGATCCGGCCTTCATGATCTGCCGCAAATGCGGCACCGTGGCCGAGGCGCAGGCCAGTTCGCGCAGCCTGACGCAGGCCGCCGCCGCCAACGGGTTCCAGCTGGAACAGACGATGATCGAGGCCGAGGGCATCTGCCCCGCCTGCCAGCCGGATGCCGCCCCATGCGCCTGATCGATGCGCGCCATATCGACTTTGGCCATGGTGGCCAAAGGGTCTTGCAGAATGTTAGCATGTCGCTGGACGAGGGCGAGATCGTGACCATCGTCGGCCCCAACGGGTCGGGCAAATCCACGTTGCTGCGGCTGCTGATCGGCGCGCTGAAACCGCAAAAAGGCAGTGTCACCCGCGCGTCCGGCCTGCGCATCGGCTATGTGCCGCAGAACCTGCATATCGATCCGACCCTGCCGATCACCGTGGCGCGGTTTCTGAACCTGCCCAAACCGGTGCCAGCCACGGCGGCTACTGAGGCTTTGCGCACGGCGGGCGTGGCGGGGTTGGACCGCCAGCAAATGTCGCAATTGTCAGGTGGGCAGTTCCAGCGCGTGTTGCTGGCGCGGGCGATCCTTGCGAATCCGCATGTGCTGATGCTGGATGAAGCGACCCAAGGGCTGGACCAGCCCGGATCGGCCGCGTTTTACCGCCAGATCGCCGCGGTGCGCCAAGACCTTGGCTGTGCCGTGCTGATGGTCAGCCATGAATTGCATGTGGTGATGAGCGCGTCCGACAGGGTGATCTGCCTCAATGGCCATATCTGCTGTGAAGGCACGCCCGAAGTCGTGACCGCAGCACCCGCCTATCGTGAATTGTTCGGCACCGGCACGGGGGGCGCGCTGGCGCTTTACCGGCATGAACATGACCACGACCACGGCCATGATCACAGCCATCATCATCCAGAGGCGGCCGAATGATGCTGGATGATTTTCTGTTGCGTGCGGCGCTGGCCGCTGTTGGCACGGCGGTTGCGGCGGGCTTGCTTGGCTGTTTCGTGGTCTGGCGGCGGATGGCCTATTTTGGCGATGCGACCGCCCATGCCGCCGTGCTGGGCGTGGCGCTGGCGCTTTTGTTCGGCACCTCGATCACGCTGGGTGTGGGCATTATTGCCCTGTGCATGGCGGTGCTGATCCACAGCCTGAGCGGGCAGGGCGTTGCGGTCGACACGATTCTGGGCGTGCTGGCGCATGGCGCGCTGGCGTTGGGGTTGGTGGCGGTGACGCTGGTGCCGGGGCAGCGCATTGACCTTGACGCCTATCTGTTCGGCGATGTGCTGAGCGTCACCCGCGGCGATCTGGCGGTGATCTGGGGTGGTGGCGTGCTGCTGGTCGGGGTGTTGTGGTGGCAATGGTCCGCGATGCTGACCGCGACGCTGAACCCTGATCTGGCCCATGCAGCGGGGATCAACCCGCGCCGCCAGCAATTGATCCTGACGGTGCTGGTCGCCGCTGTTGTGGCGGTCGCGATCAAGGTTGTCGGGGCCTTGCTGATCACCGCGCTTTTGATCATTCCGGCGGCATCAGCGCGCAGTTTCGCCAGCACGCCGGAACGGATGGCGTTTTTCGCCATGGCGATCGGGGCGCTGTCGGCCTTGGGCGGGCTGCGGCTGGCGGTGCATTTCGACACGCAGGTCGGCCCGTCGATCATCTGTGTCGCCGTGCTGATCTTTGCTGTCAGCCGGGTCGGCAAGTATTTGCCGCGCCTGCCTGTCTAGCTGCCCAATGGCGGTGCCAAAAAACTTTCAAGCCTCCGGCGGGGATATTTACGCTCGGAAGATGATGTCAGACATCGAGCCAGATCGTGACCGGTCCGTCATTGACCAAGGCGACGGCCATATCCGCGCCGAATGATCCTGTGGCGGTCGCGATGCCCAAGGCACCGATGTCCGCGATGAATTGGTCATAAAGCGCGCGGCCCTGATCGGGGCTGGCGGCGGCGGAAAAACCGGGGCGGTTGCCGCGAGATGTGTCGGCGGCCAGCGTGAACTGGCTGACGATCAGGGCGGACCCGCCTGCGTCCAGCAGGCTTTGGTTCATCTTGCCATCGGCGTCCTTGAAGATGCGCAGCTTGACGATCTTGGCGGCGAGGCTGGCGGATTTGTCCGGCGTGTCGCCCGTCATTGCGCAGACAAGGATCAAAAGGCCCTGTCCGATCTGGCCGATCACCGCGCCATCCACGCTGACGCTGGCCGAACTGACGCGCTGGACCAGCGCCCTCACAGCTCGGACGCCCAGGGCGGGTTGGCACCTGCGCGGCTGACGGTGATGGCGGCGACCCTTGCGCCAAAAGCCGCAGCGCGCGCCAGCGCAGCGCGGTCTGCCTGCGCGATGGCGGATTTGGTCAGCAGGCCCTGCGCGTCCAGATTGGCCAGAAATCCTGCACTGAACGTATCGCCCGCACCCACGGTATCGACCACATCCGCCTTGACCGCCGGCACGTCGAAACTGCCCGCCGCGGTGACGACGGTCACGCCATCCGCGCCGCGCGTCAGCAGCACCACGGCAGCGCCTGTTTGCGCGCGTAAGGCGGCGGCATCGGTATCGCCGCTGATCCAAGCCAGATCCTCGTCCGAAATCTTGATGATATCGGCAACTGCCAGCATCCGGTCCAGCCGCGCGCGATAGGCGGGTTCATCCTTGATGAAACCGGGGCGGATATTGGGGTCGATCATCGTCACCGCGCGCGGCGCCTCGCGCAGCATCAACGCCTCATAGGCGGCGGCACAGGGGTCCACGACCAAGGAGATGCCGCCGAAAAATATAGCATCGGCCTGTGTGTCTGGCAGATCGGCCGGTGTCAGCATCCGGCCTGCGGTGTTTTCGTCATAGAACGCATAGGAGGCATGGCCGTTCACCAGCGTCACGAAAGCCAGCGTCGTGGGCCGGTCGCTGATCGCGGCGGGGCTGGCATCGACGCCAGAGGCGGCAAGCTGGTCGCGCAGGATAGTGCCGAACAGATCCGATGATAGACCGGAAAAGAACTGCACCGGCGCACCAAGCCGCCCGAGTGCGATGGCCGTGTTGAACACCGCGCCACCAGCATGGGGGGCAAAACAGGCCTCTTCACCCGCTTGGCGCGGCAACATATCGATCAGGGCTTCGCCGCAACACAGGATCATCGCATCACTTTCATTCTATTGGCTGTTAGCGATAACAAATCCCGCGCTCGCTGCCAAGATCAGACCGATGATCACCGCAAAGCCGATCTTCCATGCCGAATAGGGCCGTTCGCCCTGCACCCGTCCGGTGCGGCCGTTGACGACGAATTGGTAACTTTGCCCGCGGTATTTATAGGCAGCCAGCCAGACTGGCAGCAGGATATGTTTGAAGGTCACATCGCTGATTGTGGTGTCGATCTGCCCGATCCTTTGGTCATCGCCACCGATGTCGTATTTCACATCACGCGCGATCATCCGGTCCATATAGGCGCGGGCCTGTGTAAACCCGTCTTCGAGCGCGATCTGGTAGCCTTCGGCGCGGAAACCGGCCAGGTAATCGGGCTTGTAGGGTTCCAGCGCGCTGAGGTCCCAAGGTTCCAGCCCGTCGGTGTGTTTCTTTGGCAGGGATTTGGAGGCCAGCACCAGCACATCGTCGAAAAACCGTGCGACCTGCCCTGACACGGCGCGCCAGCGGGTTTTGCGGATGCGCACCTGTGTCGCCTTGCCGTTGCGCATCACGGTCTGGGTGACGTAATAATGCGTACCGCGCTGGCCGGTATAGCGGCTGGCGGTCTCGGCATCGAAGGTCCAGTAAGGCACATAGATGCCGTTCATCTGCCGCCCCTTGCGCGCGTAATCCTGCAATCCGCCCGGCGCGAACCAGAGACTGCCCAGCCAGTCGTTCATCGCCTGATGCGCGGTGGGTTCGTCCAGTGCAAAGGGCAACAGACCGGCCGGTTTGATATGCCGGTGGGTGCCGGTGTCGCTGACCACGGGGCTGGCGCAGAACGGGCATTGCATGGCGTGGATATCGGGGTCGCATTCAAACTGCGCGCCGCAGCTGTCGCAGGCGACGATGCGGGTGATCTCGATATCCGCGTCGGGCAGGCGCCGGGCTAGGGCGCGCTGGAAATCCAGTTCCTTGATGCTGCCAGTAAGGTCGGTTTGCGGCATGGCTTGGGTGGTGCCGCAATGTTGGCAGACAAGCTGGTTGGTCTGCGGATCGAACCGCATTTGCGCGCCGCAGGCATCGCAGGGAAAGCGGTGATCGACGGGGGTGGTCTGGGTCATAGAATCTTATGCATGAAGCGCGGCAGCATCATCCGCAGGGCATTGTCATACAGCACATTATGCCGCCAGAAATGGAACAGCCCGTGAAACGTGCCGACCATCAGCAGCACGAGCAGGCTGTTCCACGCCAGATCAAGACTGGCAAAGCCCAACAGCGCCGCCGCGTTGATCGCCACACTGGCCGCCATCACGCCGTAAAGGCCACGGTGCATCCATGGATAGGCCATGCGCAGCGGGCCTTGCAGCTTTGGCCCCGGTTTACCCAGCATGCCCTTGGCCGCTGTCATGGCCAGCCACACCGCCCCCGCGCCGACAAAGGCCCAGCGCAGGATTTCATTGGCGCTGCCACCCTTGATCATGGCCAAAAGCATCATGACCATCGACCAATGCAGCAGGATTGTCAGACGGCGTTGGGTCATCTGGGGGTCATGCGCCGGGCGGGGGCGGTGGCATCACGGTGAACAGCTGCGCCAGTTCGGTCACATCCTCGGCCGGTTTCCAGCCATCCTGCCCTTGGGTCCAGACCATGCTGGCGCGGGTCAATGTGCCGTCGGTCACCTTGCGGCCCATTGCTGCCTTGGAATAGGGGCCGCTGACCTGTCCGCCTTGCGCGATGTGCCAGACATGTTCGACAGGTGGTGGTGGGGCAGGGGGTGGCGTGACCGGCCCCCAAGGCCCTGTCTGCGGATTGGCCATTTGCATGCCAAGGGCGGCGCCCATGCCCATGCCCATCGCCTGCCCTGCCGCGGCGTTTTCGGTGGCCATCGCCTCGGCGGCTTTGTATTTCAGATGGTCGTCCAGATTGCCCGCGATCCCGCGCGAGGTGCGCGCATCCAGCGCCTTTTCCACGGCGGGCGGCAGGCTGATGTTTTCGATATAGAGTTCGGGCAGCGACAGGCCGTAGTTTTTCAGCGTGGGATCAATTGCACCGGCCACCAGCTTGCCCAGATCGGCGGTATTGGCCGCCATGTCGAGCGCCGGAATACCGGACGCCGCCAGCGCGCGGCTGAATTCCTGCACGATGATGTTGCGGATCTGGTAGCTGATCTCGTCCATCGTGAATGCGCCGTCGGTGCCTACGATTTCGCGCAGGAACAGGGCTGGATCGGCCACGCGGACCGTATAGGTGCCGAACGCCCGGAGGCGGGTTGGCCCGAATTCGGGATCGCGCAGCATGATCGGGTTCTTGGTGCCCCATTTGAGGTTGGAAAACCGCGTCGTATTGACGAAATAGATTTCCGATTTGAACGGGCTTTTGAACCCGTGATCCCAGTGTTGCAGGCTGGTCATCACCGGCATGTTGTTGGTTTCGAGCATGTAAAGGCCGGGGGTGAATACATCGGCCAGCTGGCCTTCGTGGACAAACACGGCGGCCTGCCCTTCGCGCACCGTCAGTTTGGCGCCGTATTTTATTTCATGGCCGTGACGTTCGAACCGCCAGACCATCGTGTCGCGGGTAGTGTCGGTCCAGTGGATGACATCGATGAACTGGCCGGACAGGAAATCGAAAATGGACATGGGCGGTTTTCCTTCAATTGGGCGTCAACTGGCCCCTGCGGCGATCAGGTCGCGCGCGATGTCGGCGGCGATCGGGGCGGCGGTGGCGGGGGGCATGCCGGCGGCAAGGCGGGGGTCATAAAGGATGCGCAGCAGCAATTCGTCATGCCGCGTCAGCAGCGCGAATTCCTCGCTGTCATTGAAGATCGAAGGGCGTGCGGCATCGCTGTCATTGGCAAGCCCCATGGCCTGGGCCAGTTCCTCGTGGATACAGGCGGCGCGGATCAGGCTGGGATGTTCGGCGCGGATCACCACCACGGCCTGCGCATAGCCGGACTGGCCGGGCGGGAATACCCCTGCGACAAGGCATAATTGGTCACGGGGCAGGTTGATGATGCCCCGCAATGTCGCGCCAGAGATGTCGGGCACCAAGGCGCGGATCAGGTCTGCGGCTGCGCGGCGGTCATCCTCGTCCAGAAACAGGACGTGGAAATTGGGATTGTCATCGCTTTGGCGGATCGGCACGCCGGTCAGGCGCGACAGGCGCGCGGCAAAGGCAGATACGCTGGTGCGGTCCTGATCGCGCTGGGCCAGCGGCACGGTATCGCTGAATGCGACATTCATGCGGATCGGCTGTTCCCAGCGGCGCAGGGTGGTCATGCCTTGCTGGCGGACGGAAAAACCGCTGTTGTCGGCATATTCGGTGGCAAGGGCGATCTGCGCGAAATTGCGCGCCAGCATCGTGTCGGTAAAGGGCGTGTCACCTGCGCCGCCATCGCTGCGCAGCAGGTTCTGGGTCAGCATCTGGGTCTGTAATTTGGCGTAATGGGCCATCAGGGCGCGGCTGGTCAGGCTGGGGTCGCGCAACACAGGGTGGTCAGGCCCGACAATCGGGGGCTCTGGCAGCGTGACGGGCTCTGGCGCAGGCACAACGGCGCATCCGGCCAGAACCGCCGCGAAAATGGCCAGCGCCAGTGATTGCCGGGCCGGGGTCCTCATTGCCTAGGCGCGACCTGTGGCGATGCCGATACTGTCGCCGCCGCCGGTTTTGCGCGCGCGGGCGGCTGACAGGGTCTGTTTCAGCTCTTCTTCCATCTTTTGCATTTCGGCCTCGGCCTCGGCGCGTTTACGCTTGCCTTCGTCCGCGATTTCCAGACTTTCGTTGATCGTGGCGATCAGATTGGCATTCGCGGCCTTGACGGCGGTGATGTCGAACACGCCGCGTTCCATTTCGGTGCGGATGATCTTGTTGGCATCGCGCAGGTTTTGCGCATTGGCAGTCAGCAATTCATTGGTCAGATCGTTGGCGTCGCGCACGGCGCGCGCGGCTTCCGACGACCGCTGGATCGTCACCGCCTGCGCCAGCTGGGTTTCCCACAAAGGCACCGTGTTCACCAAGGTCGAATTGATCTTGGTCACCAGGGATTTGTCGTTTTCCTGCACCAGCCGGATGGATGGCAGCGATTGCATCGTCACCTGACGGGTCAGTTTCAGGTCATGCACGCGGCGTTCCAGATCGTCGCGGGCAGACCGCAGGTCGCGCAATTCCTGCGCCTTCATCAATGCCGCATCTTCGGGGGCGGCGGCGACTTCGGCCTCTTTCGCGGGGATGGTCGTGGCATCCAGCTCGGCCAGTTTTGCTGCGCCTGCCGCGATATAAAGCCCCAGTTCAGTGTAAAATTGCAGGGTCTTGTCATAGAGCATGTCAAGGCTTTCGATATCCTTCAGCAGCACATGTTCATGGCGCAAAAGATCATCGGTGATCTTGTCGATCTGGCCTTGGACCTCTTCAAAACGGGCGGTGAATTTGGCGATGGGGGCGGCGCGCCCGATCAGCTTTTCCCACCATGTCCGGTCACGGCGCACGTCAAGTTCCGACACCGAAAAGCCGCGGATCGTGGTGACCATGTGGCGCAGGCTGTCACCGGCGGGGCCGACATCCTTGTTGCGCACACCGGCCAGCATGTTTTGGCTGATCGCCTGCAAATCGGTCTGGGCGGATGCGCCGAAGGACACGATGGAATTGGTATCCCCGATACTGATTTCCGCCATGCGACGGGTGATTTCGGCCTTGGTCGGCGCATCGGCGCTGTCCAGCACGACAAGGTCACGCGACGGGTCTGGCAACACCACGGCTGTGACCTTTTCAACATCGGCGACCGCCTTGGCAGCCTGTTCGCGGGTAAATTCTGACATCACTCGTTCCCTTTTGTTTTCAGGCTTACGCCCTCTCGCTGCAACCGGTCCCGCAGCACGTTGATTTCAATATCCATGTCGGCATGGTCATCCACCAGCATCTTTTCGGTGCGGGCGGCAAAGTTCTGCTCAAGATCGGTCAAAAGCCCCTCGTATTTCGCGCGTGCCGCGGCATCGGGACCACGGCGGGTGATCTCGACGAACTTGACCGTCGCGTCGCGCGCTCCCATCAGGTAAACGCCCAGATAGCGGCGTGCGCCGGTCAGATCGCGGGGGTCTGCTTCGACCGTGGCGATCATGCGGCGCGCGACACGCTGGAACCCGGCGACACGGGCGATCAGGCGGCGGTCATTCAGGCTGGCGATGGCGGCGGCCGTCTGGGTCAGATGCGCCTCTGCCTCGTCCACGACGCGGGCCACGCGGTCCTGCTGGAACCGGTCCAGCCCTGCGACCTGTTTGTCGGCCAAAGGGTCGATCCCGAAAGCCGCGACATGCAGCGCAAGCGCGGCCAGCCCATACAGCGCCGATCCCATGATGTCGCTGTCGCCGGTCAGGGCCGCAAGCGCCACGCCAAGCCCGGTCAGCGCCGAGGCCAGCATCTTGCGCGGCAGCACAGGGCGGCGCGCGATCTTGCGCGCGTCATAGGCGGCCTGCGCGCGCAACCCTTCTTGCAGCAGCCACGCGGCCAGCGTCAGAACCCCCGCACCTGCCAGGGCCGTGACCAGCACCGCAGGGCCAGCGCCCAATGATGTGACGACCAACACAAACGGCGGCACATATAAAAGACGTCCACGCGATCCCGCCGCCTTGATCCGCACCGGATCGACCGCTGCGGCGCGCGGCTCGGGCGCGGCCGCGTCGGGGCTGAACCTGCCACCAAACCGGCGTGCCATCAGGCAGAGCCCAGCCAGCCGCTTGTCACACCGACCATCAGCACGACCAATACAATATAGGAAATCCGGCGAAACGGGGCGGGCATCAGCTCTGGGTCCTTGTCTGCGGCACCACCGGCCATCACGCGCACAGCCCCCAGCACAGCCAGAAAGCCCAGCGCCAGCACGGCGACAAAGCTCAGCAGCAGGATCAGACGCAACATGGCAATGGTACTCCTGTCATGGTTGACTACCAGATAGGAAACATCGCAGCGGATTACGAGAGTTTTACGTCAAATCGCAGTGCGAAACGCTGAGCCTTAGCGTTTTTTGCCTGCAACGGGGCGGTTGACCGGCTTGCGCACACGGACAGGCGCGGGTTTGGCCCCGTCCTTGCCCAGATCCTTGTCGCTCAACCCCAGCTGGTCGCGCACGACGCGGCCCTTGACCTCCTCGACAGCGCCGGCTTCAAGGTTGCCCAGCTGGAACGGGCCATAGCTGACGCGGATCAGGCGGTTCACGGTGACACCGATTGCCTCCATCGCGCGGCGGATCTCGCGGTTCTTGCCTTCGCGCAGGCTGACCGTCAGCCAGGCATTGGCGCCCTGCTGGCGGTCGAAGGTGACGATCATCGGCTGATACCGGATACCGTCTACCGTGATGCCCGCGCGCAGTTGTTCCAGCCGCGCTTCGCTGACCGATCCGTTGATGCGTACGCGGTAACGGCGCAACCAGCCAGTGCTGGGCAATTCCAAGCGCCGTTTGACGCCGCCGTCATTGGTCAACAGCAGCAGACCTTCGGAATTCAGGTCCAGCCGGCCGACCGACATCACCCGCGGCATGTCTTCGGGCAAAGACGCAAAGACCGTGGGGCGGTCCTTTTCGTCGCGCTCGGTTGTCACAAGGCCGGCAGGCTTGTGATACAGCCAGATTCGCGGGGCCTCGGGCGCGCGCATAGCCTTGCCATCCACCACGATCCGGTCGGCATCGGTGACATTCAGCGCAGGGCTGGTGATGACCTTGCCGTTCACGCTGACGCGGCCTTCGGTGATCATGCGTTCAGCGTCGCGGCGGCTGGCGACACCTGCGCGCGACAGGACTTTGGCGATCCGGTCGCCCTGGGGTGTATCATTGCTCATCGCGCACCCTTAGCCGCTTTGATCGGCCCTTGCCAGAGATTGCGCGCGCAGGCATCACTCGGCAATGGTTTTTCGCTCGCATATGGATATCGCGCTGACCGAGGCGCGCGCCGCCGCCGCCCGCGGCGAGGTGCCTGTCGGTGCCGTGATCACGCAGGACGGCGCGATCATCGCGCAGGCGGGCAACCGCACGCGGGAATTGAACGACCCGACCGCGCATGCCGAAATGCTGGCGATCCGTGCCGCCTGTGCCACCTTGGGGCAAGAACGGCTGACCGGCTGCGATCTTTACGTCACGCTTGAACCTTGCCCCATGTGCGCCGCCGCCATCAGCAACGCGCGCATCGCGCGGCTTTATTACGCCGCCGCCGACCCCAAATCGGGCGGCGTGGCGCAGGGGCCGCGCATCTTCACCCATCCGCAATGCCATCACCGGCCCGACATCTATGACGGCATCAGCGCCACAGCGGCCGAACAGCTGTTGCGCGATTTCTTCGCTGCAAAACGCTGATCACATCTTCTTATTTCCCAAAATACTCCCGCCGGAGGCATAAAAGTTTCTTCACCCCGCCCCTGAAAGGCCCCCATGGACTGGCACAGTCATATCGACGCCTATTGCGAACGGATCGACCCTGGGTTCTGGTCTGAACCGATCAACGCGGTGACCAATCTGGCCTTCCTTCTGGCCGCGCTCTGGGTCTGGCCGCGTGTGGCGGGGCTGCCGCTGGCGCGCGCGCTGGCTGCGATCCTGTTTGGCATCGGGATTGGCAGCTTCCTGTTTCACACTTTCGCGACACCTTGGGCGGCGCTGATGGATGTCGTGCCGATCGGGGTCTTCATCCTGCTTTACCTTTTTGCCGTGCATCGCGATGTGATCGGGCTGGGGTTCTGGCCTGCCTTGGGGGCGACGGCGCTGTTTATCCCCTTTGCCGCGATCACGGTGCCGCTGTTGGGGATGCTGCCATTTTTCGGCATTTCCGCCTTTTACTGGACCGTGCCGATCCTGCTGGTGATCTACGCGCTGGCCTTGCACAGAACGCTCCATATCACGCGCGGGTTCCTGACAGGGGCGGGGCTGCTGGCACTGTCGATCAGCGCGCGGTCGGTTGATGAAACCCTGTGCAATTTCATCCCTTTTGGCACGCATTTCCTGTGGCATGTCTTCAACGCGGTGATGCTGGCATGGATGATCCTTGTTTACCGCCGCCATATGCTTGCGGGCGCGGCCCGAGACCGCTAAACGCGCAGGAAGATTGCACCGGAGAGTTCTGCCAATGTCGATTGATACCGAAACCGCCCGCCGCGTGGCCAAGCTTGCCCGCATCGCGGTTGCCGACGATGCGCTGCCCGCGCTCGCTTCTGAATTCAACGCGATCCTTGGGTTCATCGAACAATTGAACGAGGTTGATGTCGACGGCGTCGAGCCGATGACCTCTGTCACGCCACAGCGGCTGCTGCGCCGCGCCGATGTGGTGACCGACGGCAACCAACAGGCCGCCGTGCTGAAAAACGCGCCCGATGCGCGCGAAGGATTTTTTGCCGTGCCAAAGGTGGTGGAATAATGTCTGATCTGACCAAACTGACCATCGCCGCCGCCCGCGATGCCATGCGCAAAGGCGATGTCACCAGCGCCGAGATCACCCAAGCCTGCCTGACCGCCATCGACGGTGCGGATGCTCTGGGTGCCTTCGTGCATAAAACCCCCGATATCGCCTTGGCGCAGGCGCAGGCCGCCGATGCGCGGATCAAGGCAGGGGACGCCCCCGCGATGTGCGGCATCCCTTTGGGGGTCAAGGACCTGTTCTGCACCAAGGGTGTGCCGTCGCAGGCTGCGTCGCGCATCTTGGAAGGCTTCAAGCCGGAATACGAATCCACCGTCACTGGCAAGCTGTTCGATGCCGGTGCCGTGATGCTGGGCAAGCTGAACATGGATGAATTCGCCATGGGCTCGTCCAATGAAACATCCGTCTACGGCCCCGCGATCAACCCGTGGAAGGTTGACGACCGTCACCTGACGCCTGGTGGCTCCTCGGGCGGGTCGGCCAGTGCCGTCGCTGCTGACCTTTGTCTTGCGGCGACCGGCACCGATACCGGCGGGTCGATCCGCCAGCCTGCGGCCTTTACCGGCATCACCGGCCTGAAACCCACCTATGGGCGCGTGTCGCGCTGGGGCATCGTGGCCTTTGCCTCGTCGCTGGATCAGGCGGGACCGATGACCAAGGACGTGCGCGATTGCGCCATCATGTTGCAGGCGATGTGCGGCCATGACCCAAAGGACAGCACCAGCGCCGATCTGTCCGTGCCGGATTTCGAGGCGGCCCTGACCGGCGACATCAAGGGCAAGACCATCGGCATTCCGCGCGAATACCGCATGGATGGCACCCCCGCCGAGATTGAAAAGCTTTGGTCCGACGGCACCGCGATGCTGCGCGACGCAGGTGCCAAGATCGTCGATATCAGCCTGCCGCATACCAAATACGCGCTGCCCGCCTATTACGTCATCGCCCCGGCCGAGGCGTCGTCGAACCTTGCGCGCTATGACGGCGTGCGTTTCGGTCACCGCGCGAAACTGGGCGCAGGTGACGGTATTACCCAGATGTATGAAAAGACCCGCGCCGAAGGTTTCGGCCCAGAGGTGCAGCGCCGCGTGATGGTCGGCACCTATGTGCTGTCGGCGGGGTTCTATGATGCCTATTACAACCGCGCGCGCCGGGTGCGGACCTTGATCAAGCGGGACTTTGACGATGCCTTCGCCGCCGGTGTCGATGCGATCCTGACGCCTGCAACGCCCTCTGCGGCTTTTGGCATCGGGGAAATGGCGGATGCCGACCCGATCAAGATGTATCTCAACGATGTGTTCACCGTCACCGTGAACCTTGCCGGTCTGCCCGGCATCGCGGTGCCGACAGGGCGCGACGCGCAGGGGCTGCCCCTGGGGCTGCAACTGATCGGACGCCCGTGGGACGAAGCAGAATTGCTCAACATCGCGTACCGGCTGGAAACAGCGGCGGGCTTTGTAGCCAAGCCCGCCAAGTGGTGGTAGTTTCGATTGGGTGAAATCAGGTGATATGGGTGTGCAACGGATGAAAACGGGTGTCTTGATCTTGGCGGGTGCGCTTGTTCTGTCCGCCTGCGCACCGCAGCAATTCGACCGCCCGCGCGGCATCGGTTTTGATGACCTGTCGAATTTCGATACCGACCGCGCCCGCCGCGAGGCGGCATTGGCAGGGGGGGTCGATCCTTTCGCGCCGCCACCTGCCGTTCAATCCGCCCCGATCGGCCCTGTTGGCGGTGTGATAGCAGCCAGCGATCTTGCTGCGGCAGGCATCGGCCAAAGCGGGACAGGCGCGCCGCTTGCGGCGCCCATGCAGCCCGGTCTTGTGCCGCAGATCGCGACCAATACGGGGATTTCCGACGAACAGGATTTCGACGCTGTCGCAGGACGTGAAACCATCGAAAGCGATGCACAGCGCCGTCAGGCCGCGATTGCGGCCCAAGAACAGATCGCGCCGCAACCCCTGCCGGTCCGTCCCGCAACCACCGGACCCAATATCGTGGAATATGCGCTGAACGCGCCCAATGCCAAAGGGCAGGAATGGTACAGCCGGTCGCTTTTGTCCGGTCAGGCGCGGTTCCAGCGCAATTGCGCGGCCTATGCCACGGCAGATGATGCGCAGCGTGATTTTCTGGCCCGCGGCGGGCCGGAACGTGACCGGCTTGGCATCGACCCCGATGGCGACGGTTTTGCCTGCGGCTGGGACCCGGAGCCGTTTCGCCGGGCCGTGCAGAACTGATCCGCGCGGAGCGTCAATCGCCCAATTGCGGGCCGCGCCGCGATGGCGCGCGGCCTGACATGGTGGTGATCCATTACACCGCCATGGCCAGCGCCGCCGCTGCTTGCGACACGCTGTGCAACCCTGCCACGCAGGTTTCTGCCCATTATCTGATCGCGCAGGATGGCACGGTCCTGTCGCTAGTCCCCGAGGACCTGCGCGCATGGCATGCAGGCGCTGGCCGCTGGGGGGCGGTCACGGATGTGAACAGCCATTCCATCGGAATCGAGCTTGCCAATGACGGGGTCAGCCCCTTTGCCGCCCCTTTGATGGACGCGCTAGAGGATCTGTTGCGCGCGATGATGCCGCGCTGGCATATCCCGCCTGCGCGCGTGATCGGCCATTCCGATATGGCCCCGCAGCGCAAGATCGACCCCGGCCCGCGGTTCGACTGGCGCAGGCTGGCATTGCAGGGCCTGTCGGTCTGGCCGGATGCGGGGCAGGCTGATCCTGCCGGTTTCGCCGCCGGTATGCGTGCCTTTGGCTATACCGCGACGGATGATCCGGATTTGCTGTTGCAATGCTTTCGCCTGCGGTTCCGGCCTTGGGCGCGCGGCCCGCTGGATGGCACCGATGCGGGCCTGATCGCAGACCTTGCCCGCCGTTTCCCCGTTGACGCGGGCGGGCAGGCTGCCTAACTGGCCCTGCGCGGATGGCTGGATGGCTGCGGGCCTGTCACGGGTTCGAGGAAAGTCCGGACTCCACAAAGCACGGTGCCGGGTAACGCCCGGCGGGGGTAACCCCAGGGAAAGCGCCACAGAGAACAGACTACCCCGTATAGCGGGGAAAAGGTGAAACGGTGGGGTAAGAGCCCACCGCGGGACGGGCAACCGGACCGGCACGGCAAGCCCCACCGGGAGCAATGCCAAATAGGGACCGCGCGCGGTGTTGATCCTGCAAAGGATATCAGCCGCAGGGAGGCTTGAGCCCGAGCGGTCCGGGTTGGCAGCTAGAGGGCGTCTGGTAACAGGCGCTCCAGATGAATGGTCATCCAGGGTGGTTCGCCACTTGGACAGAATCCGGCTTATAGGCCATCCGCGCAATTGACATTCTGACCCGATCACGACCGGCCCGGACCAGTGGTTTCGGCCGTCCGACCCATGATCATGCCGCGCAGCGCGGTCGGGGTGACGTGCACGCGATTGCGTGACAGCGGCGCTTGGGCGACCGACACATAGATATTTGCCCGCGCCAGTGTTGCGCTTGTGCGCGGGTTACAGGCTGTCTGCTGCGGCGGTTTCGGCAAGGCGCAGAAAGAAGCCGGTGATCTCATCAGGGGTCGCGCGGTCCAATGCCCCGGCCGCGATCTCGGACTGTGACCAGATCCACGTCTTGGCGGGGTCATGCAGCATCGCCCATTCGCCGAACACACGGGCATCGGTGGGTTCCGCGACATGGACCGTCACCTCCAGATGGCGGTCATCATGGCTGATCCGGCGGATTGCGTCGCGGACCTTGTCCTGCGGCCCTTCGAGCCATTGCAGATAGATATCCGCCCGGCAGATCAGCGCGCCGGTGATATCGTCACGCGCATTGGCCTTGCGCGCCTGCATCAGGATGCTGCTGAGGATCGTTTCGTCAAATCCAAAGGGCTGGGACGTATAGATCGCGCGAAACAAGCTCATTATGGCGTCTTTCCTGTGTGATTGCGGCGGATGGTGCAATGTGGTGCTGTCACGCTATCTGGCGTTATGGGCCGTTACAATGCCTGCCAACGGGGCGGCGGGGTGAACCCCGCCCTACGGCTGTCGGGTATCACCGACACCTTCACCTGATAATCGCCCGTTTGCGGTTGACTCGGCCCTGCTTCACGGTAAAAGGCAGCTTCAATGATACACCCGTGGGCCCAGCCCCGCGAAGCCGGAGAAGTGAACATGGCGAAGCCAACCACGATCAAGATCCGCCTGAACTCCACCGCGGGGACCGGGCATTTCTATGTGACCAAGAAAAACGCACGCACGATGACCGAAAAGATGGCGATCAAGAAATATGATCCCGTCGTGCGCAAGCATGTCGAATACAAGGAAGGCAAGATCAAGTAATTGATCCAGCCCCTGTGAGACAATCAAAAGGCCGCGCAAATTGCGCGGCCTTTTCTTTTGCGCCACGGGGGCTACGGGGGGCCATCCAAAGGGAGCCATGAACAGGGCCATGCACAACAAAAAAGGGCTGGTGTTTCCACCAGCCCCTGTGTTTGCGTTGCCTGCGCTTATTCGCGGTTGCCGAACAATTGCAGCAGGAACATGAACATGTTGATAAAGTTCAGATACAGGCTCAGCGCGCCCATGATCGCGGACTTGCCCAGCCATTCCGCATCGCCATGCGCAGCATGTGCGACATATTCGGACTTGATCCGCTGCGTGTCATAGGCGGTCAGACCTGCAAAGATCAGCACACCAAGGATCGAGATCGCGAACATGATCGCGGGCGATTGCAGGAACAGGTTAATGACCATGGCAACCACGATGCCGATCACGCCCATCATCAGGAACGTGCCCCATGCGGACAGGTCCTTTTTGGTGGTGTAGCCATACAGGCTCAGGCTGGCAAAGGCGATCGAGGTGATCAGAAAGATCTGTGCAATCGACATGCCGGTGAAGGCGACGAAAATCCACGCGATCGACAGACCCATGACGGCGGCGAAAGCATAGAAAAACGTCTGCGCCGCCGCGGCGGAAAAGCGGTTGATCATGGCGCCAAAGCCAAAGATCATCCCCAATGGCGCGAACATCACGATCCAGCCAAGAATATTGGGTTGCAGCGTGATCGGGTCACGGAACACACCCAGCAGGGCAGGGGCGGTGCCAACGGCCCAGGCCACGGCGAAGGTGATCAGCATGCCCACGGACATCGTGCCGTAGACTTTGCTCATATGGGCGCGAAGGCCCTCGTCGATTGCGGCCGTGCGGACCCCACCGGCCGTGCGAATGGTATCGTATTGAGCCATGTTTTCCTCCAAAAAAAGACAGCGACGCCTAGGGCGGCATCATTGGGCAACATATTGGCAGGCTGGTGTCGATTTTCAAGACTTTCTGCCGCAGCGCGCCCCTATTCCGAGTGTTTTGCGCAAGAATGTCGCACCCGTGGCGCTGTTGGCCTATGCCAGCCAATGGCGGGGGACATCCCAGACCGGTTTGGCCGCCTCTGCCTGTGCGTCGTCAGCGGTGATCCCGATATCGCACAAGATATGCCGATCAAGCGCCGCAAGCGCGCGGCGTTGCCGTGCAAGCTGCGCTGCCTGCATGATCCGCGACCACAAAGGCGGGCGCTGCTTGGTTTCCATGCAGAGACCTGCCTGTGAAAAACTGGCCATGATATGTCCTTTCCTGATGAATGGCGTCGTTTGCATCGTGATGCTTGATATGTAGCGGCGCACACGTCATAAGAGAAATGAATGTTTGATAGCTAAACCATCAGGAATGTTGATATGCCGCGCAATCTGGACCTGACCGCCCTGCGGTCTTTCGTGGCGGTCGCCGATACCGGCGGCGTGACCAAGGCGGCGGGCCTTTTGCATCTGACGCAATCGGCGGTGTCGATGCAGCTCAAGCGGCTGGAGGAATCGCTTGATGCGCCGCTGCTTGACCGCACGGGCCGCGGTATCGCGCTGACAGCGCAGGGCGAACAATTGCTCAGCTATGCGCGGCGGATGCTGGTGCTGAACGATGAAATCTATGGCAAGCTGACATCCAACGCCTATGAAGGCGAGGTCACCTTGGGCGTGCCGCATGACATCATCTATCCGGTGATCCCGCAGGTTTTACGCCGTTTCGCCGCCGCCTATCCGCGGATGCGGGTGCATTTGTCGTCGTCCTTTACCAGCACCCTGCTGGATGAATACCGGCGCGGGGCCATCGACATGATCCTGACGACCGAGGACAGCGTGGGTCAGGATGGCGAAACGCTGACCGCGATCCCGCTGGTCTGGCTGGGCGCGCCGGGCGGGCAGGTCTGGAAGGAACGGCCCTTGCGGCTGGCCTATGAACATCGCTGCATCTTTCGCGGTTTCGTGCAGCGCCAATTGGACGCGGCGGGCATCGCTTGGGAAATCGCCGTCGAAAGCCATTCCAGCCGCACGATCGAGGCGACGGTCAGCGCTGATCTGGCCGTGCACACGATGCTGGCGGGGGCAGAGCCGCGCCATTTCGAACGGATCGCGCATGGCGGCGCTTTGCCTGACCTGCGGGATTTCAACGTTAACCTTTACCACGCCGCCACCGATAATCCGGTGATCCGCGATCTGGCGGGGTTTATCCGTGACGGGTTTTATACGTTGCAGGCACCGGCTATGGCGTGATCACGACCTTGCCGGTCGAGGCGCGGCTGCGCATCAGATCCAGCGCCTTTTCCGCCTGATCCAAGGGCAGGACATGGCTGATATGCGGCTTGAGCCGGCCATCGGCCAGCCAGCCCAACAGCTCGGCCAGAGAATCGGACAAAAGGTCGGGGCGGAATTTCAGATAGCCGCCCCAGTAGAACCCGATCAGGTCGATATTCTTGACCAGCAAGATATTGGCAGGCACCTGTGGGACATCGCCGCTGGCAAAGCCGATCACGATATAGCGCGCCTGCGGCCTGCATGCGCCAAGTGCCGCCTTGAACGCACCGCCCCCAACAGGGTCATAAACCACATCGGCCCCGCCCAGTGCCCTGACCACGGCCTTGATGTCCTGCGTGTCGCTGTCGATGACGTGATCCGCACCAGCCGCCTGCGCCACCGCCAGCTTATCCGCGCCGCGCGCCACGGCGATCACCCGCGCGCCCAGCGCCTTGCCGATTTCCACCGCCGTCAGACCCACACCGCCTGCCGCCCCCAGCACCAGCAGCGTTTCCCCCTGTTGCAGGCGCGCGCGCTGGGTCAGCGCGAGATGGGACGTGCCATAGGCGACCATGAAACCGGCCGCGATTTCGGCGCTCATGCTGTCGGGGACCGGACGGCACAGGTTTGCGGGAAAGACCCCCTGCTCTGCCATGCCACCCTGACCACCGAAAACGGCAACGCGGGTGCCGATGGCAGGCGTGGTGACGCCCTCGCCCAAGGCCGTGACCGTGCCGCACACTTCCATCCCCAGCGTGAAAGGCGGGGCCGGTGTGTCCTGATACGATCCTTGGGCCATCAGCAGATCGGCAAAGTTCAAACCGCAGGCCGCTATATCCAGCAACACCTCGCCCGGTCCGGGCAGGGGGGCTGCGATATCGACTAGCGCAGGCGCGCTGGTAAAGGATGACACCTGAAATGCGCGCATTGGATCGAATCCTTTTTAATGATATTACATCTAAGATGTAGCATCGCATGATGGCGCAAGGCGACCGCGCATTGCAGCCACCCTTTGGTCAGTCTATGCACAATACCTGTACTTAAGGGTAGGATGTTAACTGCAACCGTTGCGTGTCAGAAATGAATAGTGGCATTTTCAAGGCACACCACGAACGCTCGAATGTTCAAATTTTACATTTTTAATCGGGCCTTTCTGACGACGAACAGACGGCCTCTTTCTGAATAGGGAAAAACAATGAAGCATCCTGTCGACGTCTATGTGGGCAAGCGGATCAGGCATCGCCGCTGGATGAATGGGACGACGCAACAACAGCTTGCGGAAAATGTCGGCATCAAGTTCCAGCAGATTCAGAAATATGAAACCGGCATGAACCGCGTCAGCGCGTCGCGTCTTTGGGATATCTCGAATGTATTGGGCGTCCCGGTTTCGTTCTTTTTCGAGGGCTACGATGCACAACCTGCAGCGGAAGCGCGGATCAGTGACATGCCGGGGGACATCCTGACCGACAAGGAAGCGCTGGAATTGCTGCGGTCCTATTACGCAATTCCCGAAAACCAGCGCCGCCGCCTGTTCGATCTGGCCCGCGTGTTAAGCGAAGCAGCCTAAACCAACTTGCCTGTCAACCTGTGCTGCGTTACCGCAAGGCGTCAGACACAGCACAGGTTGACAGGTAAAGTGGATCACGCAACGCAGGCCGACCTGATCCGGGTCGCCCATCTTTTGGCAAATACGGCACGCCCTGTGACGCTTGCGCATTTTCGCACCGCGTCTTTGGTGGCTGATACCAAAGCCCTTTCCCATTTCGACCCCGTGACCATCGCCGACCGCGCCGCCGAACAGGCGATGCGCGATGTTCTGGCGCGTGAACGCCCCGATGACGGCATTTTTGGCGAAGAATATGGCCAGACCCTCGGCACATCCGGGCTGACTTGGGTGCTGGACCCGATTGACGGCACGCGCGGCTATATCAGCGGCACGCCGACCTGGGGTGTGCTGATCGCGGTGGGCGATGCGGATGGCCCTGTGTACGGCATCATCGACCAGCCTTATATTGGCGAACGGTTTGCGGGCGGTTTCGGTCAGGCAGATGTGACGGGCCCAATGGGGGCCGCGCCGCTGGCCACGCGCGCGCCGCGCGGGCTGGATCAGGCGATCCTGCTGTCCACCTTTCCCGAAATCGGCACAGCGCCCGAAATGGCTGCGTTTCAGGCCGTGTCGCGTCAGGTGCGGCTAACCCGCTATGGCATGGATTGCTATGGCTATGCGCTGCTTGCTGCAGGGCAGGTCGATCTGGTGATCGAGGCGGGGCTGAACGCCTATGACGTCCAAGCCCCCATCGCGGTGATCGAGGCGGCAGGCGGGATCGTCACCGATTGGTCCGGCGCGCCGGTGCATCAGGGCGGACAGGTGCTGGCTGCGGCCAATGCGGATATCCATGCCGCCGCCTTGAAAATCCTGCGCAGCCATCCCTAAGGCGGGGCCGCCGTTGGCAGGCTCCGGCCTTAGTGCTGGCCGCCCTGCCGCACCCCCGCGATCCAGACATCGGCAATTGCACGGTCGTCGCCCATCATGATCGTCGGGAACAACGCGTCCCAGATGTCATCGGCTCGCGCAATGCGCTGCGCGATGGCGGGGGTCGATGCAAGGTCCAGCACGGTGATATCCGCCGCAGCCCCCACGCCCAGATGCCCGATCTGGCCCGTCATATGCAGCGCCTGCGCTGATCCTTCGGTTGCCAGCCACATCAGCTGCGCGGGATGCAGCGCTGTGCCGCGCAGCTGCCCGATCTCATAGGTGGCGGCCATCACCCGCAGCATAGAAAACGACGATCCGCCGCCGGTGTCGGTGGCCAGCCCGATGGTCAGCCCCGCGCGGGCCAGCCCCATCAGGTCAAACAGCCCCGACCCGATAAAGGTGTTCGATGTCGGACAATGCACGACGGCGGCCCCAACCTCGGCCAGCCGTGCAATCTCGCGCGGCTCCAGATGGATCGCATGGCCGTAGATGCCGCGCGCGCCCAAAAGGCCGAAGGCTTCGTATGTATCCAGATAGTCGCGGGCATCCGGAAACAGATCGCGCACCCAGGCGATTTCGGGCAATTGCTCGCTCAGATGGGTCTGCATCAGGCAGGTGGGGTTCTCTGCCCAGAGCGCGCCAAGGGCGGCCAATTGATCCGGCGTCGAGGTGGGCGAAAACCGTGGCGTGATCGCATAGGTCGCGCGGCCTGTCCCGTGCCAGCGCGCGATCAGCGCGGCGCTGTCATCATAAGCCGCTTGCGCCGTGTCGCGCAGATTATCGGGCGCATTGCGGTCCATGCAGGTCTTGCCCGCGACCACGGCCATGTCGCGCACTGCGGCAGCGGTGAAAAACGCATCCACGCTGGCGGGATGGATCGTGCAGAAACTGGTCAGCGTCGTGGTGCCGTGGGCGACAGCCAGATCGATCGTGCGGGTCGCGATTTCGGCGGCATAGGCGGGGTCGGCCAAGCGCGCCTCTTGCGGGAAAGTATAGGTGTTCAGCCAGTCGATCAGCTGCTTGCCCCAGCTCGCGATGATGGCAGTCTGGGGGTAATGCATATGCGCATCGACAAAGCCCGCGCAGATCAGCTTGCCTGTGTAATCCACCAGCCGCGCATCGGGATGCGCGGCACGCAACGCCGCCCCGTCGCCCATCGCCACGATCCGGCCCGCGTCGATCAGCACGCCACCGGCGGGATCGTATTGCACCGCATCGGCCCAATCGCCCGACAGCGGATTGCCGGAAAACGCCAGCGTCTGGCCCAGAAGGAGATGTTTTGTCATCTGACCCGTATAGGCTGCGCAAAAGCCTGCGTAAATCGGGGAATGGCGTTGTCCCTGCGGCGGCTTTGACTATGTTGATCGCGATAACGGAGGTGACTGATGGCGGATATCGACGACGATCTTGATGCAGAGGTATTCGGCATCACCGACCGGACCGTGGCCGATGTGCTGAACGCCGTGATGCAGGGGGATGCGGCGGCGATTGATGCGCTTCTCGACCCGCTGCACCCCGCCGATATCGCGCATCTGATCGAACAGATCGACAGCCGCGAACGGCGCGACCTGCTGACGCTGTGGCAGGGCGGGATTGATGGCGACATCCTGTCCGAGCTTGACGAAAACCTGCGCGAAGAGATCATCCAGCAGCTGCGCCCTGACGAACTGGCCACCGCCTTGCGCGATCTGGACAGTGACGACGTGGTCGATCTGGTCGAATATCTGGGCGAAGACCAACAAGAGGCGGTGCTGGACGCGCTAGACGCCAGCGACCGTGTCGTCGTCGAACAGGCGCTGTCCTATCCCGAGGAATCGGCTGGCCGGCATATGCAATCCGAACTGGTGCGCGCCCCCGAACACTGGACCGTGGGCGAGGCGATTGATTACCTGCGCTCGGACGTGGTGCTGCCGGACCAGTTTTACCATATCATATTGGTCGATCCGCGGCTCAAGGCTGTGGGCTATGTCACGCTGGGCCGTATCCTCAGCCATGCGCGCGCCACGCCCCTGCGCGATCTGACCGAGGAAACATTCCGCACCTTCCACGTCGCTCAAGGTGTGGAAGAGGTGGCGCAGGCGATCAACCATTACCACCTGATCACCGCCCCCGTGGTCGATGACGACGGCCGTGTCGTCGGTGTCATCACCATCGACGACGCCATGGCCTTTCTGGAAGAAGAAGCCGAAGAAGACATCCTGCGCCTTGCCGGCGTCGGCGAAGGCAGCCTGTCCGACAATGTCTTTGAGACCACCAAACAGCGGTTTCCGTGGCTGGCGGTCAACCTGTTGACGGCGATCCTTGCCTCGTTGGTGATTTCGCTGTTCGAGGAAACCATCGCTGGGCTGGTCGCTTTGGCGGTGCTGATGCCGATTGTCGCCTCGATGGGTGGCAATGCGGGCACGCAATCGCTGACCGTGGCGGTGCGCGCGCTGGCGACACGCGACCTGACGCCTTCCAACGTCTGGCGGGTGATCCGGCGCGAGGCCCTTGTCGGCATGCTGAACGGGCTGGCCTTTGCGGCGGTGATGGGCGTGGTCGGGACAATCTGGTTTGATGCGCCGATGCTGGGCGTGGTGATCGCGGTGGCGATGGTGGTCAACCTGCTGGTCGCGGGTCTGGCGGGTATCGGCGTGCCGGTGGTGATGGACCGTTTCGGGATCGACCCGGCACTGGCCTCTGGCACCTTTGTCACAACTGTCACCGATGTCGTGGGGTTTTTCGCCTTCCTCGGGCTGGCCTCGGTCATGTTGCTATGATCGATAAATCCGCCGCCCGCAAAGCCGCCTTTGCGCGGCGGGCCGCCGTCCACCGGCCCGATGCGGCCACCGCAGGCTATCTGAGCGCCGTGCTGGCCGGCTACCGTGGCGTTCCTATCGCAGGCTATATGGCGATGCGCACCGAAATCGACCCGACCCCCGCCATGGCCGAGGCAGCGGCGCATGGCTCCGTCGGCGTGCCGGTGATCACCGCCAAAGGCCAGCCTTTGCGCTTTCGGCTGTGGGAGCCCGATTGCGCGATGATCGCGGGTGATTTCGGCGCGCAGATCCCCGCGACAGGCGATCGGATGATCCCGCAGATCCTGATCGTGCCTTTGGTGGCCTTCAGCCGCACAGGCGGGCGGCTGGGCTATGGTGGCGGGTTTTATGACCGGACGCTGCAACAGCTGCGCGCGTGCGGTCCGGTCATGGCCGTGGGTTTTGCCTATGGCGCACAGGAAGACCCCGACCTGCCGCTGGAACCCACCGACCAGCCGCTGGACCTGATCGTGACAGAACAGGGCATCATCACCCCCTGATCATCTTCCGAGCCCAAATATCCCCGCCGGAGGCATAAAAGTTTTTCGACCCTCAGCTTTCCGAAAACGCCGCCATCACCGCGTCAGACGCTTCGAAATTCGCAGTCACGCGCTGCACGTCGTCGTCGTCTTCCAGCGTGTCCAGCAATTTCATCAGCTTGGTCAGCCCTTCGGCATCAACCTCGGTGGTCATGTTGGGTTTCCAGATCAGCTTGGTCGAGATCGATTCGCCCAAGGCCGGTTCCAACGCGCCGGATACTTCGGCCAGATCGGTGTCAGCGCAATAGATGACGTGGTTGTCGTCGTCGCTTTGCACGTCTTCGGCGCCCGCCTCGATCGCGGCCATCATCACCGTATCGGCATCGGCGACGGATGCAGGGTAAACGATCTCGCCCTTGCGGTCGAACATGAAGGCGACCGATCCGGTCTCACCCAGATTGCCGCCGTTCTTGGTAAATGTGGACCGTACGGTCGATGCTGTGCGGTTGCGGTTGTCGGTCATCGCCTCGACGATGACGGCGATACCGCCGGGGCCGTACCCTTCATAGCGGATCTCATCATAGTTTTCCGCATCGCCGCCTTGCGACTTCTTGATCGCGCGGTCGATCACATCCTTGGGGCAAGAGTTCGACTTTGCCTCTTTCACCGCAAGCCGCAGGCGCGGGTTCTTCTCGGGGTCAGGGTCGCCCATCTTGGCAGCCACGGTGATTTCCTTGGCCAGCTTGGAAAACAGCTTGGAGCGCAGTTTGTCCTGCCGGCCCTTGCGGTGCTGGATATTCGCCCATTTGGAATGGCCCGCCATGGGAACCTCTTGTCATCTCTGGTTTAAAGCTGCGTCTCTATAGGACATGGGCCAGCCTGCTTACAAGGGCCAGATCAGCGGGATCACAAAGGATACGACGGGCGCCAGCGTGACGTTCAGCGGAATCCCGAAGCGCAGGAAATCGGTGAACTTGTAGCCGCCCGGCCCGAACACAAGCGTATTGGTCTGATACCCGATAGGCGTGGCGAAACTGGCGCTGGCGGCGATCATCACCGCCACGACCAAGGGGCGCGGGTCCACGCCCAATGCGGCGGCCAGCCCGATGGCAATCGGCGTCATCACCACCGCGACGGCATTGTTCGACACCATCTCGGTCAGGGTGCTGGCCAGCATATAGACCGCCAGCACCACCAGAAACGGTGGCAAAGCCATCATATAGGGCGAGGCCGCGTTGGCGATCATTTCCACCGCGCCAGAGGATTGCAGCGCCGATCCAACCCCCAGCATGGCAAAAATCAACGCCAGCAACCGACCTTCGATGAATGAAAACGCCTCGTCCGCGTCGATGCAGCCGGTCATCAGAACGACCGTCACCCCGAGCATCGCCAGCATCAAGATCGGGGCGATGTTCAGCGCCGCCAGCACGACGATCCCCAGCAGCACGGCAATCGCCACCGGCGCATGACCGCGCCGATAGGCGCGCTGCGAGGGCGCGGACACATCACCAAGGTTCATGTCCTCGGCCAGCCGCTGGATATCGGCGGGCGCGCCTTCCAGCAGCAGCGTATCGCCCACGCGCACGACCATATCGTCGATCTGCTGGCTGACATTGGCGTCGCGCCGATGCACCGCCAGCGGATAGACCGCATAGCGCCGGCGCAGCCGCAACGACCCCAGCCTGCGGTCAGCCATCTTGCAATTGGGGGTGATCAGCACCTCGACCGTGGTGGTTTCCACTGCCGAGATCTGATCGACGCGGCGCAACTCCTTGGTGGCCTGAAGCGACAGCAATTCCGTCATTTCGGTGCGCAGGATCACGCGGTCTCCCACCTGCAAGGTCACATTCGCCAGATCACGGCGCAGCGACAGATCGCCCCGCACCACGTCGATCAGGCGCACGCCGTCGCGTTTGAACAATTGCACGCCATTCACTTCGCGCCCGATCAGGTTGCTTTCGGGGGGGATCACTGCCTCGGAAAAGAACTTTTTCTTGGACCTGTCCGACAGCATCGTAGCCATGCTGTGCCGGTCGGGCAACAGGCGCGGGGCCATGAAATACATGTAGATGAAGGTCCAGATCACCACGATCACACCGACCGGCATGATCTCGAGAATCCCGAAAGGTTCCATCCCCGAGGCCCGCGCCACCCCGTCCACCAGCAGGTTGGTCGATGTCCCGATCAGCGTCAGCGTGCCACCGACGATGGCGGCATAACTTAGCGGGATCAACAGCTTGGAGGCCGACACACCCAAAGTCCGCGACAGCTGGATAAAGACGGGGATCATCACGACGACCAGCGGCGTGTTGTTCATGACCGCACTGGCCAGCGCCACGAAGATCAATCCACCCCCGATGGCGCGCGCGGGGCTGACACGGGCCTGCCGTTCGGCCAGCCGCGTCAGCGCGTCCAGCGCACCGGTGCGTACCAAGGCGCCCACGATGATGAACATCGCCGCAATCGTCCAAGGGGCGGGGTTGGAAAACGTATCGACCGCCGCCTGATAGGGCAGCACGCCCGTCACCAGCAGGATTGACACGCCGCCCATCGCGACGACCTCGGTCGGATAGATTTCGCGCAAGAACAGCACGAACATGCCCACTAGCACGGCCAGCGTCAGCCACGCCTGTTGGCTTTGGGTCAGCGTGATCAGGTCACTCATGCGCCAAAGCCTTGCCCACGACAGGCGCTTCGGCCACCCGTGGCCGTACCAATGTCAGGCCCACGGCCATCGCCGCCAAGGCCGCCCAGACCCACAGGCTGTAGTTTTCGCGCAAAAGCAGCATCGCCCAGATCACTCCGAATGCCGTTACAAGATAGCTGATCTGGCCGGCAAAGACTGCCCCGCCGCGCCGAACCAGCCAGATATAGCCGGTATACACCACGACATGGATGACCGCACCGAGCAGCATTGTTATATCGGCCAGGATGAAAGGGGCTGCGGGCACGCGCAACTGGTCAGTGGCTAGCGCCAGTGGCAGCGCAATCACAACGCCGATGGCGGAGGCCCCAAACAGCACCTGCACTGGATCAAGCCCCATCGTGCCCCATTTCGCGACGATATTGCCCTCAACCGCATAGCAGAACGGGGCGATCAGCGCCAAGGGCAGGAAGGCGACCATGGCACGGTCGGGCAGGCTCGCCTCGGGCAGGGCGATCAGGGCGACGCCGATCAGCCCCAGCGCCAGCCCCGCCATCCGCCGCCATGAAAACCGGTCATTGCCCAACGCCAAGGCCAACGGAAAGGCGATCAGCGGAATGGTCGAGATCACGATGGACATGACCCCCGCAGGCAGATGAAAGGCCGCGCGATAGCTGCTGGAATTGGGGATCAGCGTGCCGAGCGCGGCAATCATCAGCCAGAACGCCAGCCTGCGGGGCGTGACGGGCAGCCGACCGAGCGTGCGCCAGCGCAAGCCGCCGAGCAGCAGCGTGCCGATCAGCATCTGCCAGAAGATTATGCCAAATGGCTCATAGCCGCCGGTGACGGTGATCTTGGTTAGCGGTTGGGTCACCCCCCATCCTGCCCCCAAGGCCACCAGCGCCAACGTCAGCAGCCCGTGATCGCGGTTCATGCAGGCCCACTTGGCGCAAGTTTGCCGCCCTGGCGGACCATCACGACGCGGGTGGCCTTGCCGGTGCGGTCGTCGGTTTCGACATAGAGGCCCGACAGGGTGGCTTCGGCTTCGGCCGGGCTGAACCGGTCCTTGGGCATGCCGGTGATGAACCGGCGCAGGGGTTCGGCCTTGTCCATGCCGATGACCGAATTGTAATCACCGCACATGCCCGCATCGGTCTGATAGGCGGTGCCGCCCCCCAGAATCATCGCATCGCCCGTCGGCACATGGGTATGGGTGCCGACGACGATGCTGGCGCGCCCGTCGCAGAAATGGCCCAGCGCCATCTTTTCGGATGTCGCCTCGCAATGAATGTCGATCAGGCTGGCCTGCACCTGTCCGCCCATCGGATATTGCCGCAGCACGGCATCGAGCGCGGAAAACGGATCGTCGAAGGGCCGTTTCATGAACACCTGACCCAAGGCCTGTGCCACCAGAACCTTGCGCCCGCCCATGGCATTGAACACCCGCGCGCCAACGCCGGGGGCGGCTTTGGAAAAGTTCAGGGGCCGGATGATGCGTGGCTCCTGTGCCGCAAAGGCCAGCATGTCCTTTTGGTCAAAGGCGTGATCGCCAAGTGTGATGACATCGGCACCCGCCTCGAGCAGCAGTTTGGCATGCGGGGCCGACAGCCCCATGCCCGAGGTCGCATTCTCGCCGTTGACCACGACGAAATCGAGCCGCCAGTCGGCGCGCAGGCGGGGCAGATGGGTGGTAATCGCGGTCCGGCCTGACCGGCCCATGACATCGCCAAGGAAAAGTATCTTCATGCGCCTTTGGTAAGGGCGGATCACTGGCAGTGCCAGTGCGAAAATGCCGCTGGTATCGCGCGTTTTTTGGTGCGACCCAAAGGCATGAGTGATTTGCAAGCAGCGCGGCCCCTGCCGAACCCGGTCGCTGGTGTTCTTTGGATGGTCCTGACCGGGGTGATGTTCGTCGCGGTCACGGCCATCGTCAAACATGTGGGCGATGACGTGCCTGCCGCGCAGGCGGCTTTTTTGCGCTATGTGCTCGGGTTGGTGTTCCTGTTGCCGATGATCCGCCCGATCATGGCGGCCCGCCTGACTGGGCGGCAGATAAAGATGTTCGCGATCAGGGGGGTGGTGCATGCGCTGGCCGTGATCTTGTGGTTCTATGCCATGGCGCGGCTTCCTATCGCCGAGGTGACGGCGATGAATTATCTCTCGCCGGTCTATGTCTCGATCGGGGCGGCGCTGTTTTTGGGGGAAAAGCTGCCGCCGCGCCGTCTGATCGCGGTGCTGCTGGCACTGGTGGGGGCCGCGATCATCCTGCGCCCCGGTGTCAAGGCGGTGGAAAGCGGTCATATCGCGATGCTTGGCACGGCGGTTTTATTCGCGGTGGGTTATCTTTTGGCCAAGCGGTTGTCGGGCGAGGTATCAGCGGCGGTCGTTGTGGGGATGCTGTCGATCACGGTCACCATCGGGCTGGCACCCTTTGCCTATGCGGTTTGGGTCACGCCGACGATTGCACAGCTGGGCTGGCTGCTGCTGGTCGCCTTTTTCGCCACCGCAGGCCATTATACGATGACGCTGGCCTTTGCTGCGGCGCCGCTGACCGTGACCCAGCCGGTCACGTTTTTGCAACTGGTCTGGGCGGTGGTGCTGGGGGCGGTGGTATTCGGCGAGGCGGTGGATGGTTGGGTCGTCGTCGGCGGACTGGTGATCATGGGATCGGTTAGTTTCATCACCTGGCGCGAGGCTGTGGCGCGCAGGCATGTGACGCCGGTCGTGACGGCGACCAAGGTGTAGGGCGCGCCTCCGGCGGGAGTATTTTTGGAAATAAGAAGTTGCAAGAGGTGGGGCTGCTGGCGTGCCTAAAGCGGTGCCAACCGTGTAATCAGCGAACTTTGCGTGATCTGGCCGATGGGCTGGCCGTTTTCGGTGACTTGCAGCGGTTGCGTGCCGATTTGTTGCAGGATTTCTTGCACCGGCGTGTCCACGTCGATCTGTGGCCCATGGGCTGTGCCTGCGATCATCACGTCGCGCGCGGTCAGCACGCCCAGCGGGTTCATATGGGCCACGAAATCCGCGACATAGCCGTTGGCGGGATTGGTATAAATATCGCGCGGGGTGCCGCATTGCACGATCCGCCCGCCTTCCATGATGGCGATGCGGTTGCCGATCTTGAACGCCTCGTCCAGATCATGGCTGACGAAGATGATCGTGCGGCCACGTTGTTTTTGCAGATCGAGCAATTCGTCCTGCAGCTTGGTCCGGATCAGCGGGTCAAGCGCGCTGAACGGTTCATCCATCAGCAGGATCGGCGCATCGGTGGCAAAGGCGCGGGCCAGGCCCACGCGCTGTTGCATCCCACCGGACAGTTCGCCGACCGGCGCATTGGCGCGCTCGGACAGGCCCACCATCGCCAGTTCCTGATCAATGCGGTCGCGTAATTTGGCCTTGTCCAGCCCTGCCAGTTCCAGCCCCAGCCCGACATTGTCGCGCACGCTGCGCCATGGCAGCAGGCCGAATTGCTGGAACACCATCGACACCGATTTCTGCCGCAATCGTCGCAGGTCGGTGGCGTTGCAATGGGTGACGTCATAGCTGTGATCGCCGTCGTTGACCCGCACGGCCCCGCGCACCACGGGGTTCAGCCCGTTGACCGCGCGCAGCAAGGTGGATTTGCCCGACCCCGATAGCCCCATCAGCACAAGGATTTCACCCTGTGCCACATTCAGCGAACAATCATGCACGCCCAGCACCTGATCGGTGCGGGTCAAGATCTCGGCCCGGTGCAGGCCTTGGTCCATCAACGGGAGGGCGGTCTGCGGCCGCGCGCCGAAGACGATGCTGACATTGTCGAATTCAACCGCATTCATTTCTGTTTTACCCGCAACATCCGGTCCAGCATGATCGCCACCACGACGATAACGAAGCCGGATTCAAACCCCAGTGACGTGTTGACCGTGTTCAGCGCGCGCACCACCGGCACCCCCAGCCCGCTGGCCCCGACCAAGGCTGCGATCACCACCATCGACAGCGACAGCATGATCGTCTGGTTCAATCCCGCCATGATCTGCGGTGTGGCGGACGGTAATTCGACCTTCAACAGGATCTGCCGTTTGGTCGCGCCAAAGGCTTGCGCTGCCTCGAGCAGCGCCGTCGGCGTCGAGGCGACCCCCAGATAGGTCAGACGGATCGGTGCCGGCAGCACAAAAATCACCGTTGCAATCAGCCCCGGCACCATGCCGATGCCGAAAAAGACAATCGCAGGGATCAGATAAACAAAGGTCGGCAGGGTTTGCATCAAATCCAGCACAGGCACCATCGCGCGGTACAGCTTGGGCCGATGCGCCGCCGCGATGCCAATCGGCACACCGATGCCCATACACACAACACAGGCCGACAAGACCAGTGTGAGCGATTGCATGGTTTCGCGCCAATAGCCTTGGTTGAGGATGAAAAAGAACCCCAGTACGATCAAAAGCGGCGTTTTCCAATTGCGCTGCACCACCCATGTCAGCCCTGCAAAGACTGAGATCACGATCAACGGATGCGGGGTTTCCAATGTCCAAAGGATGCCGTCGATCATCGTCTCCATCGCATCCGAGATAATGTCAAAGACAAACCCCAGATTGCGGTTCATCGCATCAAAGACCGATTTGGCCCAAGCACCTACCGGGATTTTCGTGCTGGTCAGCCAATCCATTGCCCTGATCCTTGCCTTGGTGGGACAGGGCTAGCCTTGCTGCGGCCCTGTCCGGTCGGTTGCATGGTTGCGTTACAGCCCAAGTGCGGTTTTCACCGCCGCCATCCCATCGCCGCCATCGCGGGTGGTGACCCCGTTCAGCCAGCCATCGAGCACCGCAGGATTGGCCGCAAGCCAAGCGCTGGCCGCTGCATCAGGTGCCATGCCATCATCGCTGATCGCGGCCATGATGTCGTTTTCCATCGCCAAGG
>Ga0222660_1000040_pt1 | contig 81054 bp, 74 predicted proteins | sample AntAcemetagen549_FD_179832 | JGI IMG/M metagenome (GOLD analysis project Ga0222660, IMG submission 179832) | Saline water microbial communities from Ace Lake, Antarctica - #549 | ecosystem: Environmental > Aquatic > Non-marine Saline and Alkaline > Saline | place: Antarctica: Ace Lake...
TGAACGCCTGCCGACCGCCAGTAGCGTCGAGGATTACGAAGCGCTGCTGCCGTGGAGTTGCTCGCCAGCGAGCGCATCCTGACAGACCCGCCACATCAGCAGTAGGTGGGGTTTATGGAGCAGTTACATAGCAAAGCTACCGATATCCAGATAAACCGGATTCTTGCGCCAGATGATATTCATCAGGTCTTGGGGGGATTGTCCGGTTGGTATCGGCAGGGGGGCCAGATGCTCCTGCTGGCGAAGAAAGCCGTGTTCGATATCGCCGGCCTGTGCGTTCATCACTGATCCTCGGGGGTTAGTACGCTTTGTTCCACCACAACGGCAGGGAGGGTGTCGCTGACCAGCGGGCCGTCACTACTGCCATGTTCGGTAATGGTGGTGCCACGGATGATATAGCGCATGCCTTGGGCGCCACCGACCACCAGCTGGCGGGGGTTAAGGGGGCCGGCCAGCATGGCCAGGGGGCTGTGGTAGACCACCTGCAACTGCCAGTAGCCGCCCTCCAAGCTGTGCCGGCAGCTTGCCGCTCAGGCACAGGCCCATGCCCTGGTGGATGGGCAGCCACAGGTGGGTACAGTCGATCGGGGGCCGGTTGTCAGTCATGCTGCCGATGACGCGGCCAGCTCAGCCTCCCGCTCGGCAATGGCACGCTCCAGTTCCGGGGAGCGCTTGGCCCACTGTTTGGGTGGCAGGGGTTTTGACCATTCCACGACTTCGGGGGCGGTCAGGTCAGGGATCTTGGCGAGTTTTCGGGTATCGAGTACTGCAAGCCAAGGTATCCCGAAAATGGTCAGGCCAAGAAAGGTCATACAGGCTTTCGCGAACTTGCCGTGCCGGAGCTCGTCGACCAATTGCAGTGCCACGCCTTTCCACATGCCTAGGTAACCGCCGCGCTGCACGACTTCATTGGCCTTATTGAGCGAGTTTTCAGGCACCGCATCCGGGCCGATTTCCATAAAGCTGCGAATACATTCCCACTGCGCCATGGAACCAATGCCCCCCCCGGTATTGAGCATCATCACCCAGCCCGGTTTTTTCTCCGCATAGGCCTCATGCTCCTGCCCCTGGAGGGGCAACCAGAGGATAAGTACACCCTGCTTGCTGGCGCCGCCGGTGTTGAGGCTGAGGGCGCTGGGGGAGACCGCATGCACACGCTCCCAGGGCACGAACCAGTAGTTGCCGTCCGGCTCGGTCACGCAGACCTCGCGGCGCTGGCGGTTGAAGCGCAGGGGCGGTGTCAGTGGTTTGCGCCATTGCTTGATAAAAAAGTACCAAAGCGGCCCCATGATCGCCGCCCCCAACAATGGGACAATCCCTAGATAGCCCCAAGTTACACCTGGAACGCCAGAAGAGCTTGCAGCGACCCAAACAGAAATCGCAATAAATAAAAATGTCCCCGCGTGCAACGTCATCCACCCTGCCCCCATGGCAAAACTGCCGATATCCAGATAGACCAGATTCTTGCGCCAGATGATATTCATCAGGTCTTGGGGGGATTGTCCGGTTGGTATCGGCAGGGGGGCCAGATGCTCCTGCTGGCGAAGAAAGCCGTGTTCGATATCGCCGGCCTGTGCGTTCATCACTGATCCTCGGGGGTTAGTACGCTTTGTTCCACCACAACGGCAGGGAGGGTGTCGCTGACCAGCGGGCCGTCACTACTGCCATGTTCGGTAATGGTGGTGCCACGGATGATATAGCGCATGCCTTGGGCGCCACCGACCACCAGCTGGCGGGGGTTAAGGGGGCCGGCCAGCATGGCCAGGGGGCTGTGGTAGACCACCTGCAACTGCCAGTAGCCGCCCTCCAAGCTGTGCCGGCAGCTTGCCGCTCAGGCACAGGCCCATGCCCTGGTGGATGGGCAGCCACAGGTGGGTACAGTCGATCGGGGGCCGGTTGCCAGTCATGCTGCCGATGACGCGGCCAGCTCAGCCTCCCGCTCTGCGATGGCACGCTCCAGTTCCGGTGAGCGCTTGGCCCACTGTCCGGGTGGCAGGGGTTTTGACCATTCCACCGCTTCCGGGGCGGTCAGATCGGGGATATTGGCGAGCTTTCGGATCATCAGTACCGCAATCCAGGGCAAACCGAAAATGGTCAGGCCGAGAAAGGTCATGCAGGCAGCACCGAACTGGCCTTGCTTCAGCTCGTGGAACAACTGCTTGAATGCCTCGATCCATGCCCCAAGGTAGCCACCGCGCTGAACCTTCTCATAGGCGTCTTCACGGGTGGTATCAGGTACCGCCTCCGGGCCGATTTCCATAAAGCTGCGAATACATTCCCACTGCGCCATGGAACCCATGCCACCCCCGGTATTGAGCATCATCACCCAACCCGGTTTGTTCTCCGAATAGGCCTCATGCTCCTGACCTTCGAGGGGCAACCAGAGGATAAGTACACCCTGCTTGCTGGCGCCGCCGGTGTTGAGGCTGAGGGCGCTGGGGGAGACCGCATGCACACGCTCCCAGGGCACGAACCAGTAGTTGCCGTCCGGTTCGGTCACGCAGACCTCACGGCGCTGGCGATTGAAGCGCAGTGGGGGCGTCAGTGGTTTGCGCCATTGCTTGATAAACAGATACCAGAGAACCCCCATAAGGACAGAAGAAAAAGCTAGAAATGCCAGACTCAGCCAATAATCACCCATCCAGGCAGTCCACAGAGTGGCCGAAATGAATATGAGGGTTCCTCCATGTAGGGTCATCCACCCCCCCCCCATAGCAAAGCTACCGATATCCAGATAGACCGAGTTCTTGCGCCAGATGATATTCATCAGGTCTTGGGGTGGTTGCCCGGTGGGGATCGGCAGGGGGGCCAGATGCTCCTGCTGGCGGAGAAAGCCGCGTTCGATATCGCCGGCCTGTGCGTTCATCACTGATCCTCGGGAGTTAATACTGTCCGTTCGACCTCAACGGCGGGGAGGCGGTCGCTGAGCAGTGGGCCGTCGCTGTTGCCATGTTCGGTAATGCTGGTGCCACGGATGATATAGCGCATGCCCTGAGCGCCACCGACTACCAGCCTGCCGGGGTTTAAGGTGCCGGTCAGCATGGCCAGGGGGCTGTGGTAGATCACCTGCAACTGCCAGTAGCCGCCCTCCGGCTGTGCCGGCAGCTTGCCGCTCAGGCACAGGCCCATGCCCTGGTGGATGGGCAGCCACTGGCTTTGCACAGTGGCCAACCATTGGCGAGTGCAATCGGTGGGCGTACCGGCGGCGCCTATCGCTGCCAGGCGCAGGTGCAACTGGGTGCGGCTTGGGTCGGCACCGGGCAGGTAGAGTTGCAGGTTGTCGGTCTTGCTACCGATGGCGATGCTGTGGTCGCTGCCACCGGAGTGGCGGCTGGTCAGCAGCCCTGTGGCCTGCAGCCTGGGCTTGAACAGCAGATCGATGAGGGTTTGCAGCTCATCGCTGGCTTGTTCAGGGCTGTCGTCCCAGCGCCGTGCATTGCCCCAGCAGCATTGTTCGAGGAACTGCTGCAGCTCGCTGTCCTTAAAGTAGTTCCAGGCCAGGTACAAGGCTTCGACAATCAGGATCAGCCAGTTCACCGGCACGATGCGCAGGCTGAACCATTTAATCGCCTCGCCAATGGTCCAGCGGTTAGTCAGGGCCATATAAGTGGCGTAGCCACCCAAACCGGTCTGGGTGGACATCAGGCCGAGTACAGCACCATCGTGACCCAGGCGCGCCCAGTGGTTGCCACTCCAGTAGGCATCCTCTTTCTGCATCTCTGCCGAAAGTTTGGCGAGGTCGGCAATGGCAGCCAGTGAGGCAAGTGACCCTGTAAAAAACGCAAATAGAGTAACGATAGGTGCCTGCAAGGCTTGATTGAACAATGTCACGCTAACCGCTTTCTGGCCGGTAGCCTCCCAGCTCGCCCCGATCACGGCCGATAGTGCAGCACCGACTTTCAAGTTTTCAGCTACGTGCTCTCTTGAGCGAACAGCATCCAGCTCCCGCCCCTGATCACGCTGCTCAAGCTGCGCCAGGTTGTTCATATGCATCAGCAGGGCTGCCAGCGGCAGCACGCCGCCCAGGGTGTTGAGGCTGCGGATGGCGGCAACGTTCGGTGCCAGGCCTCTTTGCAGTTGTCGCCCTGCTTCCTGGCTCCAGTCCCACAGGCGTTGGCCCACAGCGCCACTGAGGCTGAAACCGAGCTGGCCGCTTTTGATCACCACACCGGAACTCCAGCGCACGACCAGCAGCAGGCCTTGTAGCGGCAGGGGGAAGCGCGCGATCAGGTTCGGCGTGCTGGCCGTGCCGTTCAGGTGCTCCAGTTCCAGGGTACCGAGTGCGGCAGCCAGGCGGGAAATGGCCCGGTTCCAGTCGTGGCCATCGGCGCCGCCCAGTTCACTGAGCCAGGCAAGCTTGCCCTGGCTGACCAAGGCACCCAGCAACTGCCCGATGGCGGCCTGGTTCTGGCTGGTCAGCGCCGCTGTGATCTCGTCCGAGCGTTCGGACAAGTCCAGCAATTCAGGGCTGAAGCCATTACTCAGCAGGCTGAAGGGGCGTTCCGGCGAGGGTGAGCGCAGCAGGTTGACGGCCACCTGTATGCCCGGCCCGCTGCAGCACAGCTCGCTCAGGCTCGCCAGGCTGAGGTGGCTCAGCCAGTTGCAGTGCTCAGAGCTGTCATAGTCGGCGTACCACAGGCTTTCACCATGCACGGCCAGGAAGGTTTCGCTGTCTTGCAACAGGCTGTCGCGCCGTTCGGCCAGCCAGCGATGGTGCGGCGCGGCTTCGTCGTCCATCCAGCTTTGCATGGCGTCCAGGCGTACCCGCTCGGCCACCTGCGCGCCGCTTCTGCTGTCGGTCATATTGCGTGCCTTGTCGGCGGTGTAGCCCATCACCACCGCGCGGATTTCATTGTGCAGGTGCGGTGGTATGAAGCTGCGGGTCGGCATCAGCACCTGTTGCTCGTCGTAATGCACCTGGCGCAGCAGCGCATTGGCTTGAGTGTGGCTGTATTGCCGGCCGCGCTCGCGGTTGATGCGGGTTTCCTCGTCAAGCAACGGTTTGAGATCGTTGTGCGCCTTGAGCAACTGGTCGCCTTCTTCGGGCGTCAGTTGTAGCTCTTCGCCGGGCCTGTAGCGGTAGTTGATGAGGTTGCTCAGCTCCGCACCATCTTCATTGATCAGGCTGTTGATGAAGCCGGCAATCATGCCCTTGTGGGCATTCTGCTGGTTCCATTGCTCATGACGGATGTTGATCAACCCCTGCTCGTTGTTGAGATCGCGCAGGGCGCCCAGGTCGTCATCCAGGCATGCCAGCACGGCATGCAATGCGCCGGCCTGGCTACGGGCCAGGTTGAGCCACGCCTCACAGTCAAAAGCGTCCCAGGCCACGGTACTCCACTCACCCGGCTTGTGATCGGCGGCATCGGGATGCCTCTCGGCTGCCGCACTGCACTTGTCCTGCTGGGCTTTGAGGCGCAACCAGGCGTCGGCTGCCGCCGCATTTTGCTCTGCCGTGTCGAAGGTACCGATGGTGGAGTAGACCTGATCGAGCCTTTGTTGCTGCTGTTCGCCGTTTTCGACATGCTCGGCGGCCAGCGCCTTGTCGTAACTTTCCGGCAGCAACTCGGCGATCAGTTGCGTGGCCTCGCTCAACGGCGGGCAGTGCTCTGCCGTCAGTTCGCGGGCGACGCCCGGCAGATCGAGCTGACGCATATGTCGGCGGCGAGCGCCCGGACTTTTCAACTCGTCACAATGCAGCGCCGACAAGGGCCGCTCGGCATGCATCATCCAGGCGCTCCGTGCCTTGTTCAGTTTTATGCCCGTCAGTGCGCCTTGCGCAATTTCGCTGTGACCATCCTCAAGCGCTTGCTCCAACAGGCGACCATCTTCGGCTACGGCGAAGCGTTGCAGAGGGCCTTCGGCCTGCCACAAGTACAGGTAGCCGGGCCGCAAGCGGCGCAACGCCATCGGGTGGCTGAAAGTCTGGCGAATGGGGTTTACCGAGGGATGCTCGGCCTTTTCCTCACTCAAGGCATAACGCGCCGGCACCACGAAGACTTCCGCCTGCCTGGCCGGGCAGGCACCTACCGCGTTGCTCAAGTCTTCAGCGGGAAAAGCCTGCTGAGCGGCCTGGTTGGCCGCTGCCAGGTTGAGTGCCTGGTTTTGATTCGTGGTGGTCATGCGGTGACTTCCTTGTCGGTCAGCAATTGCCGTTGCAGTTCCAGAGTCAGGCGTTCCAGGCGCTGTTCGGGGCGCAACTGCGGTGTGTCGAGTATCTGCCGGTAGGCCTGGTGCGCGGGTGCTTGTGGGAAATCCAGGCCCAGCACGGCGCACAGGTTGGCCCATTGCACCACTTGATCGGCGCTGCTGTAGCCGTGGGCACTGGCATTCAGGCGGCAGCTCAGTGCCCAGGCCTGGCGGGCGGCAGTATCCTGCCCTGCCAGGCAGTCGGGGAAGTAGTGATCGATATGGGCCAACACCTGTTCGTCAAAAGCTTCTAGGTGGGCCTGGTTTAGGCGTTCGACCGTATCGTCACTCAGGTGTAGCCAAGGTTCATCGGCATAGCGGGCGGTAGGCGACGCCATCTGACGTTGCAGTTCGATGGCGTCGTCACCTACATGGAGAGGCGCCAGGCGAATACGCTGGATGGGGCCCATCAGATGGTCGCGCTCTTCGCGGGGTAGTTCGACCAGCCAATGGCGCATCACCCTTGGATCGTAGTAGCGCAGTAGTACCGTCACTCCCTGTACGCTGGCGTGCACCAGGCTGCGCAGGTGCTCGACCAGTTCCTGCGTATTGGCAGCGCTTTGCAGCCACACCCCGGCCGTTGCCTGCCAATGCACGGCGAAATGCTCCTCCAGTCTGTTTGCACAGGAGAGCTGAACCAATACCGGGCCGGTATCGGCCAGATCTTGGTAGAGGGTGCCCTGGTAGAGTCGGTGAAGATGCGGCGCATCGTCCAGTTGGTAGAGCTGAGCCAGTAGGTTGTCGATCTGAGCACCGTCGAGCAGCAGGTACTGGCGTGGTTGTTCGCTCATCGCTTCTGCTCCATGAGCTGGCAAATGGCGCAGAATGGTTGAGCCTGACTGGCAGCGCGTTGCAATGCCTGCTTTTGTGCCTGAATCAATAGATTGCCGGCCTTATCGGCATCTGCCGGCAACACCTGTCCAGGCAGTATCGGTTTGGCGCCTGCCCCTGCACCTGGCCCACCCCCCGAATTCATCTTGATCGTCGCCCCGCTCAGGGTCACGCCGCTCGGGTCGAGCTTAAGGAAGCTGCCGCCGCCTGCGGCGGTGAGCTCCATGCCGGCATCAATCACCACTTTGCTACCGGCGTTGTAGTGAATCTCGTTGCCGGCTTCGATGAACTGGCCGGTGCCGATCCTGTTGTGCTGGGTGACGGCGACGGTGAGGTGGTCGTTGGCGCGCACTTCCACCTTGCGGTCGAGGTCGGTGGTGCGATGTTCCTCGGCGCGCAGTTCGGTATGGGTGTTGGCTTCGACCGTGTCGTGGCGCTCGTTGCCGACGCGGATCTTCTGGTTGTTTTCGATGTTTTCGTCCCAGTCACGCTGGGCGTGGATGTAGATCTGCTCGGCGCCCTTGCGGTCTTCGATGCGAAATTCGTTGTAGCCGCCACCGCCCGGGCTGCTCAGGGTCTTGAAGACGCTGCGGGTCTTGTTCGCCGGCAGGTCGTAGGGCACCACGTGCTCGGCGTGGTACAGGCAGCCGGTGATCAGCGGCTGGTCGGGGTCGCCTTCGAGGAAGGTGACCAGCACTTCCATGCCCACGCGCGGAATGGCCACACCGCCATAGGCGTCGCCGGCCCAGTTGGAGGCCACGCGCAGCCAGCAACTGGTGGTGTCGTTACCCAGGCCTTCGCGATCCCAGTGGAACTGCACTTTCACCCGGCCATATTGGTCGCAGTGGATTTCCTCGCCAGCCGGGCCGGTGACCACGGCGGTCTGGCTGCCCAATACCTTGGGTTTGCGATGTTCGAGCGCGGGGCGGTAGGGGATGTCCCAGGGCGTGGCGGTAAAGCGGTTGCGGTAGCCCTGCTGGAAGCCATCACCGGGCTGGGTGTTGCTGGTCACCGACTCTTCCAGTACCTGTGGCTGCTTGCCTTCGTGGATGACTTCATCGAGTAGCCAGAGGTCGTTCCACTGTGCACGCGGATGACCGGCGAGGGCGAGGAAGTGGCCGCTGATCAGGTAGGCGTCGCTCTGGCCTTCAGCCAGTTCGTAGTCGCTGCGCAGACGCTCCAGGCTACGTTTGGCCAGGTGCTTGCCGCGTGTGCGGTCGGTGAAGCGACCAGGGTAGTCGTAGACCTCCAGTGCCGGGCTGAACTCGCTGCGGTAGTCCGCCTCCATCTGCAGCTTGGGCTGCTCGAAGTCATAGTCGCGCCAGGTGGCGTGGGTGCTGCGGGTTTCCAGGCGCACACCAAAGGCGCGCACCACTTCGTGGTCAGCGGACAGGCCGCTGCCCTGCTGGTAGTTCAGCGGGGCGAGCTTGGGGAAGACGCTGGCGTCGTCGCCAAACACCAAGCGATGGCTGTCTTCGCTGTGTTGGAAGTGGAAGCTGATGCCTTCTTCCTCGCACAGGCGCTGGATGAAGTGCAGGTCGCTTTCGTCGTACTGCACGCAGTAGTCGCGTTCGGGATAGATATAACCGAGCTGGAATTGATAGGCGTCGCTCTGGATGCCGTGGTCTTCGAGGACCTGGCTGATGATCTGTGGCACCGTCAGGTGCTGGAAGATGCGCTGGTTGTAGCGGTGAGCCAGGTAGGCGAGTTGCGGCCGCAGGCTGATGCGGTAGCGGGTCAGGCGTTTGCCGGAGTCGCCTTGCGTAATGGCGTAGACCACGCCATGCACGCCTTTACCGGAGGGGCCGAAGGCCAGGTAGGCGGTCTGATTGATCAGCGCGTCGAGGTCGAGACTGGCGTTCTGGCTGATCAGTTCGATATCGAAGCGGTAGGGCTTGTTAAGCGTTTCGCGCCCCTCGAAGCTCAAAACCTGCAGGTCATTTTCGACCGCGGCAATGGTGAGGGTGATATGCGCCTGGTTGGCATCCAGCATGCCGTGGCCTCCATCCGTGAGTTGGGCGAGGCCTGAAGGGTGCCGGACAGCGCGCGTCGGTTCAATGATGGCATTCCCATACCATGCGCCGGTTCAAGAAAATACCGGCTACGATCCCTTCGGCTTCCACCGTTTGAGCAGCAGGGCATTGCTCACCACGCTGACGCTGGACAGCGCCATGGCGGCGCCTGCGACCATCGGGTTGAGCAGGCCAGCGGCGGCAAGCGGGATGCCAATCAGGTTGTAGATGAAGGCCCAGAACAGATTCTGGCGGATCTTGGCATAGGTGCGCCGGCTGATCTCCAGCGCGGCCGGCACCAGACGCGGGTCGCCGCGCATCAGGGTGATGCCGGCCGCGTGCATGGCGGCATCGGTGCCGCCGCCCATGGCGATGCCGACGTCCGCGGCGGCCAGCGCTGGTGCGTCATTGATGCCGTCGCCGACCATGGCCACGGTGCCGTGCTGGCGCAGTTCACCGATCAGCCGCGCCTTGTCCGCCGGCAATACCTGGGCGTGGGGTTCGTCGATACCCAGAACGCTGGCTACCGCCGCCACGCTGCCCTGGTTATCGCCGCTTATCAGGTGACTGGTGATGCCCTGTTCACGCAGTTCGGCGATGGCGTCGGTGGCGCCGTCCTTGAGCTGATCACCGAACGCCAGGAGGCCAAGCAGGCGAGGGGCGTTGCCGGTTTCGATCAGCCAGGACAGAGTGCGGCCCTCGGCCTCCCAGGTGCGTGCGGATTCGGCCAGCGCGCCGGCCTGTAGCTGGTTTTCCTCCAGCAGACGACCGCTGCCCAGCTGCAGCGTGCGCCCTTCGACGAAACCTGCAATACCGCGACCGGCCAAGGCGCGACTATCGACGAGCTCGGGCAGGGCGACCTGTCGTTCGGCGCAGCGCTGCAGCACGGCTTTGGCCAGCGGGTGCTCGCTGCCCTGTTGCAAACCGCCAGCCAGGCGCAGCAGTTCTTCCTCGTCTGCTTCGCCCAGGCCGATATGGACGATGCGCGGCTTGCCTTCGGTGAGTGTGCCGGTCTTGTCGAAGGCAATGTGCTGCACGGCGTGCGCCACTTCCAGTGCTTCGGCGTCCTTGATCAGGATGCCATGGCGCGCAGCCACACCGGTGCCCGCCATGATCGCGGTCGGCGTGGCCAGGCCGAGGGCGCAGGGGCAGGCGATCACCAGCACGGCGACGGCATTGAGCAGGGCGTTTTCCAGTGATGCGCCGAATGCCAGCCAGCCGAGCAGCGTGGCCAGGGCGATCAGCAGCACGGCTGGGACGAATACCTGGCTGACCTTGTCCACCAGCTTCTGGATCGGCGCCTTGGCAGCCTGGGCGTCTTCGACCAGGCGGATGATCCGCGAGAGCACGGTTTCGGCGCCAAGGGCAGTGGTTTCCACCAGCAGGCGACCTTCGCCGTTGATGGCGCCGGCCGTGACCTTGTCGCCTGGCTGTTTGGCCACTGGCAGGCTTTCACCGCTGATCAGCGCTTCGTCGGCATGGCTGTTGCCTTCCAGCACCTGGCCGTCGACCGGGAAGCGTTCGCCGGGCTTGACCAGAATCCGGTCACCCAGTGCCAGCGCGCCGATGCCGACACGTTCCTCGCGACCCTCCACCAGCCTCACCGCGTGGTCCGGGCGCAGCGCCTGCAAGGCGCGAATGGCGCTGGCGGTCTGGCGCTTGGCACGGCTTTCCAGGTACTTGCCGAGCAGGATCAGGCTGATGATCACCGCCGAGGCCTCGAAGTACAAATGCGGCATCTGCCCGGCCGGGGTTACGGCCCATTGGTACAGGCTTAGGCCGTAACCGGCGCTGGTGCCGATGGCCACCAGTTGATCCATGTTGCCAGCACGGGCTTTCAGCGCTTGCCAGGCGGCACGGTAAAAACGCGCACCGAAGATGAACTGCACCGGTGTGGCGAGCAGGAATTGCGCCCAGGCCGGCAGCATCCAGTGCTGGCCGAAGGGTTCGGCCAGCATCGGCACAACCAGTGGCAGGGTCAGGATGATGGCCGCCAACAACGTCAGTCGCTCACGACGCAGGCGGTTGCCGGCTTCATCCGTGGCAGGGCGCCCATCGAGCAGGCTGGCCTTGTAACCGGCGGCAGCCACCGCCTTCAGCGCCTGTTGCGGGTCGAAACCGGCGAGTACTTGCAGGCGCGCCTTCTCATCGGCGAGATTGACGGTGACCTGGCTGATGCCCGGCAGTTTGCTCAGGGCGCGTTCGATACGACCGACGCAACTGGCGCAGGTCATGCCTTCGATGTCCAACTCCAGTGGCTGGCTGGGCACGCTGTAACCGGCGCCCTCGATAGCGCTGATCAGTTGCGGCAGACTTCCGGCCGGCGCTTCGATGCGCGCCTGCTCGCTGGCCAGGTTGACGCTGACACTACTTACTTGCGGCAGCTTGCGCAGCGCGCGCTCGACACGACCGGCGCAACTGGCGCAGGTCATGCCCTGGATGGGCAGGTCGAAGGTGGTCATGGTTCGGCTCCCTGTAACGTCGTGGCTACAGGATCAACCTTACCCCCATGGCAAGGTCAAGTCTTCAGTTCAGCATCGGCGCGGCATGCAGTCGCAGGCCATCGCTGCCCATGGCGATGCGATAGCGGCGCACTTCGCCGGCCTGCAGTTCCAGCGACTGACCGGCGAGCTGGTTGATACCGTCCTGGCAGCGGCCGCTGCCAGTCAGGCCCAGGCGTAACGACACCTTGCCGGGCGGCAGGTTGAAGGACACCGACTGGCCCTGATGCAGGCGGGCGGCCATCTGGTCATGCAGATACAGCGCGACCTCGCAGGTGGTGGCCACCTCCAGGCGTTCGCGCGAGACGATCAGCACTGCGTAGCCTTCGCCCTGACTTGTCGAGGGCAGCGGTGCCAGTGGTTCGGCCTGAGCCAGAGTCGCCAACAGCAGGGCAAGGGCGGAGCAGAGCAGGCGCATGGCAAGGTTCTCATGCAGAAAACGGCGCGGGTGACATGAAGCAAGGGCTTGACCTTGCCATTGTGGCAAGGTTGAGACTACACCCATCGACCACTGATTCAAGGAGTCAGCAATGCAACAATTCAAGGTTAGCGGAATGTCATGCGGTCATTGCGTGCGTGCCATTACCCAGGCGATCCAGGCGCTGGAGCAGACGGCCAGAGTCGAAGTGGATCTGGCTGGGGGGCTGGTACGAGTGGAGGGCAACCTGGATGCTGCGCAGATACAGGCCGCCATTCGCGAAGAGGGCTACCAGGTTGCCCCCGCGTAGAGCTCGGGCCTGCTAAGGCCACTGCCGCAGCAGGCCGCGAAAGCAGCTGTCGATCATCGTCGGGGTATCGGTCTGGGCATCGAACAGGTTGGGGTCTCGCAGCCAGTCACTGAACAGGCCGACGAGTAGCGCGTGCAGCGTGCGCGAGGCCAGGCGCGGGGTGATGCCTGGCTGCAGGTATGGTTGCACAGCCGGCAAGGCGAACTGCTGTTCGCACAGGTCAATGAACTGATTGACGAAGGTCTCGTGACGCTCCTCGGCCTCGCGCAGCTCCTCGGTGAACTCGCAGCGCCGCAGTAGTACGGTGAGGATGCGCCGGCGTTGCTCGTCGAGCACCAGATTGGCCATGGCCTCTATGCACAGATCGCGCAGCAGCTGCAGCGATGACAGGCCATCGACCGCCGCCAGTTGCTGGGCCAGCGGCTCCAGCGGCAGACGTACCTGGTTGAGCATTTCGTGGAACAGGTGGGCCTTGTTCTGGAAGTGCCAATAAACCGCACCGCGCGTAACCCCGGCATGCCGGGCGATCTGCTCGAGGCTGGTATGGGCGACCCCACGCTCGAGGAACAACTGTTCCGCAGCAGCGAGGATGGCGCAGCGGGTTTTCTCCGCATCTTCTTTGGTTCTACGCATGGCGATCCGGTTAATTGGAACTAGGCTCAGATTGTGCCGAGTTTACCGATTTTGCCCCGCCTGCTGGTGGCAGGCTTGGTTGTCCTGCTTCTGCCCCGCGTCTAGCCAAGGAGAGGAATGACGTCTGGTCGGTTTCTGCCTGCCCTTCAGCCTGGCCCTGCTAGCCCAGAGCATCCAGGCCGCCGATGCGCCACCGACAGCGGTCACGGTCGAGCAGATCAAGGCCGGCGAACTGCCCATCGTGCTGGAATATCCAGCGCGAACTGCCGGTTACCGCGAGGTGCAGGTTCGGGCCCAGGTCGGCAGGCATCCTGCAGGAGCGCACCTATCAGGAGGGTAGTCGGGTACAGAAGGGTCAGGTGCTGTTTCGCATCGATCCACGTCCTTACGAGGCCGCCCTGGCCCGTGCCAAAGGTGCCCTGGCGCAGGAACAGGCGCGTTTTCGCCAGACCGATCGTGACCTCAAACGCATCCGTGAACAGCAGAAGAAGGGCTTCGCCAGCGAGAGTGAGCTGGACAACGCCATCTCCAACTTCGAACAGAGCAAGGCCAATATCGAGGCGGCCCAGGCCGAGGTGCAGTCGCGCCAGATCGACCTCGACTACACCACAGTCAAGGCGCCGATCACTGGCATCACCAGTAAGGAAAGCGTCTCCGAAGGCAGCCTGATCGTCGCTGGCGACCCCAGTGCCAGCCTGCTGACGCAGATCACCCAGCTCGACCCGATCTTCGTCAACTTCGCCTACCCGGACGCCGAGGCCGAGCGCCTGGGCCGCGAATTGTCCGAAGGCAGCCTGGTGCCACCGAGCATCGGCAAACTCAGCGTGGAGGTGTATTTCGGTGACGGCTCGGCCTATCCAACAGCGGGCGAAGTGGACTTCACCGACAGCCTGATCGACCGCGGTACCGGCACGGTCAGCGCCCGTGGCGTGATGCCGAACCCCGAGCAGAAGCTGCTGCCCGGGCAGTTCGTGCGGGTGCAGGTCAAGGGCCTGACCCGTCCCAACGCCATCACCGTACCGGAGCGCGCCGTCGCTCAGGGGCCGCGTGGCACCTTCGTCTATGTGGTGGACGAGCAGAGCGTCGCGCGCATGCGCCAGGTCACCACGGGCGATACGGCCGGTGGGCGCTGGGTGATTCTGGCCGGCGTCAGCGATGGTGAGCGGGTGATAGTCGACGGTCTGGCCAAGGTACGACCGGATAGCCCGGTGCAGGTCGAGGAGGCGAAGGCAGCCACGCCAGCCAGCCCGGCACAGGAGTAACGGTCATGATCTCGCGCTTTTTCATCGACCGTCCGGTATTCGCCACCGTCATCTCCATCGTCATCGTGCTCGCCGGCCTGGCGGCGATGCGCGCGTTGCCCATTGCCCAGTACCCGGAAATCCTGCCGCCGCAGGTGTCGGTCAGCGCCGCTTACCCTGGCGCCAGTTCGCAGGTCATCGCTGAAACCGTGGCGGCGCCGCTGGAGCAGGCGATCAACGGCGTCGAGAACATGATCTACCAGCTGTCCAACTCTTCCAGCAGCGGGGCGATGAGTCTGACGGTGTACTTCGCGGTCGGCACCGACCCGGACCAGGCCACCATCAACGTCAACAACAAGGTGCAGGCGGCATTGGCCAAGCTGCCCGAGGAAGTGCGCCGCCAGGGCGTGAAGGTGGAGAAGAAGTCGTCCGACATCCTCCAGGTGATCACCCTCTATTCGCCGGATGGCTCGCGTGACCCGATCTTCATCAGCAACTACGCGCTGATCAACGTCATCGACGAGCTCAAGCGCCTCAAGGGCGTTGGCGATGCCAGCCAGTTCGGTTCCAAGGACTATTCCATGCGCATCTGGCTGCGCCCGGACAAGCTGGCGCAGTACAACCTGACACCGACCGATGTGGTCAATGCCATTCGCGAGCAGAATTCGCAGTTCGCCGCCGGCAGCTTCGGCCAGCAGCCGCTGAAGGAGCCGCAGGACTTCACTTATACGGTCACCACGCAAGGGCGTTTCACCGACCCGAAGGAGTTCGAGAGCGTCATCCTGCGTACCGACGATACCGGTGCCAGTCTGTTGCTCAAGGACGTGGCGCGGGTCGAGCTGGGTGCGCAGGACTACTCGCTGGTCACCACCCTCAATGGCCAGCAGAACGCCGCCTTCGGCATCTACCTGCAGCCCGGCGCCAACGCCCTGGACACCGCCGAGGCGGTCGAGCGCACCATGCAGCGCCTGGCCAAACGTTTCCCCGAAGGCATCGCCTACAAGATCCCCTACGACACCACCAAGTTCGTTCAGGTCTCGATCACAGAGGTGATCCACACCTTCTTCGAGGCGCTGGTGCTGGTGGTGCTGGTGGTGTTCATCTTCCTGCAGAACTGGCGCGCCACGCTGATTCCGGTGCTGGCCATTCCGGTGTCGCTGGTTGGCACCTTTGCCGGCATGTACATGCTGGGTTTCTCCATCAACCTGCTGACCCTGTTCGGCATGGTGCTGGCCATCGGCATCGTGGTGGACGATGCCATCGTGGTGATCGAGAACGTCGAGCGGGTGATGCGCACTCAGGGGCTGAATGCGCGCGAGGCCTCGATCAAGGCGATGGAGGAGGTCACCGGGCCGATCATCGCCATTGTCCTGGTGCTTTGCGCGGTGTTCGTCCCGGTGGGTTTTCTCGGCGGCCTGGCGGGGCAGATGTACAAGCAGTTCGCGATCACCATCGCGGTATCGGTGGTGATTTCCGGCATCGTCGCCCTGACGCTTTCCCCCGCGCTCTGCGCACTGCTGCTCAAACCCGGCCACCATGAACCGGCGGCGCCGTTTCGCGCCTTCAACCGCTTCTTCGACAAGGCCACCGAGGGCTACGGCGCCGGGGTGCGTTTCTTCCTCAAGCGTTCGCTGGTCGGCCTGCTGCTGTTCGGCGGCATGATCGCGCTGATCATGCTGCTGTTCTCACGGGTGCCCGGCTCGTTGGTGCCCGACGAGGATCAGGGCTACGTGATCAACGCCTACTACCTGCCGCCGGCCGCTTCGCTCAATCGCACCGAGGCACTGAGTGGGGCGGTAAGCCAGCAGCTGATGGAGCATCCTGCGGTCGAGGACGTGGTGACGTTCGCCGGTTTCGACGTGCTTACCTTCGGCGTGCGCAGCAACGCCGGGGTGTCTTTCGTGCCGCTCAAGGACTGGAGCGAGCGCACCACGCCCGAGCTCGATGCGCGCAATCTGACGCGCGAGTTCATGGGCATGGGCGCTGCGCAGAAGGATGGCCTGGTGTTGTCGTTCAACCCACCGCCGATCACTGGCATGAGTACCACCGGCGGCTTCGAGTCTTTCATCCAGGATCGTTCCGGCGGCAGCGTCGAGCAGCTCGGCGAGAAGGTCCAGGCTTTCGTCGAGGCCGCCAGCAAGCGACCGGAGCTGGCCGGCATTCAGAGCACCTTCAGCGCCAACGTGCCGCAGTACTACATCGATCTGGACCGGACCAAGACGCGGGCACTGGGCGTCAGCGTCAGCGATGTGTTCACCGCCATGCAGGCGACCTTCGGCAGTTACTACGTCAACGACTTCACCCTTTACGGGCGTACCTGGCAGGTCAGCCTGCAGTCGGAATCGGAGTTCCGCCGCAAGCCGGAAGATCTTGGCCAGGTCTACGTACGCTCCAGCAGTGGTGATCTGGTGCCGCTGTCGACCCTGTTGCGTGTGCGGCGCATCCTCGGGCCGGACTCCTATGACCGTTTCAACGTCTATCCCTCGGCCAAGGTCCTCGGTGGCCCGGCGCCGGGTTACAGCTCCGGGCAGGCACTGGCGGCGATGCAGGAAGTGGCCGATGAGGTGCTGGGCGAGGACTACAGCCTGGGCTGGATCGGCTCGGCCTACCAGGAACTGGCGACTCAGGGTTCGGGCACCCAGGCCTTCGTCTTCGGCCTGATTCTGGTGTTCCTGATTCTCGCCGCGCAGTACGAGCGCTGGACGCTGCCACTGGCGGTGGTCACCGCCGTGCCGTTCGCCGTGTTCGGGGCGATACTCGCGGTGTGGCTGCGCGGCATTCAGAACGACGTGTACTTCCAGGTCGGCCTGGTCACCCTGATCGGTCTGGCGGCGAAGAACGCCATCCTTATCGTCGAGTTCGCCGTGCTGCTGCGCGCCGAGGGCAAGGGCATCTTCGACTCGGCGCTGGAGGCGGCCAAGCTGCGTTTCCGCCCCATCGTGATGACTTCGCTGGCTTTCATTCTCGGTTGCGTGCCGCTGGCCATCAGCTCCGGTGCGGGCTCGGCCAGTCGCCACTCCATCGGCACCGGGGTGATCGGCGGTATGCTCGCGGCCACGCTGTTGGCCACTTTCCTCATCCCGATGTTCTACCTGCTGGTGGAATCGGCGGCGCAGCGGGTGAGCCAGCGCGGCAAGGCCAGGGAAGAACAGCCGCCGCATTGATAAGCGCGAACCGTCGTTCGGCGATCCGCGCTTTCATCAGCGGCCTGGTCGGTGAGATGATTAGCCGGCTAACAATTTTCCGGAATGTTCATGAACCTGCGAACCCTGCTGATCCTGGGCGCGCTGTGCGCCTTTGGCCCATTGGCCATCGATTTCTACCTGCCAAGTTTCCCCACGCTGGCCCAGCAGTTCGGCACCGACGTCGAACATATTCAACTGTCGCTGGCGGCCTATTTCGTCGGCATCGCCATTGGCCAGCTGTTCTACGGGCCGTTGGCGGATCGTTTCGGTCGCCGCGTGCCGCTGCTGGTTGGGGTGGCATTGTTCACCGTGGCATCGCTGGCTTGTGCCCTGGCACCAAACCTGGAATGGCTGGTTACGGCACGCTTCATCCAGGCCCTCGGCGGCTGCGCCGGGATGGTGATCACCCGTGCGGTGGTGCGCGACCTGTGCGATCCATTGGCTTCGGCCAAGGTGTTCTCGCAGCTGGTGCTGGTGATGGGCCTGGCGCCGATTCTCGCGCCCCTGGGGGGCGGGCTGCTGCTGGGCACCCTGGGCTGGCCGTGGATCTTCCATAGCCTGGCGATTTTCTCCGGCCTGTGTCTGCTGGCCGTGCTGTTGTGGTTGCCGGAGACCCGTCCGCAGCATCTGCAGCCGGCGCCGCTGAGCGGCGCCTTCGGCCAGTACCGCGCGCTGCTGGGCAATGCACCGTTCATGGGCTACAGCCTGGCCGGCGGTGTAGCGATGGCCGGCATGTTCGCCTACATCGCCGGCTCGCCCTTCGTGTTCATCGAGTTGTACGGCGTGCCGGCCGAGCACTATGGCTGGCTGTTCGGCAGCAACGCGGCAGGCTTCGTGATCATGGCGCAGGTCAATGCGCGTCTGGTGCTGCGCGGCGGCCCGGCGCTGTGGCTGCGGCGCATGGTGCTGGTCTACCTGGCCAGCGGCCTGTGCCTGCTGGCGTTGGCGCTGTGGCAACCGGTGCAGCTGTGGCCGCTGCTGATTCCGTTGTTCATCTGCGTCGCCAGCCTCGGTTGCGTGCTGCCCAATGCAACGGCTTGCGCCATGGCCGGGCAGGGCCGGCATGCCGGCAGCGCTTCCGGGCTGCTGGGTAGCATGCAGTTCAGCGTGGCGGCCAGCGCTTCGGCGCTGGTGGCCTTCCTGCACGATGGCTCGGCCATGCCCATGGCGCTGGTGATCGCCCTGTGCGGCGCTGCCGCCTGCGGCTTCGCCTGGTGGAGCAAGCGTTTCGTGGTGTGAGCCGGCGGGTTACAGTCGCGCGACCTTGAAGGTGTCGCAACGCCCCGGCTGACCACTCTCGAAACCGGTGCTGAACCAGCGTACGCGCTGCTGCGAGGTGCCATGGGTGAAGGCGTCCGGCACCACCTGACCGCGCGACTGCTTCTGCAGGCGGTCATCACCGATGGCGCTGGCGGCGTTGAGTGCTTCTTCCAGGTCGCCGGCCTCCAGCCAGTCATGCCGGCGTTGCGCGTGATGGGCCCAGACTCCGGCCAGGCAGTCGGCCTGCAGTTCCTGGCGTACCAGCAGGCCGCCGTCGCCCTCGACCCGCTCGCCGCGCTGGCGCGCCGCGTTGACCTTGGCCGAGACACCCAGCAGGGTCTGTACGTGATGGCGACTTCATGGGCGATCACATAGGCCTGGGCGAAGTCGCCGGCAGCGGAGAAGCGTTGCTCCATCTCACGGAAAAACGCCATGTCCAGATACACGCGCTGATCACCGGGGCAGTAGAAGGGGCCAACTGCCGAGCTGGCGAAACCGCAGGCGGAATTGACGCCGCCGGAGAACAGCACCAGTTGCGGATCGCGATACTGCTGGCCAGCCTGCTGGAACAGCTCGCGCCAGGTGTCTTCGGTATCGCCGAGGATGGCGCGGACGAACTCGCTCTGCTCGTCGTTCGCCGCTGGCGCGCCCTGCGTCTGGGTAACCTGCGGCTGGGTGGCCTGGCCGGCGATCTGACCGAGAATCTGCAGCGGGTCCTGGCCCATCAGCAGGCCAACGATGACGATCACCGCCACACCGCCGAGGCTCAGGCCGCCGCCGAGGCGCCTGCCGGAACGGCCGCGCGCATCCACCACGTTGTCACTGCGTCTACCGCGTTGCCAGCGCATGGCGGCACTCCCTGGTTGCTGATCGCTGCAGTGTAGCTGCGCCCGTGCCCGACTCAGTTGCCCGGGTAGTCACTGAGCAACTGATCCTTGCGCTCGCGATCCAGGCCGATGACCTGATAGGCATCGACACGGTCGCCATACTCCATACCAGGCGAGCCCACGGGCATGCCGGGTACGGCAGCGCCGATCAGATCCACGCGCTCACGCAGTTTGAGAATGTCGGCGGCCGGTACATGGCCCTCGACGAACTTGCCGTCGATCACGCCGGTGTGACAGGAAGCCAGGCGCGGCGGCACGCCCAGTCGCTGCTTGAGCGCACTCATGTCGGCCTCGACATGGTCGTTGACGGTAAAGCCATTGTCCTGCAGATGGCTGATCCAGGCTTTGCAGCAACCGCAATTGGCATCGCGGTGCACATCGATGGTCAGTGGCTCGCTGGCGTGGGCCAGGCTGGTGAACAGGCAGAGGGCGAGCAGGGAACGACGCATGGCAAGGCTCCAGATAATCGAGCGCTCAGCATAGCGCCGGCATGACGACTGCCCAAGCCATTGCGACTATGCGTCGCGACCAGTGGCGGCCTATGCTGGCGGCAGCCACTCATTGCCTGGAACCCGCCCATGCTGTTCGCCCGAATCGTCCTGTCGATCCAGATCGCTGCCTTGCTCGTGTTGGGGCTGGCCTACTTCATTCGTCCCGAGGAAATGGTCAGCTTCAGCGGCGCGTTGCTGATGGGCAATGCGGCGGTGACCGAAGTGCGGGCCTATTATGGCGGGCTGCAACTGGGCCTGGCGGCTTACCTGGCGATGGCGCTGCTGCGTATGGACTTGCTGCGCCCGGCGCTACTTTTGCTGGTGCTGCTATACAGCTCGCTGGCGTTGGCACGCATTGCCGGGCTGTGGCTGGACGGCGGCGCACAGCAGACCTTCAACCTTTACGCACTGCTGCTCGAAGTGGTGTCGGCCGGGCTGGCCTGGTGGGCGTTGCGCGGCTTGTCACGCTGAGCCGTTCGGCCACTGGGCAGCAGGCAAACCCCGGATTGCTTCCGGGCTACGAGGTGCGGCTCAGCGCCGCTCCAGCAACACACCCGCTTCCATATGGTGGGTGTAGGGGAACTGGTCGAATAGCGCACTGCGCGTCACCTTGTGGGTGTCGCTCAGCTGGGCGATGTTGGCGGCCAGGGTCTCCGGGTTGCAGGAGATATAGAGGATGCGCTCGAAGCGCCGGGTCAGCTCGCAGGTGTCCGGGTCCATGCCGGCGCGCGGCGGGTCGACGAAGACGCTGCCGAACTCATAGCTCTTCAGGTCAATGCCGGCCAGGCGGCGGAACGGGCGCACCTCATTCAGCGCCTGGGTCAGCTCTTCGGCGGACAGGCGCACCAGCTCGACGTTGTCCACACCGTTGTCAGCCAGGTTGGCCAGGGCGGCGTTCACTGAGGTCTTGCTGATTTCGGTGGCCAGCACGCGGCGCACGCGGGTGGCCAGCGGCAGGGTGAAGTTGCCATTGCCGCAGTACAGTTCCAGCAGGTCGTCGTCGCGCTCGCCGAGTACGTCATAGGCCCAACCCAGCATCTTCTCGCAGACCCGGCCGTTGGGCTGAGTGAAGGCGCCTTCCGGCTGGCGATAGCGGAAACTGCGTCCGGCCACGTTCAGTTCTTCTTCCACGTAATCGCGGCCAATCACCAGGCGCTGGCCACGGGAGCGGCCGACCAGGCTGACATTCAGCTCGGCGGCCAGCTTTTCCGCCTCGGCTTGCCAGGCCTCGTCCAGCGGGCGGTGGTAGGCCAGGGTGATCAGCGCATCGCCGGCCAGGGTGGTGAGAAATTCCACCTGGAACAGCTTGAACGACAGCGCTTCGCTGGCCTGCCAGGCGGCGCGCAGGCGCGGCATCAGCTCGTTGATGCGCTGGCTGGCGATGGGAAAGTCGTCGAGCAGGATCGGCGTGTGTTTGTCGCCCGGCGCGAACATCGCGTAGTGGCGCTGGCCGTCTTCACGCCACAGGCGGAACTCGGCGCGCATGCGGTAGTGCTCGCGCGGCGAGTCGAACACCGCAGGCTCCGGCGCGCCGAAGGGCGCCAGCAGTTCGACCAGGCGGGCCTTCTTCTCGGCGAGTTGGGCGTCGTAGGTGGCGGGGTCGAATGCGGGGCGGCTCATCGGTCACTCATGGGGCAGGAAAACGGGGCGCCATTGTAGCGATTCCGTTGCCGGCGTGCCGTTGTCGTCGATCATTGGTGGCGCTGGACGCAGAGCGTCCGGGGGAGGCGTTCCCACGCGGAGCGCGGGAACGATCATGAAGCCCACCCTACTCAGAGTATCCAGGGCGCGGCGTAGGACGTACTTGCGAAGCGGCCGCGTAGGGTGGGCTTCAGCCCACCGATAACACTTCAGAACAGAGCCAGCGCAGCGTAGGGCGTACTCGCGAAGCAGTACGCCGTTATCGGTTGATCAGGCGAAGTAGGCCAGCTTGACCACGAACAGGGCCGAGAGCACCCACATCGCCGGGTTCAGTTCGCGCCAGCGCCCTGCCAGTACCTTGACCGCGGTCCAGGCGATAAAGCCGAAAGCGATGCCGTTGGCGATGGAGAAAGTCAGCGGCATGGCCAGTGCGGCGACCACCACCGGGGCGGCGACGGTCAGGTCGTCCCAGTCGATCTGCGCCAGGCTGCTCATCATCAGCACGGCGACGAACAGCAGCGCAGGCGCGGTGGCATAGGCCGGTACGGCGCCAGCCAGTGGAGCGAAGAACAGGGCCAGGAGGAACAGCGCGGCGACCACGCAGGCAGTCAGGCCGGTACGCCCGCCGGTACTGATGCCGGCAGCGGATTCGATGTAGCTGGTGGTGGTGCTGGTGCCCAGCGCGGCGCCGGCCATGGTCGCGGTGCTGTCGGCCATCAGCGCGCGGCCCAGGCGCGGCATCTTGCCGTCCTTGTCCAGCAGGTTGGCCTTCTGCGCCACGCCGACCAGGGTGCCGGAGGTGTCGAACAGGTCGACGAAGAGAAAGGCGAAGATCACGCTGATCAGGCCGATATCCAGCGCGCCGGCAATATCCAGCTGCAGCAGGGTCGGCATCAGCGACGGTGGCATCGACACCACGCCCTGCAGCTCGGACAGGCCGAGGACAATGGACAGGCCGGTGACCAGCAGGATGCCGATCATCACCGCGCCGGTAACCTTGCGATAGGCCAGCGCGGCGATGACGAAGAAGCCCAGGCAGGCCAGCAGCGCGCCGCCCTTGCTCATGTCGCCGAGGCCGACCAGGGTGGCCTGATGATCGACCACGATACCGGCGTTCTTCAGTGCGATGATCGCCAGGAACAGGCCGATGCCGGCGGCGATACCGGCGCGCAGGGCCAGCGGGATGCTGTTGATGATCCACTCGCGGATCTTGAAGATCGACAGCAGGAAGAAGATCGCGCCGGAGAGGAACACCGCGCCCAGAGCGGTTTGCCAGCTGTAGCCCATGGTCATCACCACGGTGTAGGTGAAGAAGGCGTTGAGGCCCATGCCGGGCGCCAGGGCGATCGGGTAGTTGGCCAGCAGGCCCATGATCAACGAGCCGATGGCGCCAGCCAGGCAGGTGGCGACGAACACCGCGCCGTGGTCCATGCCAGTCTTGGCCAGCATTTCCGGGTTGACGAAGAGAATGTAGGCCATGGTCAGGAAGGTGGTGATCCCGGCCAGTACCTCGGTGCGCACCGTGGTGTTATGGGCTTTGAGTTGGAACAGTCTTTCCAGCATGGTGGCTCCCCGAGGCGCGAGCGCGCCGAAATTGATCTGCGCAAAGCAAAGCACATCCGTCCATGCGGGCCGGAAAATTGCTCGATCTGGCAAAAGCCGCGCATCATACCAGCAAGGTTTTGCCGGGTGAATTTACGGTCTGTCGTGTCTTTTTATGACCAGGTGGACAGTTTCATTTTCTGTCTGAAGGAGTGGTGAGATGAGCAAGCGAGCACTGATTGCCGTCGCCGATGGTGTCGAAGATCTCGAATGCGTGACGCTGATCGACGTGCTGCGCCGCGCCGATATCGAGGTACTGGTGGCGAGTATCGAAGAGCGCAGGATGATCACCTGCGCCCGTGGTACGCGGCTGACCGCCGATGCCATGTTGGTGGACGTGCTGGCGCAGGATTTCGACCTGATCGTCCTGCCCGGTGGCATGCCGGGTGCGCAGCATTTGGCTGACTTCGAACCGCTGGCCGAGCGCGTACGCAAGCAGGCCAAGGCTGGCGAGCTGTTCGCCGCGATCTGCGCTGCGCCCGCGTTGGCCTTGCAGAGCTACGGGGTGCTCAGGCAGCGGCGCATGACCTGCTATCCGGCGTTCAGTGATCGACTGAGCGGTTGCACCTTCGTCGATGAGGCGGTGGTGGTCGATGGCAACTGCATCACCAGTCAGGGCCCGGGAACGGCATTGGCGTTTGCCCTGACCCTGGTGGAGCAGCTGGTCGGGCGCGGCACGCGCACCGAGGTGGCCAAGGCGATGCTGGTGTAGAGGGCGCGGCCCTGAATCTGTAGCCCGGATGAAATCCGGGGCGCTGGCGATCATGTTCCCCGGATTGCATCCGGGCTACGCAAAGCGCCGTCCAAGACTCGTGGGCTAAAGCGGATCGCCGCCCGACCCACCCTACGAGCTGAAGCGCCCGCACGGGCTACGTCTCCTGGCTTTCCTGCTCCAGCAACCGCCGTTTGCGCTGTAGTCCCCAGCGGTAGCCGCTGAGGCTACCATCGCTGGCCACCACGCGATGACAGGGCAGCAGCAGGCCGATGGCGTTACTGGCACAAGCGCGGGCAATCGCCCGTGGGTGACTGTGCAGTTGTCCGGCCAGATCGGCGTAGCTGCGGGTTTCGCCGCTGGGAATGTTCTGCAGCGCCTGCCAGACCCGTTGCTGAAAGGCCGTGCCGCGAATGTCCAGAGGCAGATGAGCGGCACGCTCCGGCTCCTGCAATTGCGCCAGCACTTGCTGCAGCCAGTTGCGTAGACCCTGTTCATCTTCTTCGAGCTGGGCAGCGGCGAAACGCTGTTGCAGCTCGCTGCGTAGTGCTGCCGGCTCGTCGCCGAACAACAATGCACAAACGCCTTTGTCGCTGGTGGCCAGTAGCACCTGGCCAAGCGGGCAGGGGGCGATGCTGTAACGCAGGCGCTCGCCGGCGCCGCGTTGACGGCGCTGAGCGGGGCTCATGGCCTGGGGCTTTTCATACAGCGCGCGGGTGCCGGAATAGCCAGCCGCCAGGGCGGCCTCGAGCACGTTGCCTGCCTCTGGCAATTGGGCATCCAGGCGTTGGTGCCGCTGCGCTGCGGCCCAGGCATTGGGCGTCATCCCGGTGCGCGCCTTGAACGCCCGGGCCAGATGCGATGGCGACAGGCCGATGCGTGCCGCCAGCTGCGGCAGCGTCAGGCGTTGCTCGCCACTTAGAAGCGCACAGGCGGCCGCGACCAGCGCGTCGAGTTGCTGCGCCGGGCTTTGCCCCTGCGGTGAGCAGCGCTTGCACGGGCGAAAGCCGGCAGCCTCGGCACTGGCTGCATCGGCATGGAAGCTGACGTTGTCGCGCCGTGGCCGCCGCGCAGGGCAGTTCGGCCGGCAGTAAATGCCGGTGCTGCGTACGGTGAAAACGAAGCGCCCGTCGAACGCCTCATCACGTTCGCAAACGGCCTGCCAACAGCGTTCCTGATCAAGCATGGAGCAGCTCTTCTGCTGATGATCTTGCTGACGATTGTCGACTGCGTTCACCGCTCTGCCAATCCGCATTGCACTTTCAAAGCCCTGTCGAGGTCATTTGTACGACGGCCTGAGCGCAACTGCGGCCCAGCGCCTTTAATGATGGATAGGCAAGTGCCAACGGAGATCGCCATGCGCGGGATGCTCGATAGGCCGGAGCAGGAACTGATTCTGGTTGTGGAGGATGCAGTCGACGCGCGCCAGCGCCTCGGCGCGCTGTTGGCCGACCGCTACCAGGTAAGGCTGGTTGGCAGCGAGGAGGCGCTGCATGCCGCCAGGTCGCGACCGCAGCCAGACCTGATTCTGCTCGGCTGGCAGGACGACTACGCGCTCTGTCGCGGGCTCAGAACCGATCCGCAGACCTGTCATATCCCGCTGATCCTGGTCACCGGTCGCAGCGATGCCGCCGACGAGCAGTTGGGCTTCGACCTTGGCGCCGCCGACTACATAACCAAACCGGTCAGCGCGCCCATCGTGCTCGCGCGCGTTCGAGCGCAGTTGCAGGTCAAGGCCGCCACCGATTACCTGCGTGACAAGAGCGAGTATCTGGAACTCGAGGTCAAGCGTCGCACGCGCGATATCCAGAACCTGCAGGATGTCACCATCGAGGCCATGGCCAGCGTTGCCGTCATGCGTGACAACCCGAGCAGTCGTCGCCTGGAGCGTATCGAGCGCTACATGACCTGCCTGACCGCTGCATTCGCGCGGCAGCAGCCGGCCTTGTCGGCGTCTCTGAGCGAGGAGCGCATCGCCCAGTTGGGCAAGTCGGCCATGTTGCATGTGATCGACCGCCTGACCCTGCCGGATCGCGTACTGCTCAATCATGGCGAACCGGATGAAAATGACCTGCGCCTGCTGAGCGAGGGGGTGATCGCCGGACGGGATGCGTTGCAGCGAGCCGAGCGCAAGCTGGGCAGCGTCACCGATTTTCTTTCCGATGCCAAAGACATCGTCTACGGCCAACATGAGCGTTGGGACGGCAAAGGCTATCCACAGGGATTGTTTGGCGAGCAGATTCCGCTTTCGGCGCGTCTGATGGCGTTGGTGGGCCACTTCGAAGAGCTGAGCTGCCGACATCCTTACCGACCGCCAATCAGCCCTGCGCAGGCGGTGGCGCAGATCAGCGCGGCCAGCGGTACACGCTTCGACCCCATGGTGGTATTGGCCTTCGTCGAAGCCACGACGGAGTTCCTGCATATCGCCGAAACTCTGGCTGACGACGCCGCTGCGGTCGGCGTGGAGTTGCAGCGGCTGGAGGACTCGCTGGCAGAAAGCATCGAGTTGACGCTGCCTCCGACGCCATGACGCGGCGCCGCTCGATCCATCGCTTGGGACCGGCAGCCGACATTTGCCTGTAGGGTGCGCCGCGAGCCCCTACCGCGCGGCGCGCCATGGCAGGGAGCTAGTCGACGATCCGCTCTACATGATGGCAGGCCACCTGCCGCGCATCGATCAGGCGCAGCTCAGGGCGTTCGCCGCGGCAGCGTTCGTCGGCATGCGGGCAGCGCTTGTGGAAGGCGCAGCCGGATGGCGGATTCAGCGGATTGGGTAACTCGCCGCTGATCTTCATCCGTGGCTTGTCCGGATCGGGATGAATCGCCGGCGTCGCCGACAGCAGGGCGCGGGTGTAGGGATGCAGCGGGCGGGCGTAGAGCGCCTCGGCCGAGCCAATCTCCACCGGGCGGCCGAGGTACATCACCAGCACGTCGTCGGCGACATGACGCACCACCGCGAGGTTGTGCGAGATGAACACGTAGCCGGTCTGGTACTGCTCCTGCAGGTCCATGAACAGATTGAGCACCTGCGCCTGGATCGACACGTCCAGCGCCGAGGTCGGTTCGTCCGCCACCAGCACCTTGGGCTGCAGCATCATGGCACGGGCCAGGGCGATCCGTTGACGCTGGCCGCCGGAGAACATGTGCGGGTAGCGCTGGTAGTGCTCGGGGCGCAGCCCCACCTGCTGCATCATCGCCTGCACCTTCTCACGGCGCTCGGCACGCGACAGGTTGGTGTTGATCAGCAGCGGTTCGGCCAGCTGGTCACCGATCTTCTGCCGCGGGTTTAGCGAGGCGTAGGGGTTCTGGAACACCATCTGCACGTCGCGGCGCAGCTGTTTGCGCTCGGCATGGCTGGCGCGGGCCACTTCCCGTCCGGCGATTTGCAGGCTACCGGCGCTGGGCTCTTCGATCAGGGTCAGGGCGCGGGCCAGGGTGGACTTGCCGCAGCCGGACTCGCCAACCACCGCCAGGGTCTTGCCGGCCTCCAGCGTGAACGACACGCCGTTGAGCGCTTGCACCAACGCTGCCGGTTTGAACAGGCCGCGCGAGACGCTGTAGTGACGGGTCAGCTCACGGGCTTGAAGTACGGTGCTCATCAGGCCACCTCCGCCGTGGGGACAAGAGGAAAGAAGCAGCGCGCAGCGCCTCGCTCATGTGCGTCCAGGGTTGGACGCTCGTCGCGGCAACGCGGCTGCACGTACGGGCAGCGTGGCGACAGCAGGCAGCCCTGTGGGCGGTCATAACGGCCGGGCACGATACCGGGCAGGGTAGCCAGGCGGTGGGCGCCGGCGCTGTGTTCGGGGATCGCCTTGAGCAAGGCTTCGGTATACGGATGACTGGGGGCATCGAACAGAGCCGGCACCTGGCCCAGCTCCACCGCTTGCCCGGCGTACATCACGCAGACGCGCTGGGCGGTTTCAGCCACCACGGCCAGATCGTGGGTGATCAGCACCAGGGCCATACTCTGGTCGCGCTGCAGATCCAGCAGCAGCTCCATGATCTGCGCCTGGATGGTCACGTCCAGCGCGGTGGTGGGTTCGTCGGCGATCAGCAGCTTGGGTTCGGCGGCGATCGCCATGGCGATTGCCACGCGCTGGCTCATGCCGCCGGAGAGCTGATGCGGATAGGCATCGAGGCGACTGGCGGCGCCGGGTATCTCGACCCTTTCGAGCAGCTCGAGAGCGCGTGCACGCGCCGCTTTGCCTTTCAGGCCGAGGTGCTGGTGCAGCACTTCCTCGATCTGGAAACCTACGGTGTAGCTGGGGTTGAGCGCGGTCATCGGGTCCTGGAAGACCATGGACAGGTCCTTGCCGACGATACGCCGACGCTGTCGGCCCTTCAGACGCAGCATGTCGGTGCTGTCGAACTGCATGCAATCGGCCTGGACGATGCCGGGTGCGTCGATCAGGCCCATCAGCGCCATAATGGTCACCGACTTGCCGGAGCCGGACTCGCCGACGATGGCCAGCACTTCACCTTTTTCCACACTCAGATCGAGCCCGTCGACCACGGGCACGGCGTCAGCCGCGCCGAAACGCACGGAGAGGTTGCGGATATCCAGCAGACTCATGGGCGAAGCTCCGCTGCGTAGCCCGGATGCAATCCGGGGCGGTTCGCTCGGACGCTTTCCCCGGATTGCATCCGGGCTACGGTATGGCTCATTCCGGGCTCCTTACTGCGCATTCTTCAGTTTCGGGTCGAGGGCGTCGCGCAGGCCGTCACCCATCAGGTTGATCGCCAGCACGCTGAGCAGAATCGCCAGGCCAGGCAGGGTCACCACCCACCAGGCGCGTTCGATATAGTCGCGCGCCGAGGCCAGCATGGTGCCCCACTCGGGCGTCGGCGGCTGTACGCCGAGGCCGAGAAAGCCCAGCGCGGCGGCGTCGAGAATCGCCGAGGAAAAACTCAGGGTGGCCTGCACGATCAGCGGCGCCATGCAGTTGGGCAGCACGGTGACGAACATCAGCCGCGGCAGGCTGGCGCCGGCCAGTTGCGCAGCGGTGACGTAGTCGCGGTTCAGCTCGCCCATCACCGCGGCGCGGGTCAGGCGTACGTAGGAGGGCAGCGAGACGATGGCGATGGCGAAAATGGTGTTGATCAGCCCCGGGCCGAGGATGGCGACGATGGCCACCGCCAGCAGCAGCGACGGCAACGCCAGCATGATGTCCATCAGGCGCATGATGCCGGGGCCGAGCAGACGCGGGAAAAAACCGGCGACCAGGCCCAGGAGGATGCCGGGAATCAGCGACAGCACCACCGAAGCCAGGCCGATCAACAGCGACAGGCGTGCTCCGTGGATCAGGCGCGAGAGCAGGTCGCGGCCCAGCTCGTCGGTGCCGAGCAGGAAGCGCCACTGACCACCGTCCAGCCAGACCGGCGGGGTGAGCAGGAAGTCGCGATACTGCTCGCTGGGATGATGCGGCGCGACCCAGGGCGCGAACAGCGCGCAGAACACCATCAGCAGCATGAAGCCGAGGCCACAGACGGCGCCCTTGTTGTGGCTGAAGGCTTGCCAGAATTCTTTCAGCGGCGAGGGGTAGAGCAGGCTCTGGTCGAGGCTGGTGGCGGTAGTCATGGGCATACCCCCTGGGTAGGGTGCGCTGTGCGCACCGATGGTTGGTCGCCGCCATTTGTGCGCACGGCCTGGGCGGCCCCGCGACACCCTAGGGTCTGTCGATTCATCACGCCTTCCTTACTTCTGATGGCGAATACGTGGATTGGCCAGGCCATAGAGGATGTCCACGGTGAAGTTGACCAGGATCACCAGGCAGGCGATCAGCAGGATGCCGTTCTGCACCACCGGGTAGTCGCGGGCGCCGATGGCTTCGATCAGCCACTTGCCGATGCCCGGCCAGGAGAAGATGGTTTCGGTCAGCACTGCGCCTGCCAGCAGGGCCCCGACCTGCAGACCGAACACGGTCAGCACCGGGATCAAGGCATTGCGCAGGCCATGCACGAAGACCACCCGCGTCGGCGACAGGCCCTTGGCCCGTGCGGTGCGGATGTAGTCCTCGCGCAGCACTTCGAGCATGGCCGAGCGGGTCATCCGCGCGATCACCGCCAGCGGAATGGTGCCGAGCACGATGGCCGGCAGGATCAGGTGGCGCAGGGCATCGACGAAGGCACCTTGCTCTTCGGAAAGCAGCGTGTCGATCAGCATAAAGCCGGTGACCGGCGGAATGTCGTAGAGCAGGTCGATACGCCCGGACACCGGCGTCCAGCCCAGGCCCACCGAGAAGAACATGATCAGCAGCAGGCCCCACCAGAAGATCGGCATCGAATAGCCGGTCAGCGAGATGCCCATCACCCCGTGGTCGAACAACGAGCCGCGCTTGAGTGCAGCGATTACCCCGGCGATCACGCCGAGGGTGCCGGCGAACAGCAAGGCAGCCAGTGCCAGTTCGACGGTGGCGGGAAACAGGGTGAGAAACTCTTTCCACACGCTCTCACGCGAGCGCAGTGACTCGCCCAGATTGCCGCTGGCGAGCTGGCCGATGTAGTCGAAATACTGCGCATACAGGGGCTTGTTCAGCCCCAGGCGCTCCATGGCCTGAGCGTGCATTTCCGGATCGACGCGACGTTCGCCCATCATCACTTCCACCGGGTCGCCGGGGATCAGGCGGATCAGGGCGAAGGTCAGCAGGGTGACGCCGAAGAAGGTGGGGATCAGCAGCCCCAGGCGTCTGGCGATAAAGGACAGCATCAGGCGGTTCTACTCCGTGGCTGGAAGCGGGTGCCGGACGGCGTGGTCTGGCGTTGTTTTAGGCAGGGCGTAGCCGAGAGGTGGCCGCTCTCTGCTGGGTGTGAGTTCAGCCGCGAGCTTGTCGCCGCTAAAGCGCCTCCCACAAGCGTGGTGCCGCGAGGGGTCATGGCAGTTTCACTCGGGCGAAATTGTTCGAGCCCATCGGGCTGAGCACGAAACCCTCGACGCCTTTGCGCAGCGCGACGAATTGCTTGGGATGGGCCAGGGCGATCCAGGGCGCCTGCTGATGGAAGATCGCCAGGGCCTGACGATACAGCACGGCGCGTTTTTCCTGCTCGGGTTCCTGGCGCGCCTGGCGAATCAAGTCGTCGAACTGCTCGTCGCACCAGCCCGCCTGGTTCTCGCCGCTCTTGGCGGCGGCGCAGGACAGGTTGGGGGTGAGGAAGTTGTCCGGGTCGCCGTTGTCGCCGGCCCAGCCCATAAATACCAGGTCGTGCTCGCCGTTCTTGGCGCGCTTGATCAGCTCGCCCCACTCGAACACGCGGATGTCGCTGCGGATGCCGATGGCGGCGAGATCGGCCTGCAGCATCTGCGCGCCAATGCCGGGGTTGGGGTTGGTCGGCCCGCCACCGGGGCGGGTCCAGATCGACAGTTTGAGGCCGTCAGCATGACCGGCCTCGACCAGCAGCTGGCGGGCGCGCTCGGGGTCGTGTGGCCAGTCCTGCAGCGTCGCATCATGACCCCAGAGCGTCGCCGGGTAGGGCGCCACGGCCGGCGTGGCGTTGTCCTCGCCGTACTGCGCGCGGATATAGGCGGCCTTGTCGAACGCCAGGTTCAGTGCCTGGCGCACGCGCACGTCATCCAGCGGCGGGTGGCGGGTGTTGATGCCGATATAGGCGGTCAGCAGCGAGTCGAGCTCCAGCACCTGCAGTTTCGCGTCGGCCTTCAGCGCCGGGATGTCCACCGGGCGCGGGTAGAGGGCGATCTGGCAGTCGCCGGCCTTGAGCCGTTGCTGGCGCACGTTGGGCTCGGGGGTGATGGCCAGTATCAGGCGCTCGACCTTCGGCGCGCCGCCCCAGTAATCCAGGTTGCCGCGAAAACGTACCTGGGCGTCCTTGGCGTAACGCTCGAAAATGAAAGGCCCGGTGCCGATGGGCGCATTGTTCAGGCGTTCGGGTTGGTTCGTTGCGAGCAGATGCTCGGCATACTCGGCCGAATAGATCGAGGCGAAGCCCATGGCCAGGTTGGCCAGGAAGGGCGCCTCCGGATGCCTGAGGACGAAGCGCACGCGGTGCTCGTCGAGCTTTTCCACGCGCTCGATGAGCTGCGCCAGGCCCATGGCCTCGGCGTAGGGAAAGCCACGCAGCGACAGCTTGTGCCAGGGATGCGCCGGGTCGAGCTGGCGCTGGAAGCTCCACAGCACGTCGTCGGCGTTGAATGTGCGGCTTGGCGTGAAATCCCTGTTAGCGTGGAATGTCACCCCCTTGCGCAAGGTGAAGGTGTAGCTCAGGCCGTCATCGGCTATTTCCCAGCTTTCTGCCAATGCCGGGACGATTTCGGTGCTGCCAGGGGCGAAGGCCACCAGGCGTTCGAACAGGGTTTCCGCCGTGGCATCGGCGGTGGTGGCTGCGGTGTATTGAACGATGTCGAACCCTTCCGGGCTGGCTTCACTGCACACCACCAGGTTGGCCGCCTGGGCCTGAGCAGCGAGCAGCGCGGCAAACAGCAGACTGCCGCGCAGTAGGGGCAAGGTAGGCATGGTGACTCCTGGTTGAACGTCCTGCAATCGGCGCCCCTTTCAGGGCGCCGATGCAGCTTGTTACTTGCCGATACCTACACCATAGAACGAGTTGATGCCGAACGGGCTGATGCGGAAGTCCTGCACTTCCTTGCGCATCGGCTGGTACACGGTGGAGTGAGCCAGCGGGGTGATCGGCACCTCACGCTTGAGGATCACCTGGGCCTGCTTGTACAGCTCGGTGCGTTCGGCCACGTCGGTGGTGCGCTTGGCGGCCTTAACCAGTTCGTCGTAGTCCTCGAAGCACCATTTGGAGAAGTTGTTGCCGTCGACCGCGTCGCAGCCGTAGAGGGTGCCGAGCCAGTTGTCGGGATCACCGTTGTCGCCGCTCCAACCGATCAGCATGGCGTCGTGCTCGCCGGCCTTGGCGCGCTTGAGGTATTCGCCCCATTCGTAGCTGACGATGCGTGCCTTGATGCCGATCTTGGCCCAGTCGGCCTGCAGCATTTCAGCGATCTGCCTGGCGTTGGGGTTGTACGGGCGCTGTACCGGCATGGCCCACAAGGTGATCTCGGTACCTTCCTTGACGCTGGCGGCCTTGAGCAGCTCCTTGGCCTTTTCCGGGTCGAAGGCCGGGTCCTTGATGTCTTCGTTATACGACCACTGGGTCGGCGGCATGCCGTTGACCGCGAGCTGCCCGGCATTCTGGTAAACGGCGTCGAGAATCGCCTGCTTGTTCACCGCCATGTCCAGCGCCTGGCGCACTTTCAGTTTGTCGAACGGCGGGTGGGTGACGTTGTAGGCGATGTAGCCGACGTTGAAGCCGGCCTGCTCGGGCACCTGCAGCTTGGCATCCTGCTTTAGCGAGGCGATGTCGGCCGGGCGCGGGAACAGGGTCACGTGGCATTCGCCGGCCTTGAGTTTCTGCATGCGCACCGAGGCGTCGGTGTTGATGGAGAAGATCAGGTTGTCGATCTTCACGTCTTCGGGCTTCCAGTAGTCCGGGTTGCCCTTGTAGCGGATCACCGCGTCCTTCTGGTAGCGGCTGAACACGAAGGGGCCGGTGCCGATGGGCTTCTGGTTGATGTCGGCGGCCTTGCCGGCCTTGAGCAACTGGTCGGCGTACTCGGCGGACTGGATCGAGGCAAAGCTCATCGCCAGGTTCTGCACGAAGGCGGCGTCCACCTCGTTGAGGGTGAAGCGCACGGTCCTGTCATCGAGCTTCTCCAGCTTGGCGATATTGGCGTCCATGCCCATGTCGGTGAAGTAGGGAAACTCGGTGGGGTAGGCCTTACGGAACGGGTGGTCCTTGTCGAGCATGCGGCCAAAGGTGAACAGCACGTCGTCGGCATTGAATTCGCGGCTGGGCTTGAAGTACTCGGTGCTGTGGAACTTCACCCCGGGGCGCAGCTTGAAGGTGTAGACCAGGCCGTCTTCGGACACCTCCCAGCTTTGCGCCAGGCCGGGCTCGACCTTGGTGCCGCCGCGTTCGAACTGGGTCAGGCGGTTGAAGATGGTTTCTGCGGCGGCGTCGAAGTCGGTGCCGGTGGTGTACAGGCCTGGGTCGAAACCGGCAGGGCTGCCTTCGGAGCAGAACACCAGGTTGGCGGCGCTGGCGAGGGGAGCGCTGGCGATCAGCCCAGCGGTGAGTAAAGCCTGGAGAATGGCGTTCTTGCGCATCTTGACCTCATCGTTGTTGTGGTTGTGGTCCTTGAGGAGCCTCTTGTGGAGACCACCGCCGAAACTATGCAGGCCTTGTGCCCGAGGCAAGGGGGTTGCCGCGCGGAAAATGGTTAGCGCTACAGCGCTGTAATTTGCTGTCGCATTTATGAAAATTTTGCAGGGAAAAGATGGCGAAACGCCGTTATCTGACGATAACGGCACTGCTTTGTTGCGGAGCGTGATTCAGGGCATCTGCACTTCGATGACGCCGTCGGCGCTGACCGTGACCTGGCTGGTGCCGGCTTCGATTTGCGGCGTGGGGGCTGCGTCCATCATCGCCATGCCCTTGGCTTCGAAGTTGCGCATGGCCATTGGCGGCTGGAAACCACCGGTGTTGAGGTTCAGGCTGACCAGCTTGTAGCCCTTGCCGCCAAGCGCTTCGGTGGCCAGCTGGGCGCGTGCCCTGAAGGCATTCACGGCGTCCTTGAGCAGGGCATCTTCGCGGCTCTTGCGGGTGTCGGTGGCGATGCTGAAATCCATGCCGGCCATCTTCATCGATTGCAGCAATTCACCGGTCAATGCGGAAAGCCGGACGAAGTCGGCGCTTTCCAGGCGCACCTCGGCGCGCTCGCGCCAGGCGCTGATCTGCTGGCCCTTGTCGTCGCCCTTGTTTTCAGAATAAACCGGGTAGTTGTGGCGGCTGCCGAGCTTGACCGAAACACCACGGACCTGGCGCACCTGCTCCAGCGTCTTGTTGAGGGTGTTGGTGATCTCGGCGGCCAGTTTGGCCGGGTCGCTGTGCTGCGCTTCGGTATAGAGGGTGACGTGCATCAGATCGTGTGCCACTTCCTGATTGACCTCGGCGCGCAGGGCGATCTGGTTGTAGCGCGCTTCGGCGGCCAGCAGGCCGGTGCTGGCCAGGCTGGCAGCGGTGAAAGCGAGGCCGGTGGCGATACGGGTCATGGTGCGCATGGTGCGGTTCCTTTTTCGATGGCCTTTTGGCCGTTTAGCGTGAAAGTCGCGTAGCGACGCCCTCATTGCTGCCCTTCTCCCTCCGGGAGAAGGTGGCGCGAAGCGCCGGATGAGGGAGGGCATGCTGCGTGCTTTCATTATTCGGGAGGCCGCTCGCGGCAAGCCCGTTCCCGAGGTTAGACGAAGGCGAGTCGCGATCCGGGTTAACGCCGCTACAACTTTTTTCATCCAGGGCGTTGGTGAGGTGTGCGTCCGGTTGCCGCAGCGGCGGAAGGCCACGCCAGGCTTGGTTATACTCGGCGCAACCAATGGAGTCGCCATGCTCGAACCCTTGCAGTTACTCTCCGCCAGTCGCCAGAATCTCTGGCGTCTGACCCTTATCCGTATTCTGGTGCTGGCCGCTCAGGCTGGCTCGGTCGGTCTCGCCTACAAGTCGGGCATGCTACCGCTACCCTGGTTGCAATTGTCGGTCACCCTCGGCATTTCCCTGCTGTTGTGCCTGGGCACCGCGTTGCGCCTGCGTGGGCCTTGGCCGGTGACCGAGGTGGAATATGCCGTACAACTGGCCTGTGACCTGATCATTCACAGCGTACTGCTGTATTACTCGGGGGGCTCGACCAACCCCTTCGTGTCCTATTACCTGGTGCCACTGACCATCGCCGCAGCGACCCTGCCGTGGATGTTCACCATCGTCCTCGCGGGCCTGGCGCTGGCCGGTTACACCCTGCTGCTGGTGTGGACGCACCCGCTCGAATTGCCGGCGGCGCGTGAGAGCCTGCTGGTCTACGGCATGTGGCTGAGTTTCGCCCTGTCTGCGGCGCTGATCACGTTCTTCGTTGCCAAGATGGCCGAGGAGCTGCGCCGCCAGGACGAGCTGCGCGCCGAACGGCGTGAGGAAAGCCTGCGTGACCAGCAGCTATTGGCCGTGGCCACTCAGGCCGCTGGTGCCGCCCATGAACTGGGCACGCCGCTGGGCACCATGAGCGTGCTGCTCAAGGAGCTGCGCCAGGAATATCGCGACAAACCGGCGCTGCAGGACGACCTGGTCTTGCTGCAAGAGCAGGTCAAGTTGTGCAAGTACACCCTGCAGCAGCTGGTGCGTGCTGCCGAGAATGATCGGCGTCAGGCAGTGGTCGAGCAGTCCTGCGTCGAATGGCTGGAAACCACGCTGAATCGCTGGCACCTGATGCGTCCCGAGGCCAGCTACCGCTATCAATGCCTGGGCCGCGGCACGCCACCGCGCATCATGCCACCGGCCGATCTCACCCAGGCGCTGCTCAACCTGCTCAACAACGCCGCCGACGCCTGCCCGGACAAACTCGACATTCGCCTGGACTGGGACCACCAGTGGCTGCGCCTGAGCATCCGCGATCACGGCGCCGGCGTGCCGCTGGCCATCGCCGAGCAGCTTGGGCGGCCCTTCTTCACCACCAAGGGCAAGGGGTTCGGCCTGGGGCTGTTCCTCAGCCAGGCCAGCGTGACCCGTGCTGGTGGCACGGTTAAGTTGTATAACCATGAAGAAGGCGGCACCCTCACCGAATTGAAGTTGCCGCGAGCCTATGGCGTGGCCTGACAAGGAAAACCCAGCATGAGCGACGAATCCCTGTTCGAAGGTGAAGAGCAGCCCCATCTGCTGCTGGTCGATGACGACCCCACCTTTACCCGCGTGATGGCGCGTGCCATGAGCCGCCGCGGTCTGCGCGTATCCACCGCCTCCAGCGCCGAAGAAGGCCTGGCCCTGGCCAAGGACGACCTGCCGGATTACGCCGTGGTCGACCTGAAGATGGAAGGCGACTCCGGTCTGGTGCTGCTGCCCAAGCTGCTGGAGCTGGACGCCGAGATGCGTGTGGTGATCCTCACCGGCTATTCCAGCATCGCCACCGCGGTGGAGGCGATCAAGCGTGGTGCGGCCAACTACCTGTGCAAACCGGCCGATGCCGACGATGTGCTCACCGCGCTGCTTTCCGAGCATGCCGACCTCGACAGCCTGGTGCCGGAAAACCCGATGTCGGTGGACCGTCTGCAGTGGGAGCACATCCAGCGCGTGCTGGCCGAACACGAGGGCAACATCTCCGCCACCGCCCGTGCCCTGGGCATGCACCGCCGCACCCTGCAGCGCAAGTTGCAGAAGCGCCCGGTGCGGCGCTAAGCCTTGGTATGCCTGGACTCGTAGGGTGGGCCGGGCGGCGATCCGCTTCAGTATCGTAGGGTGGGCTTCAGCCCACCAGGGGGGCAGGCCGCAAGATGGGCTTGAGCTCATCAACGCGGGTTCGCGTGGGCTGAAGCGGATCGCCGCCCGGCCCATCCTACAACTGCGCGGCTTTTGCCCGTGGCAGATAAATGCTTAGCCAGCTAACATAGGTCGTCAGACAACCTGCTGGTGTCGCCATGCTCGCCGTCGCTGCACAAACCCTTGCCATCACCGCGCCCGTGTTCGCCATGCTGTTTCTCGGCGTGGCACTCAAACGCCTGCGCTGGATCGATACGCCCTTCATCGATACCGCTTCGAGCCTGGTGTTTCGCGGCACCATGCCGACCCTGCTGTTTCTCGGTGTGGTCAAGGCGGACCTGGATGCGGCCATGCAGCCGCAACTGCTGTCCTACTTCTTCCTGGCCACCGTGGCGTCGTTCTTCGTCGCCTGGGCCTGGGCGATCTGGCGGGTGCCGTTCGAGGATCGTGGCATCTATACCCAGGGCGCCTTCCGCGGTAACAACGGTATCGTCGGCCTGGCACTGGCCACCAGCATGTACGGTGACTATGGCCTGTCGGTCGGCTCGTTGCTCGCCGCACTGGTGATCCTCTGCTACAACGCGCTCTCGGCGGTGGTTCTGGCCATCTACAGCCCGGGCGTGAAACCCGGTGCCAAGGCCATCGCGCGCAGCATCGTGACCAACCCGATGATCATTGGCGTGCTGCTGGCGGTACCGATTGCCTACTGGAAAATCCCGCTGCCGCAGTGGTTCCTGACCTCGGCCGAGTACTTCGCGCAGATGACTCTGCCGCTGGCGCTGATTTGCATTGGCGGCACCCTGAGCCTGGCGTCGTTGCGCCGCAGCAGCGGCACGGCCATCGGTTCGGGCCTGATGAAGATGGTCTGGTTGCCGCTGCTGAGCACCTTCGGCGCCTGGCTGTTCGGCTTTCGCGGGGCGGATCTGGCGATCCTGTTTCTCTATTTCGCCAGCCCGACGGCGGCGGCCAGCTTCGTCATGGCTCGCGCGGTGGGCGCCAACCACGAGCTGGCGGCGGCCATCATCGTCATCACCACCCTGGCGGCGGTGGTCACCACCAACATTGGCCTGCTGTTGCTGCAGTGGGGTGGCTGGATCTAGCAGGCTGTTGAAAAACTACCTGCGTTGCCATTGCTGCGTTAAAAACAGCCTCGCGTGCGAGCCCAGTCAAAATGCTCATTTACAACACGTAAAGTCGGACGCGACCCCGGTCGTTTTTCGGCTGTTTTTGCGGGGCCGCCATCGGTATTGCACTGGCTGCCTCGCCTACGTTTTTCAGCGGCCTGCTAGCTGGGTTCGGTTTGCCGGCGATTAATGGATCGCCGGCAAGCCAGCTCCTACGAGGCGTTGTTCTGGTACTCGTCGATCACTTCCTGTGCCGCGCGGAAGGCATCGATGCTGGCCGGCACGCCGGCATACACCGCACAGTGCAGCAGGGTTTCGCGGATTTCTTCGACCGTGCAGCCGTTGTTCAGCGCGCCGCGCACGTGGCCCTTGAGTTCCTGCGGGCATTTCAGCGCGGTCAACGCAGCCAGGGTGATCAGGCTGCGGGTCGCGCGCGGCAGGCCACTGCGCGTCCACACGCCGCCCCAGGCATGCTCGTTGACGAAGTCCTGCAGTGGCTGGGTGAACTCGCTGGCGTTGCCCAGAGCGCGGTCGACGAACGCGTCGCCCATCACCTCACGGCGCACCTGCATGCCACGATCATGGTTGTCGCTCATGCTCACACCTGTTCGCCGCGTTGTCTGTGCCAGGCACGCCCGGCGATGATCACCAGGGTGATGGCGGTAAGCGGCAGTGCGTAGCCGATCATCGCGTCACCGAAGGTCTGAGCCAGCGGTCGGCCCGTGCTGAACATCACCAGATACAGGGTGTAGGCCACGTAGTAGCCCAGGAACAGCAAGCCTTCCCAACGGTTGATGCGGTAGCCGCTGAAGAAGATCGGCAGGCAGGCGATGGCTACAGCGATCATCACCGGGAAATCGAAGGCCAGGGCGTTGGGCGATACTGCGATGGCGGCTGGCGCAACCATCGAGGCCAGGCCCAGCACGCAGAGCAGGTTGAAGATGTTGCTGCCGACGATATTGCCCACGGCGATATCGCGCTCGCCTTTGATGGCAGCCAGGATCGAAGTGGCCAATTCCGGCAGCGACGTGCCGACAGCGACAACCGTCAAGCCGATGACCAGTTCCGAAATCCCCAGTGCTCGTGCAAGCGTCACGGCGCCTTCGACCAGGAAGTTGGATCCCACCACCAGCAGTACCAGACCGGCGATGATCAGGCCCAGGTTGATCGCCCAGGCATAGGGCTTGGGTGCCTCGTTGAGACCGAATTCCTTGGCGAACTCGTCATCGTCGCCACCCTTGTCCTTGCGCGCGCTGTAGATCAGGAAACCGGTGTATGCCAGCACGCCGGCGAACAGCAAGGCACCATCGAAACGGCTCAGTTCACCATCCCAGGCCAGGCCGAAGGTGACCAGGCTGGCGCCGATCATGATGGGCACATCAAGGCGAATGAGCTGGCGTGAGACGACCAGCGGTGCGACCAGGGCGGTCACGCCCAGAATCAACAGCACGTTGGCGATGTTGCTGCCGACCACGTTACCGATGGCCAGATCGCCGCTGCCATTGAGTGCCGACTGCACGCTGACTGCGGTTTCCGGCGCGCTGGTGCCGAAGGCCACCACGGTCAGGCCGATTACCAGTGGCGGAATGCCGAACTGTGCGGCCAGCTTGGCGGCGCCACGTACCAATACCTCGGCGCCGGCAACCAGCAGCACCAGGCCGGCGATCAGGTAGACATAGGTCATCAGGGTCATTGCAGGGTAGCTCCGAAAAAAGTGCGGCTAGTGTAGCGATGGCATTATTGGCCGCCAGGGGCGGCAGAAAGATTTTGTTGCCAATTGTTCCTCAGTCCAGCGTCTCGACCCTGACCGGCACCACGCCTGCGCGCAGCATGTCGAGGCGCACGGCAGCGGCGCGGGAAACGTCGATGACGCGACCGCGCACGAAGGGGCCGCGGTCGTTGATGCGCAGCACCACGCTGCGCTCGTTGTTGAGGTTGGTTACCCGTACCCGCGTGCCGAACGGCAGGGTGCGATGCGCGGCGGTCAGCGCGTTCTGATCGAAGCGCTCGCCGCTGGCGGTGAGCTGGCCGTGGTGGCGATCACCATAGTAGGACGCCTTGCCGGTTTCGCTGCCGCCTGCGCTGCCGAAGGTGGAACAGCCGCCGAGCAAGGCAAGTGCGCCGAGTAATGCGAAGGTGCGTAGCCCGGATGTAATCCGGGGCAATGAAGGTTCCCGGATTGCATCCGGGCTGCGGATCGTCATCTGTTCTTTCTCCATGAAAAAACGCCGGGGGAACCCGGCGTTTTTCAGTATCAAGCGAAACGGCCTGGCTCAGCCTTCGAGCTTCTTCTTCAGCAGTTCGTTCACTTGCCCCGGGTTGGCCTTGCCCTTGGAGGCTTTCATGGCCTGGCCGACGAAGAAGCCGAACATCTTGCCGCGCTTGGCTTCGTCGCTGGCGCGGTATTGCTCGACCTGCTCGGCGTTGGCGGCCAGCACTTCATCGAGCATGGCTTCGATGGCGCCGGAGTCGGTAACCTGTTTGAGGCCCTTGTTCTCGATGATCTCGTCAGCGCTGGCACCTTCGCCGGCGGCCAGGGCCTCGAAGACCATCTTGGCGATCTTGCCGCTGATGGTGTTGTCCTTGATGCGCAGGATCATGCCGCCCAGTTGCTCGGCAGACACTGGCGACTGCTCGATCTCCAGGCCTTCCTTGTTGAGCAGGCTGGACAGCTCGCCCATCACCCAGTTGGCCGACAGCTTGGCATCGCCGCAGGTCTTCTCCACCGCCTCGAAGTAATCGGCCAGTTCGCGGCTGGCAGACAGTACGCTGGCGTCGTAGGTGGACAGGCCGAACTGGCTTTCGAAGCGCTCGCGCTTCTGCGGTGGCAGTTCGGGCAGGCCGGCGCGCAGTTCGTCGAGGAAGCTGCGTTCGATCACCACCGGCAGCAGGTCCGGGCAGGGGAAGTAACGATAGTCGTTGGCTTCTTCCTTGCTGCGCATGGAGCGGGTCTGATCCTTGTTGGGATCGTACAGGCGGGTTTCCTGCACCACCTTGCCGCCGTCCTCGATCAGCTCGATCTGGCGCTGTACCTCGTGGTTGATCGCCTTCTCGATAAAGCGGAACGAGTTGACGTTCTTGATCTCGGCGCGGGTGCCGAACTCGGCCTGGCCTTTCGGGCGTACCGAGACGTTGCAGTCGCAGCGCAGCGAGCCTTCGGCCATGTTGCCGTCGCAGATGCCCAGATAACGCACCAGTGCGTGGATGGCCTTCACGTAGGCCACGGCTTCCTTGGCCGAACGGATGTCCGGCTCGGAAACGATTTCCAGCAGCGGTGTGCCGGCGCGGTTCAGGTCGATCCCGCTCATGCCGTGGAAGTCTTCGTGCAGGCTCTTGCCAGCGTCCTCTTCCAGGTGCGCACGGGTGATGCCGATGCGCTTGACGGTGCCGTCTTCCAGGGTGATGTCGAGGAAGCCCTTGCCGACGATGGGGTGATCCATCTGGCTGGTCTGATAGCCCTTGGGCAGGTCCGGGTAGAAGTAGTTCTTGCGCGCGAAGACGTTACGTTCGGCGATCTCGGCGTCGATCGCCAGGCCGAACTGGCAGGCCATGCGTACGGCTTCGGCATTGAGCACCGGCAGGGTGCCGGGCATGCCGAGGTCGACCAGGCTGGCCTGGGTGTTGGGCTCGGCGCCAAAGGTGGTGGCGCTGGCCGAGAAAATCTTCGACTGGGTGCTGAGCTGAGCATGAATCTCGAGCCCGATCACGGTTTCCCATTGCATCTTTAGTGTTCCTCGAATGCGTTGCAAATGGCTGCAGCCTCTCGATCCGTAGGAGCCCGCTTGCGAGCGATTCATTGCTATCGCCCACAAGCGGGCTCCTACAGGTGTTGATCGGGGCTGGGCAGCCTTTGCCTCAGAAGCCCTTGGGTGCTTGTTTATGCCAGTCGCTGACCTGCTGGTACTGGTGCGCGACGTTGAGCAGACGACCTTCCTGGAAGTAGTTGCCGAGCAACTGCACGCCCACCGGCAGACCATCGACGAAGCCGGCCGGCATCGACAGGCCGGGGATGCCGGCCAGGTTGGCGGTGATGGTGTAGATGTCTTCCAGATAGGCGGACACCGGGTCGGCGTTCTTCTCGCCGAGTTTCCAGGCCAGGTTCGGTGTGGTCGGGCCGAGGATCACGTCGACGTCCTTGAAGGCAGCGACGAAGTCGTTCTTGATCAGCCGGCGAATCTGCTGGGCCTTGATATAGTAGGCGTCGTAGTACCCGGCGGACAGGGCGTAGGTGCCGACCATGATGCGGCGTTTGACCTCGGCGCCGAAGCCTTCGCCGCGCGAGCGCTTGTACAGGTCCTGCAGGTCCTTCGGGTTCTCGCAGCGGTAGCCGAAGCGCACACCGTCGAAACGCGACAGGTTGGAGCTGGCCTCGGCCGGTGCGATCACGTAGTAGGCGGGAATCGCGTGCTGCATGTTCGGCAGCGAGATGTCTTTAACTGTGGCGCCGAGCTTTTTCAGCTCTTCGACCACGGCCATGATCTTCTCGCCGATGCGCGCGTCGAGGCCGGCGCCGAAGTATTCCTTGGGCAGGCCGATGCGCAGGCCGGCCAGCGGCTGCGCGAGGGCGGCCAGGTAGTCATCGACCGGCTGATCGACACTGGTGGAGTCCTTGCTATCGAAACCGGCCATGGCGCCGAGCAGCAGGGCGCAGTCCTCGGCGGTGCGGGCCAACGGGCCGCCCTGATCGAGGCTGGAGGCGTAGGCGATCATGCCCCAGCGCGAAACGCGGCCGTAGGTCGGCTTGATCCCGGTGAGGTTGGTCAGCGCCGCCGGCTGGCGGATCGAGCCGCCGGTGTCGGTGCCGGTGGCGGCCGGCAGCAGGCGTGCAGCAACGGCTGCCGCCGAGCCACCCGAGGAGCCGCCTGGTACGCGGGTCAGGTCCCAGGGGTTCTTCACCGGGCCGTAGTGGCTGGATTCGTTGGCCGAGCCCATGGCGAATTCGTCCATGTTCAGCTTGCCCAGGGTCACGGTGCCGACGGCCTTGAGTTTCTCCACCACGGTGGCGTCATAGGGCGCCTTGAAACCGGTGAGGATCTTCGAACCGCAGGAGGTCAGCACACCGTCGGTGCAAAACAGGTCCTTGTGGGCGATCGGCGCGCCGAGCAGGGCACCGTTCTCGCCAGCGGCGCGGCGTGCGTCGGCGGCCTTGGCCTGTTCGATGGCGAGGTCTTCGGTGACGGTGATGAAGCTGTTGAGCTGCGGATCGAGCTGGGCGATACGCGCCAGCAGGCTGCGGCTCAGTTCTTCGGCGGAGAATTGCTTGTCGGCGAGGCCGCGGGCGATCTCGGCCAGGGTCAGTTGATGCATGTCGAGCCCTTTCCTTTATTCGATGACTTTCGGCACGAGGTACAGGCCGCTTTCCACGGCCGGGGCGATCGCCTGGTAAACGTCGCGCTGGTTGCTCTCGTTGACCACGTCGGCGCGCAGGCGCTGGGTGGCTTCCAGCGGGTGGGCCAGGGGTTCGATACCCTGGGTGTCGACGGCCTGCATCTGGTCGATCAGGCCGAGGATGCTGTTCAGGGTCTCGGTGGTTTGCGGAATATCGCCTTCATTCAGGCCCAGGCGGGCCAGGTGGGCGATTTTTTCCACCTCGGAGCGTTCAAGCGCCATCGGGGGGTTCTCCAGTGGAAGTGTGACAGAGGGGGCATCGGTAAGCGGCTGCAGGGAACGGATGTCGCGAGCCAGCGGTCAAAGGCCGCGATGTGCAGCTGCAAGGCCCGGAAAAACAGGCAATCTACCATATTGCCGCCTTGCTCAAAATCCCTGCCGTTGTTAGAGTTTGCCGCACTTTTTACCTGCGCGTTTTCCGCGCCTGGCCTTCACCCACGCGTTGCCTAGGGTCCCTTCCTAATGTTCAAGAAACTGCGTGGCATGTTTTCCAGCGATCTGTCGATCGACCTGGGCACTGCCAATACCCTTATTTATGTGCGCGAGCGCGGTATCGTCCTGAATGAGCCGTCCGTGGTCGCTATCCGTACCCACGGCAACCAGAAGAGCGTCGTGGCCGTCGGCACCGAGGCCAAGCGCATGCTCGGCCGTACGCCTGGCAACATCTCCGCGATTCGCCCAATGAAGGACGGCGTGATCGCCGACTTCAGCGTCTGCGAGAAGATGCTGCAGTACTTCATCAACAAGGTTCACGAGAACAGCTTCCTGCAGCCGTCGCCGCGCGTGCTGATCTGCGTGCCGTGTAAATCGACCCAGGTCGAGCGCCGCGCCATTCGTGAATCGGCCCTCGGCGCCGGTGCCCGTGAAGTGTTCCTGATCGAAGAGCCGATGGCCGCTGCCATCGGTGCCGGCCTGCCGGTCGAAGAGGCGCGCGGTTCGATGGTCGTCGATATCGGCGGTGGTACCACCGAGATCGCCCTGATTTCCCTGAACGGCGTGGTCTATGCCGAATCCGTCCGTGTCGGTGGCGACCGTTTCGACGAAGCCATCATCACCTACGTACGCCGCAACTACGGTTCGCTGATCGGTGAAGGTACCGCTGAGCGCATCAAGCAGGAAATCGGTACTGCCTACCCGGGCGGCGAGATCCGTGAAGTCGACGTACGCGGCCGCAACCTGGCTGAAGGCGTACCGCGCAGCTTCACCCTCAACTCCAACGAAGTGCTCGAAGCGCTGCAGGAATCCCTGGCGACCATCGTCCAGGCGGTCAAGAGCGCGCTGGAGCAATCGCCGCCCGAGCTGGCCTCGGACATCGCCGAGCGCGGTCTGGTGCTGACCGGTGGTGGCGCGCTGCTGCGTGACCTGGACAAGCTGCTCTCCCAGGAAACCGGTCTGCCGGTGATCGTTGCCGAAGACCCGCTGACCTGCGTCGCCCGTGGCGGCGGCAAGGCCCTGGAAATGATGGACCGCCACGCCATGGACCTGCTCTCCACCGAGTAAGGGGTTCGCTAGTGGCTCGCTGTCGTGCCGCCTTCGGGCGGCACGCGCATATTCGAGCATTGCAGTACACTCGGCCCAACCTTCGCCTGACCGGTTTGCCTTTCGCATGAATTCGCGCGCTTTTCGCCCCTGTGGCGCACGAGGAGCAGGTCATTAAGCCGCTCTTCGCCAAAGGTCCCTCGCTGGGCATTCGTCTGTTGGTATTTGCCGTACTGTCGGCGGTACTGATGGTGATCGATGCTCGCTTCGAGACGCTCAAGCCGCTGCGCAGCCAGATGGGGCTGGTGCTCACGCCGTTCTATTGGCTGGCCGATGTGCCCGTACGCGTCTGGGATGGGGCAACTCAGCAGATTTCCTCGCGCAGCGAGCTGATGGCCGAGAACGAGAAGCTCAAGGCCGAGGCTCTGCTACTGCAGCGTCGCCTGCAGAAGCTGGCAGCGCTGACCGAGCAGAACGTGCGTCTGCGCGAGTTGCTCAACTCCGCGGCGCTGGTGGACGAAGAAGTGCTGGTCGGTGAGCTGATCGGCGTCGATCCCAATCCCTATACCCACCGCATCCTGATCGACAAGGGCGAGAAGGATGGCGTGTTCCTCGGACAGCCGGTGCTCGATGCGCGCGGGCTAATGGGCCAGGTGGTCGAGATCATGCCCTACACCTCGCGCGTGCTGTTGCTCACCGACAACACCCACAGCATCCCGGTACAGGTCAACCGCAACGGTCTGCGTGCCATCGCCGTCGGCACCGGCAACCCGGAGCGCCTGGAGCTGCGTCACGTCGCCGATACCGCCGATATCAAGGAAGGTGATCTGCTGGTCAGCTCCGGCATGGGCCAGCGCTTCCCGGCCGGCTACCCGGTGGCCACGGTCAAGGAAGTGATTCACGACTCCGGCCAGCCTTTCGCCATCGTCCGTGCCGTACCGACCGCTGCGCTCAATCGCAGCCGTTATCTGCTGCTGGTGTTCTCCGACCGGCGCACGCCCGAGGAGCGCGCCAACGATTCCGCCGAGGCTCAGGAAGCCGCCGACCGCGAAGCCGAGCAGGCGCGCAATGGCGAGCCGGCAACTGACGCACCGGCCGCGGACGCCCCCGCACAGGAGAGCAACTGATGGCTGGCGTACAGCCCCGTAACGGCTGGGTGATCTGGCTGAGCCTGGCGCTCGGTTTGTTGCTCAGTGTTTCGCCGTTGCCCGAGTTCATGCAGATCGGTCGCCCGCTGTGGGTCGCCTTGATTCTCACCTATTGGGTACTGGCTCTGCCGCATCGTGTCGGCATGACCACCGCCTGGATTCTTGGCTTGGCGCAGGACGTGCTGTTCGGCACCCAGCTCGGGCAGAACGCCTTGATCCTCACCCTGATCACCTTTCTGGTGCTGAGTCTGCACCAGCGCCTGCGCATGTTTCCCATGTGGCAACAGAGCATGGTGCTGATGGTGGTGTTCGGTCTCGCCCAGTTGGTTCAGCTGTGGCTCAACGCCCTGACCGGTAGTCGTCCGCCAACCCTGGCCTTCGTCCTGCCGGCACTGGTCAGCGCTCTGCTGTGGCCCTGGATCTGCGCCATCCTGCGCGGTCTGCACCTGCGCCTCAACGTCAACTGAACGCGGCCTGCCGCACGGCTGGCCGCGGTTCGCAAGGGAGATACCCGCATGGCCGAGCTGTTTCTGGCCTCCGCCTCGCCCCGTCGCCGTGAATTGCTGGCTCAGATCGCTGTGCCTTGCGTCACGCAAATCGCTTCGATAGACGAAACCCCATTGCCAGATGAGCCGCCAGCAGCCTATGTAGAGCGTCTGGCGCGTGAGAAAGCGCGCGCCGGTCTGCTCGCCTTGGGCGGGCGTGACGATGCCGTGGTGTTGGGCGCCGACACCGCTGCGGTGCTCGATGGACGCATTCTTGGCAAACCGGCGGACCTCAATGAGTCGCGCGCCATGCTGCAGGCCCTGTCCGGGCGCAGCCATCAGGTGCTGACGGCCGTGGCGTTGGTCGGTGGTGGCCGCGAGGCTGCGCGAGTGGTCAGCAGCGAGGTGAGCTTTCGTCCTATCAGCGAGGCGGAAATCGAGGCCTACTGGGCCAGCGGCGAACCATGTGACAAAGCGGGCAGTTATGGTATCCAGGGGTTGGCAGCCGTGTTCGTCAGCGGCTTGCAGGGCAGCTATTCGGCAGTGGTCGGTCTGCCGCTGTGCGAAACTGCAGAGCTGCTTGGCGAATTTGGTATTGCCTGCTGGCAGTTGCCGGCGCAAGGGCCGTGCTAAGACCCCAGGCGGTGGCTGCATAGGTAGTTTTTTGGACGTGCCCGAAAGCTTGAGTCCGCGGGGCGGTGCAGTAGCCCGGCCGGCATGATCACCAGGATGGATGCATGAGCGAAGAGATTCTGATCAATATCACGCCGATGGAGTCGCGCGTGGCGGTGGTGGAAAACGGCGTGCTGCAGGAAGTGCACGTCGAGCGTACGCAGAAGCGCGGCATCGTCGGCAATATCTACAAAGGCAAGGTGGTGCGTGTGCTGCCCGGCATGCAGGCGGCCTTCGTCGATATTGGCCTGGAGCGTGCAGCCTTCATTCATGCTTCCGAGATTTCCGCCCGCGAGGGCACTGCGGTGGAGCCGATCAGCGCCCTGGTCCACGAAGGGCAGAGCCTGGTGGTGCAGGTCACCAAGGACCCTATCGGCAGCAAGGGGGCGCGTCTGACCACTCAGTTGTCGATCCCTTCGCGTTATCTGGTGTACATGCCACGCACCAGTCATGTCGGTATTTCCCTGAAGATCGAAGACGAAGCAGAGCGCGAGCGCCTCAAGCAGGTGGTCGCCGATTGCGTCGCCGCCGAAGGCATCGAGGAGGCCGGCGGCTTTATCCTGCGCACCGCTGCCGAGGGCGCAGGCGCTGATGAAATTCTGATCGACATCCGTTATCTGCGCCGCCTCTGGGACCAGATCGGTGCGCAGATCCAGAACTGCAAGGCGCCCACGGTGATCTACGAGGATCTGTCCCTGGCGCTGCGTACCCTGCGTGACCTGGTCAGCCCGCGGACCGAGAAGATTCGCGTGGACTCGCGGGAAACCTTCCAGAAAATCACGCAGTTCGTCGCCGAATTGATGCCGGAGATCGCCGATCGTCTCGAGCACTATCCTGGCGAGCGGCCGATCTTCGACCTGTACGGTGTCGAGGACGAAATCCAGCGCGCACTGGAGCGCAAGGTGCCGCTGAAGTCCGGCGGTTACCTGGTGGTCGACCCCGCCGAGGCGATGAGCACCATCGACGTCAACACCGGCGCCTTCGTCGGCCATCGCACCCTCGAAGAAACCATCTTCAAGACCAACCTCGAGGCAGCCACCGCTATTGCCCGTCAGCTGCGTCTGCGCAACCTGGGCGGCATCATCATCATCGACTTCATCGATATGGAAGACGAAGAGCATCAGCGCCAGGTACTGCGCACCCTGGAGAAGCAGCTCGAGCGTGATCATGCCAAGACCAACATCATCGGCATCACCGAACTCGGCCTGGTGCAGATGACCCGCAAGCGCACGCGTGAAAGCCTCGAGCAGATTCTCTGCGAGCCCTGCAGTGCCTGCCAGGGGCGCGGCAAGTTGAAGACGCCGGAGACCATTTGCTACGAGATCTTCCGTGAGATTCTGCGTGAAGCCCGCGCCTACCAGGCGGAAAGCTATCGCGTGCTGGCCAATCAGAAGGTGGTCGATCGCCTGCTCGATGAAGAGTCGGGCAACGTCGCTGATCTGGAAGCCTTCATTGGACGTACCATCAAGTTCCAGGTGGAAACCATGTATTCCCAGGAACAGTACGACGTGGTGCTGCTCTGAGCACGGGGACTGTCGAGGTGAACGCTCTGGCGCGCCTGTTTGCGGCGCTGCTGCGCTGGGGCCTGGGTCTTTGCGCCGCCGTGCTGGTGCTGGCCGCGCTGTACGTCAGCCTGGGCCGTGAGCTGGTGCCGCTGGTGGCTGAATACCGGCTCGAACTGGAAGATCGTGTCACGGCGCAGCTGGGTGTGCCGGTACGTATCGGTCGCCTCGAAGGTCGTTGGCAGGGCTTTGCCCCGGTGCTGGAGGCGCATGACGTGCGCCTGGGCAGCGAAGAGGAAGGCCTGAGCCTGGAGCGCGTACGACTGGTACCGGATGTGGGCGGCAGTCTGTTGGCACGCCAGCCGCGCATCGCCCACCTGCAGTTCGACGGGCTGCAGCTGAATGTGCAGCAGAACGCCGATGGTGGCTGGCGGGTGCAAGGGATGCCACAGCGCAGCGGTCCCGAGCTGGATGTCGAACAGCTGCTGGAACAGTTGCAGATCGTGCACCGCATCAGTCTGCTCGACAGTCGCGTGGTGCTGCAGCCGCTCGATCAGGCACCGCTGCTGCTCAGCTACGTTAGCTTGAGCCTGCGCTATGGCAACAACAGCCAGCGCCTCGATGGGCGCCTGTTGCTGCCCGATGGTCAGCCGGTGGCGCTGCGACTGCGCACGCGCATGCAGCCCAAAACCTGGCGCGAGGCGCAGTCCGAGCTTTATCTGAGCCTGCCGCAGAGCGACTGGGCCGCCTGGCTGCCGAAATCGCTACTTGGCGACTGGCAGCTACAGCGCCTGCAGGCCGGCGGCGAGCTGTGGCTGGAGGGCCGTGGTCTGGTCCTGGACAGGGGCGCCTTGCGTCTGCACGCCCCCGAGCTGGCCGGCGGCCAGGCCAAGCATGAAGCAGTGACGCTCAAGGACCTGGCCTTCAACGCCTTCTTCACTCAAGACAAGCAGGGTGTGCGGGCGCAGATCGACTCCCTGGCCTTGACCCATGGTGAGCAGCGCATCGGCGAGCTACACCTGAACCTGAATCAGAAGGACGTGGGCGAGGCTGACGGGCGTTGGGCGCTAAGCGCCGATCGCCTCGACCTCGCTGCCTGGGCGCCGCTGGTGCAGGCACTGGTGCCGATGCCCGACCAGGCCCGCGATGTCCTGGTCGCGCTGGCTCCGGTGGGCGCGGTCAACAACCTGCTGCTCGACTATTACCCACAACGTGAAGGCGCCGAGCGCCTGCAGTTCGCCGCCAATCTGGACAGGGTGGGCGTTCAGGCCTACCACGGTGCGCCGGCTGCCGAGAACGTCAGTGGCAGTGCCTCGGGCAATATGTTCCAGGGCGAGCTGCGCCTGAACAGCGAAAATTTCGCCCTGCATCTGGATCAACTGTTCCCCAAGCCCTGGCGCTATCGTCATGCCCAGGCGCGCTTGAGCTGGGACTGGAGTGAAACCGGCCTGACCTTGTACAGCCCCTATATGCGCGTGGATGGCGAGGAAGGACAGGTCGCCGGTGACATGTTGATCCGCCTGCTGCGCGATCCCGAGGCCGAAGACTACATGGACCTGCGTGTCGGCATGCGCGACGGCGATGCGGCCTACACCGAGAAGTACCTGCCGAGTCGCGCGCCGGGTATGAGCGCCGAGCTCGATCATTGGCTGAAGACTGCCATTCGCGCGGGGCACGTCGAAGAAGGCTACTTCCAGTATCAGGGCTCGCTGAACAAGGGCGCACCGTTGGGGGCACGCAGCCTCAGCCTGTTCTTCAAGGTCAAGGATGCCGAACTGGCCTTCCAGCCCGGTTGGCCGTCGCTGCGCGAGGGCGTGGGTGAGGTGCTGATCGAGGATGATGCAGTGCGCGTGCGTCTGCAGAGCGGGCGCTTGCAGGAAAGTACGGTCAGTAATGTCGTGGCCAATATTCCACTGTTGCACGACGGCAAGCCGCCGCGCCTGCAGCTCGATGGTGAGGTGCAGGGCAGCCTGAGTGATGCCATCAAGCTGTTGCAGGAGGCACCACTGGGAACAGCGGAAATCTTCGACGGCTGGCAGGGCGAGGGGCCTCTGGCCGGGCGCCTGCAACTGGATATTCCGCTGCAAAAAGGGGGGCCACCTGTTGTGGTGGTGGACTTCGCCACCGAGGGGGCGCGCCTCAAGCTGACCAATCCTGATTTGCAGCTGAGCAACCTGCAGGGGGCGTTTCGCTTCAACAGTGCCGCTGGCTTGAGCGCGCCGGATGTGCGTGCCGAGGTCTTCGGTCGCCCGGTACGCGGCAAGATCAGCGCCGAGGGTGCGCGTGGCAAGGCGCTTACACGTTTCGATCTGCGTGGCCAGGTGCAGGTCGAAACTCTCAGCCAATGGCTGGGCGGGCCGCAGAAGCTGCCGGCCAGCGGACTGCTGCCTTATCGCCTGCGCCTGACCCTGGATGGCGATGACAGTCAATTACGCGTCGACTCCAACCTGCGTGGTGTGGCGGTCGAGCTACCAGCCCCGTTCGGCAAGACGGCGCAGCAGACGCGTGATACCAGCTGGCGCATGACCCTGGCCGGTCGTGAGCGCCGCTACTGGGCCGAGTATGGCGATCTGGCCAGCCTGAATCTGGCCGCACCTCCAGGCGCGCTGGCTGAGGGGCGGGGTGAACTGGTGCTCGGTGGTGCCCCGGCGGGGTTGCCGCCTGGCCAGGGGCTGCGCGTGCGCGTGCGCTTGGACGAACTGGATCTCGATGCCTGGAAGCAACTCGGCAGCAATCATCCGGTCAGGTTGGATGCTGATAGCCAGCGCCTGCTACGCAGTGCACGGCTGGATGTCGGACGCTTCCGTGGTTTTGGTCAGGAGGTCGAGCAACTGACGCTTGGCCTGGCGCGAGAAGGCCAGGCCTGGGCCTTGCAGATCGACAGTGAGTTGGCCGCCGGGCGTGTGCTGTTGGCCGATCGTGCGGACACGCCGATTGCCATCGACCTGCAGTATGTACGCCTGCCGGCGCCTGACGCCGAAGCGGCGAAGGTCGTCGATGCGCCTGATCCCCTGGCCGATTTCGATCCCGGCACGCTGCCGGCCATGGATATCCGTATTCAGCGTGTACAGCGTGGCGACAAGGTGCTGGGCGCCTGGTCGCTCAAGGTCAGGCCCGAGGCGCAGGGCGTGCGTTTCGATGAACTCGACCTCGATCTGCAGGGGCTGAAGATTGGTGGTAGTGGTGGCTGGCGAGGCACGCCTGGCCACACCCAAAGCTGGTACAAGGGGCGCCTACAGGGCAAGGATCTCGGCGACATTCTGCAAGCCTGGGATTATGCCCCCAGCGTTACCAGCGAAAGTTTCAGGGTAGACGCCGATGCCACCTGGCCCGGCTCTCCGGCGTGGTTCTCGCTCAGGCGTTTTTCCGGCAATCTCGATCCTGCGCTACGCAAGGGCCAGTTCGTCGAAGTGCAGGGCTCGGCCCAGGCGTTGCGGGTATTCGGCCTGCTCAACTTCAACTCGATTGGCCGGCGTCTGCGCTTGGACTTCTCCGACCTGCTGGGCAAGGGGCTGAGTTACGACCGGATCAAGGGCAACCTGCAGGCCACCAATGGTCTGTTCGTCACCCGGGAGCCGATCACCCTGACGGGGCCGTCGAGCAACCTGGAGCTCAATGGCAATCTGGACATGCGCGATGAGCGCATCGACGCCAAGCTGCTGGTGACCCTGCCGGTGACCAACAACTTGCCACTGGCTGCACTGATTGTCGGCGCGCCGGCCATTGGCGGGGCGTTGTTCGTGGCCGACAAGTTGCTGGGTGACAAGGTCGCGCGTTTCGCCAGCGTGCAGTACGACGTCAAGGGCCCGCTGCAGGATCCGCAGATCAGCTTCGACAAACCCTTCGAAAAACCGCAATGAAGTCGCCTCTTGGCGTAGGCTGTAGCATCAAGCCCTGAAGAGTGTCGCCATGAATCTCGCTGTAATCCAGATGGTCAGCCAGGATGACGTGCAAACCAATCTGCGCCTGGCGCGGCGCATGCTGGAGCGTGCAGCCCAGGGCGGTGCGCGCCTTGTCGTGCTGCCGGAGAACTTCGCCGCCATGGGCCGTGCTGATCTGGCCGCCATCGGCCGGGCCGAGGCCTTGGGCGAGGGGCCGATCCTGCCCTGGTTGAAACGCGCTGCTCGTGACCTCAGTTTATGGATAGTGGCCGGCACCTTGCCGCTACCGCCGGATGATGATGCCGACGGCAAACCGCACGCCTGCTCATTGTTGATCGACGATCAGGGCGAGCGTGTGGCCCGTTACGACAAGCTGCATCTGTTCGATGTCGAGGTGGCCGACAACCGTGGCCGTTATCGCGAGTCCGATGATTTCGCCCATGGCCAACGCGTCGTGGTGGCGGATACGCCGGTCGGGCGTCTGGGCCTGAGCGTATGTTATGACTTGCGCTTCCCCGAGCTGTTCACTGCGCTGCGTGAAGCCGGCGCCGAGCTGATCAGCGTGCCGGCGGCGTTCACCGCCGTGACTGGCGCGGCGCATTGGCAGGTGCTGACCCGTGCCCGCGCCATCGAAACCCAGTGCTATGTACTGGCGGCCGGGCAGGGCGGTGAGCACCCCGGTCAGCGTCTGACGTTCGGCCACTCGGCGATCATCGACCCCTGGGGTCAGGTGCTGGTCGAGCAGGATCAGGGGGAGGGGGCCTTGCTGGCTCCCCGTGATGCCGCCGAGCAGGCGAACATTCGCCAACGCATGCCGGTGCAGCAGCACCGCCGATTCTTTTCATCGGACGTACCGCGTCCGATCGTTGTGGAGTGACCATGAATACGATGTTGCAATCCGTCAGCGAGCACCTGCTTGCGCCCGGCAACCTGACGTTCGACAGCCTCAGCAGCGTGCTGGGTGACGTCGCAGGCCCAGGTATCGATGCCGCCGACCTGTACTTTCAAAGCCAGGTTTCGGAAACCTGGGTGCTGGAGGATGGCATCGTCAAGGAAGGCAGTTTCAACCTTGATCAGGGCGTCGGTGTGCGTGCCCAGTCTGGCGAGAAAACCGGTTTCGCCTACAGCAACGCCATCAGCCTCGATGCCCTGACGCAAGCTGCCCAGGCCGCACGTTCGATCTCGCGCGCTGGCCAACAGGGCCGTGTGCAGGCTTTCGTCAGCCCGCAGGTGACCCAGTTGTATGCCGAAGGCAACCCACTGGACGTTATGGGCCGCGCCGAGAAGGTTGAATTGCTGCAGCGTATCGACCGTGCCACGCGCGCGCTGGATCCGCGCATCAAGCAGGTTACCGTGAGCCTGGCCGGGGTCTGGGATCGCATTCTGGTGGCGGCCCACGACGGCAGCCTCAGCGCCGATTTCCGCCCGCTGGTGCGTTTCAATGTCAGTGTCATCGTCGAGCAGAACGGGCGCCGCGAGCGCGGTGGCCATGGCGGTGGCGGACGTACCGACTACCGCTATTTTCTGGAAGAAGACCGGGCCATGGGTTATGCCCGCGAGGCGCTGCGTCAGGCGCTGGTCAACCTTGAAGCCATCGCTGCACCCGCTGGCAGCATGCCGGTGGTGATGGGCGCCGGCTGGTCCGGCGTGCTGCTGCACGAAGCGGTCGGCCACGGCCTGGAAGGCGACTTCAACCGCAAAGGCAGTTCAGCCTACAGCGGCCAGGTCGGGCAGAAGGTCGCGTCCAGCCTGTGCACCATCGTCGACGACGGCACCCTGGCCGGGCGGCGTGGTTCGCTCAGCGTCGACGACGAAGGCACGCCGACCCAATGCACCACGCTGATCGAGAACGGCGTGCTCAAGGGCTACATGCAGGACAAGCTCAACGCGCGCCTGATGGGCGTGGCCGCTACCGGCAACGGTCGTCGTGAATCCTATGCGCACCTGCCGATGCCGCGCATGACCAACACCTACATGCTGGCGGGCGAGAGCGACCCGGAAGAAATCATCCGTTCGGTGAAGAGGGGCATCTACTGCGCCAACCTTGGCGGCGGCCAGGTGGACATCACCAGTGGCAAGTTCGTCTTTTCCACCAGTGAGGCCTACCTGATCGAGGACGGCAAGATCACTGCGCCGGTCAAAGGCGCCACCTTGATCGGCAATGGCCCGGAGGCCATGAGCCGGGTGTCCATGGTCGGCAATGATCTGGCGCTGGATAGCGGCGTCGGCACCTGTGGCAAAGACGGTCAGTCGGTGCCGGTGGGCGTCGGCCAGCCGACGCTGAAGATCGACGCGATCACCGTTGGCGGCACCGGTGCGTAAAGCGAAGCAGGTTCAGCGCAGGCCGCGGTGGATTTCGTCGAGCTCGCGGATGTACTTGAACACCTTGCGCGCGGCGGCTGGCGGCTTGTTGCGCGCGGCTTCGTGCTGAGCATGACGGACCAGGCCGCGCAGGTGCTGGACGTCAGCCTCGGGGTAGAGCTCGACGAAGCTTTCCAGCGCGCTGTCGCCTTCGGCGATCAGGCGGTCACGCCAGCGTTCGAGGGCATGGAAGCGTTCGTTGTACTCGCGGGTGGAGCTGTCCACCTGGTCGAGCATGGCGCCGATCGCGTCGACATCCTGTTCGCGCATCAGCTTGCCGATGAACTGGATGTGGCGTTTGCGCGCGGCATTGGCGGTATGTTTCGGCGCTTCGGCGAGCGCGCGGCGTAGGGCATCGGTCAGTGGCATCTTGGCCAGCAGATCCGCCTTGAGCGTGGTCAGTCGCTCGCCAAGATCCTGCAGGGCATGCAGTTCGCGTTTGACCTGGGATTTGCTCTTCTCCAGGGAGAAGTCGTCGTAGGAATCAGACATGGGGTGGGTCCAGAGGGAAACGCCGCCATGATAGCAGTAACCGTGACTGCCGGCCCGCGGGCGGGCAGTCGAGAGCAGGCCTTGGGTTTCGTACAAAGAGTGCCTGCGCCAAGAGAATCGGGAGTGGTTATGAGTGAAGTAGAACGCATCGGGCCGCAGGCCTTGCCAGTGCTGCAAGAGCAGGTCGAGGCCATTCTCGCCGAAGCCAGGCGCCAGGGCGCGAGTGCCTGCGAGGTGGCGGTATCGGCTGGTCAGGGGCTGTCCACCACGGTGCGTCAGGGCGAGGTGGAAACCGTCGAGTTCAATCGCGACCAGGGTTTCGGCATCACCCTGTACGTGGGCCAGCGCAAGGGCTCGGCCAGCACCTCGGCCACCGGTAGCGAGGCCATTCGCGAGACCGTGGCGGCAGCCCTGGCGATTGCCAAACATACCAGCGAGGACGAGTGCGCCGGCCTGGCCGATGCCGCGCTGATGGCCCGTGAACTGCCTGAACTCGATCTCTATCACCCCTGGTCGATCACCCCGGAACAGGCGGTGGAGCAGGCGCTGGCCTGCGAGGCCGCTGCTTTCGCCGCTGACACGCGGATCAAGAACGCCGATGGCACCAGTCTCAATACCCACCAAGGCTGCCGCGTATACGGCAACAGCCACGGCTTCGTCGGCGGTTACGCCAGCACCCGCCATAGCCTGAGCTGCGTGATGATCGCCGAAGGTGAAGGGCAGATGCAGCGCGACTACTGGTATGACGTCAATCGTCAGGGCGAACTGTTGGCCGATGCCAAGGGTATCGGCCAGCGCGCCGCCGAGCGTGCGGTCAGCCGTCTTGGTGCGCGCCCGGTACCGACCTGCGAGGTGCCGGTGCTGTTCGCCGCCGAGCTGGCCGGTGGGCTGTTCAGCCACCTGCTGGCGGCGATTTCGGGTGGCAACCTGTATCGCCAGTCCTCCTTCCTCGAAGGCGCCCTCGGCCAGCGTCTGTTCCCCGAGTGGCTGACCCTTGACGAGCGTCCGCACCTGCCACGTGCGCTTGGCAGCGCGACCTTCGATGGCGATGGCCTGGCCACCTACGCCAAGCCGTTCGTGGAAAAGGGCGAGCTGGTGTCCTACGTGCTCGGCACCTATTCCGGGCGCAAGCTGGGTTTGCCGAGCACCGCCAACTCCGGTGGCGTACACAACCTGTTCGTCACCCATGGCGATGAGGATCAGCAGGCGCTGATTCGCCGTATGGGTCGCGGTTTGCTGGTTACCGAGCTGATGGGCCAGGGGCTGAATCTGGTGACGGGCGATTACTCGCGTGGCGCGGCGGGCTTCTGGGTGGAGAACGGCGAGATCCAGTTCCCGGTGCAGGAGGTAACCATCGCCGGCAATCTGCGCGACATGTTCCGTCAGGTCGTTGCAGTCGGTTGTGACCTCGAGCGTCGCGGCAATATCTGCACCGGCTCTGTGCTGATCGAGAAGATGACTGTCGCCGGAAGTTGAGTTGGCAGAAACAACAAGGCCACCTGCGGGTGGCCTTGTCGTTTGTCAGAAGTGGTTACTCGCCTTCGTCGAAGTAGTTATCGATCAGGGCGACCAGCGCATCCATGGCTGGCTCATCCTGCTCGCCCTCAGTGTACAGATGCACCTGGGTGCCCTTGCCGGCAGCCAACATCATCACCGCCATGATGCTCTTGCCGTCTACCAGGCTTTCGGCGCTGCGGCCGATGCGCACCTGGCAGGGGTAGGTGCTCGCTACACCGACGAACTTGGCAGCAGCACGGGCATGCAGACCAAGTTTGTTGATGATGGTGATTTCACGTGCTGGCATCGCGGCAGGATTCCTTAGCTGAGGTCGCGGTGACGCACCTGGACGTTCTTCAGCGAGTCTTTGAGTGCCTGGCTCAGGCGGTTGGCCAGGTAGACCGAGCGGTGGTGGCCACCGGTGCAGCCAATGGCGATGGTGACATAGGCGCGGTTGCTGGCGGCGAAGCGTGGCAGCCATTTTTCCAGGTAGACGAGGATGTCCTGATACATCTCCTCGACCTCCGGTTGCGCGGCCAAGTAGTCGATCACCGGTTGATCCAGCCCAGAGTGGTCGCGCAGTTCCGGCTTCCAGTAGGGATTGGGCAAGCAGCGCGCATCGAACACCAGGTCGGCGTCCACCGGCATGCCACGTTTGAAACCGAAGGATTCGACGAGAAAGGCGGTACCGGTCTGCGTCTGGCCCAGCAGGCGTAGCTTGAGGGTGTCGCGCAGTTGGTAGAGGTTCAGCCGGGTGGTGTCGATCTTCAGGTCGGCACGGTCGGTGATTGGCGCCAGCAGCTGGCTTTCATAAGCGATGGCTTCTGCCAGCGAGCGATTGTCGTTGGTCAGCGGATGGCGTCTGCGGGTTTCGGAAAAGCGCTTGAGCAGGGTTTCGTCTTCGGCGTCGAGATACAGCACGTCGCAGCGGATGTTGCGCTTGCGCACTTCGTCGAGCAGTTCCGGGAAGCGCTTGAGCTGGCTCAGCAGGTTGCGCGCATCGATGGAGACGGCCACCTGTGGCAGCAGCATGTCGCTATGCGGCAGGAAACGCTCGGCAAGATCCGGCAGCAGGCCGGCCGGCAGGTTGTCGATGCAGTAGAAACCGTTGTCCTCAAGTACATCGAGGGCGGTGCTCTTGCCCGAGCCCGAGCGACCGCTGACGATGATCAGGCGCATGTTTATTGACCGTTCTGAATGTCCACGACGACCTGATAGAGATCTTCGCCGCTGTTGGCCTGGCGCAGACGTTCACGTACATCCTGGCGATCGAGCATGCTGGCGATCTGGCGCAGCAGTTCGAGGTGGGCATCGGTGGCCGCCTCCGGCACCAGCAGCACGAACAGCAGATCGACCGGCACGCCGTCGATGGCGTCGAAGTCGACTGCCGTCTCCAGGTGCAGGACTGCACTGATCGGGGCACTGCAGCCAGCCAGGCGGCAGTGGGGAATGGCAATGCCGTTGCCGAAGCCGGTAGAGCCGAGCTTCTCGCGGGCGATGAGGCTTTCGAATATGTCCTGAGCATCCAGGTCGGGTAGATCGCGCGCAACCAGGTTGGCGATCTGTTCTAGCACGCGTTTCTTGCTGCCGCCCGGCACGTTCACCAGGGAACGGCCGGGGGTCAGGATATTTTCAAGTCGGATCATGGATAGGGAATGTTAGCGGGCCGTGGCGCCTTGCAGGCGTTCGAGCTGCTTTTCCTTGTGCTTGATGAGTTGACGGTCGAGTTTATCGGCCAACAGGTCGATTGCAGCGTACATATCCTGGTGTTCGGCGTTGGCGACGACTTCGCCGCCGGCGATGTGCAGGGTGGCTTCGATCTTCTGTTTGAGTTTCTCGACCTCCATGGTCACCTGTACGTTGGTGATCTTGTCGAAGTGGCGTTCCAGTCGGCCCAGTTTCTCGCCGATATAGTCACGCAGGGCGTCGGTCACATCCAGCTGATGTCCACTGATGTTGACTTGCATACCGCTTTCTCCTTGTTGCCTTGTGTAAGAGACGGGTCTGGTTCGACCCGCCGCCGGAACACTTTGGCCTGAAGGCCTGAGGCCTTCAGTCAATCTGGCCTACATCAGTCGCTTGCGCTCACTCGAGGGCGCTATGCCGAGGGACTCGCGATACTTGGCGACCGTCCGACGGGCGACTTGGATGCCTTGTGCCTCCAGTAAACCAGCGATCTTGCTGTCGCTCAACGGCTTTTTCGCGTTTTCTGCTGCAACCAGTTTTTTGATGATCGCGCGGATCGCGGTGGACGAGCATTCGCCGCCTTCGGAGGTACTGACGTGGCTGGAGAAGAAATATTTCAGCTCGTAAATGCCACGTGGGGTGTGCATGAATTTCTGCGTGGTAACGCGTGAAATCGTCGACTCGTGCATACCCACCGCTTCGGCGATGTCGTGCAGCACCAGAGGCTTCATCGCCTCGTCGCCGTAGTCGAGGAAGCCACGCTGGTGTTCGACGATCTGCGTGGCCACCTTCATCAGTGTTTCGTTGCGGCTCTGCAGGCTCTTGATGAACCAGCGGGCCTCCTGCAACTGGTTGCGCATGAAGGTGTTGTCGGCGCTGGAGTCGGCGCGTTTGACGAAGCCGGCATACTGCGGGTTGACGCGCAGGCGCGGCATGGCTTCCTGGTTCAGCTCCACCAGCCAGCGTTCGTTGTGCTTGCGCACGATCACGTCGGGTACGACGTATTCCGGCTCGCTGGATTCGATCTGCGAACCCGGACGCGGATTCAGGCGCTGGATCAGGTCGATGACCTGGCGCAGTTCGTCTTCCTTGAGCTTGGTGCGGCGCATCAGCTGGGCGTAATCGCGGCTGCCGAGTAGTTCCAGGTAGTCGCCGACCACGCGCTGGGTTTCGTTCAGCCAGGGGGTGTTGGCGGGCAGCTGGCGCAGTTGCAGCAGCAGGCACTCGCGCAGGTCGCGGGCGCCGATACCGGCCGGTTCGAACTGCTGGATGCGGTGCAGCACCACTTCCACTTCATCCAGTTCGACATCCAGCTCGGGGTCGAAGGACTCAGTCACTTCCTCGAGCGTTTCTTCGAGGTAGCCGTCATTGTTGATGCAGTCGATCAGGGTCGCTGCGATCAGGCGATCCTTGTCCGACATGGGCGCCAGGTTCAGTTGCCAGAGCAGGTGGCTGTGCAGGCTCTCGCCGCTGGAGGTGCGAGTGGTGAAATCCCACTCATCATCATCGTTGCTGGGCAGGCTGCTGGCGCTGGTCTGGTAGATGTCTTCCCAGGCTGTGTCGACTGGCAGCTCGTTGGGAATGCGCTCGCCCCAGTCGCCTTCTTCCAGGTTATCCACCGTGGGGGTGGTTTCCTGGTAGCTCTCTTCCTTGCTCGGGGCAGGGGCGGCGCTTTCGGCGCCATCAGCCATCGGATCGCTGTTGTCGAAGTCGTCACCTTCTTCCTGGCGCTCGAGCATGGGATTGGACTCCAGCGCCTCCTGGATTTCCTGTTGCAGGTCCAGGGTAGACAGTTGGAGGAGGCGGATAGCCTGTTGCAGCTGCGGGGTCATCGTCAGCTGCTGGCCCATCTTGAGGACTAGCGATGGTTTCATTGCAGACCTTAATTTACTGGCGAGTTACGCCTTCCACATCAGGGCGCCGAAGCGCCGCCAGGAAGCAAATTATATGCCTGAATTTCTCGTTTTTGCCTAGGGGTTGCAATATTTCTGTAGCGAAATAGCGGGCGACCTACAGGCGGAACTCGTGGCCCAGGTATACCTCTTTCACCGTCTGGTTGGCGAGGATGGTCTCGGCGTCACCTTCGGCGATCAGTTGTCCATCGTTGACGATGTAGGCGGTCTCGCAGATGTCCAGGGTTTCGCGCACGTTGTGATCAGTGATCAGGATGCCGATGCCCTTGGTCTTGAGGTGATGGATGATCTGCTTGATATCGCCGACGGAGATCGGGTCGACCCCGGCAAAGGGTTCGTCGAGCAGGATGAACTTGGGGTTGGTGGCCAGCGCGCGAGCAATCTCCACGCGGCGTCGCTCACCGCCGGACAGGCTCATGCCGAGGCTGTCGGCGATATGGTGGATATGGAATTCCTGCAGCAGGCTTTCCAGTTCCGCCTGGCGCCCGGCGCGGTCCAGGTCCTTGCGCGTTTCGAGGATGGCCATGATGTTGTCGGTCACCGACAGCTTGCGGAAGATCGAGGCTTCCTGCGGCAGGTAGCCGATGCCGGCGCGCGCGCGGCCATGCATGGGCTGATGACTGACGTCGAGGTCGTCGATCAGTACGCGGCCCTGGTCGGCGCGTACCAGGCCGACGATCATGTAGAAGCAGGTGGTCTTGCCGGCGCCGTTGGGGCCGAGCAGACCGACGATCTGACCGCTTTCGATGCTCAGGCTGACGTCACGCACGACCTGACGGCTCTTGTAGCTTTTCGCCAGGTGTTGGGCTTTGAGAATGGCCATTACTGCTGCTGATCCGCGGGTTTGTTCTTCGGTTGGATGACCATGTCGATACGCGGGCGCGGGGTGCTGACGTTGCCGCCTGTTGCGCGGCCGGCGTTGACGATCTGGCGGCGGGTGTCATAGACGATCTTCTCGCCTTCGAAGGTATTGCCTTCCTGAATCACCTTGGCCTGGTCGATCAGTACGATGCGCTCATTGCTGGCGAAGTACTGGATGGTCTTGCCGTAGGCCTTGACGATGTCCTTGTCCACGGCTGGCTTCTGTTCGTAGTACGCCAGGTTGCCCACCGAGGTGAAGACGTCGATATCGCCGCTGGCGGTCTGGGTGATGGTGACGGTGTCGCCCGTGATCTTCAGGGTGCCCTGAGTGATGATCACATCGCCGCGGTAGACGGCTACACCTTGCCGGTCATCCAGTTCGGCGCTGTCGGCCTGGATGCGGATCGGTTGATCGCGATCCGATGGCAGTGCCCAGGCAGCCGCGCTTCCCAATGCGGCGCCGAGGCTGAGAATCAGGGGGAGGGTATTAACGAACCTCATGCTGGCCTCTTACGTTGGACTGCAGGAGCATCCTGCCGTCATTCAAGTACGCTTTCATTCCTTGTGCCGTGGTCACCCCGTTGGCCGCGACGATTCTAACGGCTTGCTCGGTCTGCGCATATTCCTTGTCAGGAATAACCGTCATGCGGCTGCTGGTGATAACGGTGGGGCGGTTCTTGGCGTCGGTGCGGGCGATGCGCACGTCGTCGATCAGTTCTACCTCGACGCCGCCAGGCGAGACTTCGGCACGCTGGCTGGTGACTTCCCAGGGCAGCTCGGTGCCGCGATAGAGCTCCAGCTTGGGGGCGTCGATCAGGGTGATGTCGGTGCTTTTGATGTGCTCGAGCTTGTCCGCGGTCATGCGGTAGTGCAGTTTGCCGTCATCCTGGAACTGCACGGTGCGCGCGCCCACTGCATAGAAGTCAACGACGTTGTCGTCGCTGGCCCGCTGGGCTTGGCGTGTGCTGTCCGGGGCAAGGTTCCAGTAACCGAGTGCGGCCACGACGACTGCAATCAGAGCAAAGATCAGGGTGTTGAGGATTTTACGCGGCATGCTGTTCTCTACAGGTAGGCGGCCTGGGCCGCATCCAGTGTGCCCTGGGCACGCATGATCAGTTCGCAGAATTCCCGTGCCGCACCGTCGCCGCCGCGTGCCTGGGTTACGCCATGGGCGTGCTGGCGCACGAAGCTGTCGGCGCTGGCCACGGCCATGCCCAATCCGACACGGCGAATGACTGGAAGGTCCGGCAAGTCGTCGCCAAGATAAGCAACCTGTTCATAGCTTAGGCCGAGTTCGGCGAGCAGGCCGTCGAGTACCACCAGTTTGTCCTCGCGGCCCTGGAACAGGTGCTGGATGCCCAGGTTGTTGGCGCGGCGCTCGACCACCGGGGTCTTGCGCCCGCTGATGATGGCGGTGCGCACGCCCGAGTTGATCAGCATCTTGATGCCGTGGCCGTCGAGCGTGTTGAAGGTCTTGAACTCACTGCCGTCTTCGAGGAAGTACAGGCGGCCGTCGGTCAGCACGCCGTCGACGTCGAAGATCGCCAGTTTGATGGCGCGGGCGCGTTGCAGCAGGTCGTTCATCACATCACTCCGGCGCGCAGCAGGTCATGCATGTTGAGGGCGCCGACCGGGTTGTCCAGGTCGTCGACCACCACCAGCGCATTGATCTTGTGGTCTTCCATGATCTTCAGGGCCTCGGCCGCGAGCATCTCGGCGCGAGCGGTCTTGCCGTGCGGGGTCATGACCTCATCGATCAAGGCCTGGCGCACGTCGATACCCTTGTCCAGGGTGCGGCGCAGGTCGCCGTCGGTGAAGATGCCGGCGAGGCGGCCGTCTTCTTCCAGAACCACGGTCATGCCCAGGCCTTTCTGGGTCATTTCCAGCAGGGCGTCGCGCAGGCTGGTGCCGCGGCGTACACGTGGCAGGGCATCGCCTGCGTGCATGACGTTCTCTACCTTGAGCAGCAGGCGTCGGCCAAGGGCGCCGCCCGGATGGGAAAAAGCGAAGTCTTCGGCGGTGAAGCCGCGCGCTTCCAGCAGGGCGATGGCCAGTGCGTCGCCCAGTACCAGGCTGGCGGTGGTCGAGGAGGTCGGCGCCAGGTTCAGTGGGCAGGCTTCCTGCGAGACGCGAGCGTCGAGATTGACCTCGGCGGCCTTGGCCAATGGTGAATCCGGGTTGCCGGTCATGCTGATCAGGCGGATGCCGAGGCGTTTGATCAGCGGCAGCAGGGTGACGATCTCGGCGGTCGAGCCCGAGTTCGACAGCGCCAGGACGATGTCGTCCTTGGTGATCATGCCCATGTCGCCGTGGCTGGCCTCGGCCGGGTGGACGAAGAAAGAGGTGGTGCCGGTGCTGGCCAGGGTCGCAGCGATCTTGTTGCCGATATGCCCGGACTTGCCCATGCCGACCACGACCACGCGTCCCTTGCAGCTGAGAATCAGCTCGCAGGCCTTGATGAAATCGGCATCGATACGGGGCAATAGCTCCTGCACCGCTTCAAGTTCGAGGCGGATGGTGCGCTGCGCGGAATCAATCAGGTCGCGGGTCTGGTTCATGCTGGGCAAGGCTGTCGGGCGAAAAAAGACGAGGATTATAACGGGAAAAGCTTGTCGTGCTCACCTTTGCCGTATGCAGGGCAGTGCCGAAGCTGTCGCAAGTCTGAACGCTGCGCCGTGGTGCTATTGGGCGAGATGTTCGGCAAATGCTATAGTTCGCGGCCATTTTGGCCCCCTCTGGCTGGCGCGTGTCCTCGCTTCTGGAGGCGGCGTCTGCCAGGAAGGCCTGATTTTCAAGGAGTTCAGATGAGCGCCGAGCACGAGTACGCGATCGAGTTGCAGGGCGTGAGCTTTCAGCGCGGCGCGCGGTCGATTTTCGACAAGGTCGATATCCGCATACCGCGCGGCAAGGTGACCGGCATCATGGGGCCGTCCGGCTGCGGCAAGACCACGCTGCTGCGTCTGATCGCTGCCGAGCTGCGTCCTTCGGCCGGTGATGTTCGTGTAGCGGGCGTCAGCCTGCCGAAGCTGTCGCGCGACGAGCTGTTCGACATGCGCAAGCAGATGGGCGTGCTGTTTCAGAGCGGTGCACTGTTCACCGACCTCGATGTGTTCGAGAACGTGGCCTTTCCACTGCGTGTGCATACCCAACTGCCGGAAGAAATGATCCGCGACATCGTCCTGATGAAGTTGCAGGCCGTTGGCCTGCGCGGAGCGCTGGAGCTGATGCCGGACGAGTTGTCTGGGGGCATGAAGCGCCGTGTCGCGCTGGCCCGAGCCATTGCACTCGATCCGCAGATTCTGCTGTATGACGAGCCTTTCGTCGGTCAGGACCCCATCGCCATGGGCGTCCTGGTGCGCCTGATCCGCCTGCTCAACGATGCGCTGGGGATCACCAGTGTGGTGGTTTCTCACGATCTTGCAGAAACCGCCAGTATCGCCGACTACATCTATGTCGTCGGTGATGCACAGGTGCTGGGGCAGGGCACACCGGCCGAGTTGATGGAGTCGGATAACCCGCGCATTCGCCAGTTCATGAAGGGCATCCCGGATGGTCCGGTGCCGTTTCATTTTCCAGCGCCGGACTACCGCGAAGATCTGTTGGGGAGAGGTTGATGCGCAGAATTTCACCGCTCGAACGGCTGCGCCTGTTCGGTCGTGCGGGTATCGATGTGGTCGCGACCCTGGGGCGCTCTGTCCTGTTTCTGGTCAACGCTCTGTTCGGGCGCAGCCGCGCTGGCAAGCCTTTTCAACTGTTGATCAAGCAACTGTTCGCGATTGGCGTGATGTCGCTGGCGATCATCGTCGTGTCCGGCATTTTCATCGGTATGGTGTTGGCCCTGCAGGGCTACAACATTCTGGTCAGCTATGGCTCGGAGCAGGCTGTGGGGCAGATGGTCGCCCTGACCCTGCTGCGTGAACTGGGCCCGGTGGTCACCGCGCTGCTGTTCGCCGGTCGCGCCGGTTCCGCGTTGACCGCCGAAATCGGCAACATGAAGTCCACCGAGCAGCTCTCCAGTCTGGAGATGATCGGCGTCGACCCGCTCAAGTACATCGTCGCACCGCGGCTGTGGGCCGGCTTCATCTCCATGCCGCTGCTGGCGATGATCTTCTGCGTGGTCGGTATCTGGGGGGCGGCGATGGTCGCCGTGGATTGGCTGGGCGTCTACGAGGGCTCGTTCTGGGCCAACATGCAGAACAGTGTTTCCTTTTATGACGACGTGCTCAATGGCGTGATCAAGAGCATCGTCTTCGCCTTCGTGGTGACCTGGATCGCCGTGTTCCAGGGCTACGACTGTGAACCCACTTCCGAAGGCATCAGCCGTGCGACCACGCGCACCGTGGTGTACGCCTCGCTGGCCGTACTTGGCCTGGATTTCATTCTGACCGCTTTGATGTTTGGAGATTTCTGATGCAAAACCGCACGCTGGAGATTGGTGTCGGCCTGTTCCTCATGGCTGGTGTGCTGGCCCTGCTGCTGCTGGCCCTGCGCGTCAGCGGCCTGAGCGTCGGTAGCGCTGGCGATACCTACAAGGTCTACGCCTACTTCGACAACATCGCCGGGCTGACCGTGCGCGCCAAGGTCACCATGGCCGGCGTGAGCATCGGCAAGGTCACTGCGATCGATCTGGATCGTGACAGTTACATGGGCCGGGTGACCCTGGAGCTCGATGGCGGCGTCAATAACCTGCCTGAGGATTCCACTGCGTCGATCCTGACCGCGGGGCTGCTCGGCGAGAAATACATCGGTATCAGCGTTGGTGGTGACGAGGAGGTGCTCAAGGACGGCAGCACCATCCACGACACGCAGTCCTCGCTGGTGCTGGAAGACCTGATTGGCAAATTCCTGCTCAATTCGGTCAATAAAGATGAAGCCAATTGATGAGGGCTCCTGACATGTTCAAAACCGTGCGTAATTCCCTGCTGGTGTTGCTGGCTGCCATGCCGCTGCTGGCAATCGCTGCACCAAGCGCCCATGAAGTGGTGCAGCAGACCACCGAAACCCTGCTGGCGGACCTCAAGGCCAACAAGGAGCAGTACCGCAACAATCCCAATGCCTTTTACGACTCGCTCAACGAAATTCTCGGCCCGGTAGTGGATGTCGAGGGCATCGCCCGTGGCGTGATGACCGTGCGCTATTCGCGCCAGGCTTCGCCTGAGCAGATGAGCCGTTTTGAGGAGAACTTCAAGCGCAGCCTGATGCAGTTCTATGGCAACGCCCTGCTCGAGTACAACAACCAGGACATTCGCGTGCTGCCAGCCAGCGGCAGGGCCGAGGGCGAGCGCACCTCGGTCGGCATGGAAATTCGCGATGGCAAGGGCGTGGTCTACCCGCTGTCCTACACCATGGTGTCGATGGATGGTGGCTGGAAGTTGCGTAACGTGGTGATCAACGGCATCAACGTCGGCAAGCTGTTCCGTGATCAGTTCGCTCAGTCGATGCAGAACAACCGCAACGATCTCGACAAGGTCATCGACACCTGGGCTGACACAGTGGCCAGGGCGCGTCAGGCTCGGGGCGAATCGTGAGTCAGGCGAGCATCAGCGAGCGCGCTGCTGGGCAATTGCAGCTCAGCGGTGTGCTCGATTACAGCACCGGGCCGCTGCTGCGTGAGCAGGGCGCGCGCCTGATCGCTGCCAGCAGCGCTAAAAGTCTGGCGCTCGACTGCAGCGCGGTGGAAAAGTCCAGCAGCGTCGGCCTGGCACTGCTGCTGGCGTTCATGCGCGATGCGCGTAAGGCCGGGCGTGAGCTGACGATCAGCGCGCTGCCCGACGACATGCGCGAGATCGCTCAGGTCAGCGGCTTGCTGGAGTTGCTGCCGCTGCAACAGTGAACCGTTTCCCGTCGTTCCGTCAGCGCCGGTGCTGGCGGGGTTCGCAGGCGGGAGGCTTTTTTGTATGATGGCCGACCCGCGGGCTCAGGTGCCCGAATGCGTCAGTCGAGGTCGAGCATGCAGGCTGCAGAAGTAAAAAGCCTCCTAGAGGAAAAACTCCCGAATACCCAGGTGGAAGTCGAAGGCGAAGGCTGCAACTTCCAGCTCAACCTGATCAGCGACGACCTGGCCGCCCTCAGCCCGGTCAAGCGTCAGCAGCAGATCTATGCCCACCTCAATGCCTGGATCGCTGATGGCAGCATCCACGCCGTGACCATGAAATTCTTCAGCCAGGCCGATTGGGCCGCGCGTTCCTGAGCCTGCGGGCGACGAGATTCCTATGGATAAACTGATCATTACCGGCGGCGCTCGCCTCGATGGCGAAATCCGCATTTCCGGTGCGAAGAACTCTGCTCTGCCGATTCTCGCAGCGACCCTGCTGGGCGATGAGCCTGTCACCATCTGCAACCTGCCGCACCTGCACGACATCACCACCATGATCGAGCTGTTCGGTCGCATGGGCATCGAGCCGGTGATCGACGAGAAGCTGTCGGTGGAAGTTGACGCCCGCGCCATCAAGACCCTGGTCGCGCCTTACGAGCTGGTGAAAACCATGCGCGCCTCGATTTTGGTGCTCGGCCCCATGGTCGCGCGTTTCGGTGAGGCCGAAGTGGCGCTGCCGGGCGGCTGCGCCATTGGTTCGCGTCCGGTCGATCTGCACATCCGTGGCCTCGAGGCCATGGGCGCGATCATCGATGTCGAAGGCGGCTACATCAAGGCCAAGGCGCCGGAAGGTGGCCTGCGTGGCGCGCACTTCTTCTTCGATGTGGTCAGCGTGACCGGCACCGAGAACATCATGATGGCCGCGACCCTGGCCAAGGGCCGCAGCGTGCTGGAAAACGCCGCGCGTGAGCCTGAGGTGGTCGACCTGGCCAACTGCCTGATCGCCATGGGCGCGAAGATCCAGGGCGCCGGTACCGACACCATCATCATCGACGGCGTCGAGCGCCTGCATGGCGCGCGCTTCAACGTCATGCCCGACCGTATCGAGACCGGCACCTACCTGGTGGCGGCTGCCGTTACCGGTGGTCGGGTCAAGGTCAAGGACGCCGATCCTTCGACTTTGGAGGCCGTGCTGGCCAAGCTGCAGGAAGCGGGTGCTGAAATCACCACCGGTCCGGACTGGATCGAGCTGGACATGAAGGGCAAGCGCCCCAAGGCGGTCAACCTGCGCACCGCTCCATACCCGGCGTTCCCCACTGACATGCAGGCGCAGTTCATCGCCCTGAACGCGGTAGCCGAAGGCACCGGCACCATCATCGAAACCGTGTTCGAAAACCGCTTCATGCACGTCTACGAGATGCTGCGCATGGGCGCCAGCATCCTGGTCGAAGGCAACACGGCCGTGGTTACCGGTGTCGACAAGCTCAAGGGCGCGCCAGTGATGGCCACCGACCTGCGTGCATCGGCGAGCCTGGTGCTGGCCGCGCTGGTGGCCGAGGGCGATACGCTGATCGACCGCATCTACCACATCGACCGTGGGTACGAGTGCATCGAAGAGAAGCTGCAACTGCTCGGCGCCAAGATCCGCCGCGTACCGGGCTAAGCCGCCGTTGTCGTAGGGCCGCTCCCTGTCGGAGCGGCCGCTTCCGTTCAAGGAAACCGTTTCATGCTGACCATCGCCCTGTCCAAAGGCCGCATTCTCGATGACACCCTGCCGTTGCTGGCGGCGGCGGGCATCGAGCCGACCGAGAACCCGGACAAGAGCCGCAAGCTGATCATCCCGACCACTCAGGATGACGTGCGCCTGCTGATCGTGCGTGCCACCGACGTGCCGACCTATGTCGAGCATGGCGCGGCCGACCTCGGTGTAGCGGGCAAGGACGTACTGATGGAGTACGGCGGCCAGGGCATCTACGAGCCGCTGGATCTGCAGATTGCCAAGTGCAAGCTGATGACGGCTGGCAAGGTCGGTGCGCCGGAGCCGAAAGGGCGCCTGCGCGTGGCCACCAAGTTCGTCAACGTCGCCAAGCGCTACTATGCCGAGCAGGGCCGTCAGGTCGACATCATCAAGCTGTACGGCTCGATGGAACTGGCGCCGCTGGTGGGCCTGGCTGACAAGATCATCGATGTGGTCGACACCGGCAACACCCTGCGTGCCAACGGCCTGGAACCGCAGGAGCTGATCGCCACCATCAGCTCGCGCCTGATCGTCAACAAGGCCTCGATGAAGATGCAGCATGCGCGCATCCAGTCCTTGATCGATACCCTGCGTGGCGCCATCGAGGCGCGACACCAAGGCTGATTCCTCACCGCGACGTCTGGTCGCGGCAGCCTATCCGTGTCATAGCCAAATTCTCAGGTGCCCGCACGGTGGGCTTGCTACTCTAGCGGACCGTTGAAAAACGTAGCCGAGGCAGTCGGTGCTAGGCAAAAACAGGCGAGGAAGCGGAGTTTACGAGCTGTAAATGAGCATTCTGATCGGACTCGCGCACGAGCCTGTTTTTAACGACGCACCGGCAACGCAGGTAGTTTTCAACCGTCCGCTTGCGGCGCCTGAGATTTACCCTTACACGAGGCTTTGCCATGACCGCTCCCATTGCTGTTCGCCGACTCAACGCCGCTGACCAGGACTTCGCCCGACACCTGGATCATCTGCTGAGCTGGGAGAGTGTGTCCGACGATGGCGTCAACCAGCGCGTGCTGGAAATCATCCAGGCCGTGCGCGAGCGTGGCGATGCCGCCCTGGTCGAGTACACCCAGCGCTTCGATGGCCTGGAGGTCGCCAGCATGGCTGACCTGATCCTGCCGCGCGAGCGTCTGGAACTGGCCCTGACCCGTATCAGCGCCGAGCAGCGTCAGGCTCTCGAAGTCGCTGCCGAGCGCGTGCGCAGCTACCACGAGAAGCAGAAGCAGGATTCCTGGCGCTACACCGAAGCCGACGGCACCGTGCTGGGGCAGAAGGTCACTCCGCTGGATCGTGCCGGCCTCTACGTGCCGGGTGGTAAGGCCTCTTATCCATCGTCGGTCTTGATGAACGCTATCCCGGCCAAGGTCGCCGGTGTGCCCGAAGTGGTGATGGTGGTGCCGACCCCGCGTGGCGAGATCAACGAACTGGTGCTGGCCGCTGCCGCCATCGCCGGGGTCGACCGCGTGTTCACCATTGGTGGCGCCCAGGCAGTCGCTGCCCTGGCCTATGGCACCGAGAGCGTGCCGCCAGTGGACAAGATCGTCGGCCCCGGCAACATCTACGTGGCCACCGCCAAGCGCCACGTGTTCGGCAAGGTCGGCATCGATATGATCGCTGGCCCGTCCGAAATTCTGGTTGTGTGCGATGGCCAGACCGATCCGGACTGGATCGCCATGGACCTGTTCTCCCAGGCCGAGCACGACGAGGACGCCCAGTCGATTCTGGTCAGCCCGGATGCCGCCTTCCTCGACCGCGTCGCCGAGAGCATCGCCAAGTTGCTGCCGACCATCGAGCGTGCCGAGATCATCCGCACCTCGCTGGAAGGCCGTGGCGCGCTGATCCAGGTGGCCGACATGGCGCAGGCCATCATCGTTGCCAACCGCATCGCGCCGGAGCACCTGGAGCTGTCGGTGGCCGACCCGGAGGCCTGGTTGCCCGAGATTCGCCACGCCGGCGCGATCTTCATGGGCCGTTACACCGCAGAAGCCTTGGGCGATTACGTGGCTGGCCCGAATCACGTGCTGCCGACCTCCGGTACCGCGCGTTTTTCTTCGCCGCTGGGGGTGTACGACTTCCAGAAGCGCTCGTCGATCATCTTCTGCTCGCCGGATGGCGCGTCGGAGCTGGGCAAGAGCGCCTCGGTGCTGGCCCGTGGCGAGTCGCTGACCGCGCATGCGCGCAGCGCCGAGTACCGCATCAAGCCATAGGCCAGTCCGAACCTGTAGGAGCCAGCTCGCTGGCGAGCCGCGCCTGAAAGCATCGCCGGCAAGCCGGCTCCTACATCAAGCAGATCGAACCATTTCGAGGAGAGAAGGGCAGATGAGCAAATTCTGGAGCCCTTTCGTCAAGGACCTGGTGCCTTACGTGCCGGGCGAGCAGCCCAAGCTGAGCAAGCTGGTCAAGCTCAATACCAACGAGAACCCCTACGGCCCGTCGCCCAAGGCCATCGCCGCCATGCAGGCCGAGGTGAATGACAACCTGCGCCTGTACCCGGATCCCAACGGCGACCGCCTGAAGCAGGCGGTGGCCGACTACTACGGCGTGAGCACCGCTCAGGTATTTGTCGGCAACGGCTCCGACGAGGTGCTGGCGCACGCTTTCCATGGCTTGTTCCAGCATGAGGCGCCGCTGCTGTTCCCGGATATCAGCTACAGCTTCTATCCGGTCTATTGCGGCCTGTACGGCATCGATTACCAGCAGCTGGCGCTGGACGAGCAGTTCCAGATTCGCGTCGAGGACTATGCCCGGCCCAATGGCGGCATCATCTTCCCCAACCCCAATGCGCCGACCGGCTGCCTGCTGCCGCTCGAGGCCATCGAGCGTCTGCTGCAGAACAGCCCGGACAGCGTGGTGCTGGTAGACGAGGCGTATATCGACTTCGGCGGCCAGACGGCCATCGCTCTGGTCGACAAGTATCCGAACCTGCTGGTCACCCAGACCCTGTCCAAGTCGCGCTCTCTGGCAGGCTTGCGCGTGGGCCTCGCGGTCGGTCATCCGGACCTGATCGAGGCGCTGGAGCGTATCAAGAACAGCTTCAACTCCTATCCGCTCGATCGTATGGCCATCGCGGGTGCTGCGGCGGCGTTCGAGGACCGCGCTTATTTCGAGAAAACCTGCCAGCAGGTGATCGAGAGCCGTGAGGCAGTTGTTGCCGGTCTACAGGGGCTGGGCTTCGAAGTACTGCCTTCGGCGGCGAACTTCGTCTTCGCCCGTCATCCGGACAAGGATGCCGCGACTCTGGCAGCCGGGCTGCGTGAGCAGGGGGTAATCGTGCGTCACTTCAAGCAGCCGCGCATCGCCCAGTTCCTGCGTATCACCATCGGTACCCCGGAGCAGAACCAGGCCCTGCTGGACGCCCTGCAAGGCCTTTGATCCAGGCGACTGTGAAGAGAGCCGGTGGCGCGTCAGCGTCACCGGCTTTTTTCATGGTGCAGAGGGGGATTACTCGTGGTGCGGCTGGCCAAGGAAGGTCAGCGAGGTGAACAGGCCGCGGCTCTCGATATTCGGGTCGTTCTCCACCGGTACATAGACCGAGGCGCTGATGATGTTCAGTGCCTCGTTGCGCACCGTTACCTGAGCGCGGCCCTCGGCATCGGTTACCGCGCTGACCTGATGCGGTGCGCCGCGATAGTCGCCGACCAGCTCGACGCCTGCCATCGGCTTGCCGTCCACCAGCACGCGCACCGGCAGCGGCTTGCCGGGGCCGACCTTGAGTGGATCGACTTGCGGAACGATGACCAGTTTCAGCGGCTCGAGGTCGGGCAGCTTGGCGCCCTCGCTGTAGATCGCCAGGCTGTACTTGTAGGTGTGCAGCGATTGGGTCGAGTTCGTCACCTGGCTGCGGCCCTGGTTGATCCATTGGCCTTCCGGGGTCTTCGACCAGGCGCCATTGTCCAGGGCCACGCCGAGCACCGCGGGTTTCTTCAAGGGTTGCAGGCGGGCATGGTCAGACAGGCGTTCGACCGTCACCGGAATCATTCGACCTGCCGCGTCATAGGCCCAGGCGCCACTGATCTTCTCCGCCTTGAAGGCATCGTCCTCGGCGCCGTGGCCATAGACGACTTCGATATTGCCGCGGCGCTCTTCGGTCCAGAGGCCGTGGGCGAGAGCGCTGCTGCTGGCGAACAGGCCGGCGAGAAGCAGGTAGGCAGGAATACGCATGTGAATCTCCGATTCAAAGGTTGAGGGTCAGGCTGACGCTGAGATTGCGGGGGTCGCCGGGCATTACCCAGACGTTGTTGAACGCGCGCTCGTAGTACTTGCGGTTGAACAGGTTGTTGAGGTTCAGGTCCTTGGTGGCTTGCCAGCGCGCCAGCAGATCGACCGTGGTGTAGGCCGGCAGCTCGAAATCGCTGCCGGTCTGCCCGGAGCGATCGCCGACGTAGTTGACTGCTGCGCCGAGTTCCGAGCCCTGCAGCGAGCCACCCTGGAACTGGTAGACGCTCATCAAACTGGCGCTGTTGCGGGCGATGCCGAGTAGATCGCTGCCCTCGGGGATGCTGTTGTCCTTGGTCACCTCAGCGTCGATGTAGGCGTAGGCGCCAATCACCCGTAGGGCATCGGTTAGCTGGCCGCTGGCCTGCAGGTCCAGGCCCTGGCTGCGGGCCTTGCCGGCGGCGATGCTGTCGCCGGGATTGTTAGGGTCGGCGGTCAGCACGTTTTCCTTATCGATATGCAACAGCGCCACGGTGGCGCCGAGGCGGCTGTCGAGCAGGTCGAGCTTGAGGCCAGTCTCGTAGCCGAGGCCTTTCTCCGGTTTGAACACCTGCCCCTGGGCGCCGATGGCATTGGGTTTGAACGACATCGAGGCATTGGCGAACACGCCGACCTCTGGCGTCAGCTGATAGAGCACACCCGCGCGCGGGGTGGCGACATCCTTGCTCTGCTCGTTGCTGACGCGGCTACTGCGGTTCAGTGCGGTCTGCTCGAAACGCTCCAGACGCACGCCGAGCAGGCCGCTCCAGCGCTCGTTGAAGGCGATCTGATCCTGCAGGTTGAGGGCGTAGCTTTCGGTGTGCTCGTGGAAGTCGTTGGGATTGACGATGGGTGGTTTCGGTTGCCCATAGATCGGGTTGTAGATGTCCTGGCCATAGCCCAGGCCGGTAACGCTTTGTGGGTACTTCTGGCTGTTGCGATAGTTCTCGTACTCCAGCCCAAGCAGCGTCTGATGTTGCCAGCCGGCCAGCTCGAACTGCCCATGCAGCTCGGCCTGGGTGATGCTGTCGTTCCACTCGAAGCTGCGCTCGCGATAGAAGCGCGTGACCTGGTCGCCAATCAGGCGCGACGGCTCCGAGCTGTTGCCGTCCAGCGTGCCCTGGCTGTAATGGCTGGCCAGGCGCAGCTTCCAGGCATCGTTCAGATAATGCTCGAGGCTGACTTGCAGCAGCTGATTGTCGTTGCGGATCTTGCCGTCGTTGGGCTCGCCGAGAAAGGTCGAGCGCTTGACCGCGCCCATCTTGCCGTCGACGGCGGGAATGCCACGGTCGAACACCGAGTCGGTGCGGGAAAATTCGCTGTCGATCATCAGCAGGGTATCGGGCGACAGCTGCCAGCTGAAGGTCGGGTTGACGATCTGCCGCTGATTGCCGACGTGATCGCGAAAGCTGCCGTTGTCTTCGACTGCCAGGTTGACCCGCGAAAGCAGGGTGCCGTCCTCGTTCAGCGGCGTATTGACGTCGAGGCTGCTGCGGTAGCGATCCCAGCGTCCGGCGCTGGCCTTGAACTGGGTGAAGGGCTCCAGTTGCGGGCGCTTGGTGACGATGTTGACCAGCCCGCCTGGATCGCCGCGGCCGTAGAGGGCTGCCGCCGGCCCCTTGAGCACTTCCAGGCGCTCGATGGCCGCTGCGTCCGGCGAGCTGTAGCTGCCGCGGTTGATGGCAAAACCATTGCGGTACAGCTCGCCGGTGGTGAACCCGCGCACGCTGTAGTTGAGGAAGGTCAGGCCGCCGAAGTTGTTCTGCCGCGAGACGCCGCCAGCGAAATCCAGGGCGCGGTCGATACGGCTACTGCCGAGATCGTCCAGCACCTGGGCGGGGACCACGCTGATGGCCTGGGGAATTTCGCTGATCGGCGTGTCGGTGCGGGTGGCGCTGGATGAGCGTTTGGCACGGTAGCCCTGTACCGGCCCATCGGCTTGTTCGCTGGGGGCACTGATGATGCTATCAGCCAGTTGGGCCGGAGATTCGGCGGCAAGAGCGCAGGGTGTTAACAGGCTGCCGGCAAGCAAGGCGGTAGTGACGCGCAAGGGGGAAGTCTCCGGATGATTGTGATTAATGTAATAACATTACAATAAACTCAATCGAGAAAAGTTCCCACTTGAAATTGCTCGCCGATCAGTTGCCGTTAACGGGGGGGCGAATACCTATCTCGGCGGTCAGCTGCAGCGGTTTGCCGTTGCGCAACACGTCGATGTGGATCTTGTCACCTGGTTTGGTACGCGCGACCTGATTCATCGAGCGGCGACCGTCGCTGGCCGGCTCACCATCGATGCTGAGAATCAGGTCGCCAGGCTGCAGGCCGGCTTTCTGCGCCGGGCCGTCGCGATAGACACCGGCGACGACGATGCCGGGGCGGCCATCGAGGCCGAAGGACTCGGCCAGCTCTGGCGTCAGTGGTTGCACCTCGACACCGAGGTAGCCGCGAATCACCTTGCCGTGTTCGATGATTGCCTGCATCACTTCCATGGCCAGTTTCACCGGGATGGCGAAGCCGATGCCCTGCGAGCCGCCGGACTTGGAAAAGATCGCCGTGTTGATGCCCACCAGGTTGCCGTGCGCATCGACCAGCGCGCCGCCGGAGTTGCCCGGGTTGATCGCCGCATCGGTCTGGATGAAGTCTTCGTAGGTGTTGAGGCCCAGCTGGTTGCGCCCGGTGGCGCTGATGATACCCATGGTCACGGTCTGGCCGACGCCGAAAGGGTTGCCGATGGCCAGGGTCACATCGCCGATGCGAATGCTGTCGGAGCGCCCCAGGGTGATCGCCGGGAGATTGGGCAGGTCGATCTTCAATACGGCCAGGTCGGTTTCCGGATCGCTGCCGATCACCCGTGCCAGGGTTTCGCGGCCGTCCTTGAGGGCGACGACGATCTGGTCGGCGCCGCTGACCACGTGATTGTTGGTCAGCAGATAGCCTTCACGGCTCAACAGTACGGCCGAGCCGAGGCTCGACTCCATGCGCTGCTGGCGTGGCAGGTTGTCGCCGAAGAAACGGCGGAAGGTCGGATCTTCGAACAGCGGATGAGTCGGTTTGCTCACCAGTTTGGTGGTGTACAGGTTGGCCACTGCTGGCGATGCGGTATCGACTGCCTCGGAGTAGGACACCGGGCCTTCCTGCAGGCGGCTGTAGAGCGGTGCCTGTACCAGCTGCACGTCCTGGCGTGGCAAGCCGACCCACTCCGGGTAGCGCTGGATCAGCAGCAGTGCGAACAACACACCGACCAGCAGGGGCCAACCGAGAAAACGCAGTGCCTGGGGCATCGAGACAATCCTGAGGGTTGCGGGGGCCAAATCCGGCCCTTAAGGTGGCGCATTATAGTGAGGCGCTCGCCAATTAGGCAGCGGCCCGCAACAGCTTGTGAGGAATCTTCATGGCCATTGCCCTGTCCACGCTAGTGGAAGAAGCTGACGCTTTTCTTAACGCGTCGCGTATCAATGATTACTGCCCCAATGGCCTGCAGGTCGAGGGTCGTCCGCAGGTCAGCCGCATCGTCAGCGGCGTCACCGCGAGTCAGGCGCTGATCGAAGCGGCCATCGAGGCCGAGGCTGATGTGCTGCTGGTGCATCACGGCTATTTCTGGAAGGGCGAGAACCCCTGTGTCACCGGCATGAAACAGCGTCGCTTGAAAGCGCTGCTGACCAACGACATCAGCCTGCTGGCCTATCACCTGCCACTGGATGTGCACCCCGAGGTGGGCAACAACGTGCAGCTCGCACGGCAGTTAGGCATCGTCGTCGAGGGCCCGCTCGAACCGGAAAATCCGCGCACCGTTGGTCTCGTTGGCTCGCTGGAGGAGCCGATGAGCGCGGCCGACTTCGCCCGGCACGTGCAGCAAGCGCTGGGGCGTGAGCCGCTGCTGGTCGAGGGCGACGGGCTGATCCGGCGCGTCGGCTGGTGCACAGGTGGCGGGCAGGGCTATATCGACCAGGCGATTGCTGCCGGTGTCGACCTTTACCTGACCGGCGAAGCCTCCGAGCAGACTTTCCACAGCGCGCGTGAGAATGGCGTGAGCTTCATCGCTGCCGGCCATCACGCCACCGAGCGCTACGGCGTGCAGGCGCTGGGGGATTATCTGGCGCGGCGTTTCGCCCTCGAACACCTGTTCATCGACTGCCCCAACCCGATCTGAATCACCCGTACGGGCAGGCATAACGCTAGATCGTTTCGGTCTAACTGGCGTCCTGAGTATAAGCAGACGCTGTGATAGAGTGCGCGCTCGTCCACGGCCCGCCGGCCCCATAACAGCAAACCGTGAGTAGCCATGCTCGACAAATTGACCCATCTGAAGCAGCTGGAGGCGGAAAGCATCCACATCATTCGTGAAGTGGCCGCCGAATTCGACAACCCGGTGATGCTCTATTCCATCGGCAAGGATTCAGCCGTGATGCTGCACCTGGCCCGCAAGGCATTCTTCCCTGGCAAGTTGCCGTTCCCAGTGCTGCACGTCGACACGCGCTGGAAATTCCAGGAGATGTATCGCTTTCGCGAGAAGATGGTCAGTGAATATGGCCTGGAACTGCTGACCCACATCAACCCCGATGGTGTGGCGCAGGACATGAACCCCTTCACCTACGGCAGTGCCAAGCACACCGACGTGATGAAGACCGAAGGCCTCAAGCAGGCGCTGGACAAGTACGGCTTCGACGCCGCCTTCGGTGGTGCGCGCCGCGACGAAGAGAAGTCGCGCGCCAAGGAGCGCGTGTATTCCTTCCGCGACAGCAAGCACCGCTGGGACCCGAAGAACCAGCGCCCGGAGCTGTGGAACGTCTACAACGGCAAGGTCAAGAAGGGCGAGTCGATCCGCGTCTTCCCGCTGTCGAACTGGACCGAGCTGGATATCTGGCAATACATCTATCTGGAGCAGATCCCGATCGTGCCGCTGTATTTCGCTGCCGAGCGCGAGGTGATCGAGAAGAATGGCACGCTGATCATGATCGACGACGAGCGCATCCTCGAGCATCTGTCCGATGAAGAGAAGGCGCGCATCACCAAGAAGATGGTGCGTTTCCGCACCCTCGGCTGCTACCCGCTGACGGGGGCCGTGGAGTCCACGGCCACCTCGCTGCCGGAAATCATCCAGGAGATGCTCCTGACCAAGACCAGCGAACGTCAGGGCCGGGTCATCGACCACGACCAGGCTGGTTCGATGGAAGAGAAGAAACGTCAGGGCTATTTCTGAGGATCGCGCACCATGAGTCACCAATCCGATTTGATCAGCCAGGACATTCTCGCCTACCTGGCCCAGCACGAGCGCAAGGAACTGCTGCGCTTCCTTACCTGCGGCAACGTCGACGACGGCAAGAGCACGCTGATCGGCCGCCTGCTGCACGACTCCAAGATGATCTACGAGGATCATCTGGAAGCCATCACCAAGGATTCCAAGAAGGTCGGCACCACCGGCGATGACATCGACCTGGCGCTGCTGGTCGACGGCCTGCAGGCTGAGCGCGAGCAGGGCATCACCATCGACGTGGCCTACCGTTACTTCAGCACCGCCAAGCGCAAGTTCATCATCGCCGATACCCCCGGCCATGAGCAGTACACGCGCAACATGGCCACCGGCGCTTCGACCTGCGACCTGGCGATCATCCTGATCGACGCCCGTTACGGTGTGCAGACCCAGACCAAGCGCCACAGCTTCATCGCCTCCCTGCTGGGCATCAAGCACATCGTCGTCGCCGTCAACAAGATGGACCTGAAGGACTTCGATCAAGGTGTGTTCGAGCAGATCAAGGCCGACTACCTGGCCTTCGCCGAGAAGATCAACCTGCGTCCGACCACCCTCGAGTTTGTGCCGATGTCGGCGCTCAAGGGCGACAACGTGGTCAACAGGTCCGAGCGCTCGCCCTGGTACACCGGCCAGTCGCTGATGGAGATTCTCGAGACCGTCGAGGTCGCTGGCGACCGCAACTTCGATGACCTGCGCTTCCCGGTGCAGTACGTCAACCGTCCGAACCTGAACTTCCGCGGTTTCGCCGGCACCCTGGCCAGCGGCGTCGTGCGCAAGGGCGATGAGGTCATGGCGCTGCCTTCGGGCAAGACCAGCAAGGTCAAGTCCATCGTCACCTTCGAGGGCGAACTGGAACATGCCGGCCCGGGCCAGGCGATCACCCTGACCCTGGAAGACGAGATCGACGTGTCGCGCGGCGACATGCTGGTGCATGCCGACAACCGTCCGCAGGTCACCGACAGCTTCGAGGCCATGCTGGTATGGATGGGCGAAGAACCGATGCTGCCGGGCAAGAAGTACGACATCAAACGTGCGACCAGCTACGTGCCAGGCTCGATCCCGAGCATCGTGCATCGCGTCGACGTGAATACCCTGGAGCAGGGTGCGGCCAGCGAGTTGAGGCTCAACGAAATCGGCCGGGTCAAGGTGGCGCTGGATGCACCGATCGCCCTGGATGGTTACGAGTACAACCGCACCACCGGTGCCTTTATCGTCGTCGACCGCCTGACCAATGGCACCGTCGGCGCCGGCATGATCATCGCCGACCCGGTCGCCCATGGCGGCGGTCAGCATGGCCGCCTGGCCCATGTGTCGACCGAGGAGCGTGCTTCGCGCTTCGGCCAGCAGCCGGCCACCGTGCTGTTCAGTGGCCTGTCTGGCGCGGGCAAGAGCACCCTGGCCTATGCCGTGGAGCGCAAGCTATTCGACATGGGCCGTGCCGTGTACGTGCTCGACGGCCAGAACCTGCGCCATGACCTGAACAAGGGCCTGCCGCAGGATCGCGCCGGCCGCGCCGAGAACTGGCGCCGCGCCGCCCATGTGGCGCGTCAGTTCAACGAGGCCGGCATGATCGCCCTGGCCGCCTTTGTCGCTCCGGATGCCGAAGGTCGCGAGCAGGCCAAGGCGCTGATCGGTGCCGAACGCCTGGTTACCGTCTACGTCCAGGCCTCGCCGCAGATCTGCCGCGAGCGTGACCCGCAGGGGCTGTACGCCGCTGGTGGTGACAATATCCCGGGCGAAGGCTTCCCCTACGACGTGCCGCTGGATGCCGATCTGGTGATCGACACCCAGACGCAGTCGGTCGAGGAGGGCGTCAAGGCGGTGCTGGATCTGCTGCGTAGCCGCGGCGCGATCTGACGTTCTTGCGCTGAACGAGAAGCCCTGCAGTGATGCGGGGCTTTTCATTCCTGGCCACGCGCGGAGCCGGCGATCTTTACCTAATAAAAAGGTTCTTCGCATTTCCGCGAGGAGGATACGCTTGACACCGGGCTGGCAATTACGTGTGAGCTTTCGATGACTTGGCACTCTCCATTCACACGCCGCCTGGCCTGATGGGTTTCGCCCGTAAGGGGCGCAACCCAAATGTTCAGGCGACGCGGTAATGGATAGTGCTAGGTCAGTAAGTGATACGCACACAAACTTGCCAGTCCGGTGTGTCAACCCGCACTTTCTCCAAACTATGCGAAGAACCATAAAAAAGCCCCGCAATCCAGACTGTGTGAAAACCTAGCAGTCTGAGAGCAAGCTGAAGACAATGCCTCCATCAGTCGATGGGGGCATTGTCGTTTATGGGCTACATCCAGGGCGAAGGTCGTCAGCAAAGCAGCCTGTTTCCTC
>Ga0222660_1000048_pt1 | contig 71583 bp, 67 predicted proteins | sample AntAcemetagen549_FD_179832 | JGI IMG/M metagenome (GOLD analysis project Ga0222660, IMG submission 179832) | Saline water microbial communities from Ace Lake, Antarctica - #549 | ecosystem: Environmental > Aquatic > Non-marine Saline and Alkaline > Saline | place: Antarctica: Ace Lake...
AAGGAGTGGGGGCAACAGCAGCTGCGCTGGTAGACTTATCCACAGTTGCTGGTAACAAAATCAGCAATCCGCCCTGGGTCAAATTTCAATCGGCAGGGTGGGTCAATTTTCCATCAGCGCCAACACCGCTAGGGCGCAAATCGGCCAGGACCGGCGTGGTTTTGCCCAGCTCGGTGAAGTCGTCCAGGCTCAACTCCACATCGACAGCATGCGCCATGGCCAGCAGATGCAGTACGGCATTGGTCGAGCCGGCGAGGGCGATGACTACACGAATGGCATTCTCGAAGGCCTTGCGGGTCATGATGTCACGCGGCTTTATATCGAGCCTGAGCAACTCGACCACCTGACGGCCCGCATTCTGGCAGTCGAGGCGCTTTTCAGACGAGACGGCATTCTGTGCCGAGGATCCGGGCAGCGACATGCCTAGGGAAGCTCTGAAAAAGACTTTCCAAAAAGGTAAAATGGCACAGCACCTTTTTCGAGACCACCGCATGAAACAGATGAGCTTCGCTGACGCAGAATACGCTGGCAAACGTAAACAGACCCGCCGTGAACGTTTTTTGGCCGAGATGGATCAGGTTGTTCCCTGGAAGCCCTTGCTGGCACTGATCGAACCGCATTACCCCAAGGGCGAAGGCGGTCGGCCCGCCTATCCGCTGGAAGCCATGCTCCGAGTGCATCTGATGCAGAACTGGTTTGGATACAGCGATCCGGCGATGGAAGAAGCGCTATATGAGACAACCATCTTGCGGCATTTTGCTGGCCTGCAGTTGGATCGCATTCCAGACGAAACCACCATTCTAAACTTCCGCCGTCTGCTGGAGCGCCATAGCTTGTCTACGGCACTGTTTGAGGTGGTTAATCGTTATCTGGGGGAGCACGGTTTGATGCTGCGCCACGGCACTGTTGTCGATGCAACCATCATCCATGCACCCAGTTCGACCAAGAATAAAGAGGGTAAACGAGACCCCGAGATGCATCAGACCAAAAAGGGCAACCAGTACTATTTCGGCATGAAGGCGCACATTGGTGTTGATGCCGACACCGGGATGGTTCACAGCCTCGCCGGTACCCCAGCCAACGCTGCAGACGTCACGCAGGTCGACAAGTTGCTGCATGGCGAAGAAACCCATGTGTGCGGTGACGCTGGCTATACCGGCGTTCAGAAACGTGACGAACACAAAGAGCGCAAGCAGGTGATCTGGTCAATTGCCATGCGCCCCGGCAAGCTGAAATCGCTGAGTAAAACCAAGCTGATCGAAAAAGGCTTGCGTAGCATTGAGCGCGCCAAGGCCAGTACGCGAGCCAAGGTTGAGCACCCGTTCAGGGTGATCAAATGCCAGTTCGGATTTACCAAGGTGCGCTACAAGGGTCTGGCCAAAAACACAGCCCAACTGCATACCTTGTTTGCATTGGCCAATCTATGGATGGCCAGGAAACAACTATTGAGAGCGGGATAAATCCGCCCGGAATTCCGGGTATGACGGCCTGTTCGGCCTAATATCAGGCAAATAGGCCTGGAAGCGTGACCGGTGCGATGAAAATCGTTCTGGAAATGATTTTTTAAGCTAAACGGTCAGGATGGCTGCCGCTATGGTCGCTACTTCAGACCTTCCCTAAGGTTATGCCCACACTAGCACTCCTCAAGATTATGCTTGATTGCGGACACATAGACATGAAGATGATCGATGGCCTCTGCGAATACTGGAAGCATATTGCCGACATGCCTGCGAATTTTCATTCTGATTACCGAAGATTTTTTGGGTAAGCTTCCTAACTATTCCAGCACACAGATAGCATCAACAAATAACGCAGCTGCTTTACTTCAAGAACCCGATTCAAAGAAACAAGTGCGATTTTTGTCTAAAGGCGCGTAACAAGGTCTATCAAACTACTAACGATTCAACCGCTCAGAAGATTGGCGTGGACTACTTATTGTCCACTCATCAATCATATCCGCCCAGTCCTGCAACATCGCCGCCCGCTGCTCACGATATTCAGCCTTGTTGTATACAGCCCTGACGCCCTTCTGCTCATGAGCTAAGCACTTCTCGATCCAGTCGGTGTTGTAACCGGCCTCATGGAGCAATGTACTTGCCGTGCGTCGCAAGTCATGAGGCCCAAACTTGGCGAGGGCCATCCCGTCTTTTTGTGCAGCCTCGTACGTCAACACCAATACCCGGTTGAGCGTAGCACTGCTCATCGGCACATCCGAGTCATACCGTGAAGGCAGCACATATTCAGAGCCGCCAGAGAAGGTTTTCAAGGCGATGAAAATATCCAGCGCCTGTCGGGACAGGAATACCAGGTGCGGGTTACGGCGCTTCATCCGCTCTTTCGGGATCGTCCACAACGCTTCACTGAAGTTGATCTCATTCCAGGTTGCGTTGGTCAGCTCGCTTTTGCGAACCATCGTCAGCAACAGTAGCTTGACTGCAGCACGATTTGTCGGACTTGTGCCCACCCGCTCCATGTACTGATACATCAGCCCGATTTCTTCTGGCGTCAACGCACGGTCACGCGGCTCGAACCGAGCAATGGATGCTGCACGCACCAATGTCGCCGGATTCTCAACCTTCTGGCCGCGCTCGATTGCCCAGCGATACACGTTTAGAACGATTTCGCGCACATGCACGGCAGTGGCCGGGGCGCCCCGATCAACGATGGTATCGGTTAGTGCACGCAAATCTTCATGGGTGATTTCGGGCAGCTTATGATTGCCGAATTTCGGCCTCAACTCGCGCTCATAAACCGAACGGCGCATGTCGCGGGTAGAGTCGGCCATCTGGTAGCCGCGTAGCCACTTTTCAGCCCAGGCACCGAACGTCTCTGCATCTTTCACCCGCGCTTTGTCACGGGCTTTCTCCTTAGCCGGCGACTTACCAGCCGTGACCATCTTCTTGGCGTCCCCTAGCCGTTCTCGAGCTTCGGCCAAAGTGATACCACCTACCCCATAACGGCCAAAGGTTATGGTCTCTTGCCTACCATTAACCGAGTAGTTGTAGCGGAACGAAATGGTCCCTGCCGGAGTGACAGCGACATAGAGACCATCGCGGTCATTCACCTTGTAGAGCTTGTCCCTGGGTTTGAGATTGCGCAGCTTCGTATCGGTCAGCATATACCTTGTCCTTGATCGACTTTAATACCATGCTGAAAAGCACCCTAATAAGAAGCATATTTACTCAGCAAAATCATATGCTTAACGAAAAACAATACCATGCAATCAAACAACAACAGCGCATGGTATCGGTGCCAATCATGGTATCGCAAACCGATAGTACCAGCTTTAATGCCACGCTCAAACGATGCTTGGCGCTTCCGATTAGTGCCAGACAATGCCAGACACAAAAACAAAGAAGCCCGCAATTACGCGGGCTTCAGAGCATTTTATGCCATTAGATGCCAGCCACTGCCAGACGCGGGATCATTCCCACTCGATGGTCGCTGGCGGCTTGCTCGACACGTCGTAGGTGACGCGGGAGATGCCTTCGATCTCGTTGATGATGCGGCCGCTGACGGTCTCCAGCAGCTCGTAGGGCAGGTGCGCCCAGCGAGCGGTCATGAAGTCCACGGTTTCCACAGCGCGCAGGGCAACGACCCAGGCGTAGCGACGGCCGTCACCGACCACGCCCACCGATTTCACCGGCTGGAACACCACGAACGCCTGACTGGTCTTGTGGTACCAGTCGGCCTTGCGCAGCTCTTCGATGAAGATGTGGTCGGCGCGGCGCAGGATGTCCGCGTATTCCTTCTTCACTTCACCGAGAATGCGCACGCCCAGGCCCGGGCCCGGGAACGGGTGGCGGTAGACCATGTCGTAGGGCAGCCCTAGCTCCAGGCCAATCTTGCGCACTTCGTCCTTGAACAGTTCACGCAGCGGTTCGACCAGCTTGAGGTTCATTTCCTCCGGCAGGCCGCCAACGTTGTGGTGGCTCTTGATCACGTGGGCCTTGCCGCTCTTGGCGCCAGCCGACTCGATCACATCCGGGTAGATGGTGCCCTGGGCGAGGAACTGGATGTTGTCCAGCTTGCTGGCCTGCGCATCGAACACGTCGATGAAGGTGCGACCGATGATCTTGCGCTTCTTCTCCGGGTCGGACTCGCCGGCCAGGTTGCCGAGGAACTGCTCTTCGGCATCGGCACGGATCACCTTGACGCCCATGTTCTCGGCGAACATGGCCATTACCTGGTCGCCTTCGTGCAGACGCAGCAGGCCGTTGTCGACGAACACGCAGGTCAGCTGGTCGCCGATGGCCTTGTGCAGCAAGGCGGCGACTACAGAAGAGTCGACACCGCCGGACAGGCCGAGCAGTACGTTGGCGTCGCCGACCTGGGCGCGCACGGCGGCGATGGCGTCTTCGACGATGTTGGCCGGGGTCCACAGGGCTTCACAGCCGCTGATTTCCAGCACGAAGCGCGAGAGGATGCGACCGCCCTGCTTGGTGTGGGTCACTTCCGGGTGGAACTGCACGCCGTAATAGTGGCGAGTGTCGTCGCACATGGCGGCGATCGGGCAGCTCGGGGTGCTGGCGAGGATGTGGAAGCCTTCCGGCAGGCGGGTGACCTTGTCGCCGTGGCTCATCCACACGTCGAGGCCCAGTACGCCGTCAGCGTCGACATGGTCTTCGATACCGGCCAGCAGTTGGCTCTTGCCGACCACGTCGACACGGGCGTAGCCGAATTCACGCAGATCGGAACCTTCCACCTTGCCACCGAGCTGCTCGGCCATGGTCTGCATGCCGTAGCAAATGCCCAGTACCGGCACATTCAGGTCGAACACCGCTTGCGGTGCGCGCGGGCTATTGGCTTCGTGCACCGACTCCGGGCCACCGGCGAGGATGATGCCGCGCGGGGCGAAGGCGCGGATATCTTCGTCGCTCATGTCCCAGGGGTGCAGTTCGCAATAGACACCGATCTCGCGCACACGGCGGGCGATCAGCTGGGTGTACTGGGAACCGAAGTCCAGAATGAGGATGCGGTGGGCGTGAATGTCGTGGGCCATGGCCGTCTCTCGTAGGTATTCACAAATGACACGGGGCTGATCGAACAGCCCCGTTATTCATACATTGTAAAAGTCGATTTGCCGCGTCGCGAGCGACGAGCAGGCAAGGCGGAGAGAAACGAGAGAGCGGAGTTTGCTGAAGCAAATGAGCATCTCGAGTTTTTCTCCAACGCAGCATGCTCAAGCGCAGCAGCGTCAAATCGATTTTTTAGCCGACGCGGTAGTTCGGCGCCTCCTTGGTGATCTGCACGTCGTGGACGTGCGACTCGGCCATGCCGGCGCCGGTAATGCGCACGAACTCCGGCTTGGTACGCATCTCTTCGATGGTGGCGCAGCCGGTGTAGCCCATGGAGGCACGCAGGCCGCCCATCAGTTGGTGAACGATGGCACTCATCGCGCCCTTGTAGGGGACACGACCTTCGATACCTTCCGGCACCAGTTTCTCGGCGCCGGCCGAGGAGTCCTGGAAGTAACGGTCGGAAGAGCCCTGCGCCTGCGCCATTGCGCCCAGCGAGCCCATGCCGCGGTAAGCCTTGTAGGAACGGCCCTGGAACAGTTCGACTTCGCCCGGGGCTTCTTCGGTACCGGCCAGCATGGAGCCGATCATCACGGCGGAAGCGCCGGCAACGATGGCCTTGGACAGATCGCCAGAGAAACGGATGCCACCGTCAGCAATCAGCGGTACGCCAGTGCCGGCCAGTGCTGCGGCCACGTTGGCCACGGCGCTGATCTGCGGCACACCGACGCCAGCGACGATACGGGTGGTGCAGATCGAGCCTGGGCCGATGCCGACCTTGACGCCATCGGCGCCGGCTTCGACCAGCGCCTTGGCAGCTGCGCCCGTGGCGATGTTGCCACCGATCACCTGGACGTCCGGGAAGGTCTGCTTGACCCAGCGCACGCGGTCGATCACGCCCTTGGAGTGGCCGTGAGCGGTGTCGACGATGATCACATCCACACCGGCATTGACCAGAGCGCCTACGCGATCACCGGTGTCGGCACCCGTGCCGACGGCAGCGCCAACGCGCAGACGACCTTGATCGTCCTTGCTCGCCAGCGGGTAGGCCTTGGCTTTCTCGATGTCCTTGACGGTCATCATGCCCTTGAGGGTGAAGGCATCATCGACGATCAGCACCTTCTCGATACGGTGCTTGTGCAGCAGCTCGCGCACGGTTTCCTTGGCGGCGCCTTCCTTGACGGTGACCAGGCGTTCTTTCGGCGTCATCACGTCACGCACCTTGGCATCCAGGCGGTTCTCGAAACGCACGTCGCGGGAAGTGACGATACCCACCAGGTCGCCGTTGGACAGCACCGGCACACCGGAGATGTTGTGCAGGCGGGTCAGTTCGAACAGGTCGCGCACGGTAGCGTCGGCCTCGATGGTGATCGGGTCCTTGACCACACCGGCTTCGAATTTCTTGACCTTGCGCACTTCGGCAGCCTGCTGCTCGATGGTCATGTTCTTGTGGATGATGCCGATGCCGCCTTCCTGGGCCATGGCGATGGCCAGGCGCGCTTCAGTGACGGTGTCCATGGCGGCGGACAGCAGCGGGATGTTCAGTTCGATGCCGCGGGTCAGGCGGGTCTTCAGGCTGACATCCTTGGGCAACACCTCGGAATAACCGGGGATGAGCAGGACGTCGTCGAAAGTGAGTGCTTCTTGGCTGATGCGCAGCATGGACGGGCTCCCGAGCGGGAAAATAAGAAGCGCGGCATTATACCCAGCGACCTCATTTCACTCAATGCAAAGTGTGTCTCTAGGCAACCATACCTCGAAACACATAAAATAATGATTCTCAAAAACACTTGCACTTGAGTTACAAATGAAATCTAGCCGTCCTTCCCTGAGCAGCCAATGTGCTGTTCTGCTTACCTTTTGCCTGCTTCCAGCCGGCCAACTGCTAGCCCAGGAACTGGAGCTGCCTAGCCAGGAAGTGGTCGCCAAGCCTACCGTCGAAGAAAACGGCTACCAGGCCAAGCGCGCCAGTACAGCGAGCAAATCCTCCGTTGCACTCAAGGATGAGGCCCAATCAGTGCAGGTGGTAACACCACAGACCATCGAGGACTTTCAGGTCAGATCGCTGGACGATGCAATGAAATTCGTTAGCGGCATGACACAGAGCAACACACTGGCCGGTACTCAGGACGGTTTCGTCAAACGCGGTTTCGGCAACAATACCGACGGTTCGACTCTGCGCGATGGCGTGCGCAGCAACCTGTCGCGCAACTTCGACGCCACCACCGAGCGGGTCGAGGTGCTCAAGGGGCCAGCGTCGCTGCTTTATGGTGCCCTGGAACCAGGTGGGCTGATCAACGTCATCAGCAAGCGTCCCGAATACAGCCAGCGCACTCGCCTGTCGGGCGAACATTCGAGCTTTGGCGGCGGCAATTTATCGGTCGACACCACCGGCCCACTGGGTGACAGCGGCTTCGCCTACCGTCTGGTCGCCGAACGGCAGCACGAAGACTACTGGCGCAACTACGGCAGCGACGAGCGCAGCTTGATTGCGCCGTCGCTGAGCTGGACCGGGGATGACCTGCGCATCGATCTGTCCTACCAGTACAAGGAATATTCCACCCCTGTGGATCGCGGCACGGTGCTGGTCAACAAGCGCGTCGCCAACACCCGCTACAACCAGCAGTTCGGCGAGCCCTGGGCGAAGAACGAGGGCATTGGCCAGATTTTCGATGCACGCATCGAATACCAGTTGAACCCGGACTGGAAAACCCGCTTCACCTACAGCTTTAATCAGGAGAAGTACGACTTTGCCGAAGCGGTGCCAACCCTTGCTACCACAGGCAATGCCGCCATTACCCAGCGCGAAGCGCTGAACAATCTTGGTACGTTGCGCCGCCAGGCCAACGGCGGCAACTACGACAATCAGGTGCAATACGCCGCCTGGGACTGGATCGGCAACACTCACCTGTTAGGCCAGCGCCACGAGCTTCTGATCGGTGTCGACGACGAGCAGGTGGATAACTTCCGGGGTGATACCTATCGCGGCACCGCCAACAGCAACTTCAATATTTATCGCCCGGTCTACGGCAACCTGGACGAATCGCGTGCTCTCAGCGCAGTGCAAAGCGACCGCCGCGACGAAGTGCATTCCAACTCGATCTACGCCAAGGACAATTGGCACCTCAATGATCAATGGATACTCGTGCTGGGTGGCCGCTATCAACGCTACGACCAATATCTGGATCAGGGGCTGGGCAGTAGCTATAACCGTTTGATCGACGATCAGGGCCAGGCCTTCCTGCCTTTCCTAGGGGTGGTATTCGCCGCCACCGACAAGCTCTCGCTGTATGCCAACTACAGCGAGTCGTTCAAGCCCAACCAGTCCGACAGCCTGTCTGACGCCAGCGCCTATGACCCGGAAGAAGGCAAGAGCCGAGAAGTCGGCGCCAAGTACGATATTGCACCCGGTTTGAGCGCCAACATCGCGCTCTACGACATCGAGAAGAAGAACGTTGTGGTCACCAACAATGGCGTTGATCAAGCCGCCGGCAAGGTCGGCTCGCGCGGCATCGAGGTTGATCTGACCGGCCGTATCGCCGAACGCTTGAATCTGATCGCCACCTACGCCCATACCGATACGGAAATCCTTGATGATCCGAGCAATAAGGGCAATGCACTGGTCAACGCAGCGAAGAACATGGGCAGTCTGTACCTGAGCCACGACCTGGCGGTACCAGGCGAATTTGGCCTCTGGCGCGTCGGCGGCGGAGCACGTTACATCGGCAAACGCGCGGTGGATAACGCCAACAGTGCCTGGCTGGACAGCTACACCGTGGCCGATGCTTTCGTCTCCTGGGAAACCACGCGCCTGCTAGGCGACAAAACCAGGCTGCAGCTCAATGCCAACAACCTGTTCAACAAGGAATACTACCCGTCCAGCGGTGGTGACCTGCGCATCGCCGTGGGCGAGCCACGCGAACTGCGTTTGTCGGCCAGCGTCGAGTTTTGAGCCAATCCCGATGGCAACTGCTGAGCGCCTGTGGGAGGCGCTTCAGCGGCGACTGAAACCATATGAAGTCGCGGCTAAAGCCCCTCCCACAATCGGCTGAAAACCGCTCACGCCGGATCGTCGACCCGCACCTGCCTCACGGCAAAGCCCAGGCGTTCGCCGAATTCTTCGACGAACGCCGGGCGCAGGCCAGCCTCAGCCCAGCCGTTGAAGATGAAGCCCAGGTTGGAAAAGCCGCACGGCTGCAGGAACAGGAAGCCGTTGATGTCATCTTCATGCCCGCATTCCGGGCAGGTGAAATTGTCGGTTTCCCCTGGCCACCATACCTCCAGGCTGTCGAACAACGGCACGCCGACTTCCCTGCGGCATTCGGCACAGCCCGCTTCTTCGAGGAAGCCGCGTGTCGGCATATAGATGCAGCGGTGGGTAATGATCTCCAGACCATTGTGCGCCTGGCCATAGGGCAGTAAATCGGGACGCTGGGCGATACGCCGAGCGCCCGGCCCGATGGCGTAGGCCATGCCGTTGCCGCCCTGGCCGCAGGTGGTCGGCAACGCCTCGACGATCTCCCGCTTGACCAGCCAGCGCAGCATGGCCTGGGCCTTTTGCTCGTGGGCGGGAAGCGTGGATATCTGCGGGACGAGGATCAGTTGCGCGGTCATGGTGTTCGAACGGTCGGCGAAGAAAGGCGGCAGCTTAGGCGCTGCCGCCGGCAAATCAAGCCCCGCGACAAATCACAGCAGTCGCCTGTGCTTCACGGCGGGCCACCCAGCGAGCACGCAACACGTCATAAACCCAGTTGAATGCCAGGGTGTACGGCAGGAAGAACAGGATCAGCACGATATCCAGCAGCAACGCCTCGAGCAGACCAATCGACAGCCACCAGGCAGCCAGAGGCACCAGTACGACGATCAACCCCACCTCGAACAGCAGCGCATGACTGACCCGCGCCCACAAGCCGCGCTCGAAGCCCAGGCGACTCTGTGCGCGGTCGAACAAGTAGTTGAACAGCATGTTCCACAGCATCGCCACGGTGGAGAACATCAGGGTCAGCACACCCAGGTGCAACAGTGGCTTATCCATGAACCAGGCCATGGTCGGCGCGCAGATAAGCACGGCGATGGTCTCGAAGGCCAGAGCGTGACCGATGCGCTCACGCAGGGAGCGCGGCAGGGGCTGAGTCATGAAACGAACCTCGTGATAAGTGACAACGAGCGCTATGATCATCGGAATATCAGCCAATCCAAAGGCAGCTGCCATCGGCAAAACCGATATGAATATTTCCCCCGATTCCCTCCAGGCCTTCGCCCAGGCCGCCAACTGTGGATCGCTCAGCGCCGCAGCGCGGCGCCTGGGCAAAAGCCAGTCGACCATCAGCGAGGCCGTCGCGCGCCTGGAAATCGACCTGGGCGTGGCACTGTTCGAACGCGGCCCACGCAAACTGCAGTTGACCGAAGCCGGTGCCAGCCTGCTGGCCCATGCAGAAGAAGTCCTCTGCGCCAGCGACCGCCTGGCGCGACACGCCGCAGGCTTGGCCAGAGGCCAGGAGGCGCGACTGACCCTGGCGCTGTCCGACGCCTACCAGCCGAAACAATACGAAGTTCGCCTGCAGGAACTGGATCAGCGCTTCCCCGATCTGCAGTTCGAAAGCCTGATCGCCGAACAGGCCGATGTGCTCGACCTGATCACCCAGGGCCGCGCTCAGCTGGGACTGCTCGCCGCGCAAGCGGCCTATCCACCGCATATCGCCCACGCCCGCCTGGAAATGAGCAGCGAGTTCGGCCTGTTCGTCGCCAAGGATCATCCCCTGAGCAAGCTGCCACGAGTGCGTCAGGACGACCTGTCGCGCTGGCGTCTGCTGCGCCTGAGCAGCGTCGCCCATGACGATGCGAACACGGACGAGTTGCCCGGCAGCGGCGGCCGCTGCTGGGCCGCGCCGGACTACCTGATGCTGCTGGAAATGGCCCGCCTGGGCTTCGGCTGGGCCGAACTGCCGCGGCAACTGGTCGATGCCTACGGCTTTGGCGGCCTGCATGAACTGCCCAGCAGTGGCTGGCCGCGGCGGGTGACGGTGGACGCCATCTGGTCGCGCCAGCGCGAACTCGGTCCGGTCGCGGCCTGGTTGCTCGAACGCCTGCTGCAAGACGCCTGATGAAGGTCGCGCCGATGTCGCTCTCGACTTATCATGCCGCCCCATGATCAATGACCCTTTTGCCCGCCTGAACCTCGACCGCGAGGTGCTCAGTGTCAGCCAGCTCAACAACCGCGCCCGCCTGCTGCTGGAGGACGTGTTCGCCGGTATCTGGGTCGAGGGGGAAATTTCCAACCTCGCTCGCCCGGCCTCCGGTCATATCTACTTCACCCTGAAGGACAGTCAGGCCCAGGTGCGCTGCGCGCTGTTCCGGCAGAACGCCGCGCGCGTGCGCCAGGCGCTACGTGATGGCCTGGCAGTGAAGGTGCGCGGCAAGGTCTCGCTGTTCGAAGGGCGCGGCGACTACCAGCTGATTCTCGACGCCGTGGAGCCGGCCGGCGACGGCGCCCTGCGCCTGGCCTTCGAGGCACTGAAGGAGAAGCTCGGCGCCGAAGGTCTGTTCTCTACCGAACGCAAGATCACCCTGCCCGCTCACCCCAAGCGCATCGGCATCATCACCTCACCGACCGGTGCGGTGATCCGCGACATCATCAGCGTGTTTCGCCGGCGCGCGCCGCAGGTAGAGTTGAACCTGATCCCTACCGCCGTGCAGGGCCGTGAGGCCACCGCGCAGATCGTCCGGGCCCTGCAACGCGCCGACGCGCAGGGTTTCGACGCGCTGATCCTGGCCCGTGGCGGCGGCTCGCTGGAAGACCTCTGGTGCTTCAACGAGGAAGCCGTGGCCCGTGCCGTGGCGGCCTGCGTAACGCCCATCGTCAGCGCCGTGGGCCACGAGACGGACGTGTCCATCGCCGACTTCGTCGCCGATGTGCGCGCGCCGACGCCCTCGGCCGCCGCCGAACTGCTGGCACCTGACAGCAGCGAACTGGTGCAGCGCCTGCATAACCTGCAACGCCGCCTGGTCCTGCACATGCAAGGACGCCTGGCTCGCGAACGTCTACGCCTGGAAGGCACCAGCCGACGCCTGCGCCATCCCGGCGAACGTCTGCGCCAGCAGGCCCAGCGCCTGGACGATCTGGACATGCGCCTGCGCCGTGCCTTCAACCAGCAACTGGCCAATCAGCGCGAGCGCCTGGCCCGTCTCGACGCTCGCCTCGCCGCACAGCATCCGGGGCGTAACCTGGCCCTGCTGCGCCAGCGCCTGGATGGCCTGGCCGCGCGCCTGCCACGCGCGATGCAAAGCCAATTGCGCAGCCAGCGCCAGCAACTGGGCGCACTGGCCGCGCAACTGCAGATCGTCAGCCCCCTGGCCACCCTCGGCCGCGGCTACAGCATCCTCCTCGACGAACGCGGCCAGGCTGTACGCAGCGCAGCGCAGACCCAGCCCGGCCAGCGCCTCAAGGCGCGCCTTGGCGAAGGCGAACTGGAGGTACGCGTCGAAGACAACCACATACAACCGGCGACGCTGTCGCTATTGGATTAACTGAACATGCCTGCCCTTGCCCGTTTGAACGAACGCTGCTCGCGAACATTCATGACCCAAAAGCTTCGCGGGCAGAGCCCGCTCCTACACAAGCTGTGCCTGTTCCTCCTGGCTCTGTGTCTGGCCCTGCCCGCCCACGCCGAAGGCTTTATCACCCGCCTGCTGAACAAGCCGGTGCCGGGTGGTGTGGCGGTGATCGATCTGGGTAACCCGGCGCAGGCGCCCAAGGTGCGCTATCAGGGCAAACCGGTGCTGACCGTGCATGAGGACGGCAAACGCTGGATCGCCATCGTCGGCATTCCACTCAGCGTCAAGCCGGGCACTCAGCAGGTAGAGGTCGAGGGCGGCCAGAAGCTGAGTTTCCAGGTGGGTGCCAAGCACTACACCGAGCAGCGCATCACCATCAAGAACCAGCAGCAGGTCACCCCCAACGCCGCCAACCTCAAACGCATCGAACGCGAACTGGCCGAGCAGACCCGCGCCTACCAGCAGTTCAGCGCACGCCAGCCGAGCAACCTGATGTTCGACAGACCAGTCAACGGCCCGCTGTCCAGTCCGTTCGGCTTGCGTCGTTTCTTCAACGGCGAAGAGCGCAACCCGCACTCGGGTCTGGACTTCGCCGCCAACCGCGGCACACCGATCAAGGCGCCAGCCGCCGGCAAGGTGATCCTCATCGGTGACTACTTCTTCAATGGCAAGACAGTGTTTCTCGATCACGGCCAGGGCCTGATCAGCATGTTCTGCCACCTCTCGGAAATCGACGTGAAGCTAGGCGACGAAATCGCCCGAGGCGGCCATGTTGGCAAGGTCGGCGCCACCGGACGCGCCACCGGCCCGCACCTGCATTGGAACGTCAGCCTCAACGATGCACGGGTTGATCCAGCGATCTTCATCGGTGCGTTCAAGCCCTGAACCGACGCAGCGTGCAATACCTGCCGTTTGGGTTAACGACACATTTTTGCTAGGGTACGGCGGCTCAAATGGCCGGCCGTGTAGCGTCGGCCTTTCCTCCTGTCTGCTTCGGAGTCGGAAATGCCGAATGAGCTCAACACCTGGATGGACTGGCTGAACACTCAGCCAGAGCTGCTCACCCTCACCGCTACTCTCGCCCTGATCGTCGCCGCCTGGCTGTCTAACTGGGTGGTCAAACGCATCCTGGTCCGCGCCATCTACCGCCTGGTCGGCGCGACCGCCCTGGGCCGCCATGGTCAGATCAAGGAAAGCGGCATCATCAAGCGCCTGTCCAACATCGTGCCGGCGCTGGTGCTGTCCAGCGGCGTGGTTTTGGTGCCGGGCATGCCCGCTGCCGTGGTGGAAGTGACGCGCAACGTCTGCGGCGCCTTCGTGGTGCTGACTATCGCCATGGCCATTGGCGCGCTGCTGGATATCCTTAACACCCTCTACCAGCGTCGCCCCAACGCACACCTGAAGCCGATCAAGGGCTACTTGCAGGTGATCAAGATTGCCATCTTCGCCATCGCCGCGATCCTGATGGTGGCGGCGCTGATCGACCGCTCGCCGCTGATCCTGCTGTCCGGCCTCGGCGCCATGGCCGCCGTGCTGATGTTGATCTTCCAGGACACCCTGCTGTCGCTGGTGGCCAGCGTGCAGATTTCCTCCAGCGACATCATCCGCGTCGGTGACTGGGTGGAGATGCCCCAGCTGAACGCTGACGGCGACGTGATCGATATCGCCCTGCACACGGTCAAGGTGCAGAACTGGGACAAGACCATCACCACCATCCCGACCAAGCGCTTCATCACCGACCCGTTCAAGAACTGGCGCGGCATGCAGGAGTCGGGTGGGCGTCGGATCAAACGTGCGCTGTTTCTGGATCAGACCAGCGTACATTTCCTCAGCGACGAGGAGATCGCACGGCTGCGCCGCTTCATGCTTCTGGATGAGTACCTCGACCGCAAGGACCAGGAACTGCAGGACTGGAACGCCAAGCTGGCCGAGCACGGCAAGGAAGCGGTGAACACCCGGCGCATCACCAACATCGGCAGCTTCCGCGCCTACGTCGAGCACTACTTGCGGCACAACCCGAACATCCACCAGAACATGACCCTGCTGGTGCGCCAGCTCAGCCCGACTGCCGACGGCCTGCCGCTGGAAATCTACTGTTTCACCAACACCATCGCCTGGAATGCCTATGAAGGTATCCAGTCGGACATCTTCGACCACCTGCTGGCCATCCTCCCCGAGTTCGGCCTGCGCGTGTTCCAGCATCCGAGCGGTGCGGACATGCGCGAGCTGCGGCCAGCCATCGTCGAACAGCACGGGGCGGCTCAATGAAACGCTAGTGGTGCGTCCCTGAACGACGTGTTACAGAGCCTTTGTCCCAAAATCGGTCGGAGCTTGCCATGATTACCCTGCATCACCTGAACAACTCGCGCTCGCAGCGCATTCTCTGGATGCTCGAAGAGATTGGTATCGAGTACCAGATCAAGCGCTACCAGCGCGACCCGCAGACCATGCTCGCCCCTGCCGAGCTGCGCCAGGTGCATCCTCTGGGCAAATCGCCGCTGATCACCGATGGCGAGCTGACCCTGGCCGAATCGGGCGCCATCATCGAATACCTGGCCGAGCGCTATGGCGATTGGTTGCTGCCTGCCGCCGGCAGCCCGGAACGCCTGCGCTGCCGCTACTGGCTGCATTACGCCGAAGGCTCGGCGATGCCACCACTGTTGCTCAAGCTGGTGTTCGACAAGCTGCGCAGCGCGCCAATGCCGTTCTTCATCAAACCCATCGCCAGAGGTATCGCGAACAAGGTCAGTCAGGCGTTCATCTCGCCGCAGCTGAAGCTGCATTTCGACTACCTGGAGAGCCAACTGAGCGAGCACGACTGGTTTGCCGGTGATGCCTTCAGCGCGGCCGATATTCAGCTCAGTTTCCCGCTGGAGGCGGCCTCCGCACGTGGCGTGCTCAACAATCACCCGCGCCTGAGCGATTTCCTGCAACGCATCCATGCCAGGCCGGCCTATCGCCGTGCCCTGGAAAAAGGCGGCGTCTACGACTACGCCGACTGAAGACAGATCCTCGAGGGACGGGGGCGAGCCTGTGCACGCCCCCCACAAACACGATTCTCCGAAAACATACCTTTCAAAGCAATAAAATCCGCCAGCAAACGCTATCCAGCAATAAATCGGCGTTTTTTAAGCAAGCATTGCCATATCCACCTGCTATGGATAGGGTGCCCACATGAAAAACATCTTTCTCGTCCGCCAGCTCGCATGCCTGCGACTGGTCAGCCCGCGACTGTGAAGCCCCGCCTGAAACCCGGTTTCATGGCCGCCCGGCCTCGTGTTCGACTCCCATTTCGCAGGACCCTCTCATGACCATGCTCAAAGACCCGTCGAAGAAATACCGTCCGTTCACCCAGATCCAGATTCCGGACCGCACCTGGCCGGACAAAATCATCGACAAGGCACCGATCTGGCTGTCCACCGACCTGCGCGACGGCAATCAGTCGCTGATCGAGCCGATGGATGCCGAGAAGAAGATGCGCTTCTTCAAGTGCCTGGTCGCAGTGGGCCTGAAGGAAATCGAAGTGGGCTTCCCGTCCGCCTCGCAGACCGACTTCGACTTCGTCCGCGAGCTGATCGAAGGCGGCCACATCCCCGACGACGTTACCATCCAGGTGCTGACCCAGGCCCGTGACGACCTTATCGAGCGCACCTTCGAGTCGCTCAAGGGCGCCAAGAAGGCCATCGTCCACTACTACAACGCCTGCGCGCCGAGCTTCCGCAAGATCGTCTTCAATCAGGACAAGGCCGGCGTCAAAGCCATCGCCGTGGCCGCTGGCACCACCATCAAGCGCCTGGCCGATGCCGCGCCGGAAACCCAGTGGGGCTTCGAGTACTCGCCGGAAGTGTTCAGCAGCACCGAGATCGATTTTGCCGTCGAGGTGTGCAACGCGGTGATCGGTGTGTTCCAGCCGACCCCGGCTAACAAGCTGATCCTCAATCTGCCCGCCACCATCGAGTGCGCCACGCCGAACAACTACGCCGACCAGATCGAATGGTTCGGCCGCCACGTCGACCGCCGCGACAGCGTGCTGATCAGCGTGCACACCCACAATGACCGTGGCACCGGCGTCGCAGCCTCGGAACTGGCCGTCATGGCTGGCGCCGACCGCGTCGAAGGCTGCCTGTTCGGTAACGGCGAGCGCACCGGCAACGTCTGCCTGGTGACCCTGGCGCTGAACCTCTACACCCAGGGCGTGAACCCCGAACTGGACTTCTCCGACATCGACGCCGTGCGCAAGGTGGTCGAGGATTGCAACCAGATCCCGGTGCACCCGCGCCACCCGTACGTCGGCGACCTTGTGCACACCGCCTTCTCCGGCTCGCACCAGGACGCCATCCGTAAGGGCTTCGCCCAGCAGAAGCAAGATGCTCTCTGGGAAGTGCCCTACCTGCCGATCGACCCGGCCGATATCGGCCGCGACTACGAGGCGGTGATCCGCGTGAATAGCCAGTCGGGCAAGGGCGGTATCACCTTCCTGCTCGAGCAGGAATACGGCATCAGCCTGCCGCGACGCATGCAGATCGAGTTCAGTCAGGTGGTACAGCGTGAAACCGATCGCCTCGGCCTGGAAATGACTGCCGCGCAGATCCATCAGTTGCTCGAAACCGAATACCTGCAAGCGCGCAGCCCCTACACCCTGAAAGGCCATCGCCTGCAGGAAGAAAACGGCACCAGCGCGGTGGATATCGAGGTTATCGAAGGCGCTGAAAAACACCACTGGCGCGGCATCGGCAAGGGCCCACTGGAAGCTCTGGCTGCCGCGCTGCCCGTCGCTGTGGAAGTCATGGACTACAGCGAGCACGCCATCGGCGCCGGCACCAATGCCAAGGCGGCTGCCTACATCGAGCTACGCGTCAACGGCGGTCGCGCCCTGCACGGCATCGGCATCGACGAGAACCTGACCACCGCGAGCTTCCGCGCCCTGTTCAGCGCGCTGAACCGCGCCCTGAGTCAGACCGAGTCGCAAGCGGCCTGAGCCCTGAGCTGAACGCACAACGCCGGGCAATGCCTGGCGTTTTTGTATGCGTAGCCCAGATGAAAGCCGGGAAGGTTATCGCAAACATCAGTAGTGTTTCGGGCATCCTGTAGGAGCGGCGCCCCGCCGCGAATACCGGCGGCGCTGGCTCGAAAAGCTTCGCCCCGAGGCGGGGCTCCTACGAAAAGCCGCTTTGCAGATACTTGCGTCCGTAGCCCGGATGAAATCCGGGAACACGACTCTTAGATATCAAAAATCATCAGCACCGCGAACATCAGCGCGGCCAGGCCGAGGGTGAACATCAGACCGATACCCGCCGACCGCCAGTTGGACAGAAATGCACCACCGGCCTCGGCATGCTGCTTGAGATCGGCTTCCATGAGGCTCTTGGCAAACATGATCATCGCCATCAACTGTGCAATGGCGAACGGCATGGCGGGCACCTCCTCCGGCAAGACGAAAGCCAGGACCAAGGTAACCACCAGCAGGAAGACGGAAATGCCCCAGACCATCGCCACTCGATCCGCCTTGCCGAGCAGTTGCAGGTTATGCGCCAGCAGCCAGGCGCCAGCCAGCGGCGTGCCGATGAAGGTCGCCAGGCCAACACCCGCGACGCTGTAGAGCGGCAACTGATTGGTGGTTGCCTGCTGCAGGTCGGCCTGCGGAGGCTGGAAGGGATTGCTCTGCTGTACGTCCATGTTCATGTAGCTCCTGATCAGTTCAAGGTGAAGGCATCGGCGTCCAGGTGTGCGGGGAAGCGCTCGCGGTAGGCTGCCAGTGCCTCGCTCGACAGCCGGGCGCGGAACACACCATCACCATCGCCTGCCGCCAGCAGGGTCTCGCCCTGGAAATCCAGTACCTGAGAATCGCCAGTATATCCGTGGCCCTTGCCGTCCTCGCCGACGCGGTTCACAGCCGCGACATAGCACAGGTTCTCGATGGCTCGCGCTGGCAGCAGGCGGTTCCAGTGCTGGCGACGCGCCCCCGGCCAGTTGGCGGTATACAGCAGTAGATCGGTGCCACCCGCATCGCGACTCCAGACCGGGAAGCGCAGGTCGTAGCAAATCAGCGGGCGCACGCGCCAGCCCTTGAGCTCCAGCACGACCTGCTCGCTACCGGCGCTGTAATGCTTGTGCTCACCGGCCATGCGAAACAGGTGGCGCTTGTCGTAATGCGCCAGCGAGCCGTTCGGGCGTGCCCAGAGCAGGCGATTGCGGTAGCTGCCGTCGGCCGCCTGGATGATCAGGCTGCCGCAGATCACCGCATCGATACGCTGCGCCTGCTCGCGCAGCCAGACGCTGCTGGGGCCATCCTCGGGCTCGGCCAGCTCGGCTGATGCCATGGAAAAACCTGTGCTGAACATCTCCGGCAAGATCACTAGATCGGCGCCACGGGCCTGCTCCAGCAACACTTGGAAGTGCTCGCGGTTGGCGGCCGGATCGTGCCAGGCCAGGGTGGTCTGGATCAGTGCCAGCTCGAGATCGGGTTTATTGCTCATTGGGGCACCTCGTTCGCCGTAGGGCGGGTGAAACCCGCCAACTCCTTACAAGCGGGTTACACCCGCCCACCCTCACACCGCACTGAGCTTCTCGGCGGCCTGGCGCAGGGTTTCTTCACGCTTGGCGAAGCAGAAGCGCACCAGGCGCATATCCTCGGGCGCCGACTGGTAGAACACCGACACCGGAATCGCTGCCACGCCGTGCTCGCGGGTCAGCCACTCGGCCATGGCCACGTCGTCCAGATCGGGGCGAATGGCCGAATAGTCGGCCAACTGGAAATAGGTCCCCGGAGCGCGGGTGAAGGTGAAGCGCGAGCCAGCCAGCAGGTCGCAGAACAGGTCGCGCTTGGCCTGATAGAAAGCCGGCAGCTCCTCGACATGCTCGGGGCAGGCCGCCATGAAGTCGGCCAGTGCGAACTGTAGTGGTGTCACGCCACAGAAATTGACGTATTGATGAATCTTGCGCAGCTCGGCGGTCAATGCCGACGGCGCCACCACGTAGCCAGTCTTCCAGCCAGTCACGTGATAAGTCTTGCCGAAGGAGCTGACCACGAAGGCGCGCTGATACAGCTCGTCGTGGGCCAGCACGCTGGCATGGCGGGTGCCGTCGTAGATCAGGTGCTCGTAGACCTCGTCGCTGATCACATGGATATTGCGGCCACGAATCAGCTCCGCCAGCTTGTCCAGATCGGCACGGGTCAGCAAAGCGCCGCTGGGGTTGTGCGGCGAGTTGAGAAAGATCAGCCGGGTACGTGGGCTGATGGCATCACTCAGGCGCTGCCAGTCCACGGCGAAATCCGGCAGTGCCAGCGGCACATGCACGCAACGCCCACCGGCCAGCTCCACCGACGGCTCGTAACTGTCGTAGCAGGGGTCGAGCACGATGGCTTCATCACCCGGACGGATCAGCGCCTGCACCGCGCAGAAGATCGCTTCGGTGGCACCGGGGGTGATGGTGATCTCGCTGTCGGCATCACGCTGCACGCCGTAGCTGCGGGCGATCTTGGCCACAACCTGCTGGCGCAGACTGGGCAACCCGGTCATCGGCGAATACTGGTTGCGCCCTTCCATGACGTGGCGCGCGACGGCTTCGCGCAGCGCCTGCGGCCCGTCGAAATCAGGGAAACCCTGGGACAGATTGATCGCGCCAGTCTCCAGAGCGAGCTGGGACATCCGCGTGAAGATGGTGGTGCCAACGTTGGGCAGTTTGCTGACGAGCATCGCGACTTCCTACGAAGAACTAGGCAAGCCGCGAGGATAGCCGAAGGGCGCCATAGACGGCACCCGCAGCACTTATGAAAAGGAGCTAGAAGCTTATGCCGTGCACGCCGAACGATCTTCGACGTGCACGGTGCGGCAGAGATTACTTGCGCTTGTCCTTGCGCTTCTTCTCGGCCTTCTTGTGGTGACTCATGAGGCGGCGCTTCTTGTTCACCTGGCGGTCGGTGAGCTTGTTCTTGTTGCCCTCGTACGGGTTCTCGCCGCCCTTGTACTCGATGCGGATCGGCGTACCGACCAGTTTCAGCACACGGCGGAAGGTGTTTTCCAGGTAACGGGAGTAGGCACGCGGCACCGCGTCGACCTGGTTACCGTGAATCACGATCAGCGGCGGGTTGGCACCGCCCAGGTGGGCATAGCGCAGCTTGATGCGGCGGCCGTTGACCAGAGGCGGCGCGTGGTCGCTGACGGCGTCTTCGAGAATCTGCGTCAGGCGGCTGGTGGGCCAGCGGGTGATGGCCGACTTGAACGAGGCCTGCACCGACTTGTACAGATGGCCGACGCCAGTGCCGTGCAGGGCGGAGATGAAGTGGATATCGGCGAAGTCGACGAAGAACAGCCGGCGCTCCAGCTCGGTCTTCACGTAGTCCTTCTGGCCCTGATCCATGCCATCCCACTTGTTCAGCGCGATGACCAGGGCGCGGCCGCTTTCCAGCACGAAGCCGAGCAGGTTGAGGTCGTGATCGACCACGCCTTCGCGGGCGTCCATGACGAACACCACGACGTTGGAGTCCTGAATGGCCTGCAGCGTCTTGACCACGGAGAACTTCTCCACGGCCTCGAAGATCTTGCCGCGACGGCGCACGCCGGCGGTGTCGATCAGGGTGTACTTCTCGTCGTCACGCTCGAACGGGATGTAGATGCTGTCGCGCGTGGTGCCGGCCTGGTCATAGACGATGACTCGCTCTTCGCCGAGCATGCGGTTGACCAGCGTCGACTTGCCCACGTTGGGGCGGCCGATGATGGCCAGCTTGATACCGTCCTTCTCGCTCGGGCCGGGAATGCGCTTGGCCTCCTGGCCTTCCAGCACTTCTTCCTCTTCTTCGGCGCCCTCTTCCGGCTCACCAGCGTCCTTGGGGAAAGCGCCGAGCACCACTTCGAGCATCTGGGTGATGCCACGACCATGAGCACCAGCAATCGCCAGTGGCTCGCCCAGGCCCATGGGGCTGAACTCGGCGCGAGCCAGGTCGACGTCGAGGTTGTCGACCTTGTTCACCACCAGGAAGCTCTGCTTGTTACGACGGCGCAGGTGCTCGCCGATCATCTGGTCGGAAGCGGTCATGCCGGCACGCGCGTCCACCAGGAACAGCACGGCATCGGCCTCTTCGATGGCCTGCAGCGACTGCTCGGCCATCTTTGCGTCAATGCCTTCTTCGTCACCGGAAATACCACCGGTGTCGATCACGATGTAGGTGCGCCCCTGCCACTTCGCCTCGCCATACTGGCGGTCGCGGGTCAGACCGGACAGGTCGCCGACGATGGCGTCGCGGCTGCGGGTCAGGCGGTTGAAGAGTGTGGACTTGCCGACGTTCGGCCGGCCCACCAGGGCAATTACGGGAACCATCAGGCTCTCCACTTGAGTTAATTCAGAAAATGCAAAGGCCGCTGCACGGGCAGCGGCCGGAATCTGTTGCGCTGCTGCATCCAAGACTCAGGTCTGGATGCAGCATAGTCGGTTCATTTGATGGTCAGTGCCACCAACTTGCCGCTGTTGCCGTAGACGTACAGCCAATCCCCCACCACCAACGGCTGGGCACGCAGGCCATCGCTATCGATACGGGTACGGCCGACGAAACGACCATCGACCTGGCTCAGCAGATGCAGATAGCCTTCCACATCGCCCACGGCCACGTAACTGGAGAACACCTGCGGTGCCGACAGCTGACGGCGTGCCAGGGAGTCGTTGCTCCACAGCGCCGAAGCGCTACGCTCGTCGATACCTTCGACGGTGCCACTGGCATGGCTGACGTATACGTTACCGAAGCCCTGAGCGACGCCTACCGAACTGGATGCCTCGCGTTGCCACAGCACGCGACCGGACTCCAGATCCATGGCAGCGACACGGCCCTGATAGCTCACCGCGTAGACGGTGCCGCCGGACAACAGCAGGCCGCCGTCAATATCTACTACACGCTCCAGTTCGGAACGCCCCTGCGGCACGGCAACGCGCTGCTCCCAGACCGGCAGGCCACGCTGGGCATCGACCGCGACCACCTTGCCGCTGGACAGGCCAGCGACCACCAGACGGTTGGTCACCAGCGGAGCGCCAGTGCCGCGCAGGGTCAGTACGGCCGGGGTGTTCTCGACGATCCAGCGTTGGCTACCGGTGCTGGCATCGAAGGCGATCAGGCGATCGTCCTGGGTCTGCACCACGACGATATCGCCGTTGCTGGCCGGCGCAGCCAGCACTTCGCTGGTCACACGCGAGCGCCACTGTTCTTCACCGTCGCTGGAGTCGAGCGCGATCACTTCGCCCTTGAGCGTACCTATCAGCACCTGGCCGTAGCCGACGCCAATGGCACCGGAAACCGGGATTTCGAGTTTCTTGCGCCAGATGACCTTGCCGCTGGTGCGGTCCATGGCCATGACCAGACCTTCGACGTCGGCGGCGTAGATCACCTCGCCATCGATGGCCGGCACCAGCATGTTGAAGGTATCGCCCTGGCCATCACCAACGGAGCGGCTCCACTCGGTACGCAACTCGACTTCTTCGTCGAATTTGGTCAGCTCGGCGGGCGGCAGTTCCTTCTTGCTATTGCTGCTGCAACCCACGGCCAGAACGGCCAGAGCCAGCAGTGCGGCATTCTTCCAACGCATCACGTCACGCATCCCCTTTTGCCAGGTCGTCCAGCTTCATCTGCAGACCGCCAACAGCGGCGTCTTCGGCCAGCGCATCCTTGGCCTTCTGATAGGCGGCGTGCGCGTCATCGCTGCGCCCCAGCTGTACCAGCAGGTCGCCCTTGAGTTCTTCACGGCTGGCGAGGAAAGCTTCCTCGACCTTGGCATCAAGCAGTTTCAACGCATCATCAGCCTTGTCCTGCGCGGCCAGCACACGGGCCAGGCGCTGACGTGCCAGCTCACTGAGCGTGGCGTCGGCAGGCTTGTCGAGCACGCGCTGCAGCGCCGCAGCGGCATCGTCGAGGCGGTCCGCCTCGACGGCGACCTTGGCGACGAACAGGCTGCCGTACTGGGCGTAGTGGCTACCGCCAAACTCGCTGTCGAGCTTGCCGGCCAGTTCGGCAACCTTCGCGGCGTCGGGCTTGCCGGCCGGGTCCAGTGCGGTTTCCAGCAGTTGCTGATAGATCACCGAGGCGCTCTGCGCCTGATTGACCTGATACTTCTGCCAGCCCTGCCAGCCGAATACGGCTACCAGCGCCAGTACGCCGCCGGCCAACAAAGGCTTGCCGTTGCGATCCCACCAGTCCTTGAGTTGCGCGATCTGTTCGTCTTCGGTCTGCATGTCTAACCCCGTACTCCTAATCGAGAGCCTGCTCAGGCCTGCTGGCAGGCAGCCAGATGCTCAGCCAGAGCATCCCAGGCAACGCTTTGTTGTTCACTGTCGTCGCGCAGCGGCTTGCAACCTACCACGCGCCCTGCCAATTCGTCGTCCCCCAGAATCAGCGCATAACGCGCGCCGCTCTTGTCGGCCTTTTTGAACTGGCTCTTGAAGCTGCCGCCACCGCTATTGAGCAGCAGACGCAACCCCGGCAACTCGTCGCGCAGACGCTCGGTCAGCGTCAACGCCGCCAGCTCCGCCGCCTCGCCAAAGGCGCAGACGTAGACATCGGCAGCGCGATTGAGCTCGGCCGGCAACAGCTCCAGGGTTTCCAGCAGCAGCACCAGACGCTCGACGCCCATGGCGAAGCCGACACCCGGCGTGGCCTTGCCACCCAGTTGCGCCACCAGACCATCGTAACGGCCACCGGCGCACACCGTGCCTTGAGCACCAAGCTTGTCAGTGACCCACTCGAATACGGTGCGGTTGTAGTAATCCAGACCGCGCACCAACTTGTGGTTGATCTGATAACGAATGCCGGCAGCGTCCAGGCGCGCCTTGACGCCTTCGAAGTGCAGGCGCGATTCCTCGTCGAGGTAATCACCCAAGGTCGGCGCACCAACCAGCGCGGCCTGGGTCGCCTCGTTCTTGCTGTCGAGAATGCGCAGCGGATTGGTGGTCAAACGGCGCTGGCTGTCCTCGTCGAGCTGGTCGAAGCGCTGCTGCAGGTAGGCCACCAGGGCGTCGCGATAAGCCGCACGCGCCTCGCTGGAACCCAGGCTGTTGAGCTGCAGGGTCACGGCATCGGACAGGCCGAGTTTCTTCCACAGACGCCAGGTAAGCACGATCAGTTCGGCATCGACGTCAGGGCCCGGCAGGTTGAAGGCTTCCACGCCCACCTGATGGAACTGACGATAGCGGCCCTTCTGCGGCTTCTCGTAACGAAACATGGGGCCGGCGTACCACAGCTTCTGCACCTGGCCACCACCGGACAGACCATGCTCGAGCACCGCACGCACGCAACCGGCGGTGCCTTCGGGGCGCAGTGTCAGGGACTCTTCGTTGCGGTCGAGGAAGGTGTACATCTCCTTGTCGACCACGTCGGTGCCCTCGCCGATGCCGCGAGCGAACAGCTCGGTATATTCGACGATGGGCAGGCGGATTTCCTTGTAGCCATAGCCATCGAGCAGGCTGACCAGGGTGCTTTCCAGGTAGCGCCAGGCAGGCGTCTGCTCCGGCAGAATATCGTTCATGCCACGGATGGCTTGCAGGGACTTGCTCAATTGTATTCCTTACGCACGGATCAGCCGCGCACGATCACAGCGGCATCAGCGGCGACCTTTTCGGCTGCCTTGTCGCGAATGAGCTTTTCCAGCTCGTCCACCAGGTTTTCGTTGGTCAGCTTCGAGGCCGGTTTGCCATCGATATAGACCAGGTTGTTCGGGCTGCCGCCAGTGAGACCGATATGCGCCTCCTTGGCTTCGCCAGGGCCGTTGACCACGCAGCCGATCACGGCCACGTCCAGCGGTACCAGCAGGTCCTCGACGCGGGCTTCCAGCTCGTTCATGGTCTTGACCACATCGAAGTTCTGCCGCGAGCAGCTCGGGCAGGCGATGAAGTTGATGCCACGCGAACGCAGACGCAAAGACTTGAGAATGTCGAAGCCAACCTTGATCTCTTCCACCGGGTCGGCGGCCAGCGAGATGCGGATGGTATCGCCAATCCCCTCGGCCAGCAGCATGCCCAGACCGACTGCCGACTTCACAGTACCGGAGCGCAGGCCACCGGCTTCGGTAATGCCCAGGTGCAGCGGTTGCTCGATCTGCTTGGCCAGCAGACGGTAAGCCTCGACGGCCATGAACACGTCGGAGGCCTTCACGCTGACCTTGAAATCGGGGAAGTTAAGGCGATCCAGGTGCTCGACATGACGCAGCGCGGATTCCACCAGCGCAGCAGGAGTGGGCTCGCCGTACTTCTTCTGCAGATCCTTTTCCAGGGAACCGGCGTTGACGCCGATACGGATCGGGATGCCCTTGTCACGCGCAGCCTCGACCACTGCCCTGACGCGATCTTCACGACCGATGTTGCCGGGGTTGATGCGCAGGCAGTCGACACCCAGCTCTGCCACACGCAGAGCGATCTGGTAGTCGAAATGGATGTCAGCCACCAGTGGTACGCGCACCTGCTGCTTGATGCGGCCAAAGGCCTCGGCGGCGTCCATATCCGGCACGGAAACGCGCACGATATCGGCGCCGGCATTTTCCAGGCGCTGGATCTGCGCCACGGTAGCAGCTACATCGTTGGTGTCGGTGTTGGTCATGCTCTGTACCGCGATCGGCGCATCGCCGCCCACCGGTACCGAGCCAACCCAGATCTTGCGCGACAGTCGGCGCTTGATCGGCGATTCGCAATGCATGCTTTACAACCCCAATTTCAGGCGCGCGGTTTCGCCAGTCATGTGCGGCGCAACGTCAACGCTTTCGCCGTTGTAGGCCACCTGGGCACCACGGGCAAAACCCAGACGCAGTTCCAGCGGTGCCTTGCCAGCAAGTTCGATACGTTCACCGCTGCGTTTGAGTGCGCTTAGCAGGACCTTGCCATCGGCATCGGTAACCTGAGTCCAGCAATCGGCGGTGAACTGCACGTTGAGCACGCCCTGCCCAGCAGAGACGGCCACAGGCGTTGCAGGTTCGGCTGCAGGTGCAGCCGGAGCAGGAGCAGCCGGCGTATTCGATACAGGAGCAACAGGAGCCTCTTGCGCGCTTTCAGCGGTGCCGGCTTCGGCAGCAGGTTGTTCTGCGGTGCTGGCAGCTTCTGGTGCTTCACCTGGCTCGACCGGCAGCAGCAGCGGGCTGCTCTGCACGTTGCCCTGAGCGGCGATCACCGCCTGGTCTTCCGGCTCGGCAAGCGAGTGCACCTGAGTGGTACCGTCGGCGCCTTCCACCTCCACATGCTCGAGCCCCAGATCAGCCAAGCTGGCCACTGGACGGCCCTGATCCTGCCACCAGAGAAAACCTGCGCCGATCAATGCCAGCAGCAACAGGAAGCTGACCAGACGCAGGATGCTCTGCGAATAGCGCACAGGCTCTTCGATACGCCCCAAGGCATGCACACTGCTACCAGAGGCATCTGTCCCCGTGAACTGATCGAACTCCATCACCAGCCGGTTCTGGTCCATTTCGAGAAGCTTGGCATAGGCGCGAATGTAACCACGGGCGAAGGTGGTGCCCGGCAGCTTGTCGAAAGCACCGGCTTCGATCTGGGCAAGACGTTGAGGAGTCAGGTTGAGCTGAGTCGCCACTTCGGCGACGCTCCACCCTTTGATCTCCCGTGCCTGACGCAGACTTTCACCTGGATTGGTCGGCATCGGCTGAGCCACTTCGCTATGTGCCGCGTTCATTGTTGCCCCGAAACAAATTGCTGATATTCCTGAGAAGCCGGATACAGACGACGCAACTGCAGGCCCAGACTGGCGGCCTTGTCACGATCCTCGAATACTTCGGCCAAACGTGCGCCGAGCAGCAGGCTGCGCGCATTCTGCGGTGCCATTTCGCTGTAGCTGTCGTAGTAACGACGTGCTGGCACGTACTCCTTGTCCTCATAGGACAGTACGGCCATTTCCAGCAATGCGCGTGGCTGACGACTACTCAGGCGCAAGGCGCGCTGGAAGTACTCTTTGGCCTGCTCACGCTGACCGAGCTGCAGAGCGGTCATGCCCAGATTCTCGAAAACCCGGGAACGCTCTGGATAGAGGTTGTCCTCGGCAGCTTTGAGATAGGTGCTCATGGCCTCCTGATAACGCTTCTGCTCGAACAGGAAACCACCATAGTTGTTTAGCAGACGGGCGTCCTTCGGACGCTGGGACAGCGCTTTGCGAAAATGCTCATCGGCCAGCTTTGGCTCCATTTCCAGCTGGAAGGCCATAGCTAGCGCGGCATGCGCGTCTGCATTCGACGAATCGAGATCAAGTGCATTCTTCAGCGGCACCTTGGCGCGCTGCGTATCACCCTGCTGGATGTAGGCGATGCCAAGCTGCACATAGGCATCGCGTGCTTCGTCACGCCCTTTCGCCGTACGCATGGGGTCGACATCGCCCGTGGTCACACAACCAGCAAGCAGACTGACAACAAGCAACAACAGCGCTGGGCGCAGGGTCATAGGCATCCTCTCTTCAATTTCGATTGGCGGCAGTGCGAGGCTCTTGTGCCTCGTTGCCCAGCTGACGCACGGCGATGTAACGCTCACTGCGCCGAGTACGGTCCATGACCTGGCCAACCAATTGGCCGCAGGCTGCATCGATATCGTCACCACGCGTCGTGCGCACCGTGACGTTATGACCAGCCTTGTGCAATAGATCCTGGAAGCGGCGAATCGCGTTATTGCTCGGCCGCTCGTACCCAGAGAAGGGGAAGGGATTAAACGGAATCAGATTGATCTTGCAAGGGACATCGGCCAGAAGTGCGACCATCTGCTCAGCGTGCTCAGGCTGATCGTTGACGCCTTTGAGCAGGGTGTACTCGATGGTCAGCACGCGTTTCTCGCCGAGTTTGGCGATATAGCGCTTGCAGGCCGCCAGCAACATGTCCAGCGGATACTTCTTGTTGATCGGCACCAGCTGATTGCGCAGCTCGTCGTTGGGTGCATGCAGAGACAGCGCCAGGGACACGTCGATGACCTCGGCCAGCTTGTCGATCATCGGCACCACCCCGGAGGTGGACAGGGTTACCTTGCGCTTGGAAATGCCGTAGCCAAGGTCGTCCATCATGATCTGCATGGCAGAGACGACGTTGTCGAAGTTCAGTAGCGGCTCGCCCATGCCCATCATCACCACGTTGGTGATGGCGCGATCGACCTTCGCGGGAACGGTGCCAAAGGACTTGTTGGCGATCCACACCTGGCCGATGATCTCGGCGCTGGTCAGGTCGCTGTTGAAGCCTTGCTTGCCGGTGGAGCAGAAGCTGCAATCCAGGGCGCAACCGGCCTGGGAAGAGACGCACAGCGTGCCCCGACCGTTCTGCGGGATATAGACGGTTTCCACACAGCTACCCGACGCCACACGCACCACCCACTTGCGCGTGCCATCGGCAGAAATATTTTCGCTGACCACTTCCGGGCCGCGAATCTCGGCAGAGGCCTCGAGCTTCTCGCGCAAGGCCTTGCCGACATTGGTCATGGCGGCGAAATCATCGACGCCAAAGTGGTGAATCCACTTCATTACCTGGCCGGCACGGAAGCGCTTCTCGCCGATGGACTCGAAGAACTGTTCCATTTCCGGCTGGGTCAGGCCCAGCAGGTTGATCTTGCCGGAGGTATTGGTCATGGCTTCACCCTCGCATCATTCGCCAATCAGCGGATGCGCGCGCACTGCTCGGTAGCGGAGAAGAAGTAAGCGATCTCGCGAGCAGCGGAGGCTTCGGAATCCGAACCGTGAACAGCGTTTTCGTCGATGGAAACGGCGAAGTCAGCACGGATGGTGCCGGCAGCTGCTTCTTTCGGGTTGGTGGCGCCCATCAGCTCACGGTTCTTGGCAACGGCGTTTTCACCTTCCAGAACCTGAACGATGACCGGACCGGAGGTCATGAAGGCAACCAGGTCCTTGAAGAAGCCACGCTCGCTGTGCTCGGCGTAGAAACCAGCGGCTTCGCGCTCGGACAGTTGCACCATCTTCGAAGCAACAACGCGCAGGCCGGCTTTTTCGAAACGGGTGGTGATCTCACCGATGACGTTCTTGGCAACGGCGTCAGGCTTGATGATGGAGAAAGTACGTTGAACAGCCATGTGAAGCTCCAGAAGCTTTAGGGTTAAAGCGAAAAATTAAACCCGCGAATTATACGCGGGTTCCGGTTAAAAGCGTAGGGCGGGCGCCGTAAGCGCCTGTTTCAATCGAGCTCTTCGATCCAGGCAGCCTGTATCGCCTCCAGCACCTTCTCCCCCCCGCGCTGCGGGTCATCGGAGAACTCCGGCAACTCCAAGACCCAACGGTGCAGATCGACGAAATTAACGAAGCGCGGATCAACATCCGGCTTTTGCTCACTCAGCTCGATGGCGATATCCAGTACATCGACCCATTTCAGACTCATGATCATGCTTCCTGGTTAACGTGAAAGTCGCGCAGCGAAACGCCCTCTAAGCCCTTCCCCCTCTGGGAGAAGGTAGCGCCAAGCGCCGGATGAGGGAGCCGCCTGTCAGTGCGGCGCTTCGGCGGCGTGATTGAGCGAATACTTGGGAATCTCGACGGTGAGATCTTCCTCACCGACGATGGCCTGACAGGCCAGACGCGACTGTGCCTCGAGCCCCCATGCCTTATCCAGATAGTCCTCTTCCAGCTCGTCAGCCTCGTTCAGCGAGTCGAAGCCCTCGCGCACGATGCAGTGACAGGTGGTGCAGGCGCAGACGCCGCCACAGGCGCTTTCCATCTCGATGTGGTGCTCATGCGCCAACTCGAGAATGGAAATACCGGGCTCGGCCTCGACCACCAAGCCATCCGGGCAGAAACGCTCGTGAGGCAGAAAAATTACCTGCGGCATCAAATTATTCCTCGATCTCATTCAGATTGCGCCCGGCCAGCGCAGCTTTTACCGTCGAATCCAGGCGGCGAGCCGCGAAAGCGTCAGTGACCTGCGACAGGCGCTTGGTCTGCCGCTCGATGGCCAGGCCATCGCCGCCGGCCAGCAGCTCGCGCAACTCCTGCACCTGAAGCTCGATGACCTCGCGCTCCTCGGCGTCCAGCAAACGCTCGCCATCGACCTCCAGCGCGCCTTCGACCGCCTCGATCAGACGCTGCGCATCGACCTGCTGCTCGCGCAACACGCGCGCGGCCTTGTCGTCGCCGGCGTTCTGGAAAGAGTCCTGCAGCATGCGCGCGATCTCGCCATCGGTCAGGCCATAGGACGGCTTGACCTGAATGCTCGATTCGATGCCGGAACTCAGCTCGCGCGCCGCGACACTGAGCAGGCCATCGGCATCGACCTGGAAGGTCACGCGAATTTTCGCCGCACCCGCGACCATCGGCGGAATGCCGCGCAGCTCGAAGCGCGCCAGCGAACGGCAGTCGGCGATCAGTTCGCGCTCGCCCTGCAGCACATGAATCATCATGGCCGTCTGGCCATCCTTGTAGGTGGTGAACTCCTGCGCGCGCGCCACCGGAATGGTGGTATTACGCGGAATCACCTTCTCCATCAGCCCGCCCATGGTTTCCAGGCCGAGCGACAGCGGAATCACATCCAGCAGCAACAGCTCCTCGCCATCGTCACGCTGATTACCCGCCAGGGCATCAGCCTGGATTGCTGCGCCGATAGCCACCACCTGATCAGGATCGATATTGGTCAGCGGCGCACGACCGAACAGCTCACCCACCGCCTCGCGCACACGCGGCACGCGGGTAGAGCCACCGACCATGACCACCGCGCTGACCTCTTCCAACTCGACGCCGGAATCGCGCACGGCGCGGCGACAAGCCTTGAGGCTGCGCGCCACCATCGGCTCGATCAGCGCCTCGAACTGCTCGCGGCTCAACACAGCGCGCCAGTCGCCATGGCTCAGTTCGGCGGTGTCCGCCTCGGTCAGCGCCTCTTTTGCGGCACAGGCAGCCTGCAGCAGACTGCGCTGGGTTGCCGGGTCGAGATCACTGGAAATCCCGGCCTGCTGGATGATCCAGTCGGCAATGGCATGATCGAAGTCGTCGCCACCCAGGGCGCTGTCGCCACCGGTGGCCAGCACCTCGAACACACCGCCAGTCAGGCGCAGGATGGAAATATCGAAAGTGCCACCGCCGAGGTCATAAATAGCAACCACACCCTCGGCTTTCTGATCCAGCCCATAGGCGACAGCTGCGGCGGTCGGCTCATTGAGCAGGCGCAGCACGGTCAAACCCGCCAGACGCGCGGCATCCTTGGTGGCCTGACGCTGCGCGTCATCGAAGTAGGCCGGCACGGTAATCACCGCGCCCACCAGCTCGCCGCCAAGGGTTTGCTCGGCACGCAAACGCAGAGCCTTGAGAATTTCTGCCGAGACCTCGACCGGACTCTTCGCCCCCTGCACCGTTTCGATGAAGGGCATATGCGACTCACCGGCAACGAAACGGTAAGGCAACTGCTCGCCAAGCTGATGCACATCGGCGATACCGCGCCCCATCAGGCGCTTGACCGACAACACGGTGTTGAAGGGATCAGTGGCGGCAGCCGACTTGGCCGACTCGCCGACCTCGATGCTGGTGGCGTGATAACGCACCGCCGAAGGCAGGATGACCTTGCCATCATCGTCAGCCAGGGGCTCAGCCAGGCCGCTGCGCACAGCAGCAACCAGCGAGTTGGTGGTACCTAGGTCAATACCCACTGCCAGCCGACGCTGGTGCGGTTGCGGGCTCTGTCCTGGCTCGGCGATCTGCAATAAGGCCATGGTCTTCTTGAAATCATCAGGCAGGCTGCCGAGGCAACCCACAGGTTAATCGTCGAGGCGCTCTTCTAGTTGGCGCACTTCATGGGAGAGCTTGTCGAGAAACTGCATCCGCCGCATCAGGCGCTCAGCCTCTTCGCGACGAGCATCGTCGTCCCAGCATGCCGCGAAGCGCTCATTGAGCGCCTCCTGAGCGGTCTTCAGGCGACGCTTGAAGGCTGCGACACCAGCCAGGTCGGCGTCGTCCTGCAGCTCTTCCAGCTCTTCGCGCAGCTGCATCTGCTGCAGGAGAAAATCCGGATCCTGCACCGTCACTTCCAGCGGAAGCTCCGGCCCACGCATGGCCAGCAGGTAACGGGCACGCTGCGATGGCGTTTTCAGAATCTGATACGCCTCATTGAGACAGGCCGAGCGCTCCAGCGCCAGGCGCTGCTCACGCTCGCCGGCATCGGCGAAACGGTCAGGATGAACCTGACGCGCCAGCTCACGGTAACGCGCAGCCAGTTGATCCAGATCCAGACGAAAGCTCGGCTGCAGGTCGAACAGAGCGAAATGGCAGGGATTACCCATTCAGGGCCTCAGACATTGAAGCTTTCGCCGCAACCGCATTCGCCGCGCACGTTGGGGTTGTTGAACTTGAAGCCCTCGTTGAGGCCTTCCTTGACGAAGTCCAACTCGGTGCCATCGAGATAGACCAGGCTCTTGGGATCGATGATCACCTTGACGCCATGGCTTTCGAATACCTGATCCTCGGCCGCCAATTCGTCAACGAACTCGAGCACGTAGGCCAGGCCGGAACAACCGGTAGTACGCACACCGAGACGAATACCCTCGCCCTTGCCGCGCCCTTCGAGAGAGCGCTGCACGTGACGGGCAGCTGCTTCAGACATGGTGATGGCCATTACAAACCTCGTATCAGAGCAAGCCTTTCTTCTGCTTGTAGTCGCGCACGGCGGCCTTGATGGCGTCTTCGGCGAGCACGGAGCAGTGAATTTTCACCGGTGGCAGTGCCAGTTCTTCGGCGAGCTGGGTGTTCTTGATGCTCTCGGCTTCATCCAGGGTCTTGCCCTTCATCCACTCGGTGGCGAGGGAGCTGGAGGCAATCGCCGAACCACAACCATAGGTCTTGAACTTGGCGTCTTCGATCACGCCGCTTTCGTTGACCTTGATCTGCAGACGCATGACGTCGCCGCAGGCCGGCGCGCCGACCATACCGGTTCCAACATCGGGATCTTCGGCGTTCAGCTTGCCGACGTTACGCGGGTTTTCGTAGTGGTCAATGACCTTGTCACTGTAAGCCATGCTGTACTTCCTCTCTCATCAGGTGCCGCTCTTCAGGCAGCTATCAGTGTGCTGCCCATTCCACGGAGGAAAGGTCGACACCTTCTTTGAACATATCCCACAGGGGCGACAGTTCGCGCAGCTTATCCACAGCCTCACGAACCTTGGCGGCAGCGTAATCGACCTCTTCTTCAGTGGTGAAACGACCGAAGGTGAAGCGAATCGAACTGTGCGCCAGCTCGTCGTTACGGCCCAGAGCACGCAGTACGTAGGACGGCTCCAGGGAAGCCGAAGTGCACGCCGAACCGGACGATACGGCGAGATCCTTGAGCGCCATGATCAGCGACTCGCCCTCGACGTAGTTGAAACTCAGGTTGAGGTTGTGCGGCACACGCGCCGTCAGGCTGCCGTTGACGTACAGCTCTTCCATGCCTTCGAGCTGGCGGTAGAAGCGATCACGCAGCGCAGTGATGCGCTGGTTTTCCGCCGCCATCTCCTGCTTGGCAATACGGAAGGCCTCACCCATGCCGACGCACTGGTGGGTGGCCAGGGTGCCGGAACGCATGCCGCGCTCATGACCGCCACCGTGGGTCTGCGCTTCCAGACGCACACGCGGCTTGCGGCGTACGTACAGGGCACCGACACCCTTGGGGCCGTAGGTCTTGTGCGCCGAGAAGGACATCAGATCGACCTTCATCTTCTCCAGATCAATCTCCACCTTGCCGGTGGACTGCGCCGCATCGACATGCAGCAGCACACCGCGCGAGCGGGTCAGCTCGCCAATGGCAGCGATGTCGTTGATGGTGCCGATTTCGTTGTTGACGTGCATGACCGACACCAGCACGGTGTCGTCACGCAGCGCCGCTTCGACCATGGCCGGTGTGATCAGGCCATCTTCGCCCGGCTCCAGATAGGTCACTTCAAAACCTTCACGCTCGAGCTGACGAGTGGTGTCCAGCACCGCCTTGTGCTCGATCTTGGAGGTGATGATGTGCTTGCCCTTGCTGGCATAGAAGTGCGCCACACCTTTGATCGCCAGGTTATCGGACTCGGTGGCGCCACTGGTCCAGACGATTTCGCGCGGGTCGGCATTGACCAGTTCGGCGACCTGACGGCGGGCATTCTCCACCGCTTCTTCGGCCTTCCAGCCAAACACATGCGAGCGCGAAGCCGGGTTGCCGAAGTTACCATCGACCAGCAGGCACTCGCTCATTTTCTGCGCCACACGCGGATCGACCGGAGTGGTAGCGGAATAATCGAGGTAAATAGGCAATTTCATCAGACTTCTCCTATCGGCAAGCGCACCACTCATTCGACGGCGGACGCTTCAATCTTATCCAGGCGTGGCGCCTTGCCAGAGCAGCGACGCTGATCCTGACGCAAGGCCACTTCCTGCACCTCATGGCGCGCGACCAGGTCGGCCAGGCTGATGCCACTGAGGAATTCATGAATCTGCTGGCTGAGGTCACACCACAGGTGGTGGGTCAGACAGGTGTCACCGGCATGGCAATCACCCTGCCCCTGGCAACGCGTGGCATCCACCGACTCGTTGACCGCATCGATCACCTGAGCCACCTGAATACCGCGCATGTCGCGTGACAGCTGATAGCCGCCGCCCGGCCCGCGCACACTGGAAACCAGGCTGCCACGGCGCAACTTGGCGAACAGTTGTTCGAGATAAGACAGGGAGATGCCCTGCCGCTCGGATATATCGGCCAGGGAAACGGGACCGTGCTGTGCGTGCAGCGCCAGATCCAGCATGGCGGTAACGGCGTAACGGCCTTTGGTGGTCAGTCGCATGGCTCTACCACGAATCACTGAAGTGCCGCGAAGTATGCGATTCCCGAGTATTTAAGTCAACTATAAGACCTATTGATTTACTCAGGCTTGCGCACAAAAGAAGGCGGCATCATAGCAAAGCCTGCCTCCCACCGCATCAGGCAGCCGGCTTGTCGCCCTGCTGTTGATCCTTGCACACGTCGGCGAAGTCCTCGTCACGCAGGGTCGGCAGATCCTTGGCGCAATAATCACTGCCGAGCGCCGTCAGCGCCTTGCACATCCCCTCCAGACGACCATCGACCGCATGCAGGTGATCGAGCAACTGGCCGATGGCACGCGCCACCGGGTCCGGCATGTCCTGACCCACCCCGTACGCATCGAAGCCGATCTTCTCGGCCATGGCCTGGCGCTTGGCTTCCTGCTCGTCATCGGACTTGACGATGATCTTGCCGGGAATGCCAACTGCCGTCGCCCCGGCCGGCACCGCCTTGGTCACCACCGCGTTGGAGCCGATCTTGGCACCAGCCCCGACTGTGAACGGGCCCAGCACCTTGGCACCAGCACCCACCACCACCCCATCTTCCAGGGTCGGGTGACGCTTGCCCTTGTTCCAACTGGTGCCACCGAGGGTGACCCCCTGGTAAAGGGTCACGTCGTTACCGATCTCGGCGGTTTCACCAATGACGATGCCCATGCCGTGATCGATGAAGAAACGCCGACCGATCTTCGCCCCCGGATGAATTTCGATACCGGTCATCCAGCGCCCGAAGTTGGAGACCACGCGCGCCAGCCACTTCCAGCCCGAACGCCACAGCGCGTGCGCCACGCGATGCAGCCAGACAGCGTGCAACCCGGGATAGCAGGTCACCACCTCGAACGCATTGCGCGCCGCCGGATCACGGTGAAAAACGCTCTGGATATCTTCTCGAATGCGCTCAAACATCAGGCTTCCCCTGCTTGTGAGACTCTCCACGCACGGCCTTCTCCGTCTCGGTCAGGATGCCGCGCAGGATATTCATTTCCAACTTGCTCACCGCACTGCGCCCATACAGTCGGCGCAGACGCGTCATCAGGTGCCGCGGTTTCTGGGGATCGAGAAAACCGATCATCACCAGCACGCGCCGCAGATGACCGTAAAAGGACTCCAGCTCGTCCGCGGTCGCCGCCTGAGCATTGAGCATCGCCGTCGACTCCAGCTTCTCTACCTTGGTCGGCAGACTCGAGGCCGTCAGCCAGGCCATGCGCACTTCATAGGCCAGCACCTGAACCGCCGCCGCCAGATTCAGCGAACTGAATTCCGGGTTGGACGGGATATGCACGTGGTACTGACATCGCTGCAACTCTTCGTTGGTCAGGCCGGCATATTCACGACCGAACACCAACGCCACCTCACCACCTGCAGCAGCCTGCTCACAGCTGGCCACAGCACATTCGCGCGGATCGAGCAGCGGCCAGGGGATGCGTCGATCGCGCGCACTGGTGCCGACCACCAGGATGCAGCCCACCAGCGCTTCCTCCAGGGTATCGACCACCTGCGCAGCATCCAGCACATCGGTCGCACCGGACGCGCGCGCGACAGCCTCGCCACTGGGGAAATCTTCGGGAGCCACCAATACCAGACGCGACAGCCCCATGTTTTTCATCGCCCGCGCGGCACCGCCGATATTGCCCGGATGACTGGTGCCCACCAAAACCACGCGAATATTGTCCAGCAACGCAGACGCTCTCAGAAATCTCAAGGGGGGGGCGATGATCTTACCCAAGCCCTTCGATTAATGCCATGCAGCGTACAGACGGCGCTTCATCGGCAACGGTTTTCTGCTAACATGGCCGGCTTTCTTTAACGCCCCAGGTGAACCGCCCATGCAGCCCATGCTGAATATCGCCCTGCGCGCCGCTCGCAGCGCCGGTGAAATGATCTTTCGCTCCATCGAGCGCCTGGATGTCATCTCGGTCGACGAGAAGGACGCCAAGGATTACGTCACCGAGGTCGACAAAGCCGCTGAGCTGATGATCGTCCAGGCCATCCGCAAGGCCTACCCGACCCACAGCTTCCTGGGCGAGGAAGGCGGCGTGCTGGAAGGCAGTGGCGACGGCGCCGACTACCAGTGGATCATCGACCCGCTGGACGGCACCACCAACTTCGTTCGCGGCGTACCGCACTTCGCCATCAGCATCGCCTGCAAATACCGCGGCCGCCTTGAGCACGCCATCGTCCTCGACCCGGTGCGCCAGGAAGAATTCACCGCCAGCCGCGGCCGCGGCGCCGCCCTCAACGGTCGCCGCCTGCGCGTGAGCAACCGCAAGAGCCTGGATGGCGCGCTGCTGGGTACCGGCTTCCCGTTCCGCAACGAGCAGCTGGACAACCTCGAGAACTACCTGGGTATGTTCCGTAGCCTGGTCGGCCAGACCGCCGGCGTACGCCGTGCCGGTGCCGCCAGCCTGGATCTGGCTTATGTCGCAGCCGGCCGCTACGACGCCTTCTGGGAATTCGGCTTGTCCGAGTGGGACATGGCAGCCGGCGCCCTGCTGATTCAGGAAGCAGGCGGCCTGGTCAGCGACTTCACTGGTGGCCACGAATTCCTTGAGAAAGGCCAGATCGTTGCCGGCAACACCAAGTGCTTCAAGGCCGTGCTGACCGCGATCCAGCCACATCTGGCACCCTCGATGAAACGCTGAGCTTCTGTCGAGCAATAAAAAAACGCCCCGAGGGATAATGCTGATCAGATAAGTTCGTCACCACCCCCTCCTACTTGCAGTAGAGGGGGCGCTTTTTGTAGGAGCCAGCTTGCTGGCGATGCTTTTTATGGCGGATCGCCGGCAAGCCGGCTCCTACAAAGATCGAGTGCAACGGCTTAACTGACAGGCATTACCCCGAGGGGCGTTTTTTCTGGCTTGAGTTTCTTACTGGGCCTGCTGCGCCAGCACCAACTCGCCCTGTTTGTTGACCGGGATACGGCTGCCCGGATCACGATCCATGCGTACGGTACCAACCTGCTCGCCCAACTGGTACTTCACGTCATAGCCCACCAGCTTCTCGCTAGTGTCGGTCACGGTGTTGCAGCGGGTTTCGGTGGTGGTATAGGTGTCACGCTGCTGCATGCCTTCCTGAACCTTGTTGCCGGCATAACCGCCGCCAACTGCACCGGCTACTGTAGCGATCTTCTTGCCAGTGCCGCCGCCGATCTGGTTACCCAACAGACCACCAGCAATGGCGCCGATAGCGGTGCCAGCGATCTGGTGCTGGTCCTGCACAGGACGTTGACGAGTGACAGCCACGTCCTTGCACACTTCCCGCGGCGTTTTCACGGTTTCATTGATCGGAGTTACGGCCAACACCTCGGCATAGTCCGGGCCACGATCAACCAGACTATAGGTGGCGACGGCCCCACCAGCGGTCACACCCACAGCACCCAGTACGGCACCTACCAACATTGATTTATTCATTTTTGTGTCTCCTAGGCTCGGCGACTCGCGCCCTTCTCCCTGCCTAGGACAGCAAAAAGCCGCGACAAGTTCGACTTGCCGCGGCTTTCGCTGACTTTCATGAAGCGCGTCACAACATCACGGACGACCGTCGTCTGCCTCGGCCTCGGCCACAGGAGGAATCAGGTCCTCCACACTGAGCTTCAACCACACCAGCACCGTGGCGCCGATATAGACCGACGAGTAGGTGCCTACCACCACACCGATCAACAGGGTCAGAGCAAAGGCCCCCAGTACCTCACCACCGAAGAACAGCAGCGCCAACAACGCCAGCGCGGTAGACAACGATGTCGCGATGGTACGCAGAAGGGTCTGAGTGATCGAAACGTCGATGTTCTCGATCAGCGAGGTCTTGCGCAGCACACGGAAGTTCTCGCGGATACGATCGTAGATGATGATGGTGTCGTTGAGCGAGTAACCGATCATCGCCAGCACCGCCGCCAGCACCGTCAGATCGAACGGAATCTGGAAAAACGCCAGCACGCCCAAGGTGATGATCACGTCGTGCACCAAGGATGCGATGGCACCGACAGCAAACTTCCACTGAAAGCGAAACGCCAGGTAGAGCATGATCCCGCCTAGCGCCAGGAGCATGGCGATACCGCCCTGGTCACGCAGCTCTTCACCCACCTGCGGGCCGACGAACTCGACGCGCTTGACCTCGAAGCGCGCTGCCTCGTCGACCTTGCGCAGCGCAGTCGCAACCTCGTTACCCAGGTCGGGGGAGTCGCCAGCCAGACGCACCAGCACATCCGTGCTGGCGCCAAAGCTTTGCACCACGGCGTCGGTATAACCGGCCTGGCCCAACTCGGCCTTGATCAGCTCTAGGTTGGCCGGCTGCTCGTACTGCAACTCGATCAGGGTGCCACCGGTGAAATCCAGGCCGAAATTAAGCCCCTTGGTAAACAGCGCGCCCAGACCGATCAGCGTCAGCACGACCGTAATGGAGAAGGCGATATTGCGGATCGCCATGAAACGAATGGTTGACTTGATCATGGCTGCACCTCAGATCCACAGCTTCTTGAAGTTACGGCCACCGAAGATCAGGTTGACCAGACCACGGGTGAACATGATGGCGGTGAACATCGACGTTAGGATGCCCAGCGACAGCGTTACCGCGAAGCCTTTCACCGGACCGGTCCCCATGGCGAAAAGGATGCCGCCCACCAACAAGGTGGTCAGGTTACTGTCCAGAATCGCCGAATAGGCACGATCGAAGCCCTCGTGCAGGGCACGCTGCACCGGCAGTCCATTGGCCAGCTCCTCGCGTATCCGCGAGAAAATCAGCACGTTGGCGTCAACCGCCATACCCAGGGTCAGCACGATACCGGCGATACCCGGCAGGGTCAGGGTCGCACCGATCGCCGACATCAGACCGACCAGCAGCACCAGGTTGAATGCCAGAGCAATGGTCGCCAGCACACCGAAGAAGCGATAGATGGCGATGATGAAGAGGGCCACGAAGATCATCGCCCACTCGGTGGAGTCGATACCCTTGGCAATGTTTTCGGCACCCAGGCTCGGGCCAATGGTGCGCTCTTCAGCGAAGTACATCGGTGCCGCCAGACCACCCGCACGCAGCAGCAGCGCCAGCTCAGACGACTCGCCCTGGCCGTTCAGGCCGGTGATGCGGAACTGGCTGCCCAGTGGCGACTGGATGGTCGCCAGGCTGATGATCTTCTTCTCTTCCACGAAGGAAGAAATGGCAACTTCCTGCTCGACGCCGTCGATAGTCTGACGTACGTAGCGGGTGACTGGTTTCTGCTCGATGAAGATCACCGCCATGCTGCGGCCGACGTTGTTACGCGTGGCGCGGTTCATCAGCTCGCCGCCGTGACCGTCGAGGCGAATGTTCACCTGCGGGCGACCGTTCTCGTCAAAACTGGCCTGGGCGTCGGTCACCTGATCGCCAGTGATGATCAGCTCACGCTCCAGCTGTACCGGCGGACGACCTTCCTCACGGAAGCCGAAGGACTCGGTGGCGCCACGCGGCGCATTGGGGTCGGCCTGCAGACGGAACTCCAGGTTGGCGGTCTTGCCGAGAATACGCTTGGCCTCGGCAGTGTCCTGCACACCCGGCAGCTCCACCACGATGCGGTTGGCACCCTGGCGCTGCACCAGCGGCTCGGCCACGCCCAGTTCATTGACGCGATTGCGTACAGTAGTGAGGTTCTGGCGAATGGAGTACTCACGAATCTCGGCGATCTTCGCCTGAGTCAGACCCAACTGCAGAATCTGCTGGCCGCTGCGCTCGACAGTGGTCAATTCGAAATCGCTGTAATCCTTGCGGATCAGGCGCTGCGCCTTGTCCAGCGTGTCGCTGTCGGCGAAGCCGAGCTGAATCCGGCCGTTGCTTTCCGGCATGCTGCGGTAGCGAATACGCTCCTTGCGCAGCAGGCTCTTGATCTCACCTTCATAGACCTTGCGGCGCACATCCAGCGCCTTGTCCATGTCGACTTCCAGCAGGAAGTGCACACCACCAGACAGGTCCAGGCCGAGCTTCATCGGGCTCGCACCCAGGCTACGCAGCCAGTCGGGGGTGGTTTGTGCCAGGTTCAGCGCCACGACGTAATCATCGCCCAGCGCACGGCGGACGATGTCCTTGGCCGGCAACTGGTCATCCTGCTTGGTCAGACGAATCAGGCCACCGCGGCCACGCTCGTCGATGCTGGCAGCCTTGACGGCAATACCGGCGTCCTGCAGCGCTTTGCTGGCACGGTCGACATCCGCCTGCTCGATGCTCAGCGCCGAGCTGGCGCCACTGATCTGTATGGCAGGATCGTCTGGATAAAGGTTGGGAATGGAGTACACCAGGCCGATTGCCAGAACGGACAAAATCAGCAGGTACTTCCACAGAGGGTATTTATTGAGCATGAACGAGCCGCCCGCTTATGACGCGGGGCGCTAAAAGCGCCCCGTCGAATGGAAACTAAGAACCGAATCAGATGGCTTTCAGCGTGCCCTTGGGCAGGGTGGCAGCGATGGCCTGCTTCTGGAATTTCAGCTCGACGGTGTCAGATACCTCGATCACCACGAAATCGTCAGCAACCTTGGACACCTTGCCAGCGATACCGCCGCTGGTGACCACTTCGTCGCCCTTCTGCAGGCTGCCGAGCAGGTTCTTGTGTTCCTTGGCGCGTTTGGCCTGCGGACGCCAGATCATCAGATAGAAGATGACCAGAAAGCCGATCAGGAAAACCCACTCGAAACCGCTGCCGGCAGGGCCAGCAGCCGCGGTGTCAGCGTAAGCGGCGGGGATGAAAAAGCTCATGTATCACTCCTAATGGAAAAGATCTTGAATCGTTCGGGAATCAGTCAAGCGGCGGCACAGGCAGGCCGCGCTTGGCATAGAAGGTTTCGACGAAGGCGGCCAATGTACCCTGTCCGATAGCCTCGCGCAAACCAGCCATAACCCGCTGATAATGCCGCAAGTTATGGATGGTATTGAGCATGCTACCGAGCATTTCGCCGCACTTGTCCAGATGATGCAGATAAGCGCGCGAGAAATGTTTACAGGTGTAACAGTCGCAGCTCGGGTCCAGCGGCGAGTCGTCGTGTTTGTGCACGGCGTTGCGAATCTTCACCACGCCGGTATCGACGAACAGGTGGCCGTTGCGCGCATTGCGCGTCGGCATCACGCAGTCGAACATGTCCACGCCACGGCGCACACCCTCGACCAGGTCTTCCGGCTTGCCTACGCCCATCAGGTAGCGCGGCTTGTCGGCCGGCATGTGCGGCGGCAGGAAATCCAGCACACGGATCATCTCTTCCTTCGGCTCGCCGACCGACAGCCCGCCAATGGCCAGGCCGTCGAAGCCGATTTCGCAAAGCCCTTCGAGCGAGCGCATGCGCAGCTCTTCATGCATGCCACCCTGGACGATACCGAACAGCGCTGCGCTGCTCTCACCGTGTGCGGTCTTCGAGCGCTTGGCCCAACGTAGCGACAGCTCCATGGAACGCTTGGCCACATCGAATTCGGCCGGGTACGGCGTGCACTCATCGAAGATCATCACGATGTCCGAGCCCAGGTCGCGCTGCACCTGCATCGACTCTTCCGGCCCCATGAAGACCTTGGCGCCATCGACCGGTGAGGCGAAGTACACGCCCTCCTCCTTGATCTTGCGCATCGCGCCCAGGCTGAACACCTGGAAGCCGCCAGAGTCGGTGAGGATCGGCCCCTGCCACTGCATGAAATCATGCAGGTCGCCATGTTTCTTGATCACCTCCATGCCCGGGCGCAGCCACAGGTGGAAGGTATTGCCGAGAATGATCTGCGCGCCAATATCCTCGACATCGCGTGGCAGCATGCCCTTGACCGTGCCATAGGTGCCCACCGGCATGAAGGCCGGGGTCTCGACCACGCCACGCGGGAAGGTCAGGCGACCCCTGCGGGCTTTGCCGTCAGTGGCCAGCAACTCGAAGGACATGCGACAGGTGCGCGACATACTCAAACCTCGGGCCCGCGCGCGGCGGGATTGCGGGTGATGAACATCGCATCACCGTAACTGAAGAAGCGATAACCCTGCGCCACGGCTTCGCGGTAGGCGGCCATGGTTTCGGGATAACCGGCGAAGGCCGACACCAGCATCAGCAGAGTCGACTCGGGCAGGTGGAAATTGGTCACCAGAGCATCGACCACATGGAACGGGCGCCCCGGATAGATAAAGATGTCGGTGTCACCGCTGAAGGGCTTCAACTCACCGTCGCGCGCGGCAGTTTCCAGCGAACGTACGCTGGTAGTGCCGACGGCGACCACGCGCCCACCACGCGCACGACAGGCGGCGACAGCATCGACCACATCCTGGCCGACCTCTAACCACTCACTGTGCATGTGGTGATCTTCGATGCGTTCAACCCGCACCGGCTGGAAAGTGCCCGCACCGACGTGAAGCGTCACGAACGCGGTGTCCACACCCTTGGCACGGATCGCCGCCAGCAGTTCGTCATCGAAGTGCAGGCCGGCAGTCGGAGCCGCCACGGCACCCGCCTTCTGCGCATAGACGGTCTGATAGCGCTCACGGTCCGCTTCGTCATCCGGCCGATCTATATAAGGAGGCAACGGCATATGGCCGACGCGCTCCAGCAGCGGCAGCACCGGCTCGGCAAAACGCAGCTCGAACAGCGCGTCGTGGCGCGCGACCATCTCGGCCTCGCCGCCACCCTCGATGAGAATCTGCGAACCGGGCTTGGGCGACTTGCTCGAGCGCACATGGGCCAGCACGCGATACTGATCGAGCACACGCTCCACCAGCACCTCCAGCTTGCCGCCGGAGGCCTTCTGGCCGAACAGACGTGCCGGAATCACTCGGGTATTGTTGAACACCATGAGATCACCAGGACGCAGTTGCTCCAGCACATCGGTGAACTGGCCGTGACGCAGCTCACCGCTTGGGCCGTCGAGCTGCAACAGGCGACTGGCACGACGCTCGGCCAGAGGGTGACGAGCGATCAGCGACTCGGGAAGGTCGAAGTGGAAATCGGCAACACGCATGATTCGGAGGGGGTATTTCTGCAGGGTGGCAAAGCTTACCGGATTTCCACCTGGCCGACCACGTGAGCCTTGGCGCGTACCTGGCGATGATACGCGCCAAGGTGCCATCGACCTGCAGAGAACGAATGGCAGCATTGAATACCTCAAGCCGCCCGGCCAACTGTCGATGCAGACGCAAGCGCAGTTGAGAGCGATTGATCGTCGGCCCTTCTTCTACCTGCCAACGTGGCGCCTGCAACTGCGCATCCTCATGCTGAAGATAGCGCCACTCCAGGCGATCCAGAATACCGGCGTCACTACGCCCCTGCGCCACCAGATAGATCAGCGCTCGGGCATCGGCGCCATCGTTGCGCTGAAAATACTCACTGCCGGCATAACCATAACCGCGTACCGTTGCGATCGAGCGTCCCCGCAAATCCTGCAGATGCTGGTAGGGAAAACGTCTGCCCGGCGCGACGATCAACATTTCTTCGGTTTCCAGCACCGGCACCCTCCATAGCGATACCGCCCCCTGATCACCATCGCTTCGCCAGCTTTGGCTCACGCAACATTCGATCTGCACTTGCCCCTCACGGAACAGCTTCTGTGTCCGCAGAGGTGGCAGCGGGTGACTGGCTTGCAGCTCCTCTGGCAATCGCTCATCCAGCGCGAGCATGAACTCGTGGAGAATTCCACTGACCCGTTGCTCATCGACAATCCAGTACGGCACCCAGCTCTCATCGGTCACGGCGTAGGTCAGCATCTTGGCCTGAACAACGGACGTAAATAGCAGACCGGCAACAAGTGCTCCGCACAAGACGTTGATCACTCCCCCTCCCAACATTGGACTGCCACGGACACTCCATACACGTCGCGCTCAGCGCTCTTGATGACAACGGACGATTCTAGCGGTAACCACGCAATATAAAGCCGTATGCCACTAGCCGAGCCATTGGCCGTTAGTAAATCAACCAATCACTGCGCTAACGCCGATTGACCGAAGCAAGGTGCGTCCCTATACTGCGCCGCCATCGTGCCCCGGTGGCGGAATCGGTAGACGCGGCGGATTCAAAATCCGTTTTCGAAAGGAGTGGGAGTTCGAGTCTCCCCCGGGGCACCACGATTCGAAGCCCGCAAGACATTGGTCTTGCGGGCTTTTTCGTATCTGCACGAACAACTCAGACAATTGTTGCAAGCATGTTGCCGATGAACTTTTTCGGCACCTCGACAAGCCCCGCAAAACCTGGCCGGCGACCTTGCTGGCGGGGGTTGGCAATTGCGCAAAAGTTAGCGTAGAGTGAAGCAACTGTTTGCATGGGTCGCTGTGAATCGTGACTCTGGTGCAGCAGATCATCTAGATCCGCTACATCCCGCTCGACTTCTATTACTCCTTGCAACCAGTCTCAGCCCTCTATACTTGGAGGCTGTCATCAACTCTAGTTTCAAGGAAAAAGACATGTCGAATCGTCAGAACGGTACCGTCAAGTGGTTTAACGACGAGAAAGGTTTTGGTTTTATCACTCCCGAAAGCGGTCCGGATCTGTTCGTGCACTTCCGCGCGATCGAAGGTAACGGCTTCAAGAGCCTGAAAGAAGGCCAGAAAGTCAGCTTCGTAGCTGTGCAAGGTCAAAAAGGCATGCAGGCTGACCAGGTTCAAGTCCTGGGCTAATCGCCGCTGCTTTGAAGAACCCCTGATATCTGTCAGGGGTTTTTTTTGCCTGTCATTCCCGTAGCAGCGCCAGGTTACAGATAGCCCGCGCGCATTTTTATATCGACAGCGAAGTCGCGGTTAGAATGGCGCGCACTTTCGTCTCAGCGAGCCCATCATGCCGAAACACCAATTACGTCCGCAGGGAGACTTCCCCACTGCGGGGCTGATTCGTCGCCTGGCGGCCCTCTTCTACGATTTTCTGCTCTGCGTGGCACTGATCATGGTCGTCACCCTGATCTACCAGCAGGGCATTCTGCGCCTGATTCACGGCGGCGATGCACTGATGGCCATGTCCGAGGCCGGCGCCCTGGATCATGACCCGATCCTTGCCAGCCTGGTGGTACTGTCACTGTTCGCCTTCTTCGCCAAGTTCTGGACGCACAATGGCCAGACACTGGGCATGCAGGCCTGGGGGCTGCGCATCCAGAACGCCGACGGCAGCGCCATCGACCTGTGGCAGGCCTTGCTGCGCTTCGTGGTCGCCATCGGCTCCTGGCTGTTCGCCGGCCTGGGCTTCCTCTGGCTGCTGTGGGACAAGCAGGGGCGCACCTGGCACGACATCTATTCCGACAGTCGTGTGGTGCAACTGCCGAAGAATATTCACAAGAAGTAGCCCAGCGCAGATGCAAAAAAGCCGGTTCATTGAACCGGCTTTTTCATGCCCCTGATCGCCTCAGCCAGCCCGACGCAGCAGCCACACCCCAGCCAGCGCACAGATGCCGGCCGGCACCAGCACCGCCAGCAGCGGCGAGAAACCAAATACCAGGCTTGAAGGGCCGAGCAGGTCCTGGGCAATACGGAAGATGAAGCCCACCAGCACACCGGTGAATACGCGTTGCCCCAGGGTCACCGAACGCAGCGGGCCGAAGATGAAGGAAATCGCCATCAAGACCAGCGCGCCGGTTACCAGCGGCTGCAGGACCTTGGTCCAGAACGCCAGCCAGTAGCGGGCATTGTTCAGGCCCTGCTCTGCCAGGTAATGGATGTACTGCCACAGCCCGGTGACCGACAGCGCCTCAGGCTCCATCACCACCGTGCCGAGCAGCTCGGGATTGAGCTCGATCTCCCAACGCTCTTCCGGCTGGTTGATCACCTCGGAACGGTCCTCATGCAGCACGGTGGTCTGCACGTTGCGCAGCATCCAGTGGTTGTCACGATATTCGGCGCGACGGGCGAAGCTGGAGGAAAGCAGACGACGCTCGTCATCGAAGCGATAACGCGTCACCCCTAGCAGAATGCCATTGGGTTGTACGGCGTTGATATGCACGTATTCCTGCCCCTGACGGTGCCACATGCCGCGCTTGGAGCTCTGCGCCGCACCGCCCCCCTGAGCCAGCGCACGATCCGCCTGGGCCTGGTTCTCGGTCAGCGGCGCGACGTATTCGCCGATCAGAATGCCGGCCAGCATCAGCACCAGCATGGGTTTCATCACCGCCCAGACGATGCGTCCGATGGACACACCCGCCGCACGCATGATGGTCAGCTCGCTGTTGCTGGCCAAGGTACCGAGACCAATCAGGCAACCGATCAGCGCCGCCATCGGCAGCATCTCGTAGGCGCGGCGCGGCGCGGTCAGCAATACGTACCAGAGCGCCTGACCAAGACCGTAATCGCCCTTGTTCAGATCACCCAATTCGTCGATGAAGGCGAACAGCAGTGCCAGGCCGAGAATGATGCCCAGCACCGCCAGAATGGCGAAGAACACCTGGGTGCCGATGTAGCGATCCAACTTAGCCATGAGCCACCTCCGACACCGGCGCACGACGACTGGCCCACCACAGACTCAGACGCTCCCAGTACAACAACAGCATGCCAATGGCGAAGAAGATGCCGTGCACCCACCACAACCCTAGCGCAGCGGGCAAACGCCCCTTGTCCAGCGCACCGCGAGCGGCGATCAGCAGACCGAGGTAAGCCATATAGAGAAAGATCGCTGGCAATAGCTTGAGGAAGCGGCCCTGACGCGGATTGACCTTCGACAGCGGCACGGCTAGCAGGGTGACGATGAACACCAGCAATGGCAGTGACAGGCGCCATTGCAACTCGGCCTGCATGCGCGGGTCATCGCTGCCGAACAGCTCACGGGTCGGAGTCGCCTCGCGCTCGCTGGCCTCGATGGACACTTCCGGCTTGGGCAGCAACACGCCATAGGTGTCGTACTGGATGGCGCGATAGTCGGCCTCGCCCGGCTCACCGTCATAGCGATAGCCGTTTTCCAGAATCAGATAGCGACTGCCATCTTCCTGAATTTCCTGACGACCACTCTCGGCTACCAGCACGGTAATGCCACGCTCCGAGGTGCCGTCAGTGGAGAAGCGCTTCTCCGACATGAACACGCCACGCAGCTCGCTGCGATCAGGCGACAGCTCCTGCGAGTAGGTCACTCGCGATCCATCGCGCAGCGACTGGAAGCGCCCCGGTACCAGAGTATCGAGTTCGGTCAGGGCGTCCTGCTCGTTGAGGATGCGCGCCACGCTGGCCACACCTTGTGGCGCCAGGCCCATGCTCAGCCAACCAACCAGCAGTGCGACGATCAGCGCCGGCGCCATGCTGTAGACGGTGAGGCGCTGCTGACTGACACCGGTGGCCGACAGCACGGTCATCTCGCTATCCAGATACAGGCGCCCGTAGGCCAGCAGGAAACCGAGGAACAGGCCCAGCGGCAGAATCAGCTGCAGGAAGCCGGGAATCCGGTAACCCATGATCAGAAACAGCACACCCGGGTCGAGCACGCCCTGCGCAGCCTGAGCCAGGTATTTGATGAAACGACCGCTCATGATGATCACCAGCAGCACGGCACTCACCGCACTGAGGGTCACCAGCACTTCGCGGGACAGATAACGGAAGACGATCAAACCGGACGCTCCAGGGTTGTCAGGCTCAGGCGCGAGCGCTCACACTAGCCGCACCTACTTGCCGGCCCACCGCAGGGTGGACCCTCGAAAAATGGCGGCCATTATCCGTCAAACCCGACTCTTTGTCTTGGGGACAGCTCACTATGGAATTCCTCGTCAAAAGCACCCGCCCGGAAACCCTGAAAACCGCGACCCTGGTCGTCGCCATCGGTGAGGGCCGCAAGCTCGGCATTGCGGCCAAGGCCGTCGACCTGGCCAGCAACGGTGCGCTGAGCGCCGTGCTCAAGCGTGGCGACATCGCCGGCAAGCCGGGCCAGACCCTGCTGCTGCACAGCCTGCCGGGACTCAAGGCCGAGCGTGTACTGCTGGTGGGCTGCGGCAAGGGCGATCTATCCGACCGTCAACTGCGCAAATTGGTTGCAAGCGCGCATGGCGTGCTCAAGGGTCTGGGCGGCGGCGACGCCCTGCTCGCCCTGGGTGAACTCAAGGTCAAGGGCCGCGACACCTACGGCAAGACCCGCCTGATCGTCGAGACCCTGGCCGACGGTACCTACCTGTTCGAGCAGTTCAAGAGCCAGAAGGCCGACCCACGCGCACTGAAGAAAATCACCCTGATCGTCGACAAGGCCGAGCTGAGCGATGCCGAACGTGGCGCGCAACACGCCCGCGCCATCGCCAGCGGCGTCGCCTTCACCAAAGACCTGGGCAACCTGCCGCCGAACCTCTGCCACCCCAGCTACCTGGCCGAAGAGGCCAAGGCCCTGGGCAAGGCGCACAAGAACCTCAAGGTTGAAATCCTCGACGAGAAGAAGCTCAAGGAGCTGGGTGCCGGTGCCTTCCTCGCCGTGGCCCAGGGCAGCGAGCAGCCGCCACGGATGATTGTCATGCACTACCAGGGCGGCAAGAAGGACGACAAACCCTTCGCCCTGGTCGGCAAGGGCATCACCTTCGACACCGGCGGCATCAGCATCAAACCGGCCGCCGGCATGGACGAGATGAAGTACGACATGTGCGGCGCCGCCAGCGTGTTCGGCACCCTGAAAGCCGTGCTCGAGCTACAACTGCCGATCAACCTGGTGTGCCTGCTGGCCTGCGCCGAGAACATGCCCAGCGGCCGCGCCACCCGCCCTGGCGACATCGTCACCACCATGAGCGGGCAGACCGTGGAGATCCTCAACACCGACGCCGAAGGCCGTCTGGTGCTGTGCGATACCCTGACCTACGCAGAGCGCTTCAAGCCGCAGGCGGTGATCGACATCGCCACGCTGACCGGTGCGTGCATCGTCGCCCTGGGCAGCAACGTCTCCGGCCTGATGGGCAACAACGACGCGCTGGTCAAGCAGATTCTCAAGGCTGGCGAAAGCGCCGACGACCGCGCCTGGCAACTGCCGCTGTACGACGAGTATCAGGAGCAGCTGGACAGCCCCTTCGCCGACATCGCCAACATCGGCGGGCCCAAGGCCGGCACCATCACCGCTGGCTGCTTCCTGTCGCGCTTTGCCAAGAACTTCCATTGGGCGCACCTGGATATCGCCGGCACCGCCTGGATCAGCGGCGGCAAGGACAAAGGCGGCACTGGCCGCCCGGTGCCGCTGCTGACCCAGTACCTGCTGGATCGCGCCAAGGCCTGATCCAGCATCCGGGCCATGCTCGTGTAGGAGCGGCTTCAGCCGCGATAATTTGCGATGAAATCGCGGATTAATCCGCTCCTACAACATCCAGCCCATTACCCTCCAACCGTTGAAAACCGAATGCCCAGAATCGAGTTCTACGTTCTCTCCTCCAACGACGCCACGGGCCGCCTGCGCGCCGCCTGCCAACTGGCGCTCAAGGCCTGGAGTGCCGGCCTGCCGGTGTTCGTTCGCGGCAGCGACGAGGCGCAGTGTGGTGAACTCGACGAACTGCTGTGGACATTCAAAGCCGAACGCTTTGTACCCCATGACCTGCACCATGAAGCGCCACTGTCACCCGTGGTATTGGGCATCGACGAAGTGCCGAGTAGCGAGCAGGGCGTGCTGATCAACCTCGGCAGCAGCCTGTCGCCGCATGTCGAGCGCTTTTCCCGCATTATCGAGATCGTCAATCAGCAGCCTGAACTGCTCAACGCCTGTCGCGAGAATTTCCGTACCTATCGCCAGCGCGGGTATGATCCGCAACGCGTCGAACTTTAGTGTCCGTGTACGCTCACAACACAAGTCACTCCAGCCCTTTTTCTCGCTGCGCCGATGATCATGGACACCCCCAAGCCTCCGCAAAAACCTGCTCAACTGCTGCACGACCTGGAGTCGATTCGCGAGCTGCTGGGCGATAACGGCAGTGAACCACCGCTGCTGATCGACTCGCTGGACCCGGACAGCATTCCGGTACTGTCCGATATCGTCAGCGCGCCGCCCGGCCCGCCGCCGCCCTTTCATGCCACGCCGACGCCCAAACCAACGCCAGCCCCGCAGCCAGCGCCAAGCACGCTGCGCGAGCGCATCGAACCGCACCTGCCTGACAGCGCCCGCGATCTGCAGCATGTGCATGGCGAGTTGCGCGCCGCTGCCCAGTTGATCCTGCAGGACGTGATCGACGATTTCGTGCCGCAGATCGAGGCTGAACTCAAGCGCCGCCTCGAAGCCCGCCTGCCGCGTCTGCTGCCGCCACGCAAGTAGACGAAGCCGCCACCCAACCGTAAAACTGAACGCGGGTCTGCCATTTCCCGTAGGGCGGGTGCAACCCGCCACACCACGGATGGCGGGTTGCACCCGCCCTACAGCTCAAGGCTTATGGCTTGGCGTTCAGAAGCGGTATACTTGTCGGCTTTTCCGATCAGCCGTCAAAGGGTCCCGCCGCGCATGGACAAGACCTACCAGCCGCACGCCATTGAAACCGCCCTGTACCAGAACTGGGAAGCCAAGGGCTATTTCGCCCCGCAAGGCTCGGGCGAGCCCTACACCATCATGATCCCGCCGCCGAACGTCACCGGCAGCCTGCACATGGGCCACGGCTTCAACAACTCGATCATGGACTGCCTGATCCGCTTCCGCCGCATGCAGGGCCGCAATACCCTGTGGCAGCCAGGCACCGACCACGCGGGTATCGCCACGCAGATGGTGGTCGAGCGCCAGTTGGCCGCCGATGGCATCGGTCGCCACGACCTGGGCCGCGAGAAATTCCTCGAGAAAGTCTGGGAGTGGAAGGAACAGTCCGGCGGCACCATCACCCGCCAGATCCGTCGCCTGGGCAGCTCGGTGGACTGGTCGCGCGAGCGCTTCACCATGGACGAAGGTCTGTCCGAAGCCGTGAAAGAAGCCTTCGTCCGCCTGCACGAGGACGGCCTGATCTATCGTGGCAAGCGCCTGGTCAACTGGGACACCAAGTTCCACACCGCCATCTCCGACCTGGAAGTGGAAAACCACGACGAGAAAGGCTCGCTGTGGAACCTGCGCTACCCGCTGGCCGACGGCAAGAAGACCGCCGAGGGCAAGGGCTACCTGATCGTCGCCACCACCCGTCCGGAAACCATGCTCGGCGACAGCGCCGTGGCCGTGCACCCGGAAGACGAACGCTACAAGGCGCTGATCGGCAGCTACGTCGAGCTGCCGCTGGTGGGCCGCCGCATCCCGATCATCGCCGATGATTACTGCGACCCCGAGTTCGGCACCGGCTGCGTGAAAATCACCCCGGCGCACGACTTCAATGACTACGAAGTGGGCAAGCGCCACAACCTGCCGCTGATCAACATCCTCGACAAGAACGCTGCCGTGCTGGCCACCGCCCAGGTGTTCAACCTCGATGGCAGCGTCAACGAGCAGATCGAAGCGAACATTCCAGCGCAATTCGCCGGGCTGGATCGTTTCGAGGCGCGCAAGCAGATCGTCGCGGCCTTCGAGGCTGCCGGCCTGCTGGAAAAAATCGAAGATCACGCCCTGAAAGTGCCGAAAGGCGATCGCTCCGGCACCGTCATCGAGCCGTGGCTGACCGACCAGTGGTACGTCTCCACCAAGCCGCTGGCGGAAAAAGCCATCGCCGTGGTCGAGAGCGGTGAAATTCAGTTCGTGCCCAAGCAGTACGAGAACATGTACTTCAGCTGGATGCGTGACATTCAGGACTGGTGCATCAGCCGTCAGCTGTGGTGGGGCCACCGCATTCCGGCCTGGTACGACGATGCCGGCAACGTCTACGTCGGCCGCGACGAAGCGGAAGTACGCGCCAAGCACAACCTCGGCGATGCCAATCTGCGCCAGGACGAAGACGTGCTGGACACCTGGTTCAGCTCCGGCCTGTGGACCTTCTCCACCCTCGGCTGGCCGCAGCAGACCGACTTCCTCAAGACCTTCCACCCCACCGACGTGTTGGTCACCGGCTTCGACATCATCTTCTTCTGGGTCGCGCGGATGATCATGCTGTCGACCCACCTGACCGGGCAGATCCCGTTCAAGACCGTCTACGTGCACGGCCTGGTGCGCGACGCCCAGGGCCAGAAGATGTCCAAGTCCAAGGGCAACGTGCTCGACCCGCTGGACATCGTCGACGGCATCGACCTCGAATCCTTGGTGGCCAAACGCACCAGCGGCATGATGCAGCCCAAGCTGGCCGAGAAGATCGCCAAGCAAACCCGCGCCGAATTCCCCGACGGCATCGCCGCCTACGGCACCGACGCCCTGCGCTTCACTAACCTGGCGCTGGCCTCCACCGGTCGCGACATCAAGTTCGACATGGGCCGCGTCGAGGGTTACCGCAACTTCTGCAACAAGCTGTGGAACGCCGCCAACTTCGTTATCGAGAACACCGATGACAAGGACACCGGTATCAATGGTGAACCAGTCGAGCTGTCCCCGGTAGACCGCTGGATCATCTCCGCTCTGCAGCGCACCGAGGCTGACGTGACCCGCCATCTCGACGCCTTCCGCTTCGACCTGGCCGCGCAAACCCTGTACGAGTTCATCTGGGACGAGTACTGCGCCTGGTACCTGGAGCTGGTCAAGCCGGTGCTGTGGGACGAGAACGCACCCATCGAGCGCCAGCGCGGTACCCGCCGCACCTTGGTGCGCGTGCTGGAAGTGATCCTGCGCCTGGCCCACCCGTTCATGCCCTTCATCACCGAAGAAATCTGGCAGCGCATCAAGGCCCAGGCTGGCGTCAGTGGCGAAACCCTGATGCTGCAACCCTGGCCGGTGGCCAATGAGAGCCGCATCGACGCCGCCGCCGAAGGTGACATCGAGTGGGTCAAGCAACTGATGCTCGGCGTGCGCCAGATCCGTGGCGAGATGAAGATCTCCATGGCCAAACGCATCGACATCATCGTTGCCAACGCCAGTGCCGAAGACCTGCGCCGCCTGGCCGACTTCGAGCCGCTGCTAAGCAAACTGGCCAAGCTGGAGTCGGTGCGCGTGCTGGCTGCCGGTGAAGAAGCGCCGATGTCCGCCACCACCCTGGTCGGCGAGATGGAAGTGCTGGTGCCGATGGCCGGGCTGATCGACAAGGACGCCGAACTGGCGCGCCTGGACAAGGAAATCGGCCGTCTGCAAGGCGAAGTGCAGCGCGTCGGCGGCAAGCTGAACAACCAGGGCTTCGTCGCCAAGGCCCCGGCCGAAGTGCTCGATAAAGAGCGCGCCAAGCTGGCCGAAGCTGAACAGGCCCTGGCCAAGATGGTCGAGCAGCGCGGCAAGATCGCCGCACTCTGATCACCGCGCGACACCCACAGACCCGCGCCCGAACCGGCGCGGGTTTGTTTTTTGTGGGAAGGACTTCAGCCCAGCTCGTAGGGTGGGCTTCAGCCCACAATCGGTACTGCGCCTCAACTGAGCCGCCCTCGCAAAGCCCGTCCAACAACAGGCTTGGCCTTTTCCTAAGAGCGCCTTCCCGGCCTCTACCTCTTGTTTGACCGATCACCTGGAACACCCATGACTGCCCGCTCCCCTTCCCTGCTCGACGCCTTGCTGCCAATTGGCGTGCTCGTCGTGCTGCTCAGCCTCTCCGTTTACCTGTTCGGCGACAGCTCCTCCAGCGGCCCGAACCAAATCGCCCTGATGAGCGCCGCCTTCGTCGCCGGCCTGGTCGGCCTGAAGAACGGCCTGCGCTGGGCCGAGATCGAGGAAGGCATACTCGCCGGCATCCATATGGCGATGAAGGCCAACCTGATTCTGCTGGCGGTCGGCGCGCTGATCGGCACCTGGATTCTCGCCGGCACGGTGCCAACCATGATCTGGCTGGGCCTGAAGCTGATCAGCGCCGAGTACTTCTACCTCACCAGTTGCCTGATCTGCGCGCTCACCGCGCTGTCGATCGGCAGCTCCTGGACGGTGGCCGGCACCCTCGGCATCGGCCTGATGGGCGTGGCGGCCGGGTTGGGCCTGGACCCGGCGATCACCGCCGGAGCGATCATTTCCGGCGCCTACTTCGGCGACAAGCTGTCACCGCTGTCGGACACCACCAACCTGGCCCCGGCCGCAGCCGGCGCCGAGCTGTTCGCGCATATCCGCAACATGCTGCGCACCACTGTGCCGGCGCTGCTGATCGCCCTGGTGATCTTCTTCGCCCTCGGCCAGCAGGCCAGCGCCGAACATGACACCAGCCGTATCGCCGAGGTGCTGAGCGCGCTGGAGGCACAGTTCAACCTCGGCTGGCACCTGCTACTGCCGGTAGCCTTCCTGCTGCTGCTCGCGGTGCGCCAGTGGGCGGCCTTCCCCGCGGTATTTCTCGCCGCCCTGCTCGGGGCGGTGTTCGCTCTGGTGTTCCAGCCAGAGGTGATGGCGCGCCTGGCTGACCCGCAAGCCGGCGCCTTGGCGCCGCTGAAAACGGTATGGACTGCGCTGTTCGCCGGTTATGAGTCGGCCAGCGGCAACGCCGAGCTGGACGGCCTGCTGTCCAAGGGCGGCATGGCCAGCATGCTCACCACGGTGTGGCTGATCATCTGCGCCATGTGCTTCGGCGGCGTGCTGGAGCGCCTCGGCCTGCTGCAGCGCCTGTTGCAGAGTGCCCTGCGCCTGGTGCGCAGCGACAGCGGCCTGGTCGCCAGCACCATCACCACCACCATCGGCACCAACGTCATCACCGCCGATCAGTACATCGCGCTGGTACTACCGGGCCGTATGTACCGTGCCGAATACGAGAAACGCGGCCTGGCGCCGACCAGCCTGTCTCGCGCCTTGGAAGATGGCGGCACCCTGACCTCGGTGCTGGTGCCGTGGAACACTTGCGGCGCCTATATGGCCGCGACTCTCGGCGTCGCCACCCTGAGCTACCTGCCGTACTGCTTCTTCAACCTGATCATGCCGGTACTGGCCATCGCCCTCGCCTACCTGCTGCCACCCAAGCCGCAGACTGCCGTTTGATTTCACCCCGTTCGGGCCGGCCAGTGCACCGGCTCGAACTCCTCATTAGGTAGCAAAGCGCTCATCTCTTTGCTCTTTTCGCTATAAAAACCTTCCCTTTTTCCAATTGTTTCAGGCATCTTCACCCGCCTGGCAGCACCCCTCCGGCACGTCCCAACCAATAAGAATCAGAACGGAACTCCGAACATGTATGCGTTGATGGCACTCGTCTTCGTCCTCGGCTACCTGTGCATTGCACTCGAGCACCCGTTAAAGATCGACAAGGCAGCGTCTGCACTGCTCACGGCCGTGATCGCCTGGACCCTGCTGGTTCTCGGCGCCGACAGCATCCTGCCATTGCTCGGCACCGGTACGACCGGCGCCAGCACCAACACCCATCATGTGGTCGAGGAACTGCGCCATCACCTCGGCGAGATCTCCGAGATCCTGTTCTTCCTCATGGGCGCCATGACCATCGTCGAGCTGATCGATGCCCATGAAGGTTTCAAGGTCATCACCGACCGCATCCGCACTCACAAACGCGTGCATCTGCTGTGGCTGGTGGGGTTGATTACCTTCTTCCTGTCCGCCGCACTGGACAACTTGGCCACTACCATCGTGATGATCTCGCTGCTGCGCAAGCTGATCGCCGACCGCCACGAGCGCTGGTTCTACGCCGGCATCGTGGTCATCGCCGCCAACGCCGGCGGCGCCTGGTCGCCGATTGGCGACGTCACCACCACCATGCTGTGGATCGGCAATCAGGTCACCGCCACTGGCATCATCACCAAGCTGTTCCTGCCCAGCCTGGTCTGCCTGCTGGTGCCGCTGCTGATCATGAGCTTTCGCCTCAAGGGTGAAGTGGCCGAACCGCGCATCAAGGAAAGCGCCGAAAGCCGCCGCGACCCGACCACGCCCTTCGAGCGTAACCTGGTGTTCTGCCTGGGCCTCGGTGCGCTGATCTTCGTGCCGGTGTTCAAGACCATCACTCACTTGCCACCGTACATGGGCATCCTCTTCGGCCTCAGCCTGCTGTGGATCACCACCGAGATCATCCACCGCAGCAAGAACAGCGAAGACAAGGATCCACTGTCGGTAGTGGGTGTATTGCGCCGTATCGACATCACCAGTGTGCTGTTCTTCCTCGGCATCCTGCTCGCGGTTTCCGCGCTGTCCAGCGCCGGTCACCTGATCCAGGTGGCGACGCTGCTCAAGGACAGCCTGGGCAATGTCTACAGCATCGCCATTTCCATCGGTGTGCTCTCGGCCGTGGTGGACAACGTGCCGATGGTCGCCGGTGCCATGAAAATGTACCCGCTGATCAGCCCCGAAGCCCTGGCCACGGCGGCCGCTGACGAGCTGCCATGGCTGCGCAACTTCGTGGTCGACGGCAACTTCTGGGAAATGCTCGCCTACTGCGCCGGCACCGGCGGCAGCTGCCTGATCATCGGCTCGGCTGCTGGCGTGGCCGCCATGGGTATGGAGAAGATCAACTTCATCTGGTACCTGAAGAAGATCAGCGGCCTGGCCTTCATAGGCTACCTGGCCGGTGCCGTCACCTATATGCTGATGTTCGCCGCCTGATTCCGGTGCGGCGCTCGGGTTCGTACAGGGAGTCACCATGCAGACGAGCAAGACCCGCACCAGCTTCTACCGCCGCCTCTACGTGGCCTGGCTGATCGACAGCGGCCAGGCCGTCAGTGTGCCGGCACTGATGGACGCTACCGGCATGCCCAGGCGCACCGCGCAAGACACCCTGGCCGCCCTTTCCGAGCTGGATATCGACTGCCAATTCGAGCAGAGCGAGGGCGAACGCAACAACGCCGGTCACTACCAAATTCGCGACTGGGGGCCGATCGACCCGCGCTGGATCGCCGCCAACCTGCAGCAGATCAAAACCACGCTCGGTTATCCCTGAGATAATTCTTCCCATACCTCCTGGGAATTACGATGAATCCGGATCTGTTCTGGGTGCTCGGCCTGCTGGCCGGCGCCGTCACTCTCTTCATCATCGGCAAGCCACGCATGGACGTGGTCGCCCTGCTGGTGCTGGTCGCCCTGCCGCTGACCGGCGTACTCGACCTGCAACAGACCCTGGCCGGTTTCAGCGACGCCAACGTCATCCTCATTGCCGCGCTGTTCGTCATCGGCGACGGCCTGGTGCGCACCGGCATCGCCTACCGCTTGGGCGACTGGCTGGTGGCCAAGGCCGGTAGTAGCGAGACGCGCCTGCTGATTCTGCTGATGCTCGCGGTGGCCGGCCTGGGCTCGGTGATGAGTTCCACCGGTGTGGTGGCGATCTTCATCCCCGTGGTGCTCGGTGTAGCTGCGCGCCTGCGCATCGCCCCGGCGCGACTGATGATGCCACTGGCCTTCGCCGGCCTGATCAGCGGCATGCTGACGCTGGTCGCCACACCGCCAAACCTGGTGGTGCATGCCGAACTGCGCCGCGCCGGGCTGGATGGTTTTGGCTTTTTCGATCTCACGCCCATTGGCCTGGCAGTGCTGGTGCTCGGCATCGGCTACATGCTGATCGCCCGGCGCTGGCTTGTGCGCATCGAAGCAGGTGGCAACGCCGAGCCACCACGCCTGACCCTGGCCGACCTTGCCGAGCGCTATCGCCTGAGCGAGCGCGAGCGGCGCCTGCAGGTACGCGTCGACTCGCCCCTGGCCAATCAGGTACTCAACGAGCTGCAACTGCGTCGTGATCATGGCATCAACGTCATCGCCATCGAACGCCGCCAGCGCCTGCGCACCCTGTTGCTGATGGCCAGCGGCAATACCCTGCTGGAACCGGGCGACGTGCTGCTGGTGGACATTGCCAGCCCCACCATCGGCCTGCTCGGCAGCTACCAGGCGCTGGGCCTCGAGCCCATGCCGCTGCCGCACTCGTACTTCAGCCTGCACTCCCATGAGCTGGGCCTGGCCGAGGTAGCGTTGCCACCGGAGTCGCAGCTACCCGGCAAGACCATCCAGGAGCTGGGCTTTCGTTCGCGGCACAAGCTCAACGTGGTCGGCCTGCGCCGCCAGGGCCAGGCGCTGGAGGGCGTGCTGGTGGACGAAAAACTCAAGGCCTCCGACACCCTGCTGGTGGCCGGCGCCTGGCGCGACATTCACCGCCTGCAGGGGCTGAGCCGCGATTTTCTGGTACTCAGCCTACCGGCGGAAGTGGCCGAAGTTGCACCCGCCGCGCGCAAGGCGCCCTACGCCCTGCTCAGCCTGGCGGTGATGGTGCTGCTGATGGTCAGCGGCCTGGTGCCCAACGTGCAGGCCGCACTGATCGCCTGCCTGCTGATGGGCGCGTTTCGCTGCATCGACCTCGATAGCGCCTACCGCGCCATTCACTGGCCGACGCTGATCCTCATCGTCGGCATGCTGCCTTTCGCCCAGGCGCTGCAGCAGACCGGCGGCGTCGAACTGGCCGTGCAGGGCCTGGTCGGCGGCCTGGGCGATGCCGGGCCACGACTGATCCTCGCCAGCCTGTTCGCCCTCACCGCGGTGATCGGCCTGTTCATTTCCAACACCGCCACGGCGGTACTGATGGCCCCGGTGGCCATCGCCACGGCGCAGGCGCTGGATGTGTCGCCCCTGCCCTTCGCCATGACCGTGGCCCTGGCTGCCTCGGCCGCCTTCATGACGCCGATTTCTTCGCCGGTGAATACCCTGGTGCTGGGGCCCGGCCAATACCGCTTCGGTGACTTCGTGCGCATCGGCGTGCCCTTCACCCTGCTGGTGATGATGGTCAGCGTGGCGCTGGTGCCGCTGATCTTTCCGCTTTAACGCGGGGGGAGCGCCAAACGTAGGAGCGAGCTCTGCTCGCGAAGCTTTTGCCGCTAGCCAGGTTCGCTGAAGGTCAACGAATTCGCGAGCAGAGCTCGCTCCTACAAAGCCCGGCCCGACTATGGGAAAATCCGCGCCCCAATCGCTAGATGCCCGTTCATGCCTCAGCCGCCGAAACGCCCGCGCAAGCCCACCCCCGCCGCCGTGAAAACCGCGCCGAGCAAGGGCGAGCTGCACCCTCGCAACCGTCACCAGGGGCGCTACGATTTTCCCGCGCTAATCAAGGCAAGTCCCGAGCTGGGCGACTTCGTCATCACCAATCCCTATGGCAAGCCGAGCATCGACTTCGCCAACCCGGCAGCGGTCAAGGTGTTCAACCGCGCGCTGCTGGCGCAGTACTACGGCATCCGCCACTGGGATATTCCCGACGGCTACCTGTGCCCACCGATCCCGGGCCGCGCCGATTACCTGCACAACCTTGCCGACCTGCTGGCGAGCGACAACGACGGGCAGATTCCCCACGGCGAGAAGGTGCGAGCCCTGGATATCGGCGTCGGTGCCAACTGCATCTATCCACTGATTGGTCGCTGCGAATATGGCTGGCAGTTCATGGGGACCGACATTGCCAGCGAAGCACTGGCATCGGCACGTGCCATCGTCGCTGCCAACCCGCAACTGGCCGGCGGCGTCGAGCTGCGCCAACAGGCCAATGCCGAACACATCTTCCTCGGCCTGCTGCAGGCGCAGGAGTATGTCGATCTGAGCCTGTGCAATCCACCCTTCCACTCCAGCGCCGCTGAAGCCACCAGCGGCAGCACGCGCAAATGGCGCAACCTCGGTAAGCTCGACCCCAAGCGCAAGCTGCCGGTGCTCAACTTCGGTGGCCAGGCGGCCGAGCTGTGGTGCCCGGGTGGCGAGGCCGCCTTTCTCAAGCGCATGGCCAACGAAAGCGCGCAAGTGGCGGAGCAGGTGCTGTGGTTTAGCAGCCTGGTATCCAAGGGCAGCCATGTGGAGTTGCTACAGGGCTGGCTGGCTAATGCAGGTGCGTCTGAAGTACGTATCCTCGGCATGTCCCAGGGGCAGAAGCAGAGCCGCCTGGTGGCCTGGACGTTCAAGAATGCCGAAAAACGCAGCACTTGGAGCAAGAATCGCTGGCGCTGAGCCGGCCAATTCAGCCAGGTAGGGTGTACCGGGCGGCGCTCCGTTCGCGCAGCAGTACGCCAACGCAACCCGCCAGCCACTACCAATGGCGTAATGCTGTTCACTTAAGGTTGCACACGTTTGGCTCCCCTCTCCCATTTATGGGAGAGGGGCTGGGGGAGAGGGCAGAAAACACTGCAAAACTGCCAGTTTCCCCCTCTCCCTAACCCTCTCCCCGGAGGGGCGAGGGGACTGATCGAGCTCGACCGTTTCTTAAGTGAACAGCATTACTACCAATGGCGGACTGTTCGCTTGGGCTCCTGAGTCCGCCGCTACGCCGCCGTTACCAGGGCAACCAGCCGCCCAGCGCCAGCCACAGCCCGGCCACCGTCATGCTCAGCAACGTCACTGGCACGCCGCTGCGCGCATAATCGACGAAGCCAAGCCTGACGCCCTGACGCTTCGCCCCTTCGGCAACGATCAGGTTGACCACGCTGCCGATCAATAGCAGGTTGCCGGCCAGCGTCGACATCACTGCCAGGCCGATCAGTACCGAGTGCGACAGCTCCGGCATCAAGCCCAGCAGCAACACCACGAAGGGCACGTTGCCGATCAGGTTGCTCGCCAGCAGCGACGAGGTCGCCAGCGAAATCACGCCCTGCGGCAACAACCCGTGCTCGGCCAGCCATGCCGCGCCTTGCGCCAGCTGCGGCAGCTGCAACGCGGCGCCGCTGACCAGGAACAAGCCCACGAACAGCAGCAGCAGGTTCCAGTCCACCTTGTTCACGTAGTCGCGGCTGTCCACCCGCCGCGACACCATCACCAACACCGCGATCAACAGCGCCGATAGCTCGCGCGGCAGCGCCGTGGCGAACAGCGCCAGCAGCACCAGGCTGGCCAGCAGCGGCTTGAGATAGCTGTGCGCGCCGTAGATATGCTCGACCGGCGTATCGTCCGCCGTCAGTGGCCTGGCCACGCCCCAGCGATGGCGCCACTGCAGCCAGATCACCGCATACACGATGGCCATCGCCGCCAGCGCTGGCGGCCCGGCCACGGCCACATAACCCCAGAAATCCAGGCCACCGGCCTGCCCAATGAGGATGTTCTGCGGGTTGCCGATTAGGCTCGCCGCCGAACCCGCGTTGCACGACAGCGCCAGCGCCAGCAAAAACGGCCGTGGCTCCAGCCCACGCAGATGCAGGCTGCGACACAACAACGGAGTCAGGGCGAAGGCGACGATGTCGTTGACCAGCACCGCCGAGAGCAAGCCGCCCAGCAGCACCACGCCCAACAGCAAAACCGCCGGCCGCTCGGCATGCTCGGTCAGGTAACGGTTGAGCCAGGCATACACTCCGGAAAAATCGAACTGCGCGGAAATCAGCATCAGCGCCAGCAGCAGCAACAACGCGCCAGGGTCGAGATGATGGGCCGCGTCTTCCATGCTCAGCGCACCGCTGACAAGCAACAGCACTGCCGCGCAGCAGGCGATCCAGCTGCGGTCGATGCGCAGGCCGCGAACGCCACCGGCAGCCATGCCCAGGTAGGTGAGAACAAATAGGCCTATGGTCAGCCAGGCAGCGAAGGTCATGCGCGATTCACCCGAACGGATGCATGTGAGAAGGAGCGGACTCTAGCGATGCCGAGGCGGCGCGGGAATAGCCCGGGCAAATTTTCCTCAATGGCCGGGCTGCGCCAGGTAAGCCTCTACGCGAGCCTGATAGGTCGCTGATTCGCGCTGACGCTGAACCTCGCTCCAGATCCGCTCGGCCAACTTGGGGTCGCGCACCAGCAGCGCGTTGGACAGCATCAGGTAATAGGGCTTTTCCTCGAGCGGCTGTGGCAATTTTTCCACCTGCTGAGCCAGTTGCGGGTTGGCTTGCAAGACGAAATCACCGCGCATGGTCTGCAGGGCGACAGCATCGACTCGGCCGTGCACCAGCATCTGCAACAATGCCAGTGGGTCGCGGCTTGACTCGTCTACCTCCAGCCTGTGGGCCAGCAACAGATCGCGAATGGAAAAACCGCTGAGCGAGCCGACGCGGCCAGTCACATGAGTGAAACGCTGGCCATCCCAGGACACCGAGCTGCCGACGCGGCGATACAGGGTATAACGCGAGATGTGCAAGCGCCGGAGCGCATCCGGGCGGCCATCAGTATTGGTGGGGTAGTGGCCCATCTGCTGGCGCTCAAGTTTGAAGCTGGCGGCGAAGGCACCGTCGTAGAGCCCCTGCTGCATCCCTGAAAGACAGCGCCTCCAGGGCACCGCCACGTATACCACCTGCAGTTTTAGCGCCTGCTGTACCAGGTTGAGCAGCTCCAGATTGAGTCCTGTGCCATCGGTCATCACCCAAGGGTAGGCGTTCTGATCCTCATGACAGAACGTCAAGGTTGGCTGGCTGCCATAGCAGGTGCCGGCCGGCAGCCAGAGCAGGCAGTAATGCAGCGCTTTGTGCAAAAAACAGACTCCATCACCGGAATGCCTGACGATGGGCATTCGATCCGCGGTTTATCACCGACTTCTTGTCCTGCTCCAAGCATAGGCAAATTCGCCCAAAGCCGTCTGCAGCACCTGGGGGGCGCCACCTGGCAAACGACTCCCCGGCGCAGAGCGAAGCCAGGCGCTGGGCTTGAATCATTCCACTGCCTCGTATGCGGGAGCGTGACTGGGATCAACAGGGCAAAACGATTAAAGTGCCATCATCCTGTTGCCCGAGCTGTCGAGGACTACAGATGCGCCACGGCCTGCTGATTGTGCTGTTTAGCCTGCTCTGCTGCGGCCCTCTTGAGGCCGTCGAGGCACCTTTGCTACGTATCAGCGCCGGGGAATGGCCGCCCTATCTGTCCGCTAGGGTCGAACACCAGGGACCGGTGGCTCATCTGATCAGCGACCTGCTGGCCGAGGAAGGCTATCGCGTCGAGTTCACCTTCCTGCCCTGGCCACGCGCCTACGCCGAAGCCGCCGCCGGCCGTTACGACGCCACGGCGGTATGGATGCACAAGGCCGAGCGTGAGGCAGACTTTCTCTTCAGCGCCCCACTGCTCGATGAACAGTTCGTGTTCTTCCACCTGAAAACGCAGCCCTTCGACTGGCGGCACTTCGATGATCTCAGCGGCATGACCCTCGGCGGCGGCCTGGAATATAGCTATGGGCCGGCGTTCGACGCCTTTCTCGCCGAGGAAAAAGTGCGCATCGAACGCGTCTCCAGTGACCGGCAGAACTTCGAGAAACTGCTCAAGGAGCGTGTGGTGCTCTACCCGCAGGAGCTCAACGTCGGCTACGCCGCGCTGCGTAACGAGTTCTCCAGGGAGGATGCCGAGCGCATCACCCATCACCCCAAGCCGCTGCTGGTCAACCTCAGCTATCTGATGCTGCCCAAACGCCTGACGCAGAGCGAAACGCTACGCGAGCGCTTCGACGCAAGGCTGCAGCAGTTTCGCCAGGATGGCCGCTACCAGCAGTACTTCGACGCCCTACAGGCCGGCCACTACCAGCCCGTGCCGGAGCAGGCCAGCCCGTAGCTCGGATGCAATCCGGGGCAGCGCTAGCAGAGATTCCCGGATTGCATCCGGGCTACGAATCAGCGAATAAAACCGCGGCTGATCTCGCGAAACAGCTCGGTACCGGCGCGCTCCAGCCACTCGAAAGCGACCATCTCACGCGAGACGATCACCGCCCCGGCACCTTCCATGCGCGCCAGGCCCAGTGCCTTGTCACGCGGCCGACGCGATCCCACCGCCTCGTCGACCACGAACACTTCACGCCCGGCCGCCAGCAGGCCCATTACCGTCTGCAGCACGCAGACATGAGTTTCCGTGCCACAGACTATGAACTGCTTGCGTTCACCACCCGGTAAGTCAAATACCCCTTCTCCTGCGGTCACCGAGAAATGAATCTTCTCCCTTAGCCCCTCGCCCGGCAGCAGCTCATGCAGGCCCGCCTCCGTGTAGCCCAGGCCCTTGGGATACTGTTCGGTAGCGATCACCGGCACCTGCAGGCGCTGCGCCACACGCACCAGCCACGAGGCCTGTTCGATCACCGCCGCGCCGCCGTCGATGGCCGGCAGCAGCCGCTCCTGCAGATCGATCACCAGCAGGGTGGAATCCTTCGCTCGCATCAGCATCACTACGCTCCTTCCTTCACCGCAAAACGCGCATCGAGCCGGCTGTAACCGAGGCCGACGCCCTTGTGCACCCGCAGTTGCACGGGAATACGCTCCTTCATCGCTTCGACATGGCTGATCACACCGATGGTCTTGCCGCTGGCATTGAGGTTGTCCAGCGCATCCAGGGCCACCTCCAGCGTCTCGCCGTCCAGGGTGCCGAAGCCTTCATCGAGAAACAGCGAATCAATGCTGGTCTTGTGGCTGACCAGATCGGACAGCGCCAAGGCCAGCGCCAGGCTGACCAGGAAACTCTCGCCACCGGACAGCGTGCGGCAGTCGCGCGCCACATCAGCCTGCCAGGTGTCGCACACCTCCAGCTCGAGTTCGCCGCTACCCTTGCGCGCCAACTGGTAACGCCCGTGCAGACGCGTCAGTTGGCGATTGGCCAGATGGATCAGGTGATCGAGGGTCAGGCCCTGGGCGAACTTGCGGAACTTGGCGCCGTCGGCCGAGCCGATCAGGCCGTTGAGCTGTTGCCACAGGCGCTGCTCACTCTCCTGCGCACTGATTTCGGCGAACAGCGCCTGCTGGCTGCTGCGCCGCGTCTCGTCGGCCTGCAACTGCGCACGCAGCTCGCCCTGGCGCTGGCTCAGTGCACGCAATTCGCTCTGCAGTACCTGCAACTGCTCATCCAGTTCACCAAGCGCCAGCTCTGTCTGCGGCGTGGAGCTGAGCTGCTGCAGCTGCGCGTCGGCGGCAGCCAACAGCGTCGAAGCCTCGGTCAAGGCGCGCTCCACACGTGCCTGCAAAGCCGCCAGACGCTCTCGCTCGCCCTCTTCCAGCAGCGCGGCGAGAAACGCCGCAAGATCGCTGAAAGGACTGGCCGTCAGTGCCGTCAGCCAGTGCTGCTCGGCCTCGCTCGAGCGTTGCTGCAGCTGCAGCAACAAGGTCTGCTGACTCTGCACTCGGCCGCGCAACGCATCGCTTTCGCGCTGAGCACTGGCCAGGCTGTTGGCGGCCTCATTCAACGCCAGTTGCGGCTGTGCCGATGGCTCGGGTTCAGCCAGCGTCAGCGCACCTTCGTCCTGCCAGCGCTGTTGCCAGTGCCCGGCCTGTGCCTCGGTATCGACGAGCAAGCGCTGCGCCTCGCGCTGCTGCTCCTGCAATTGCTGATCCTGCGCCTGGGCCTGCTGCCAGTCGCGCCATGCATGCTCCTGCTCGTCCAGCCAGAGGCCAGCGTCCGACGGCAACTCAACAGCAAAGCCCTGAAGACTGCTCAGCAGCATTTGCTCGTGGTGCCGAAGCGCCTGCTGCAAACGCCGCAGGTCCTGGCCCTGCTCAGCTTGTCGCGCCTGCAGGTTCTCCTCATCACGCGCCAGTAGCGCCTGGCGCTGCTGCGCATCAGCCAACGCCCGCTCGGCCACTTCACGCGCACCACGCGCCTGTGCCAGTTGCGCCTGTCCGGTCTCGACCGAGGCGAGTCGCGTCTGCAGATGCGTCAGACTCTGCTCATGCTGGCGCTGCAGTTCGCGCAAAGCGGCACCGTCAGATAGCTGCAAGGCCTGCTCGATCAGTTGCTGCTGCCACTGCGCATCCTGCTGAGCGGCCTGCTGGCTCGCCTGCTCCAGTTGCTGCTGAACCTGAGCGATCTGCGTAACCAGGCGGGTCAGCTCGTCACGCAGGGTGCCGCCCTGGCTTTCCAGTTGCGCCAGTTCGTTGCGGCACTGCTCCAGCGCCTGGCGCGTGGCGGAGACGTTGAGCGCCTGGTACTGACTGACCGCCGGATGCTCGTGCGAACCACACAATGGGCAGGCTTCGCCCGGCTGCAGCTGGGCGCGGTAGGTTTCCAGATCCTGAATGCGCTGCTCCTGCTCCAGCAGCTTTTCCTTGTCGGCCTGCTGTTGCTTGAGCGCCTTGTAACGCTCGCGCAGGCCGGTGATTTCATCGTTCTTGCGGGTGTGCTGTTGCTGCAACTGAGCCAGACGCGGGTTCAACTCGGCGATCTGTGCAGCCGTTTGCTCACGGCTCTGCGCCAACTGCTCCAGACGATCCAATATGCGCCCTTGCACTTGCAGTTGCTGCCAACGCTGGCGCAGTCCAGCCTCGTCGCCCTCGCCCAGCAGGGCCTGCAGCTCGCTCTGCTGTCTGGCCTCGCTGGCGCGCGCATCCTCCAGCCGCTGCAGCGCGTCGGCCTGCTGCACACCGAGCTGATCACGCTGATGCTGCAAGGCGGCGAGCTGTTCACCTTCCTGCGCCATGCGTGCGTGCAGTGCCTGTTGCTCCTTGAGCAATTGCCCGCGCTGATCGAACTGCACACGCCAACTACCCAGAAGCTCGCCCAGGCGTTCCCGTTGCGGCGCAGCGCTCATGCGTGCGTGTAGCGTTTCACGCTGCTTGACCAGCCCCTGTAGCTCCGCGTGACGCAGGCTCAGGCTTTGCTGGGCATAGCGGCTGGCCAGCCAGAGCTGCCGGTGCTCGCGCTCGGTGCTGTGGCGTTGCTGCTGATGCAGGTCATCCAGCACTTGCTGTGCCTGCTGCCTGTCCTGCTGCGCCTGCTGCCAGGCCAGGTACAGCGGCTGCAAGCGAGCTGCCGGCTCACTGGCGGCCAGGCGCTGCAGTTCACCGGCTGCCTCGTTACGAGCCTGCTGGGCCTGCTCCAGTCCGAGTCGCGCCTGCTCCCGTTGCTGCTCGGCCTGCTGCAGCGCCTCACGCCAACGGCGCTGGGCCTGCAGAGCCTGCTGCCGGGCCAGCAGCGGCGACTCCTCCAAGCTCAGACGCTGCTGCTCGGCCTGCAGCTCGGCGCGCTGCGCTTCATCGAGCAACTCCATGCCCTGGGCGCGGCTTTTCAGCATATTGAGTGCCTGTTCGGCAGCCTTGGTGCGCTCGTAGACCTGTTGGGATATCTGCCCGTAAATCTCGGTGCCGGTCAGCTCCTCCAGCAGCTCGGCGCGCTGGTTGGCATTGGCTTCGAGAAACGCCGCAAAGCCGCCCTGGGCCAGCAGCATGGACTTGGTGAAGCGCTCGAAATCGAGGCCGGTCAGCTCAGCGGTGAGACTTTCCTTCTCGCGGATCTTGTCGGTGAGTATTTCGCCATCGGCGATACGTGCCAGCTCGACCTTGGGCGCCTGCAACGCACCGTCGACCTTGTCGCGCGCGCGGCGCTGGCTCCAGAAGGCGCGGTAGCCCTGCCCCTTGACCTCGAACTCGACCTCGGCCAGGCAGTCGGCGGTATGCCGCGTCATCAGCTCGTTGCCACTGGCCGACAGCGTGCTCATGCGCGGCGTGCGGTGGTACAGCGCCAGGCAAATGGCGTCGAGCAAGGTGGTCTTGCCCGCACCGGTCGGCCCGGTGATGGCGAACAGGCCGCTACCGGCGAAAGGCTCGGCAGCGAAGTCGATCTTCCACTCGCCCTTGAGGGAATTGAGGTTCTTGAGGCGCAGGCTGAGGATTTTCATGCACAGGTCGTAAGCCGTTGGAGGCGCTCATTCTGGCATTGTCATCGGCGGCGTGCTGGCTCAATCGCGGCAATAGCCCTCGCCGCTGCGCACGGTCAGGCAGTTCTGTTTATCCAGCAGCCATTTCATGCCGGTAGCTTCGCCGTCGGTGGCGCTGATGCTCTCCACCACGCCATCGCGCACGAAGACGATCTTCGCGCCCTGCGCACGGCCGACGAAGCGACGCGAGCCGTCGAGGTTGGCGATGGTCAGGCGGTAGTCAGCCGGCGTGCCGCTGATATCCAGGTAAGTGCCCTCTGGCCCGTTCCAACGCCCCAGCCATTGCTGGGTGGTAGATACACCACCGCTTACGCCGGCAGTTCCACTGCAACCGGCCAGCAGCAGGGCACCGAGCGCCAGGGTCGATCGGATGATTGCCATGGAGATGTCCTCGTTCACGGATGCGGGTTAGGCGGTTCGACTCGTTTCGATGTTACTGGGTTCATCTGGCAGCTCAGTGACATTCGATCCAGGCACGCTTAGCAAAGGGTCGGCATCCACAGCATAGAACGGCCGGCGCACCAACGGCCTTTCAAAGCACGGCAGCAAGATTGCTACGCGCCTGCGCTTCATAGCGCACGTTGAAATGCTCGGTGCTGTAAATGCAGGGGCGTCCCAGAAATGCCTTGAGCACGCTACGGCGCTTCATGCGATAGACGAAACCCGGTACCCAGGCGTACTCGGCGCGCACCTGAGCGTCGTACTCGGCGAACCGCTCTGGCGTGGCGCCGAGGATGGCCAGGTCGATATCCACCAGCAACTGCTCATCCGGCTCGCTCGGCGTCGCATCATGCCGGGTGACCATGATCAGTCGTTCGACCCGCGCCAAGGTCGCCTGGCTGGCCTGACAGCTCGCGAGCACCCGGCAGGCCCAATCTGCGCTCAGGCGCTCGTTATCCTTGCCGCGCACGTCGTAGATGGCGTCATGGAACCAGAGCGCGATGGCCACCTCCCCCGGCTGCTGCGCCAGATGCCGCGCCTGCTCGAAATGCGCCAGGCACTCGCACAGGTGCTGCAGCGAGTGGTAGTGCCGCTGGGGTTCTTCGTAGGCACGGACGAGTTGCTCGAACAGACCAGGCGGAGGCTGTAGGCCGAGATCTGACCAGGCGCTGGCCCAAGATGATGGCAGAGGAGTCATTTAAAGGCTCGATAGCGCATTGGTTAAGAATCGGGCTTTAGCCGGAGCCAGCGAGCTGGTTTGAACTAGCTGCGCTCCATTTCTAACTGAACAAGCTAGCGATCGCACTTGTTATAGCTTCGATAACTGCTAGGACTCCGTCGACCATAGCTTCAACGGTGCCGGTTATCACCTCCAGAACTCCCTCGCTGCTCTGAACAGGAAGTACAGCTGCTCCAACAACGGAGATAGCCATGGCTGCCATAGCAACGGAGCTGAAACCCATAGCCATGATGTAAATTGCAGAACCTATAAGCAGGGCCGCGCAAAGCGAATTAAACGCCCTTCGCAATCTTGATCGTTTTACTTTCTTTTTCATTTCAAGACCCACTTGTAGCTGAGTAAAAATACCAAATACATATAGTGCTTGGTTAAGGGGCCGGCTTTAGCCGATCCCGAGTGAGCGCAGTGAACGGCTTGAACCAGTAGTTAGATGTTTTGCATGCGGTCTTCATAGTGGTGCCATATACGAAGAATCACGATAGTTTCAGCATGGGTGGCATACCGGATTACGTATTTACCGAAAACTGCATCACGAATAGCTTTGGGGTCTGGAGCTAATTCAACTGCGCGGCCCATTGTTGGGAATAGACGAAGATTTTCGATGCGTGCAACGAGTTCTGTTGCTACACGTGCAGCAGCAAGGGGATCTTTTTCAGCAATGAATGCCCGGAGACGAACCAAATCTGCTACGGATTCTTCTGAGTAGACCAGCTTCATTGGCCCGCCTTCGGTGGTGGCAGTTCATTGGAGCTGCCCCAGCTTTGAAGCCAAGCACTTACAGCTTCGCCGGAAACGACTCGGCCTTGCGCCACAGACTCCATAGCCTGCAGTGTTTCTTGCCAGCGGGTCTGTTCTAGCTCCTGACGCTCAAAGAATTCTCTAAGCGCCTGATTAATAAGCCAACTTTTGCTTCTTTGAAGCTTCTCGGCCATAGCCCCAAGATTTTCTTCGAGTTCTGGCTGAAGCCGGACGGTTGTGACGCTCATAGGGATGCCCTCCATACTGTTGAATGCAATGTATTACATAGTATTCAATGGGGCAAGCGGGCGCGACGTGCGGTGGGGCAACGCATCTAATCTCTCAATAACCGGCGGCCGGAACGAAGTGTAGTGTAGACCGTCCGGCGCCGCAGGCGCGAAGTTCATTGATTCGTTAAGGCTTTTCTCGCCTCTGCGACTTCGGATAAAGAGGCTTTGATATGCCATTTTTCACCTAGCCGAAACGCTACAACTTCATCCGCAACTTCTGCCGAACCGCCACCACACCAAGATAGCAATATCCTTAGACTGTCTTTCGGTACGCCTTTTAGGGTCTCCTCGACGGCAATAGCAACCACTAGGTCAACTCGGCCGGCAGTAACATCCACTTGTAGTGATTCTGTTTTGGTAACGGCTGCCTCATTCGAATGGGACGCATGAGTGACCCGGCCGGCGTAAACAGATTGTGCATTCTTCGCCCACTCCGATGACGACCAAGTTACTTCTCGACACGCGTAGGAGTTTGCCGAAAGCAAGAACAGGAAAACTGATATCAATGATAGCCTCTTCATCGTTCGCCTTAATGTTTTGTTAAGGGGCGGGCTTTAGCCCAATGTCATCAACTTAAGGAATTTTCCTATAAATATCATATAATTAGCGCTAAATTCAGCGCATAGGAGAAACCCGGCGGCGGCAAAAACTGAGTGCAACACCTGACCTTTCCGGTACGGTGCTGCCCCTATGTCTTATTCCGAACTCAGCGTTGAAGAACGCGCCACCATTCAAATCGGCCGTGCCCAAGGGTTCAGCCTG